>Ga0163150_10000330_pt1 | contig 89392 bp, 79 predicted proteins | sample OliLakLV19P2IB_FD_148628 | JGI IMG/M metagenome (GOLD analysis project Ga0163150, IMG submission 148628) | Freshwater microbial mat bacterial communities from Lake Vanda, McMurdo Dry Valleys, Antarctica - Oligotrophic Lake LV.19.P2.IB | ecosystem: Environmental > Aquatic > Freshwater > Lake >... | reverse complement strand
CTCGTTTTGGCAGTCACCCATGGGGCTCCCCTGTCACGATGGCATGTTGAGCGTACAAACCGCTGTTTTTACAAGGTGTGGCGCAAATCGCGTGCCATTGTGCGGGAAGTCATCTGGGAAATCCGGGGTTAAAGTTCGTAGCACGGCGAACGGGAGAACAACAGGCGGAAAATGGCACCGTTCATGCGGTGAGTCCGGGCATGACCTCCCGAGCGCACGGCACTCGATCCGGTAACGATCTTGGGAACTTGCAGGGAATTGCCACTGGCAATCGCTTGCAATCAGATTCTGCGCCCCACAGGAGTACTTGCGGCTCGGAGTCCCTCACAAAGGCATTCCCACCGCAAGGCTCGCTGATTCGCATAAAACAACGCACTAAAATGAGAGGCGTTTTGCAGGGGATTTACAACCGGGGTCGCAGCATAACCGCAGTGAAGCCCAAAGGTTTTAACTCTCGTCTGGAGAACGTTTCCTGTGTTGCGTTTGTGTACCAACCTACTCGCCGCCGTGCCTGCGTATCGGCTGAGGAAACAACGACTTACCCAGAATTGCCACTGGCAATCTCGGAGCCGTACCAAGTGGGCACCGGAAAATATCCGGCAGCACGCTGCCATTCGACCCGTGACGATTTGCGTCATTAATCCCAAGGAAGGCTGCGGCAAGAGTTCGCTCTCTCTCCACCTGGCTGGGCACTTTGCCCGGACCGGGATGAACGTGTTCCGCGTCGATGCCAACCGGCTAGGCCCTATCAGCCGAGGCTTCGGCAGCTCGGCGGCCGTCGGAAATCTATCCGTGGCCACGCTCGTCGAGCGGAACAGTCTCGAAGCCCCCGACGGCGACGACCTTGTCGTCATCGACTGCCCACCCGACCTCTATCAGTGCAGTTGGAATGCGCTGCTGGCCGCCGACTTTGTCGTCATTCCCATCCCGCCCGAGGACTTCGGCATCGAAGGTCTTCGCGTCGTCCATGAGGCCATCGTCAACGCCCACCGGCTGAATCCCAGGCTGAGGCTGCTCGGGCACATTGTCACTCGCTTTGACGCCCGGCTGCTCGAACACAAAGCTTTCGAGAAATGGCTCCGCGAGATTTACGGCAATTCAGTCTTCAAGACCGTCATTCCTGAAGCGCCTGCATTCGCTCTCGACGGTCGCAGTCCAGTCCGCCTTGGGGAGAACGCCGAGCGGATTGGCGCCCTCGCGAACGAATTGCTGCGACGCATCGGACTGCCAACCCAGACGAACCTAGCCTAAGTATGGCAGTCACAGATTGACGCCGTCGATCCGTGAAAGGCTTGCCTGCACCTTCCGCAATAAACCGACGCGATTCGCTTTGAATCTCAACGGCTTATGCGGAATTGCCACTGGCAATTTGCCGCGCGGGAAACCGCGCGGAGAATGACTCGCCTTTGAAGGCTTGCGGCCCGCCGTTTCGTGACGAAGTATTTTCCTTGACGACCTTCCAGGGCGTGTGAAAGGGTATCTCCAACGATCTCAAAGACTTGCCCGGAATCTGGCAATCGGGTCGAAGCGATTCTCTCTCAGCCGTAAAGGAGCCATGCCACCGACCACCATCTGCCTCATCAATCAGAAGGGCGGCTGTGGAAAAAGCTCCACCTGCTTTCATTTGGCAGGCACATTCGCGCAGCAAGGTTTTCGCGTGCTCTTGGTTGACGCCGATCCCCAAGGCTCGTTGAGCCAGGGCTTTTTGGGTTCCGCCTTCGTCGAGAACCTTCCGGTCGAATCAACGCTCGCGGCGCTCTTCGATGATACCTGCGGCTTCGTCGATTTCCAGAGTTTACTCCGTTCCACGGAATTCGATCGCATCACGATCATTCCGACGAACCAGCATCTCGCTCAGTACAACATGCCCGTTCCAGAGAATCAGGGGCTCAGGCAGTATGCCATTCGGGAACTGCTCGATTCGCTCCCAGACTTCGATATCGTGCTGATCGACTGCCCGCCCAATCTTTACCTCTGTAGCTGGGCGGCAATGGTTGCGACGGACTATGTCGTGATTCCGGTTCCGCCTGAAGATTTCGGGACGCAGGGGCTTCGCACGGTGCATCAAGCCGTCGAGAACGTCCGCAAACTCAATCCTGACATTCGACGGCTGGGACATCTCGTCACCCGCTATGACTCCCGGCTGCTGGTGCATCAGTCGTATCACGAAAAACTGCGGACTCTTTACCGCGACCAGGTGCTGGCCACCGTGGTCTCGGAAGCGTCGGCCTTCAAGGTTTCCTTGGCCTGCCGCAAACCCGTGGCCAATTACAGCCCGCGATCGCCCGCCGCGAAGCAAATGGAACAGTTAAGTCAGGAACTTCTGGAACGCATCGCCTCCAGAGGCGCACGGCAGCACGTCGCATAGGAGCAGTATGGCATCGACTCGCAGTATGTTGGAGCAGATCTCTGGAAACCTCAATGAATCTTTAGGGGTTCGTGAAGTCGATCTCCGCCCTCGACTGAGTCCTGTCTCATCGAGCAAGGATGTGGGCCGCAGGCCGGTGCGGAACTTCGGCAAGGTCGATATTCACCAGGTGATTCCCGATCCCGATCAGCCGCGGGTCGAGTTCACGCCTGAAGCGATCGAACGATTGGCCGAGAGCATCCGTGACAAGGGGCAGCTCAGTCCAATTCGCGTCCGCTGGTCCGAGGATCTCAGCAAGTGGATCATCATCGCGGGCGAACGCCGCTGGCGCGCCACGAAACACGCGGGCCTGCCCACCATCGAATGCTACTTCCACGAAGGCGAGCTTTCCCGCTCCGACGTGCTGGAGCAGCAGTTGATTGAAAACTTGCTGCGTGAGGATCTCAAGCCCATCGAAGAGGCCAAGGCCTTTTCGGCGCTCATCGAGATGAACGGTTGGACCGGCAAGCAAGTCGCGGAGGCTCTACGAATTCCAGAGTCGAAAGTCAGCCGCACGCTCGCATTATTGCGTCTGCCGGAAGACATCCAGGATCAAGTCGAAGCGGGCACTCTTGCGGCTCGCTCGGCCTACGAAATTTCTCGTATCCCTGATGACGACAAGCGCCGGGAACTCGCGCAGCAAGCGAGCGAAGGCCGATTGCCGCATGCCCAAGCCACGAACCTCGTGCGGCAACATCGAGGAAAACCCCGCAGTCCAGGCCGGGCCGTCAAGCAGACCTTCGTTTCGGAAGGCGGCTGGAAAGTCACTGTGTCTGCCAATCGCGCGGGAACGTACGAAGAAATCGAGCACGCCCTCCAAGATGCCTTGGAAGAAGTTCGGCACCGCATCGAGAACGGCGTCACGCTGTTTTGACATGAGCGCGCGTCACTGAAGCAGAGCTTGATACTGGCCAGATCCGGCGTTTGCTCTGGAGACGACTGACCCGCTTCCTTCATCTGCGCTTATTCGCTCCTTGAGGATGTTGGGCGTTGCCCTGCGGGCCGGGCTTCTCCGGGCTCCGCTACCGCTCGGTCCGTTCTCCGTCCGGACTGCTGTCGCACCCTCCACATCCCTAACGCAATCAGATTCGCACGTCCGTCTCAGGCCAGAGAGATCGTCCCCCTCATTACAGTTCCCATCTCTGACGCAGTTTGTTTTTTAGCCTGCCTGCGGTCTTCTCATCATGTCACGGCGGTCAAGGTCCGCGTCCGCCGTGCGTCCGCTGCTGCTTTCGCGTGCGCGAAAGGCTCCACCTGGACTCGCCGTGTTCAGCCCGCTTTGCGGGCCACCGGCAAGGCTCAATCGCATGATTTCCGGCTGCGATTGCCGGACGCAGCCGCGTTCAAGGACCAATCCCATGAAAAAAGAAGACGCAATCAAACTGGCGGAAGCCGGTTTCGCACAACTGAATGAAGACTTGTCTCAAGGCCATAGCGAAACGCTGATTCGCTACCTGACCTTTCTGTCGCACTTCCAGCACTACAGCTTCCGCAATGTCATCATGATTGCGATCCAACGGCCCGACGCAAGGCATGTCGCGGGCTTTCACTCCTGGAGGCAGCTTGGTCGCACGGTGAAGAAAGGCGAGACTGGAATCGCCATCTTCGCGCCGATGGTCGGACGCAAACGCGAACCACAGGCTGAGCAAGCCGCTGAGGAAGAAGCTGGTCGGGCGTTGTACGGCTTTCGCGTGGTGCATGTGTTTGACGTGCAGCAGACCGAGGGGAAGGATGTGCCGCAAATTGCCACGATGTCCGGCGACCCCAGCCAATACTTGGGACGATTGGAACACATGGTCGCCACACACGGCATCGTGCTGCGTTACGAATCATTACCAAGCGGGACGCAAGGGGCGTCGATGAACGGGACGATTCTCCTGGCGAAAGAGCTTTCTGCCTGTGCCACGTTCTCGGTGCTCGTCCATGAATTCGCCCACGAACTACTTCACTATCAGACGGGCCGAGCCGAAGGGCCGAACCGTATGGTTGAGGAGACCGAGGCGGAAGCGGTGTCGTATGTGGTCTGCCGGGCGCTGGGCCTGGAGACTACTCGTCACAGCGTGGATTATATCCACCTCTATCAAGGGAATTCCGAAGTGCTCGCCAAGTCGTTAAATGCGATCCAGCGCACCGCCGCCCACATCCTCGAAGCCTTGGCGACGAACACCGAGGGCGTGCAGCACGCCGCTTGAGGCGGGCCTGTGGTGGTACCGTGTTTCATTGCGCCGCCACGAACGAGGGCGGCAACTGTGGCGCGTCGCAGTGATTTCACGCGGCGCGTCATTTCCCAATTCCAGAGCACCAAAACACAACACCCCCGACCATCCTGGCGGGGGTGTTGTGCGATGTTAGTCCTCAACGGTCGGAGACAGTTGAGACCTGTAGCGTACGATCTACGTTCCGACGCAGCAAGATCGATGGAGCAGATCTGCCCGTAACATCCGCGATGTCGCGGGGCCTGTTTTTTTCCCAAAAGTTGGCAGCGAGCCTTTGGTTTTCGTAAAATGGCGGCCACCTTCAGGTTGAGGAGAAGTCCCCATGCATGCCTCGCCGTTAATCGATCATCCCGCAGAGCCAACCTCTGTTGAAGTGCAGTGGCGTAGGCGGACTTATCCCCTTTCGGCGGAGCCGTCCCAGGCTGCTTCTGATCCCCGCACCAATCGGATCTATCAACTTCGCGAACTTCCTGAAGAAGCGAAACTGCCTGATCTACTGGCCGCAGCGCTGTGGAATCTTCTCCCTTGGTCACGACTCTCTGGTGACGAACTCGACAGGCAGGCAGTGGTGGAAGCCTATGTCGGCAGTCTGAGCCAGCTTGAACGCTGCCAAGCCGAAGTGAAGACGCTGATCCAAGCCTGCTGCGAAGCCAATCTGGAGTTCCGCCAGGAAGCGGGCGAGACGCATGCTCCAGCGCGTGAACGAGCGCTCAACTCCCAACTGAGCGAGATGCTGAGCGGCGCGGGCGATTCATGGCTCCCCATCCGAAACATCTTGCAGGCGAAACTCGTCTCCCAGCCATTGGCGGAGTTGAGGCTGCGGTTGCATGAGGCGCTCGCCAGTGGGGTGAAAGAGTTCAGCACGGAGTTTTTCGAACTCCTCGCCCGCTTGGTGGATCGCGAACTGTTCGGCCTTGTGGAATGGCATCCGAACCATTGTTGCAGCTATCACTTCTTTAAGCGGGTGGTGATCCAGGAAAACGAAGGCGCGTCTCAGAAGGTGACGACGACCTACCGAGAGCAAGACCCCGATTCGACTGCTCTGCGGCCTGTCATCGGGAAACGGACCACGAAGCAGGTGCGCGGCAAAGGCCAGCATACGCATCGTCTGGCCCGTCACGAGCATGGCGTGATGAAGGCTGTCCGCACCTCCATCGGCAACAGTCAGGTCATCATGCCGCCGCCCGTCGAGCGGATGGTCAAATGCATTCCGGCGTGGCTGGCGCCGTTCGTACACATCATCGACGGCCAAATCTTTCGCGAGCGGATCATTGAGCGCGATCTCAAGGTGGCGAAGTGGGAGGATGTCGACGTGCGTGACGAACCGATTCTGGGTTGGGAGCCAGCCGTCATTATCGGTCCCTATGTGTTGACTGGTTGGGGACCGCGCGAAGTGGAACGGGAGCAGAGACGAAGACGGTTGCTCCAAGAGGGCCGCCAAAGCGAAGAGGCCGTGCGGACAGCCACTTACCGAATGCCTGCACTGATTGTCGCCGCCATTCTGCTGACGCTCATTGCCATCACTCTCTTGATCCAGTCGTATCGCGGACAGGCCAGTGTTGTGTTCTCCTTGCTCGCGACCGCCACGGCCATCGGTTGCGTCTGGCAAGCCGTCTACGACTTCGCGATTCAGCGGCGCTATCCGCAGCCGTTTCTTACCGCGCAATGGATGACAGGCAGTATCGGCTTACAAATTCTGCTCGCTGAGTGGCTGGTCGCTCGCTGGTTCAGCCCACTCTTCTGGCTCACCCCGGTCATCCTCGGCTTGGGAGCGATTTGCTGCTATGTCGCCGCAAAGCAATCCGAAGTTTCCACGACCGAATGATGACTTTTCCGCAGGAACCTCCGCACGATGAGCACCGACTCGTCCAACTCTTCCGACAGGTATCGCTGGTTTACGCCGACGCTCCGCATCGCGCTGTTGGTGTGGGGCATCGTCTGCATCGGTGCGTATGGTCTCTACGTTCTTACGAACGCCGACGCGTCGAACGATTTGGTAGAGTCCACGAAGAACGAAGACCGGGCAAGTACACCCGTTGATCTCACGCTGACTCCAGCACAGCCCGTGGATGCGTTGCGATCGCTCTCGGAGACTCCCCCGACAGTGCCGCCCGCCGCAGGCCCAACGCCGCAGGAGACTGCCCTCGCCAAGAGCAGTTGGCTCGAATTCAAGCGACGAGCAGAGTTCACACGGAAGCGACTCGATTCCGCTGAGGACGATATTCAGAAGTGGTCTACGCTGATGGAGGCGTTACCCGGTAACGACGCCGGTCGTCGCATTGCAAGCAGCATCGAACACCTGGACCAGTTTCGTGCGCTGAGCGAGAAGCCACGACCGGATGCTGAGCAAATCGAAAGTCTGCGCGATACGCTTGACCTGCACCAGGAGACTGCTGCGACTTACCTGAGTCAATCGGCAAACATCTCCACTCCCGATGACGGCCTGACGCAGGATCTCGATCGGCAATTGAATGAGGTGGAGGCACTCGCGCTCGAATACCGGCGTGACCGGCAAGCCTTAGAGGCGCTCGTTGCGGCAACGGCATCGCTATCCGCTGCCGAACAGTCCTTGGAGCAAGCCGTACAGACCAGGGTTACCGACGAAGCCAATCGCTACCGCGCGCAGTTGGCTGCGGCGAAGACGGCAGCCACAGAAGAAGGTCAGCGGAAGATCCAGGACGCGGAACAAGCAGCGATTCGGATGAAGGCTGCTGCGGAAGCAGAGCAGATTTCTCGCGTGGGTGCTGAAACGGCCAAGCGACTTCGTGCCGAGACGGAATTGCATGTTCAGCAGATGCTGGCCGAAGCCGAGGAACGCAAACGAGCGGAAGAGGAAGCCCGGCTGCAAAAACTCGCCGAAGATCCAAACGTGCAGAAGAAATACGTTGCCTTCTTACAGAAGGGCTATGTGCAGTTCAGCTTTCCGCCCGGCTTCATGGAACACCGCAGCGAACGTCCCCTGCCGGTCTCGTTCAACGACTTGAATGGCAAAGGCTGGCTGAAGGATGCCGAAAATTTTGCGCGCGCGATTTCCAGGAGGCCGAACACCGAATATCGAGCGTTTAATGATCGGCCCACGCATCCCTATCCACGCAGCGACGCCGAATGGAAAGAGATGGAACGATTGCTGGAGGAGTTCAAAATGCTGGCCCCAGTCTGGATCAAGATGGAACTGCTCCGCCCCTGAAGAGGCATGGTTCGCCGTTCCACTCGTTGGCCAGAAAATGGCACGCATCCCGGCCCGCCGACTGACTCCCTTGCGAGCCATCCCGAAGGACAGTGAATCGCTTGTGCGGCAACGAGTTAGCCATTGGTTGTGACGGAAGTGTCAGGTAGGCGTGTCTGGCGACACTTTGCCTGACGCCTTGATGTGAATTGTTTCCACGCGAATGGTGCTATGCCCCCAAGGAGCGTCTCCCGTGTCTCTGCTTCGCTCGACGCCTGACGGCCCCACAGTCCGCGTTCGCGGTCGCGAGCAGCCGTATCTGGAACGGCGCCGCATCGGTCGCCGGGACTACTATCTGCTGGAGCGAATCGGCGGCCCGTTTCGCGAACGCTTTCGTGCCTACGATCCTCGTTCCGGCCCCGGCGGAAGCGACTTCCTGATTCAACGCTGGCCCGCTGGTCCGCGTACCGACCAGCAGCTTCGCCTCTGGCGTCGGCTCAAAGACGATTCGTTGCCGCGCGTCGTGGAGTGGCAACGCGACAATAACCAGCTCGATGTCGTGCTGACGTGGATCGAAGGATTGCCCCTCGCCGAATATTTGCAGCACATTCAGTGCGGACGGCGGCCAGCCATCGACCCCGGTCAGGCGCTACGGCTGATCCACGGACTTGCCAACGCCGTTTGCAAGCTGCATCACCATCAGCAGGTGGCGCATGGAGACATTCAACCGGCAAACGTGATCATCACCAGTCACGCCAGCCGTTTAACATTGATCGATTTCGGTAGCGGCTGGACGACGCAGGCGACAGTCGATCGACACGAGGGCGATGGGCATCATCCCAGCTACGCCGCGCCGGAGCTCCAGACGCACTCGACCCCGGTCGGATTTTTCGCGGACCAGTTCTCCGTCTCAGTGCTCTGCTACGAACTGCTCACGGGAAAGATTCCCTACGGGGGACTGGGAGGCAAAGCCGGACGACCGGAGTTCATCGAACGAGCAGAGCGCTCACTCCAGAAACCGAGCGAAGTGAGTGAGGCGTGCGCCGCGTTACCCAAGTCGTTGCGCTGCCGCCTCGATGAAGTCGTGGTGCGGGGACTCGCGCTCGACCCGGCGAAGCGCTACCCGAACCGGCACGTCTGGCTTGATGAACTCTTTGAAGCCCACGCTCGTTTCCGGCTCAAGCCGGAGTTGCCGCCAGTCGAACGCGCGTTGACCAGGGTCATCGGCTGGTTTCTAAAATCACGCCAATCTGACTGACACTGTCCGCTATTATTCCTTGGCGATCCCCAGTTCGACGGCGTGTTCATGAGGCGGCACCCAGTCGAAGCGGTCGCCGCAGTTGCAGTGATACAGCGGGCTCTTTTTATCGGCATTCGGTTGTCTCGTCAGCCGAGGCCGCAGCTTTTTCCCGTCGAGTTCCGTCTCGCTGCCATTCGCCACAAACCAACGTGGCTTTCCCAAGTGACAACCACGGCAACGATTGTCGTTGGGTGCGACGGGAGCGAATTCTCCGCCGCTGTGGATAATGATGAATCGTCTCGCATCGTCCAACGCGCGTTGCAGTCGTTCCCGAGTCTCTGGAGTGTTGGGAATCAACACGCAGTCATAGGAACCGGCGAACATCAACACGCCAAACGGAGCGTCGGCGCTTTCGCAGGCTTCGATCAACCGGCAATACGCCGCGAGACGAACCACATGTTGCTTTCCCCAGTCCCGTTTTCCCCGGTGCTTGCGCACGACGGGAACCCGGACGACCGTGTCCTTGATGAGTAGTCTCCAGGGTCTGCCGCTAAGCTGCTCAGCGTGATCCTGGTACGAATCGCGCGGCTTCAAGCAATCGAATCCGGCCTTCCGAAGCGACCACCAGTTGACCTCGCGAACTTCCGTTGATGTCAGGTCGATTTCGACCGGGGTCGCCGCCTGAAACGCGGAAAATTCCCTGATCAATCGTACGATTTCTCGGAACGTTTCCCACATCTTCGCCGCCAAGACAACCAGCGGAAGACTAACGACGACTGCGGCAAATGGTGAGTGCAGCCACCAAGCCGCCAGCACCAGCAGCAGCGCCGGAGCCATCAGCGTGCCCCAGAGACGCACGCGCCCCCACGCGTTCTCAAGAGCCTCCACAAAACGATGCTCACTGTAGTCCACGAAGCTATCGAGTTTTGGACCGCGCGACTGCTCCTCATCCCCGGTGTCCTTCCCCGATTCCAACGCCAGAATCGCCGCGCGGGGACAAAAGACGAACTCGCTCAGGACATGCACTTCCACCCTCGGAAGTGCGCCCGGCATGGCGTCGTTGTTGTGGGATGACATCTCTCGCTCAAACTGTTCCATAGAATTCCTTCGTCGCCCAACGATTGAGTTCCTTGAGGAGCGAGTCGAGATCGCCGGGCCGCCGGTCAGGCACCGGCTCCAGGTGATCGAGCAGCAGTCGTCCGAGCTTCTTCGGCATCTCGGCGGTTGACAGACGCTTTGCCGCGCCCGCGTAGTCCTCACTCGTTTCGCCCAAGGCGGCTAAGGCCAATCGCGCGAAGCTGTAGAGGTCGGACTTCGTCGTCGCCTCCCCACCATCCACCTCGGGAGCGCGGAACGACCGGTCGGGATGCTCCTTGGCCCATTCTGTGGAAACTGACGGACTTCCATCCAACAGCTTGGCGAGCTCGAAGTCAGTCAGCACCGCGCTTCCATCCTGATCGGAGATCAGCACGCGCGCAGGGGCGAGTTCACGAAAGACAACCTGTGCTCGATGCAGGGCATCGAGGCCCTCGGCGATCTGAAGCAGCAGACGCGGCAACTTCTCGCGAGGCCAGCAACCATCCCTGAGGTAATCGGCCAATGTCCGCCCGCCGTTCCAATGATCGATGACCCACCAACCATCACGGGCTGGGGCGGGAGCGGAGGTAAAATTCACGGCGATGCGAGGATGCACGCCGATCCGGGCACAGACATCGGCATGACGCGACAGCATATGCCGCAATGACTCGCGCAAAGTTTCGGAGAGCCAACCCAGGTGGTAATACTTGCCGCGGGCAAGCTTACCTTGCGTGTGTCGATGCCGCATCCGGCAGATGATGTAGTAGAGGCCGTTAGAAGCCAGGCGACCCTGATCCACGTAGCCCTCGGATTCCCATTCCGCTTCTCCCATGAGCGGGCCAGCCGGTAAAGCGGGAGGTCGATAGAGCTTGTCCCACGGGGCGAGCAGGTCCACCACGCTCTGGCCGAGCACGTCCGCGATGATTTTTGCAGTCTCCGGGAACAAGCCTTCGCGGCGATAGATCCGCTGGATCGTCCGGTAATCAATCGGCTGAACATCCCCCCGCTTCTTCTTACGCAATGCTTGGGCAGCCAGTTCCTTCGCCGCCAGCCCCAGCGAAATCCGCGCACGATCGACGAGAAACGGGTCGAAGTAGACCAATTGCGAACTGCCGTCGGCAGGCGGATTTTCCATCGCTCATTTCCAAGACTGTGACCTCGCTGCAACTCCAGTGCGCGCGGGTCTCGGTTATCCCTGTACTTAATAACGCTGACCACGGTGAGTCAGCCTGCCAGTACCACTGAGAGTCATTGTCTCGCCTCCCAATTCAGGAACCAACCCATGAATAAGATTCTTTCCACATTTTTGGACCGGCTCGCCGAGCGGTTGACCGCGCTTGCCGCCGGTCTCGTGAGTTCTCGCGTGGAAGGGCTGCATGCCACCGCCCAGGCGGAACAGCAAAGCGATCTGGAGGAACTTGCCAGACGCTATGAAGCAGAAGGCAAAACAGAAATTGCCGCCGCGCTTCGACAGCGCCTGCTGCGAATCGGTTCACCCGACTTAGCCGCCGAAGCGGTAAACATGCTCCAGCGTGTGGGTGCTGAACCGGATCGGCTGGCAAGCCCGACCGCAGGCTCCGCCGCGCAGGCTTTACAAGGGTTGCCCGATTTCGCAACGACACCCGCCCGCCCCAAGAAGAAGGCGCGCCCGGCGATCGAGGGCACATCGCCACTCACCGATCTGGGGAGCGGATCGTGAGCACTCTGGCGCTGCACCTGACGAACCGAGATCACGAGTTTCTCCAAGCGTTGACCCTGCGGGTGCGCCTCTTCGGCCAACGACAAGCGGCTGACCACTGGTGGGGCGGGGAGCTGTCGAACGCGCGCCGTCGCCTGAAGCGTTTGGCGGCTGAAGATCTCATCGCCAACACAACGGTCCTCGCGAGAACGCTCCCCGAATTGGAGTCGCCGCTGGCGAGCTGGCGGCCCGGCGACTCCGCTCCCGACATCGGTTCCGTGGCCTATCGCTGCCAGGACCGTTGGCGCAAGCGACCACCACGGCCCTGCACGGTGTGGATCGCGAGCGAACGCGCCGCACGCCTCTTCGGTGGTGTTCGGCGCGGTGAACTCAAACAACCGACGCAGGCCACGCATGATTTGGGTGTCGCCGCCGTCTGGCTCCGTCTGCGGGAAATCTCTCCTGAATGGGCGGCGGCTTGGCGGGGCGAAGACCTCCTCGCGCATACCCGACGTGGCGAGAAGATCCCCGATGCATTTCTGGTCAATGCCCAAGAGCAGGTGCTGTGGGTCATCGAATTCGGCGGCGGTTACGACGCCGCGCGTGTCCAAGCGTTTCACGAGGACTGCGCCCTGCGCGGTCTTCCCTACCAATTGTGGTGACTCCGTCATGTTCTCGCATTCCTCCAACCTCAGACTCATGCAGCGCGACCAAGCCTGGCTGGCGCATGTCGCCCGTTACCGTTTAACAACGGTCGATGTCGTGCAGCGACTGCTCCAGCCGAACGTCTCGCGTAATGCGATCGGCAAGGTCTTAGGTCGCCTGTGTGAAGCTGGGTTGCTCAGCAAATATCCGCTGCTCCATCCGACGCGCTATTACGTGCTCGGGGAAGGCGGCGCACAAGCTCTCGGCATTGGCACTCATCGCACGGTTCCGCTGGGGCCACAGTCGCTGCCGATGGAATACGGCGTGCTGCTGTATGCCGCACTGGGAAACCGGCTGCGGCAGCGGCTGACCAAACAGGAACTGCTCGACCGCTGCGGTTGGCTTCCAGCGGCTCTCGCCGAGGCACCGCATTGCACGGATATCAAGCAGAGCGCTCTGGAGCTAGTTCGCGTCGACTTGGGTGGACCAGCGGATCATGTCGCCCGGAAATGCGCTGCGGATCTTCGCGAGCGCGAAAAGTTCCGTGAGTTTTCCATGCTCGTCAAAGAGAACCGCTTCCGGTTGGTGATCGTGACCAGCACCGCCGAGAAGTCGGTCGCCATTCGCCAGTCCCTCAATCGCCATGAATGGCCCGAGGGTTTGCGGATTCATCTTTCCGTTGTTTCCAGACTCCTCCCACTGACTGTGAGACGCCCCCATGCGTGACACTTACCATCAATCCGTCGGTAATCCGCTGCAATCACAACGTCTGCCGCTCTCCCGCCCGGACATTGAACTGTTGCCGCCGTTGGCATCATTTCAGATTCGCAGCCGACAGGCGGCGTGGTGCCTCTCTGTCGCGGCTGTTGCGGGCATCATCGTCATGATTTTCTCTCGGCCTCCCGGCTGGAGTTGGCTGGAACCCTATGACCTGCTGTTTGCTCTTCCGACGTTACTAACTGGCATTGTCTGTGCGCTTCATCGCCAGCGGCTCCAGCCGCTCCTGCACCCACTCTGCCTCGTTGCCGTGGCGCTCGTCTGTCTGAACCAGCGTCTCCCGTGGTCGGGGCGAGTCGTGGTCGTGTCGTTGGTGTTGGCAGCTTTCATCTATGCCTTTGGGCGCCATACCACTTCGCTACTAACGGCATCTCCGGTGTCACGGGACATCGCAGCAATGTTTCGGCAGCAGTTCCAGATGCAATTGCTGTTGATCGCGGGTGCAGTCAGCGCGTTGGTCTCTGCGGCGTTACTGACGAACTTCGTCCTGCTCAAGCTCGCCCTGCTCACCTTGCCGTTAGTCCTCTTCATTCCCATTCGCTCCCAAGGCCTGCGAACCTCTCGCTGGCGATTATTCCGAGAGACGATCCTTTCATGGTTCACTTACGACGCACCCGCCAGCCCTGGACTTGCAAATTGCCCTATCGGTTCATCGGGAGAGCGGATGGGACTGACCGTCCTGATGACGGCCTTAACAGCGCTGGTGCTGGTCCACTGGGAAGGTTCGCCCCTGCCGTGGATCACAACCTTGGCGAAGGCCCAACACGAAACGGTCTTCCATGAACTGGAAGCCCAAAGTGCCACGGTCTCCGAGCATCTGCGATTTGGCGGTCTGCCCTGGGTGATCGCTTTCGCGGCTGTCGTCACGCTTCCGGTTCTCGTGCCTTGGGGATTCGCCCTTTCCCTGACGCTTCCGGCGCTGACTGATGCCGCGGTACTACGCGACCAGGCCAGCACCAGTAGTAGCTCGAAAACCATTCTGAGCGATATTCGCCAATCACCGGACCTGATTGAGCGGGACAGTATTTATCTAGGTCGCGTGGTTGCTGACGGCAGTCCGAGCCTCGTGCCACGCAGCATTTTTCAGGAGCACGCGCACGGGTTGGGCGACAGTGGTGCGGGAAAAACGTCGCTGTTTCTCTGTCCGGTCATCGAGCAACTCGTATGCGGCGGCGATTGCAGCGTGATCGTCCTCGATCTCAAGGCCGACACGTTGGAACTCTTGGCAACGCTGCAAACCGCCGCAGAAACAGCCCGACGCGAACGCGGTCTGCGCCTGCCTCTAAAAGTCTTCTCGAATCAAGCGAAGCAGACGCTGGCGTTCAATCCCATGACGCAGCCGTACTGGGCCAAATTCGATCTGCTGACCCGAACGGACATTCTCTGCGGGGCGACAGGCCTCAACTACGGCACCGACTATGGAGCGGGTTACTTCAGTTCTGCAAACGGGGCGATTCTCTATCACACGCTCAAGACCTGTCCCGAAACGGCCAGCTTTGGGGAACTGGCGGACGCCATCGGCACGGTCATTACGACAGCGAAGAAGCGCGACCTCAACCCGGAAATTCGCAAGGCGGGTGTGCATGTCCAGGAGGTGATGAAACGGCTGGCCGCTTGCGAACCGCTCAATGTCACCAGTTCGTCAGGGCATGGCTCGGAGGTCGTTGATCAGGCCATCGACCTAACGCAGGTGTTTCAGGAGCCGCAACTCTTGTACTTCCATCTCTCGGCAACGCTTTCTCCGAGTGGTGCTCCCGAGATCGCGCGACTGGTGAACTACATGTTGCTCGCCGCAGCGACGCAGACAGAGCGCAAACATCCGGTGTTTCTCGTCATCGATGAGTTTCAACGAATGGTGGCCAGCAACCTCGAATTTATGCTGCAACTGGCCCGCAGCATGGGAGTCGGGGTGATCCTGGCGAACCAGAGCATGGCGGATCTCAATAAAGGAACGACGAATCTCATTCCGGCCATCGAAGCCAACTGCCGCTTGCGTCAGTGGTTCGCCGTGTCTTCCAGCGATGATCAGAAGCGATTGATCGAGAGCAGCGGCCTGGCCATCGACTACGAACGGAGCCGTTCCGTCACTACCAATGCCAATGGCGAGCAGTCGGTTTCGCACTCCATGACGGAAAAGGTCGTTTCACGTCTCACGGAAAACGACGTGCTGCTCACCAGCGACCATCCGTTTCACAGCATTCTGCGGATCAGTCGCGGAGCAGGTTATGCCCAATACGGCGGTTTCCCGGTCAAGATCGAGTCCGAGTACCACATCTCGCAGGACGAGTACAACCGACGCCGCAAATTGCCCTGGCCGCAACTTCCCGGCTCTTTCCTGCCGGGGAGCGTTTCCGAGAGCAGTCGACCAGGTGCCGCGTCCGCTCAATCCAACCCAACGTCGGGGCCGCAATGGTCCGAAGAGGTCATCGGCCCAGCGACGACACCCCTTTCAGAAGCGGACGCTGCGTCGCTGGCAGCCCTTTTCGAGGAGATGAAGGCCACAACTCCCAGCCCCTCACCACGTGGGCGGAGGAAGCGCACATGAGTTTTGTGTTGACCGCGCGAGACTTGGATATCTGCCGTGCGCTCACTCTGCGCGTACGCATTCTGGCGATCAAACAAGTCGCCGACATTTGGTGGGCCGAGAAAACGGCATCACGCACGGTTCATCGTCGCATGGAGCAACTCACCCGGCAGGGCTGGTTGGAGCGGCACGTCATCAATGCCCATCCCTTGCTGCCTGTCACCAAGCCGCTGTTTGCGTGGTCACCGGAGCACGAAGAACCTGACGCCGAACGAGTCGCCGAAGCCACTCAAAGCCGCTGGAACTTACCGGCGGAGCCAACGGAAATCGTGGTCGCCACCGCACGCACCGCCTGTCTGCTGGGAAGTACCGCGAAGTGTTTGCCGCCCCCGGAACACCGGGATCATGACCTGCGATTGTCTGCGGTCTATGCCCACTACCGTTTGAAGCATTTCACGTTGGCCAGCCTCTGGCTGGGAGAACATGCGCTGTCGAAAGCAGGCTTCCGTGTCAAAGACCCTGATGCGTTCTTGGTCGACGCGAACCGCCGCGTGCTGAAAGTGATCGAGTCCGCCGGACGCTACGGCCCCCAACAAGTCCAGAGTTTTCACGATCATTGTGTCGAATTCGACCTTTCCTATGAACTGTGGTGATCCGCGATGTCCATTCAATCCAGCGTTTATGCACCCCAAACCATTCTGCCTCCAGAGGCCGATGCGATCTTGCATCATCTCGGCCACCACCGGTTGAGTGTCATGGACGCCTTCAAACAACTGCCGGTATTCGCTTCGTGGCGAACGCGCCGCATCAAAGCGTTGTTGCGGACGTGTGAACGTCAAGCGCTGATCAGTATGAGTTGGCTTCATCAAGGTGTGCGATTTTGGTGCCTGGCTCCCGCTGGAGCTGCGCACTGCGGCCTGCCGACGGAACGCAGCGGCAAGCTTTCCGAGGCCGCCAAGCTTCGTGCATTCGCGATGCTGCACTTCTGCTGCTTGGGAAGTGAGCCAAGACGACGGTTAAGCACTGCCGAGTTAATTCATGCGTTCCCCCATCTTCCGGCAGTGGGCCTGCCGAATGGCTATTACTTCGATCCCACCGGCAGTGGACGACTTGGCTTGGCAAAACTCGATGCCCATCGGCAAGGCCGCTGGGATCGCAGTCTCCAATGCCTTCGGGAAGACATCGATCGTCATTGGCAAGAGCCTGGTTTCCGGCGGCTGATCCAAGCAGGCTGCTTTGAGATCACCTTGCTGACCGTCTTTCCAGAAAAGGCGTCTCGACTCTCAGCAGCGCTCGCTGAACATCGCGATGCCAGCCGCATTCCAGTGCGCTGCCTGGCACTTCCCGCACTCCTTCCCCTGATCACGTCCTTGCCGCGAAAGGAGGTGTCGCAACACCTACGCCCCTGACTCCCTTGTGAAGGGTTTCATCGCTCCTGGCTCGGGAGCACGGAAAAACAACGAGCAAGCAACGTTACGTTTGGCAAACCGTAGGTGACATGACTGCTAGGAGCAGCGCGTCACCGAATCGCTGGAGTACCAGCTTATGTATCGCGTTCGAAGAAACAGAAACCTTTGGCGCACGAGATGGCCCTTTCGGAAATGGTTTCCGCCGAGGATCGATGAGCGCTTCTGTACTGGATGCTCATTGCCCTACCTCAACGGATCTGTACCGGAGAAGGTTCGAGAATTCCAGTCGGGAAACGTCGCCGCGATTTTGTATCCCTCCGGGGACTACAGACGCGAACGCCTTGTGATCCAACTTGGCCGTTGGAAACCGGGCGCGGGGAGATGGTTTCTCTCTACGTACATTTCCGAAGAGGAAGTCGAAGACCTCGATGAGGTGATCGTGCAAGTACGCGAGTACCTTGCCGCCCGCGCGAAAGCGCCACGGGGACGGCGACGGTTCGCCGCTCAAGAGAAGCTGTGCTCGGAGAGCGCACCTTCACCACAAACGATCTCAAGGACGAGATCGCATTAGCAAACAAGGTCCGAGCACGCAGGAGGAACGCTGCCGGACCATTTGATGAAAGGAGGGGCTATGGCAACACGAAAGCCAGCCCACGAAGTACGACTCGGGAAAATCCGCGCCGCCATATGGGCGAACGGGAGCCAGGACGAAGTCTGGTTCAACGTCACGGTGACGCGGCTCTACAAGGACGAGGAGGGATGGAAGGATTCGAGCGCCTTTCGGCGTGACGATCTGCCCATCGTCTCCAAAGTCATGGACATGGCGTTCGCCTGGATCTGGGACCGCCAAGCCATGACCGCAGAGTCCGAAGTGACCGAGTCGTAACGGATGACAAACCGCCGGTCGGCTGCAACCCGACCGGCAATCACGGAGGAGACTCCCATGGAAAATATCGCAAGCGCTGGCCGCTTCGACTTGGGACGAATTGTCACCACGCCTAGTGCGCGGGAGGCATTGACAGAGGACGACACGCTGAAAGCCCTGGTCCGCCATATGGCGGAAGACTGGGGGGATCTCGATGACGAAGACCGGAGACGAAACGACGACGCACTCAAATGCGGCGACCGTCTGTTCTCCCGATTCACATCGGAATCCGGCGAGGCGTTCTACGTCATCACCGAAGCGGATCGCTCGGTGACGACGTTCCTGTTGCCTGACGAGTACTAGGCCAAGGGCCGGTTTTCAACCACGAATGACAAAGGTTTTCTAGGTGATGGAGTGGGCTGCCACCCCGTTCCATCGCCCTTGTTCTCTATCAACCCATGCATAAACGCAGCACAAGCTGTCAGGAGGAATATGGCACTACTTGAATGCATCCAGCAACCCGACCGATGCAATTGCGGTGGAACCCTCAAGGAGGAAGATCGCGGGAAGTTCAGTGTGACAATCGCTTGCGCGACATGTCACACCTGCTCGCTCGTGATTGGACATCGAAGGTTTCAGGAGTGGATACCGCTTCGCGACTTTCACCTCAAGCGAGGTGAGGGTTCCACGAAGCGCCCGCTCGACGACCTGCGAATGGCGACGAAGCTTGCGTACTGCCTCAATCTCGACGACTGGCCGTCACCGGCCACCGTCTTGGATTTCGGCATCGTGAGCCACAGCCATTTCGGCGCGCTTCAGCACGCCGTCCGCAGCGGCATCGGACCCTACGAACTCGACCGAGTTATGGGCGACGGACCAGCCCTCACACGACTGATCCGGGCCATTCCCGGCCAGCCTTATGACGAGGCCGTGTTCCACACGCTGTACGACGACCTCAGTTGTAGCGAAGAGGAGGAAGTCGAAGAACTCTGAGGCTTCCGACTTCTCATCAATGTTTAGGTTTTGAGGAGGCTCTGCTGAAGGTTACAGCGGGGAACAGGTGCCGACCTGTTTCCCGCGCAAGGTTTCGTATCGATCCCCGTGAGGCGTCTCGCGTTGGCTTCTCGCGGAGGACTTCGGTCTTCCGCGAGGGGATCGAACCGGGGCGGTCAGTCCCCTCCAGGAATTACTGACCGCCCCTTTCACAAACCAACACAGGAAACATGCCATGAATCACGGACACGGTGCAAACCTTGTACTGCTTAAGAAAGATCAGAAGCCCTATGCCACGATGGGAGCAGGGCAACTGGTCTCCACGCTCTGGAAACAGGGGGAAGAACGAGGCGGCTGGCGCTATCGCTTCAACCTGTTTCGCATGTCGCCACGGACAGGACACGTCACGCAACAACTCCGGCCACAGGACGTGCCGGATCTGGTGAAGCTTGTGCGCCTGTTGGCGTTTTCACTCGCGGAGGACGGCTGCTTGGATGCTGACCTCCGTAGCGACCTCTTCTGCCTGAGCGGCTGCCTCGACGATGTGTTGGGAACTCCCGACGGATTTCGAGCAGGCGTGCTGACGGCGTATGAGGCGAATGCTCTGGCGAGCGTGGTTGCCTATCTCTGGGAGACGGAGGCTCGGCATTTCGAGGAGCATCCTGAGTGCTTCCCGCTGATGACTGATGTGCTCTTGCTCCGACGCTGGCTGGAAATGAACCGTCCTGGCAACGGTTCAGTAGTCCGCGTGATCTGACCCATCAAACCGGCTGGCAGTCCCAGGAAGGGGCTGCCAGCTCTTTCTATCGAGAGACCATTCCGTGAAATCGAAACCTGTTCACGAAGTTCGTCGCGGCCTGATCCGCGCCTGCATTTGGCGGAAGAACACACGCTCCGGTCTGCGGCACACGGTGGTCGTAACTCGGCTGTTTCGTAACGGCGAGACCTGGAAGGAATCGGCCCGCTTCGGGCGCGATGACTTGCCGCTCCTGCGGCTCGTGCTCGATGACGCCCATACCTGGATCTATCAACACTCTCATTGAAATCACGCGAAGTATGAACCTGGACCGTTCCCATTCCGATGTTCCCTTGGCGTCCGCCGACGCTGCGGCTCTGCCGTCGCTGGTGCGTGACCTGGGAACGCTCGTGAACCTGGGAGCGAAATTTTCAACGATCTATGCCGATCCGCCTTGGCCCTACTCCAATACCGCCGCGCGAGGCGCTGCGGAAAATCATTATCCCACGATGCCACTGGCGACGATCCGTGCCGAGCCGGTGCAGCACTTGGCCGCGGAAAACGCCCATCTGCATCTCTGGACGACCAATGCGTTTTTGCACGAAGCGTTCGATGTCATCCGCGATTGGGGATTCCGTTACAAATCGTGCCTGATCTGGATCAAGCCGCAGATGGGCATGGGCAACTATTGGCGGGTCTCTCACGAGTATCTGCTGCTCGGCGTTCGCGGCAACTTACGATTTGCCGACCACACCTGCCGCAGTTGGCTTTCCACGCGGCGGACCATTCACAGTCGCAAGCCTTTCGTGTTCCGGGAACTCATCGAGCGCGTGAGCCCCGGCCCGTATCTGGAGCTTTATGGTCGGGAAGAGCAGCCGAATTGCGGCTGGACAGTCTATGGAAATCAGGTGGAACGACGTTTGTTTTAAGGACGCACGGTATCAAAATGGATAGGCCCCCGCAGCATGTCGAACCGCAGAGCGACGAACCGGAAGCGGTTCGCGTGCCTGCGGGTGCGCCGCGCTGGGTCACTCCCGAGCTGATCGCACACACGCTCCGCGTTTGGCAGCCATACTACGAAATCCAGTTGATCCCCGAGGATGCTTTGGAGATCATGATGGGAGTTGGTCGGCTGGTCGAAGTTCTTTCTCGCGGAGACGATGATGAAGCAATACGTCGCCCTGGCCCGAGTCAGTAGTCGCGAACAGGAGCGGGAAGGCTTCTCGCTGGACATTCAGGAGGATGCCCTCAACCGTTTTGCCGAATCGCATCAGGGCAAAATCCTTCGGCTCTTCAAGATCGCCGAGACGGCCAGCAAGACGGATGAGCGGAAGACCTTCCGTGAATTGCTTGTCTACGCCAAAAAACACTCTGCGGAGCTTGATGGGCTGCTCGTCTATAAAGTGGACCGGGCGGCTCGTAATCTCTTCGATTTCGTGGAAGTCGAGCGGCTTGAATCGGAATACGACGTGCCGTTCATTTGCGTTTCGCAACCGACGGAGAACAACCCCGCCGGACGCATGATGCGGCGAACGCTTGCCAACATGGCGAGCTTCTATACTGAGCAACAATCGGTCGATGTTCGCGAGGGGCTGGCTCGCAGGGTTCGCGAAGGCTGGTTCATCGGCCTGGCTCCCTACGGCTACAAGAACGTTCGGAAAGACGGTCGTGGTGTCGTTGTGATCGACCCGCAGCCAGCAACCAACGTTCGCCGGATCTTCCACCTGTATGCCTATGAGAACGTGACGCTCGACGGCTTGGTGGGACAAGTCAATGTCGAAGGCATGGCCTTCCGCTCTTCATCGCCCAAGTTTCCCCGAAGCTCGATTCATAACATTTTGCGGGACCGAGCCTACATCGGAGAAATCAGCCACAAAGGCGAGTGGTATCCCGGAAAACACGAGCCGCTGATCGACCGGGCGACTTGGGACCGGGTGCAAACGCTTCTCGGTGGTCAGCATTACATGAACCACGCCACAACCTACGGCAACGAGTTCATGCGATGCGGCCATTGCGGGCATCCGGTGACAGGCGAGGTGAAAACGAAACTGACCAAGAGCGGTCCTCGGTCGTACGTCTACTACCGCTGTGCGAAGTACACGAAGCCGGGCCATCCCCGCGTGCGTATTCCAGAAGCGGATTTTGACCGCCAGATACTGGCGTTGTTCGACAAGATGCGAGTCGAGAACGACGACGTTAGAGACTGGTTCCGGGCGGTCCTCCGCTCACAGACCAAGGACGCTCAGGCCGAATCGCTCGCTCAACGTCACGAACTTCAACGACAAGAGACGCTGCTCGTCCAGCAACAGGACCGCTTGCTCAACATGCGTCTGGCGGACGACATCGAGCAAGAAGCGTTTGCCCGTAAGAGCACGGAGTTTCGCGATCGATTATCGAGAATCAAGCTTCAGCTTGACGCTCTCGACCGTTCGCACGACGAGACAGCGGAACTCGCGAGCAAAGTGTTTGAACTTTCGCAAACCCTTCGTCAGAAATGGGTTACCGCCGACTACGCGGAAAAACGTCGTATCCTCGAAATCGTGTGTTTGAACTGCACACTCGACGACGTAACTCTTGTTCCCACAATAAGAAAGCCCTTCGACGTACTCGCCGAAGGGCTCGTTTCTGAAAATAGTCGAGGTAACGAGATTTGAACTTGAGGCCTCTGCCTAGCGAACGTAACTTTTTTACCAAACTGAGCTATAGAGGATTAATAGTGGGCGACACAAGACTCGAACTTGTGACCTCTACGGTGTGAACGTAGCGCTCTAACCAACTGAGCTAGCCGCCCGGGCGAGGAACTTGCCGGAAGGGGACATTTTAATGGCCGCCGTGGCGATTGGCTAGGTGCTCTGGCGCTCGGTTGTGGTGGCGTCGGCAGCGGTTGCTTGGTGGGCCGTTTCGAGGGAAGTTGCTTCCATCGACGGGGCCAAGGTTCGATCGGGATGATCCGCGTCCGTGGAGTTCACTTCGGCGAGATGGCCGTCGATGGTGCCGGCGTTATGGCTGTAGACGGGATCGTGATAGGGAATTCGACGTGGTTCGTCATAAAGGGCGCTGTTGAATTCGTTTTGAATTCCTGACATGCCCTTCTTAAATTCCGCGAGGCTCTTGCCCCACGAACGAGCAACCTTGGGGAGTTCGCCGCCGTAGAGCAGCAAGGCGACGAACATCAGAAGCAGCATCTCGGTCGGGCCGACGCCGAAGTTGCCAATTAACAGATAGGGGCCGATCACTGTTTCGCACTCCTCCTAGCATCGCGCGGCACAAGCCATCAACACGGCCTGCCGCAGGCATGATTAGTCCCGTCGGTCTTCGATTTTCCGATTGGGATCAGTAGCACCGTCGCCATTCACACCTTTTTTGAATTCGGTGATGCCTTCGCCCAACGAGCGCATGACGGAAGGAAGTCGGTTGCCGAACAATAGCAAGACGACTAGCCCCAAAATAATCATTGCGGTGGGAGTTATTAACGCGAACATTGTTTTGCTTGCCACTATAAAAGAGGAACGTGCCACGCCACTGGTTTTAGCCACTGGCACCTCACCTAACTAAATTCTACAGGGGGGGAGTGGCAAGTCAAACCAAACCGCTCCGCCCTCGCAAGTTTACCTCGCAAAAACAGGCCCTTTTCGGACTGATATTTCCAGTTAATACCAAATCCTAAAAGACCCTCCCCACTGCATTACAATAGAAAGCGGCCTCCCCGGAGTACCGGGGAGGAGGATTAAGGTATTGCTTATCGCTGGAGCGACTGCCAGCCCTCGCGGTCGGCTATTTCGCTTGGTCCCTGCGCCGGGTTGTAGCGGTAATACACTTCCAGGCAAAGGGCCGAGAGCGACGTGGTGTACACCTTGCCGCCGTAGCCCCCCCAGACCGTGTCGGCGTTCCAACTGCCATCGCTTTCCTGGGTGGCGATTAAGGCCGTGGTGAGGGCGTGGTTCCAAGATTCCCAACTCGCGGTGTCTTCCGGCGAATCGTGTTGATTCTGCTGCAAGGCGAGCGTCGCGTAATACCAATAGTACAAATTGCGGTTCGAGGGGGCGGGCATTTCTTGTTCAAGGGATTCAATCGCCTCGCGAATTGCGGTGGGATTGAGCGAGCCACCGCGGTCGGCTTGTAAGAGTTGATGACAGTACCATGCCTCGGCAGTCATCGTACGGGTGGGCGGGCCATCGGGACGATACGACGCCAAGCCACCATGATTGCCCCGTTTCACGCGGCGCAAAAAGCGCTCGGCACGCGCCCAGGTGATGTCGGGAATCGGAATTCCTGCCAGCTTTGCGCTTTTGAGCGCCATCAATTGCCAACCGAGTTGGCTGGTGTCTCCGGTGTCGCCACGACGATACCGCCAACCCCCGTCGGTCGGGTGTTGCATCGAGAGTGAATAACCCACCGCCGCCCGGCACATCGGGTCGAGCCGCTCGTCGCGGGTCATGGCGTAGGCCTCGCACGCGGCAAGGGTGGCCATCGAGTGGCAGTACATTCGCGCAAACAATTCGGCCTCGCCAAACAGAGAACCGTCGGAACGCTGACGTTGCCGAAGGAATTCCAGCGCGGCAGCGACTTCGTTGCGATAGACGCCATGCAAATGCGAATGGCCTGAACCGAGGAAGGCCAGAATGGCGAGCCCGGTCACACCGGTGTCGGCTTCCGCGCCGGCCCCCTGGCGATTGTGGCCGAGCACGACAAGCTCCTTACCCGCCCCAAACTTCGAGGCGTCCCAACCCCCGTTTTCGGATTGATTCGCAGCAAGCCAGGCAAGCGCCGCCTTCACAGCCGCTTCGGTTTGCGAACTTCCGCCACGTTCGGTGGCGAGTTCCGTGAGGTCTTCCGCAAAGCGGTCGGCATACAAATTCGGAATGGCCTCGGAACTGGTGGACACTTCTCTGGAGTTCGGCGCGAGTTGGGGGGAAGCTGTGTTTTCTGTCTTTCCGTCATTTCCGCGCAGGCGGGAACCCAGTGATTCATCAATCGCACTGACTTGCGGTTGATCTTCTTGAGGCTCGGATTCAACAACTTCAGATTCTGCAGGCTTGGTTTCTCGGACCTGAGCTTCTTCAAGCTTTGGTTCCTCAACAATTGGAGCCGGCATGAGTGCTGGGGCTTCCAACGGTGGGGCAGGGGGCAATGGCTCTGCCGAGGCCAAGCTCTCCGTGATTTCTTGCATCACCAACGTATCAGGAGTCGGTTGCTCGTTTTCTTCTTCCAACTCGCTGGGCAACGGTTCCGCGGCAGGGGCCACGAGTGGTGGAGCGGTCATCGCTTCCCATACCGGTTGAATTTCGTCAGATTCGCTCTCGGAAGCTTCAATGAATGGCTCGGCTGGCAAAACGGCTACGCGAATCGGTTCGCCGTCGCCAGCTTGAGGCGCTCCGGTCACGATCCGCACGGTCATCGAGAACACGACGATCAGCACATGAACCCACAGCGACAGCACGGCACACATTCGCCAAGTGCGGTTCGTCGACCAGCGAGTGCGGACCAGCACGATCAGCGCGATTGTCGAGAGGGCCAGCAAGGACCACATCGCGATCCACATTGGGGTGGTCAGTCCCCAAAAGGCCAGCAGCATGTGCGAAGAATTTTGCATGGCCGGGTGCTGCTCACTAACGGGTCACATTTGCAGCGCCTTGCGCGAGTTTGACGGTGATTCCCAGTTCCGAAATGTTCGCGTCCTTGCAAGCAGATAGCGCGGCGGCGACGTGCTGAAAAGCACAGGCCGCATCGCCGCGGATCACGACGCTGAGTTGCGGAAACTCGCTACGGGCGGCGGTAAGCTTGCTGGTCAGTTCGTCCAGCGAAACCGCATCGCCGTCGAGTTGTACCTCGCCATTTTTTTCGACGCTCACGGTACGCTGCTTGGGTGCCGAGGTGAGCGGCGCGGCGGCGGCCACTTCGGGGAGCTGGAGCTCGATGTCCGCTTCGACTTCCGCAAACTTGCTCGCCGCCATGAAGAAAATGATCAACAGGAACACCACGTCGATCATCGGCGTGAGGTTCAACGCGGGCAACTCATCGGTTTGCGTTTTGAGTGGCATGACTGGTCACGGATAATGTAAATTTACAGCGCAAAGTTCGGTGTTTTTAGCCACGGATGAAACACAGATTGAACACGGATTTTCAAGAGAGTAAGAATAATATTATCTCATCGCAATCACGAAGCTTGCTAATACCAAACGCATCACTCCCAATTATCCGTGTTTAATCCGTGAAATTCCGTGGCTCTCTTACGTACTTTCCTCATCAATCTGGAACAGCCTTGCTAAGCCACTTTCTTGGGCTTTGGCGTGGGCTTCGGACGGTTGCGACGTTCTTCGATGCCCTCGGCCGAGATCATGTGGACAACATTCTGACCGAGGCGGTCGATTTCCATCACGAGGCCATCCACACGGCCCACCAGCCACAAGTAGAGTATCAAGGCGGGAATCGCGACCGTTAAACCTGCCGCGGTGGAAATGAGCGCACTGCCAATACCGCCGGCCAATAATTCCGCCCGGCCCATCGCGGCACTCTTGGAAATCACTTCAAACGATTCCATCATGCCGAGCACGGTGCCTAGTAAGCCGAACAGCGGGCAAACGGTCGACACGCCGTTAATCACGCGCAAGTAACGCCGCATTTCGTTGGCGACACGTTCGCCTTCATCGAGCACTGCTTGTTCGATCTCCACGGCTGGTTTGCCCCATTTCCACACCGCTGCCTCAAACACGCGGGCAATGAGGCTGCCGTTTTGCTCGCAGCGATCCAGGGCTTCGCTCTTATCGATGGCCCCTTCGCCGATTTGCAGCAGAAACCGCTCGACAAACACCCGCGGCACGACCCGGCCGCGACGCAAACTTAAAGTTCGCTCAAAGACAACTGCCAATAGCACGAACGAACAAAGCAGAATGGGAAGCACCAGCGGCCCGCCGGCGGCAACCATATCCCACAGTGAGCGAGAATGGTCGGCAACTTCCTCCGCCCCCGTAGCTGTTTCTTCCGCATAGCAATAGGAACTGCCGGAGAGCAAAACAGCGACTATCGCAACGATGATTCGCTGCCAAGTCAGATTCAGTGCCTGGAAAAATGTTTGCATCCTTGCGGTTCCACAATTCAGTGCTATCTTCGCAATGTCGCCTGCTGTTGAGCGACCCGTTCCTGCGCCCACTTCAAACGACCGGCCAATTGCTTTTCAGACGTTGATCCCTGCCAGCGCTCCAAAGCCCGCGAGTATTGCAAACGCGCTGCTTCCCAGTTTTCCGTCAATTCAGCACACTTTCCAGCCTGCAAAGCCGCGCGTGCCTGCCATTCGGGCAAGTTGTGGCGCTCAATCACTTTTTGATAGGCAACCGTGGCGTGCTCGTAATCCTGCTGGTGAAAGTAGGTCTCGCCAATCATCCATTGGGCCATCGCGGCGGTTTCCGTGCCGGTGGCCCAATCGTTTGTCAACACCTGTCCGTAAGCCGTGCGCGCTGCCGACATCTCACCTCGACCAGCCAACGCGCGCCCACGCAGATAATCGCACTCGTAAGCTAGCTCAAACTCGGGATGACGCTCGTCGAGTTCGCCAACCAATTTCAATACTTGCCGCCAATCTTCGCGCCGCGCGGCCAGTTGCGCCCGCCGTAGCGTGACCATCGGCACCCACGGTTCATTAACACCGACCGTCTGCGCGATCAGGGCATCAAAACGCTCACTGGCCTCGGCGTGCTCACCCAAACGGAGTGTCGCTTCAGCCCGCCAGAACGCCAGTCGCGCCGCCGCAGCGCCGTTGCCGGCCCGCGTCTCATTTTGTTCCAGCAACTCGTCGATGGCTTGCCACTTGTCTGCATCCGCCAACAACTGGCATTGCAAACAGAGTGTCTGCTCCCACAACAGCATTTGCTGAGCGGTGAGATCTTGTTTCTCAGTGGTCAGACGCGCTAGCAACCACTCGACATGCTGCTGGGCTTCGTCACACTTCTTTTCATCGGCTGCTGCTAGTGCCAACCAATAGGCGGCTTCTGCGGCCTGGGGGCTTTGGGGAAAGTTTGCCACCAAGACTTGGCAATGTTTTTTCGCCGCCGCCTGTTTTCCGTTCGCCGCCTCGATCCAGGCGATCTTCGCGATTGCTTCGGGAGTGCGGTCGAACTTGGGGAAATCGGTAAGCAATCGCGAGTAGAAGTTTATGGCTTCGGTGTGTTGCTTGAGCCACTCATGCAAGCGCGCGGTACGCCACAAACCTTCGGCTTGCAGCATGTCGCTATTCTTTTCCGCAAGAAACGCACGATACGCCGCTAGCGCCGCGTTGAAGTGCCCGTCCCGTTCTAGCCCCACGGCCTCTTCAAACAACCCGAAGCCGGGCGTGTTTTCGACGGCAACGAAGTCTTCCGCTGCAACCAGAGCAGGAACTAACGCAAGATATTCGCTCGCAGGAAATTTGCTTTGCAAAAGTTCGCAGGCACGCTGCAAATCCGTTTGCGATTTAGCGGCGCGGGCCGTGCGCGCCAACCCCCAAGCCGCGTCATCTGCCCACTCGCTCGCGGATTCGGAATCGATGAGTTGCTGAAACGCTTGTTTCGCATCTCGTGGTTTGTCGGCTTCAAGCAAACTCTCGCCAAGGTAGAACAAGGCAGCAGGACGATGGGCCGACTGTTCGGCTGCGGCTTGCTTCAATTCCTTCTCAGCAATGCCCCAGTCTTTCGCGCTGTAAGCTGTCACGCCGAGCAGATAGTGATATTCGGTGGCACTCTCCGGTTCTTTCGCTAACGGAGCGATTTCAGCGGCGATCTCTTCACAGCGTGATAACTTCCACAGCGACCAACCTGTCCCCAACCGAGCACGATGCTGATTCGCAAGATTCGCCGGCAAACTATAGACACGACGGAAAGTCGCGAGCGCTTGGTCAAAATCTTGCAGTTCATACTTGGTACGGCCCAACAGCAGCAAGGCCTCGGCAGCCGTATCGGCAGTTTCGCTTTGGCAAAGTCGACCCAAGGCGATCGGCACTTCCGCTAATCTTGCTGACGCCAAGAGGGTTCGCGCCAACCCCAAGCGGGTTCGATCAATTTCGGGACCGAGTCGGAAGTTTTCGATCACATAATCAAATGAGGCAATCGCTTGCTCATGTTGCGATGATTGCAGGGCGATCTCGCCCAAATAGTTGTAGGCCGCTGGAACCAGTTCATGTTCGGGATACTGCTCGACGAACTCGCGGAACTGGCTGGCCGCTTGGGGGAGCTCCCCAGCCAGGAAGTGCGCTTCACTGCTGCGGAATTGGGCGCGGGGGTGGAATGCCTTGCCGGCGTCTGACTCAAGCACGTGTTGATAGTGAGCTTGTGCCTGGGCGTAGTCTTTCAACTGCATGCCACATTCGGCCGCGTAGAAGTGGGCTGAGGCCTCGTCCGTGGCGTCCAAACTCTCTTCAATGGCTGCGAGAAACAAGTCGAGCGCCGCTTGCCAATCCGCTTGTTGATAGCGCTCCTGCCCTTGCTGAAAATTAGTTTGCAGAGCGGCGGCTGGAACCGTCGGCATTCCTGCGGCGGCTACAAGAAGAATCAGCAGTTGAGAGATGATCTTGGGCATCATGGCGTTCAGCAATGTTGCCCCCACAAAAAAGTGGGCTTGCCAGCCCCCATCCCTGGAGTCATGGCAAGCCCCACCCGTGTTTGACTGCTTTTGGTCAGTACCCTGATTCAACTTTTAGAACAAGGGGGCCTCGATGGCATTCTCGACATTCCCCACCATGTGCAAGTGGTTGTGGTCGACATAAATCACTTCGCGAGCATCTTCATCCCGCAAGGTGTGCGGCACGGGCCAACCAATGCGACGGACATCTTCGTAGTAGATCGTACACTTGTAATGAGCGTGATGCTGTTGAGCCGGTCCGATCATCGGATACACGCGCGGTGGATCGATGTAGTCGGCTATCTTCTCCTTGACGATCCGCACGTTATTGCGGTTGTGCTCATGCAACAGGGGAATACCACCTTGCACGGGCTGAGCTTGTTCCAGAGCTCGCATCACTTCGTCATCGCTCGGGGCATCCAAGGCCACGATGTCGGCACCCGAAGTCAATGGACCCAAAATGGGCACTCGCTTATAGCGTTCCTGTTGCCAGAATTCGTCCTCTTTCTTCTTTTGGAAGTAGGGACTAATCGGCGTCGGAACCGAAAAGGGTGCGAGGCTCGGGCCCAAAGTGGTGAAACCCCAGAAGCAACCCGTGGTCGACAGCGAACTGATCGCGACAAGGGAAGCTAAAGTCAGCGTGGTGAATTTATGCGAGCGTGGCATCGAATCTACCTTTATCCATCCAGTGATTCGTCAGGAAGCGTTGCTCGGCGGACTACCGACGAGTTGAGGCTTCACTTTGATACGGGCGACTCGACAGGTAGCCGAGTCGCTGCCATTGTTATCGAGTGAATCTGGGAGGAACTTGCGGTCTTTTCCGGTTGTAGCGAAAAAATTGAAAAGTCCGACGCCTGGGTGCTAGCAAGTTACTACGATAGCGGACTGGTCACTCTGGGTTTGCCGTAGCGAGTACGCTGACGACCAGTCCATGAAAAAACCCTCGCCGAGCAATATGCTCGGCGAGGGTTGGGAACCGTTAGCTGTTTGCTGGCAAGCCACGACTATTTGCAGTGCTTGCAATCTTTGAAGTCGAGATTCCACCAGCCGTCATCCCATTCCAAAGTCACTTTCCGCCAACCGAGCGGCACTTGGGGATAAGGATAGAACGGGCCGATGTATGGCCAAGCCGAGGCGGAATACTGCTTGGGATAAGTCAGAGCAGCGTAGTTCGGCGAAGCAGCATAGCTGGGCCAAGCATAGCCAGGCATCTGCGGATTGTCGTAGCTCACTCCACCACCAGAAGCGCCTGGGGTATGGCTCATCCCCATTGGGGCCGTGCCAGCCATGCCGCCACCATCGGCGTAACCGCCATCAGGGCAGTATTGAGCTTGTTGTCTGTAAGCGGCTGCTTGCACATTACCAGGCCCAATCGTCGAAGCGAAAGGCACGGGCATGTTGCTCCGTTGACGTGTCGCGGCTTTAGCGAGTGTGGCAGGCTTGCGTTCTGCTTGTGGCTCGGGTTGATAATCAGCCGGCTCAATGATTTCGCGCTCAGAGCTGGCGACTTCCAGCTTGCAGATCACATGATCGACGCCCGGCGTGTTGCTGGCAATCTGTTCGGCAATCTGCAACTGCTTCTCGCTGGTGACGGTGCCCATGAGCCAGGCCACGCCGTCTTCGTACTTAACACCGACGCGGTAGCCCTTGAGCTTACCGCTGTCTTTCAGATTCTTGGCGATTTGCTGAGCCGCTTTTTCGTTGCTGGTGGCCGCAGTCGCTTCGTGCGCTGCAGGCCCCAGCGTTGCGCTCAGCATCGCCAGGCCTAAGATGAAACTCCGCATGGTCCCCCTCCTAATGAATTCGCTGCTGAATCCGCTCACCCTCGGGTCGAGCGAGCGGTCGATTCGCCGCTGTTCGGCAACACCTCCGTGATGCTGCCGAAACCTTCCGTCGACGCTGGCGGTTGGAGATCACCGCACAGTTGAGACGAGTTGGTTGGTCTGCAAAGAGTTTCGGCACGCGAGAGTTCGGAAAGGGAGTTTTTTTCCGATTTTGACGACAAAAACACGCTGCCAGCACAAGACAGGCAATTCAAGCAGACTCTACCGCCGCTAGCAGCTTAGCGCTCGGTCGGCGTGGTTTGCGGAGTCCGCGGCCCAAAATCCACGACGGCGGTCACGATCATTACGCCGAGCGTTGCCGCGGAAAGTGGCCAGGTGGTCAGACATAAGAATTGTCCGACGACGGTGATCAGAGCCAGCAACGGCAAGCAAGCGTAGAAACTGTTGTAAGCCCATCGTTGCCGATAGCCTGATGTTTCCTTGCGAACCATCCAGGCGGCCACGAGTCCGATCAAGTGAATGGCAACCCACGTTGCCTGCAAAATAATAGATCCGTCCATTGTCGTTCGCCGACGATTCCGTGTGCGGCGCCCCTGATGCGAGTTCGTTGCTGATTCAGAGTCCGTGGGGTAGGCTTCCAGCCTGACAACTTTAATGACAGGCTGGAAGCCTACCCCACGATGGTGCCAAGCTTGCTAGCACACAATCCCATTCATCAGTAACATTCAAACGCGATTCGCGTGCCAAACACGACACGTCGAATTCACGTCTTCTCTACACACTCGCGAACAATAAAGATCGGCACGCGCTTGTTGTTAACACAACACGATTGAAAAAAATACAACGACGTCTCAAATTGAGTTCAAGTTGGGGCGTGCTATCAACGAACGCCAGCAGAGCGATTCTTTGAAAAGTAGTGCGTGTGGTTTTCGATCGCAAACAAGGTTTGGTCAAAACAAAAATATCCTGCAAGGATTTAATCATTTAGCCCAGGGTTAGAAAACAGGAGCCTTGGCGAGTGTTTTCTTACCCTGGGTCAGGTAACCAAACGATTTCTCGTCCGCGGGGTAAGCCTCGAGTTCCGGCGGAGCACTGACGCGGACGAAATTCTCCGTACCCTTTTCGGCCTCGTTAACATTTGTGCGGTACATCCCCGCTTGTTGCTCGGCCGAGGAATGTTCGTGATGCTTACCCGGGGTAGCAACAAAATTCGTGGAACTCATTTTGCCGCAACCCCGGGCTGAATGATTAAATCCCTGCGGGATATCTGAGGTGTGCGATCAGAAAACTTGCTCGTCAAGCAGCAGTTTCATGCCATCGGGGCAACAACTGCCCGCTCCACGTCGTTACGCAAAAAGTCGAGCAGTCCATGCACTTGTTCGCGACTTACCGTGGGAAATTCTGCCAAAAACTGCTCTATCGTGTAACCAGCTTCAAGGTGATCGAAAAGCGTGCGGACGGCGACGCGAGAGCCTGTAAAGCAAAGCGTACCGTGCATGATGTTCAGATTGCGGCTAACAATAGTTGTCATGCATTCATTATACCGATCCACTACCGCACGACCTAGAGCCGAATTTTGGTCAGTTGGGCAACGACCCTGCCGGTCGCGCGGCGGACTGCAAGCGATTCGGATCGAGCTTCTTGAGCTCTGCCTCGATCTCGGCGGCTTGGATGTTACTTGAGATCACTTTGCCGTCGGGGCCGACCAACAGAATGAGTGGCACGGTCACCACGCCCATTTCGCTCGCCAGTCGGCCGTCGAAGCCCCCTTCATCGTAGACTTGCTTCCAGGGCAAACGATTCGAGGCGAGATAATCGGCGACGGCAGCGCGGGTGTAATCCAGATTGATGCTGATAATATCCAAGCTCTTACCGCCGTATTTGGAGACCAATTCCTTCAACACAGCGTGATCGGCCACGCACACGTCAGACGTGGTCGTCCAATATTGGATGACAACGACTTTGCCGCGCAAGTTTTTGAGATCGATTGCTCCACCGTCGAGATCCTTGGCTTGCAGGGCGATTTCTCGGCCTTCGCTCGTGAGGCGGTTGATCGCACCCTTGGCATGGCCCGCCGCAATATGTTTGGGGTAGTCCGCGAGAATGCGGCTGTACCATTTCTTCGCTTCCTCCAATTGGCCAGCGTTTTCGGTACACATCGCCATCTGCCGCAGCGCTTCGGGCGCGTGTTCTGACTTGGGATGAGCGGCGACAAAGGCATCGAGCGATTTGATCCATTCTTCTTGCGCCTTGGCAAAGTCGACGCCCGATGCACGCAAGGTTTCACCGTAATACTTGGCAGACATGCGATGAAATTCAAAGTACGCCAACAAGTCCTCGGACTCTTTGCCGGCTAGTTCTGTTTCGAGACTTTCCAGATAGGCGATTCCGTCGGGGAAGCTCCCTTCCTGGGCCGCGGCGCTCACGCTATCGGCCAATTGCTTAAACCATTGTTCTCGTTCACTGACTTCGCTAAATGATTTTGCGACTTTCAAGAGAATTTCGGCGCGCTGTTCGTTGAGTGCCGGCTTGGCTTCTGGCGTTGCCGCGCTCAGTTGCTTGTCGAGTTCTTGGATATCGGCCATCCATTCTTCCATCTCCTCGGTCGGAGCAGCTTCGGCTTCGACGGTGCCCCGCTCGCCCATGCCGCTGCCACCGGGATCAAAAAAGAAAGCCCCCGCGACTTCTTGCCCAGTACCCAACGTCGGCCCGTCAATCAGTTTCCAAGCCCCTTTCACGCTAATCAGCGTTCCAAGTTGCAGTTGCTTATCTTCCTCGCCAACTTTCACCATGGCCCACACATTTTCATAGACTTGGATGTCTTTCGTAACGCCTTGCGAACCTGCGGGAACCATGCCTGGCTTGGTGCCGCCGAAATCGCTGAACTTAAACGCTGCACTCACCGCCGGCTCGGCGGCAACTCCGGTAAATTTCTCAGCAGCACCGCTCAAGCGCTTGACCAATTGCTCGGAACGCACTTGATCGAGTCCCAACCCTTTGATGTCTTCCGCTGTCACCAACAAACGCTGAAACCGCTTGGCGTCCTTCGTGGATAAGGCCGCGACGACTTCCTCGGCGACTTCCTCGGGCGAGATCAATCGCCAAGCATCAATGGTGTTGTCTTCATTTTCATCGAGTGCCCAGCGAATACCGTCGCTGTGAAACCAGCGATACTGGTCGGCCTTGCCGTTATTGTTGGAATCAATGTCGCGATAGACTTCCAACCCGTCGCGATAATAGCTCCACACGTCGACGACATTGTCGGCATTGGAGTCCGCGAATTGCCGCAGGGTTTCGTTCTCCGGTCCGCGGACGACCCAGGCGGTGACATTGTTCACTTTTTCCGCTTTGATCGAAGATTTGGCGATCTCTTCGGCCGTGGGCGTGTCATAGTCAATACCCTGCTGCACCGGCGTGAGCTTGAGCGCATCGGCGACCGAAGGAGCCGCCTGAACGGCTGGCGACATGGCCAATACAGTGACACTAGCAACAACGAACAAGCTGAGCGAACGAAATGACATCACGAAAATCCTTGTCTGGGGGAACCTTAGCGGTGATCCAAGGGATCGCACGGATATTATCCTCAACCATCAAAAAGCGTGGGCTGTTATAGCGTTTTTAGCGGTTACCGGGCCAGAGCGATGCACTCTTCCCAGAGACCCAGAATCCCCTCATTTCCCCTTTGACAGGCGACGATAGCAACCTAAAATGTGTGATTCGGCAACGGCCGGGGAGGCAAGCGGCAGCCTTGTTTTCTTGGTCCGGAGCCCTGCGGGCGCATAGCTCAGTTGGTTAGAGCGCAGCCCTGATAAGGCTGAGGTCCCAAGTTCGAGTCTTGGTGCGCCCACTCCCCGAAAAGGGGAAAGCAGAAAGTGGAAAGGCGACGCCATTGTCTTTTTTCCACTTTCGCCTTTCCAATTTCCCCTTTCTCCTGGGGCCGTAGCTCAATGGGAGAGCACTGGCTTTGCAAGCCAGGGGTTAGGGGTTCGACCCCCCTCGGCTCCACTTTTTTTCTTTCTGCGCCGCTTTATGCAAAGCGGCTATGATCTCACGACCGCTGGAGGAATTGTAGTATTCGGATTGCAGAATGGGGAATTTTTATTCCACAAGCTGCAATCGACGATAGTCCTTCGAATCGTAGACGACCAACCTCTGCGGCGGATGCAAGCTCTGGCAATTTGTGGTGCTGCCGGAACTCGTGCAACTCGTTCCGACCTACGATTTAACTGCAAGTTGAGCGCTGAACGCGGACAATTTACCCTACTCTACCAAATAGAGTGTGCTCATGTCCATTATCTTTTAGGCCGGTGCGATTTTTTCCGCGCTTGTAGCTCGGAGCGGGGCATGCGAGTTCTAGCATTTATTCCACGCAGTGTCGGAACTCGTGATAAAGAGAATTTCACCTCGCCCCTTCGCCCAGAAAACACTGCTGGGCAAGCCAGCAGTGGCACCCTAGCTTTGCCACCCGCAGCGTAGAAGCTGGAGGTCAGGAATTGGGCAGGAAGATACCCTTTCTCTCTAGCCACTTTTTACTCCGACTTACTTCAAGCCATCGAAGTTAGACCAGGGCAACGCCCAGGCTATCGTAGTGATGCCATTTCGTGGCTAAGCTGATAATGACGGAAAATAGTTCGGCGAGATTTTTGAAATAGGCCAAGCCGCTCTTTAATCCTTGGAGTGCGACATGCGTACAGAAGCCGAGATTCAGCGTACCGCCAAAGAATTGGCGGCGATGCTGGGCCAATTCAATGGCAAGGGAGATAACTTTCGCTACGGCCTGTTGATCGGCAAGGTGATGGCCCTGGCCTGGTCGCTGGGTGAGCCGGCGGAAATGTCACGCCACTACAATCTGGAAGAGTGGATCAACGAGCAGCGGAGCAAGCGCGGGGCCGCCCCGGTTGCCATGACGGTGGCCAAAATCATGACCGTGCGGGAGCTATTGGCCCTGATCAAGTCCGATCACGAACTGCGGCAGGACATGAAGCTCGTGTTGGGAGCGTCTTGGGATCACCAGCCCGATCGGCAAGTGCGGATCGAATTTCCGGCCAATCGCCAGGGGCAATATCGGGATGCAACGTTCCACTGGAACGACGTGTTTGAATAGGGACGATGCCAATTCAATCGCCCGGGGTTTGGACTCGCCCCTAAGATAATCCATATTTCACTCCCCAAACCACACGCGCCAGCCACATTTCGCTGACTGTCCAAGCACGCAGCCACTCGGCCAACCTATCCGAGACACCAAGGCCGAGCGACGGTTCGCTTGTCACGGAATTTCCTGGAATTGGGCAGATTTTATTACTCTCTTGGCGTGTTGTAGCGATCTTTCGGGTTCTCCGCGGAAGGCAGAATCGTTGCTAAAATTCGCTTTGCCGAGCATACTGGAATGATATTGCCAAAGAGAACGAGGCACCTTCTCCCATGACGGCGATGCTCCCGGAACAAGTATTTCGCGACCGAACTTATGAGATTCTCCCAGCACAAGCACCCCCCTTCAAATTTCGGTAAACGACTCTCCCACCCCGAACGACTTGAACCACGGCTCGCGCTGGCCGCGCAGGCCGTGGGAAGTGCGTTTCTGGTCAATGATGTGACTGAGCGCGAGCAATCGACGGAGACTTCTTCGCAAGCGGTGGCGGTGAGCAGCGCAAACAGGATCGTGGTGTTTGAGGGCAAGGGTGCTGTTGATGATCACGGCATCTTCGCCGAAGTTTTCAACGCCAGCGGCACGACAACGCTAGCCAGTTTTCAAATCAACACAACGCGCGAGGGCGACCAACATTCGGCAGCAGTGGCCGTCGATGCTAGCGGCAATTTCGTCGTGACGTGGGCTGGCCGAGGAGTGGGCGACAAAGCAGGCGTCTTCTTTCGGCGCTACTCGGCCAATGGCACGGCACTCGGCGGCGAAACCTTGGTGAATACCACCACCGGCGGCGAACAAATCGCGCCGGCCATTGCCATGGCCACGGATGGTTCGTTCGCAATTGCGTGGAGCGGCGTCGGCACGGGCGATGCCTCGGGAGTATTCCTGCGGCGTTACAGCGCGGCCGGGGTGGCGGCCGGCAATGAAGTGCGGCTCAATACCACCGTCAATCACGAACAAATCGCGCCGAGTATCGCGTTTGATGCGACGGGCAACATGGTGGCGGCCTGGGCAAGTCGGAATCAAGACGGCAGCGATTGGGCCATCGTCGGCCAGCGGTTGAATGCCACGGGAGTCGCCCAGGGCACTGAATTCGTGATCAACACCACGACGACGGGAAGTCAAACTTTGCCCGACGTGGCCATCGATCCGACGGGCGGGTTTCTGGTTGCCTGGCAAAGTTTTGGTCAGGACGGGGCAGGGTGGGGGATTGTCGGTCGTCGCTTCACTGCGGCGGGGGCCGCCGATGGAGCCGAGTTTATCATTAACAATATCACGGCCGGCCAGCAGCAAGATGTGAGCGTGGCCTTCACGACGGATGGCCAACTTTTCTCGAGCTGGACCAGTGGCACCACCAATGGCCATGGTTGGGAAGTACAGGCTCGCTCCTACACCGCCGCTGGTGTGGCCGACGGAGTCAGCTTTACGGTCAATCTCGGCACGACCGGAGTGGGATCAGGACGACAACATGCTCCGTTCGTCGCGGTCAACGGTAATGATGGGCTAATCGTGTGGTCGGGTAACGGGGCCACCGATCACGAAGGGGTTTATGCTCAGCGCTACGACCTTGATGCGGACACAACTCCGCAGCAGGCTCCGAATTTGGCCGCGATTGCCGATGGACAAGCCACCGCTGGCACGCAATTTCAGATCACCGTGACGGCCACGGACCCCAATCCCTCGAACACGTTGACCTTTACCTTGGACGTCGACGATTCGCCGACCGGGGCGACGATCACTCAAACCAACAACAATACGGCCATCATCCGTTGGACGCCAACCACGGCCAATCAGGGGACAACGGTCAACTTCCGCGTGCTCGTGACGGACAACGGCGTGCCCGTGCTCACCGATGCCGAGGATTTTCAAGTGACGGTCGCGGCCGCCACGCTGACCCTCGATTTGAATGGCACCGACGAACTGGGCAACAACACCTCGGCCTCGTTCGTGCCGAACGGCGGAGCCGTCAGCATCGTCGACGACGATTTGGCAATCCTCGTGCCGAATGGCGGCACGATCACTTCCGCGCGCGCGCAATTTTCCGCCACACCCAACGGCACGATGGAATTTTTGACGATTGACACGCTCAATACATCGCTGGTTCCCATTTATTCGAGTTCCTCGCGGACGTTAACTTTAACGGGCACGGATACGGCGGAAAATTATGCCCGCGTGTTGCGGACATTGCGTTACAACAACACGGCATTCGGCCCATCGGGCGGACGGACCGTTTCGATCAGCGTGAATAGTGGGGCTACGGTAAGCAATGTGGCGACGTCGTCGATCGAGATAGCGGCGGCGAACCTGGTGGCCTTCGCTCAAGCACTGAGCGCCGCTGGGGCGAAATTCTTCGGAGCCGGCTGGTCAGCCGAAACGACGTCCCAACGAGAAGTGTTTGAAGATGGGGGCCAATTCTTGCCGTTCGTGGAAGTCACTAACCCCAATCGCACTCCCAATCAAACGGCCACCGACAACAATATCACGACCTATCCGACATGGGTTTTCTCCGATGGCTCGCGGTTGGTTGGAGTGCAAACTTTGCAGGCTCTCTCTGACCATACGGGGATCGACATCTCGCTATCGACGCAACCGTTTCTTGCTCCGCTGCCCAGCACAACGCTGCTGATCGGTTCGCCATTGCATGTGCCGCTGGATGGCTATGACCCCAACGGCGGGCCGTTGACGTACACCGTCACCACAAACAACGCGGGCGTTACGGCCCAAGTGCAGACCGGCAACCGCTCGGCCCGCATCAATGTCGCGGGCTTTGGCGAAATGGTCTTTGAGCTGTTTGAAGATCGCGCCTCGCGGGCAACGAGTCGGATGATTGAATTGGCCGAAGACGATTTCTATGAAGACATCATCTTCCACCGGGTGATTAACAACTTTGTGATCCAGGGTGGTGATCCCACGGGCACTGGCTCGGGCGGATCGCCGCTGCCCAACTTCGATGACCAATTCCATCCCGACTTGCAGCATAATCGCTCCGGTTTGCTGTCGATGGCCAAGACCAGTGATGACACCAACGACTCGCAGTTCTTTATCACTGAAAGAGCCACGCGTAATTTGGATTTCAATCACACGATCTTTGGCCTGATGGTGGAAGGGGAATCGGTACGTGATGCGATCAGCAACACGGCCGTGAACGCGAGCGATAGGCCGACAACCAACGTGGTAATGGAAGGGATCGACATTTTCGAGGATCAAGAAAACGCCGTTGTGCTGCTGAAAGCAGCTCCCGGCACCACGGGACCGGTAACGGTCACTGTCACTGTGGCCGACCAAAACGGCAACACGTTCGAGCGCACGTTCCAAGTGACCGTGGCGGCGGACAACACCGACGTGAACGCCAATAGCCCACCCTTCCTGGGCAACATCGTACCGGTGAGCGTCAATCGCAACACGGTGGCCCAAGTGCAACTCACGGCAACCGACGTCGAGAGTGATCAGGTGTTCTTCACGGCTCAGAGAGTGGGCAGCGTCAACTACAACTTCACCGTGAGTGCGACGGGGTTGTTGCAAGTCACGCCACCCCAAGATTTCGTCGGCACGATTCAAATTCTGGTGGGAGTCGGCAAGGCAGCGAACGCGCCCGACGACACGCAATTGATTTCAATTCAATTCGTCTAACAGCAAATGGTGGAATCGCAGGATTTCACATATCTTTTGGGACTTCCGCGCCTTCGGCGGAGCTGGACCAACCGATTTTGGGCATTTTACCCAACCAGAAAATTCTTCGTAATCGGTTGTTCCAACCACCCTCTATCTGGGTTACAATCTGGCACAACTCCAGCCGGATCGTGGCTGACTGCATCGTGTCATTCCCCGTTGATACTATTGTTCCAAGGATAGGTACATCTCATGCACAACTTGTCTCTCTTTGATCGCTGCCGCCAAGTTTACTCCGGCAAGAAAAGCTTTTCCTCTACGAACCGCAGACTGCGGCGACCTGTGCTGGAGATGCTCGAAGCCCGCAACATGTTGACGGCATCGGGATTTCCGGGCAACGACTGCCCCCCCCGACCTCGATCTCTCGGCCGTGGCCAATCAAGCCGTCACGGCGGGCCAACTGCTGACGGTTAATCTGTTGACGGCGGGCGGCACGATTGAAGATCTCAATACCGCGGGCAATCCCACGGGCGACACGATTCGTTACTACCTTGATCCCGACGTCGGCACGGATACCCCCTTGGGTGCCTCGCTGACCGTGGGGGGAGTTTTCACTTGGACTCCCACCTTGGCTCAGATCGGTACGCATAAGATTGTGGTCATTGCCGTCGATAGCGGCTCGCCCGCGCTCGCGGATGCGGAAACATTTACAGTCGTTGTATCCGCCGACATGCCTGCCGCCGTGGTGGACCTCAACGGGGCGGAGGCCGGCACGGGATTCAATGCGACATTCGTCGAAGACGGTGGAGCGGCGGTCATCGTCGATACCGACCTCACGGTCACCGACGGCGACGACACCAATCTCGAGTCCGCCACGATCACGCTCACCAATCGGCCTGATGGCACGGATGAGTCGTTGTCCATCACGACGACGGGCACACCGATTGTGGCCAACTACACTGCTGGCACGGGTATCTTGACCCTCACAGGCACGGCGACGGTCGCCCAATATCAGCAAGTCTTGCGTACGCTCTCCTACAATAATCTCTCACAGGCACCAGACACCACCGCCCGCACGGTGCAAGTCGTTGTGAACGACGGCACCTCGAACAGCACCCCAGCGGTAGCAACCGTCACGATTCAAGCCGTCAACGATACGCCGAGCGTGGACCTGAATGGCGCGGATGCCGGCACAGGTTTTGTTGTTGCCAGCTACACCGAAGGCGACGCGCCCGTGGCGGTTGTCGGCGCGACCGCCGTGATAGGCGATGTCGATAGCGCGAATCTCAGCTCGGCCACCATCACGATCACCAACCTCCTGGATGGCAATGCGGAACTGCTGGAAGTCGTGACCACCGGCACATTGATCACGGCGGTTTACACCCCAGCCACCGGGGTTCTCGCCCTCACGGGGAGCGATAGCCTCACCAACTATCAGCAAGTCCTGCGTACTCTCAAATACTCCAATTCCTCGCAGAATCCGACAGCGACCGCACGGTCGATCTCCGTGGTCGTCAATGATGGCACGAGCAACAGCACGGCGCGGACTTCGACGATTTCGACACTTGTTGGAGTGAATGACCCACCCGCTTTGGCGGCGATTGCGGCCCAAAATGCCACGGTGGGGGTTCCGTTTCAAGTGATTGTCACCGCCACGGACCCCCAGAATGACAACCTCACATACCAACTCGACCGCGATGATCCGATGGAGTCAATTCCCGCTTCGGCCATCATCACTAAGAATAACAATAATGAGGCGGTCATCACCTGGACTCCGAGCGTAGCCGATGGTCCTGGCCCCTTCACGTTCGTTGTGCTGGTGACTGATGACGATGCCACGGCTCTCACCGACCGTGAACAGTTTGTCGTGACGATTATCACGGCCCCTCCCTCGGTCGATCTTAACGGTGACGGTTCAGGACTTGATTTTGCGTCGAGCTTCACGGAAGGTGACGCGGCCGTCTTGATTGTCGATACCGATCTCGCGGTGAGCGATTCGGATAGCACCACGCTCTCCTCGGCCACGGCGACAATCACCAATCTGCAGAATGGCACCGACGAATCGCTCTCGGTCGTCACCACCGGAACAGCCATTACCGCGGATTATGTCGCGGCGACGGGTGTGTTGACTTTGAGTGGTTCCGACTCGCTCTCTAGTTATCAGCAAGTTCTGCGTACGCTGCGGTACAACAATACCTCGCAAGACCCCGGCGAAGTCGCTCGTTCGATCTCGGTGGTCGTGAACGACGGGACGAATAACAGTTCCACGGCGACTGCAACCGTCTCGGTGACGGGTGTGAATGATGCCATCAATCTTGTCTTGCCAGCACCGTATGAGAATGAAGCGACTCCGATTGAAGTGACTCTCGGTAACGCCATCTCCTTTACTGCCACGGCAACCGACCCGGATCATGCCCCCAGCGAGATCACTTTCTACCTGGACCTCGATGGCAGTGGAATTCTGCCCACTGCGGCGCAACCGACGATCACCACGCCCCCCACGGCCGTTCCCGGCGGGTTGTTCCAATGGACGCCTGACGCCCTCGGTACTTTCATCATCACGATTCTCGTCACTGATGGACAGGGATTGCCCGATCAAGAGACCTTCACCATCACGGTCGTCGCTCCTCCGAGTGGCTTGGCCGCCGCGTTTGTGGAAGAGGAATCCGCGTTGGATGCTGCCTTTGCTAGCCTCGACTGAGCGCCCGCAAAGTCACTTTAACTAGATTTCTTTGCGCAGCTTGCCGATGATACCAATGGGCGTGATATCCCTGGGAAAATCACTCTGCGCCCGCTGTTCAATGTTCTTCTCAGTAAGGTGAGGCCGGCAATGGATTGCAACTGGGCCTGTTCGATGATTGGCAAATGTCTTCTAGCAGTCGCCGTTTGGACGGTCTGCGATATCACGGAGCTGCGCGCGAAGCCCGCACAAGGTTTCGTCTACAACCCGGTCACGCAGCAAATGGAACCGAAACTGCGCACGCGGCGGCTCGCCACCTGGACTCCTGCCGACCGCCCACAACCACGCACTAACGCCGTTAAGCAAGCCGTTCGCGAGAAACCAGTGGCAACGCAGTTCACCGAGCCGGAATTCGACGACTTGGTTGAGCCAGCCTCGCACGAGAGCGACGAGTATTACAATACCTGCGACTCACAGGGTTGTTGCGACGACGTTTGCACGGGCTGCGGCGATCCCTGCTGTGGTGATTGCGTTGGCTATTCGCCGGGACAATTCCTCTACGTCGGCTTTGAAGCGACACTCGTCAAGCCACGGTTTGAAAGTAATGAAGCCTTCACCGTGATGAACAGCGACGGAGCACTCTTTGAATCGTTCAACGAAACCGAATTCGATTACGACATGGAATTCACGCCGCGCGTGTTCGTCGGCTGGCAGCGCTCGGATGGCATCGGGCTCCGCGTGACTTGGTGGCAATTCGATCACTCCGCCACGAACTTGAGTGCCAATCCCCCGGCCAACGGCTTCGGGGAAGTGGCCGCTCCGCCGTTTGGTGACGTCGAGATTTCCTCGAACAACCCACCGACACCTTCTCGGCCGCGAGTGACCTCGACGCTTATGCCATCGATCTGGAGGCCACGAAGCAAGCCTGCGTTGCCAGTTGGAATTTTGGCGTGGGTGGCGGCATTCGCTATGCTTCCACCGAACAGCGCTACTTTGCCCAACTCCGCTACTCGGGGAACGATCTGCGCGATCAGATTGATTTCCGTCATTCGCTCGAAGGCATCGGCCCCACGATATCCCTCGAAGCCCAGCGGCCTTGGTCACGCACGTTGAGCACCTTCTGCAAGGCACGTGGCTCGGTACTCTTCGGCGACGGCGAAAGCCACCTGAACGCGGGGGAAGATTTGGATCTCACCAATTCCTTTACCACCACGCGGGTGACCAGCCGCGACGATTTGCTGAGTATCGCGGAAATCCAAGTTGGTGTGCGCTGGCAGGCCCGTAGCTATCGTGGCCGCATCTTAACTCCCTTCCTAACCACGGCCTTCGAGGGCCAAATTTGGAACGGCGCCGGCAACGCGTCGAGCGAAGAAGGCAACCTCGGCTTTTTTGGGTTTAATTCGGGGTTCGGCGTGAACTGGTAGGGGAGAGTCATTTTTTGGACCGCCAAACTCGCCGATAAAAGCTAGAAGAATAATGATTAACGCTTATCTTCGCTCATTTTTTCTGGGCGGATGCGATCCACACGATGTTGTGATTTCTGGTGGGCTGGAAACACAAGATACTGTTTCTGCATTGGACTTAGGTGTGTTCGGCGGGGAGAGAAAATGTCTATAAGTAGTGGTTGGTCTGGCCGGACCCACGAGATGGTGTGGTTTGGCGGAAAAAAACTCGCGATTTTTATCGTCGTTGGGCCACTGCATACAACATGTAGTGTGCCGTCCAACCAAATCATCAAAGAACCGGCACCTAAACATAGTTAGGCGCATCGCTGATTGTATCACAAATGGGTGGCCCATTTTAGTCGCTTGTTTTGGCCACCCTGGTGTCTCAATTCGTAGGCCGGAACGAGTGGAGCGAGTTGCGGCATCCCGATGGGTAAACGTCCGCCTTGCCGGAACTCGCATTACTCGTTCCGGCCTACGATCTGATACGAAGGCATTAATGGCAGGTAGCGGATTCGTGCTGCCACGTTTTCACGCTCTTGGCAAGCAAAGACTCTCTGCACCCTTGAATTGGTCCAATGATCTCGTCTCACCAAATTCAATTGGCCGGCAGTAAAAGCAAATTGATCTCTTCACGAGGTTTCATCAACTCAATTGCATCAAGAGCTCTGGCGAGCCAGTAGCACTCGGCGTTATCTCGATTGGGACCGAGCGTAGAAGTTTGGTCGTTCAGTCTTCTTCGACTTCCTTGCGCAAATGTTGCTTAGTTGCTTGATCAAGTTTTCGCCAATCTATTCCGTCGAGACCTGCTGCCAGGGCCCAGAGCAAGTTGAAACTTGCCTTGGGCTGTTTCTGCTTAACGATCCTGAACGCCACGACTGCGCCAAGGCGTTCGAGGTCAGCAATCGTACGAATGCCAGCCTCACGTAACCATTGACAGCTCTTGGGTCCAAGGTTGGGCAGTGATTCAATAGGGGCGGTCATGCGCTCCTACCTTCTAACTCCGACTCGCCATAATGGACAGTCAACAGAAAAATAATAGAAAAAGGGTCAGAACGATTCTTATAACTGACCATAATACACTAATCAATATTTTTTCTGACGTTTCTCGATTTCATCAGCCTTTTTCTGCAAGGCCATGAGAAGTGTCGCAATCTCCTCGTCAGTCAGGCGCTGACGTGTTTTCGTTAGCATACTTTTGAATTGCTCAATGCCGGCTGGACTCGATGGAAAGCCGATATTACCTTCGTCATTATCGCCCGTAATCAGACTATCCCCCTCGGCATTAAGTATCGTCATCCAGGGTGCGCCACGCGGCGTTCCACTTGTGAGTTTTTCATACACCTCCTTGAACTCGGGCATCCGGTAATCGAGTTTGAGCACAACGTAATCCTTGCTGATTAACGCTTTGTGCTCGTCGAAGTATTCCGCTAACAAATAACAAGGGCCGCAACCCGGGCCACCCGTCTGAATGAAAATCCGCTTATTGTCCCGTAGCGCTTCGGCAAGCGCACCGTCGAGCGATTCACGAGCGCTCATGAGCGGCGGATGTAGATGACTTTCTAGAAATTCAGCGAAAAACGGCGGAGCAAACTGATCATTACTTCGCTTCAACTTCGTGAAAGATGTCTGTGCAACAACTTCACCCGTCGAATCAAGCACGGCAATTGTTCCGTCTTCTTCGGCTGGAATGGTAATGCCATGCTGCTTGAGAAAGTCTCCGGCTTCGCTGGGCGCAATCGAAAGCGGGATATATTGGTAAATTTTCAAGTTCAATTCTTCACGATTGACGCTTCTACCGTCGTATGAATAATCATACAGAAACTTGTAAAACTGTTTTGCCGCTTCATTGTTCCGTTCCATGGCGATCACGAGCAGTCGAACCGAACCAAGGTTCGCCATATTCAAACCTCGTTTGAGACGTTCCTCAGGCGGCTTATCGAGATAACGCGCGGCTATGAATTCTTTCAAATTCGGACGAGTCTTAGGAATCTCCAATTGCCCGAGATTGATATGCTCCGCGGCAGTTGGCTCAACATTCCCAATACTACGGCCCAGGTGATAGACGTCGGCGTCGGGAGACCGCGCAGTTATTCGGTATTTGAAACCGGGGATCAATCCTTCTATCTGAAACCGTCCTTCGTCATTGGTATACGACTTTCGACTCAAGCTTGTATTTGACCAGCGCTGGTCAGGAGCAAACTGCACCTCTGCCGAGATGCTATGGCGCACTGCGGGTACTTCATTCTGCGCGTCGAAGACAGTGCCTCGGATTGTCGCTGTCGGTGCCAGGCTCAACACAATATCGCTCTGACCTGGTTCGACAACCTGAATTGTTCCGCGCAGTTGAGCACTATCAAAGACGACAAGGTAACCACGTTCGTCTATCGCCTGTCCTGTGAAATATCCGTCTTTGTCCGTCCTCGTATGAATTCGCCAAGAATTTCTGAAATCGGCAATTTCAATGGCATGGCCAGAAACTCCAATGCCAGCCACTCCCTGCTCAGGATCGGAAGCGAGCACTACGCGACCGATAAACTTTTCTCCAGAGGGCTTGCTGACTTGTTGATTGGGGTCAGAGGGCGCTTCTTCGGCCGAGGCCCAAGAGGGTAGCGCAAGTGCAAGAATGATCGGCGAACGTCTGGCAACAGTTCGCCGCATGTGCAAAGTTGGAAACATGTTCTTGACCTCCCTTGCCATGGAACTCACCACCCCTGAGTCTAATGCACGACTTCGGAATCCTCCAACTCCAACCCCGCCCAGTCGGTGTCTTTGGGGATCGGTAGCACGTAGGGCCGGATTCTTTCGAGGGTGCGGAGGCCGATGCCTTCCACGCGGTCGAGATCTTCGATGTCGCGGAAGGGGCCGTGCTCTTGGCGGTCGGCGATGATGCGGAGGGCCAGCGTTTCGCCCAGGCCGGGGAGTTGGATCATCTCGGGCCAATCGGCGCGGTTGACATCGACCAGGTATTTCGCCGTGAGGGGTTCGGCGCGGTCGATCTCGATGAGTTGTCCACGATGTCCGCCCAGATAGAGCCAATAGCTCGCCAGCATCAGCAGGCAACTCGACACGAGCACGAGCAAACTTTGGTGCTGGCTCTGCTTGATCCACGACTGTTGGGCCGGGCTCGTCGAGACTTTTTCAGATGGAGTTGGCTGCTGGGGCATGAAACGGCGTCTTTAGAATGAAACCACGATTCTCGGATTGCTGTTCGCCGGGCGAATTAGTCAAATATAGCAAATTGCTTTCTGTCATCAAAAATTTGGCCTACAGGAAGAACTGCAAAGTAGTAGGCACACTCCGTGTGCCGTAATCGCCTTGGTGAAATCACCGCGTTTTCTCGCGGCCGCCACGGCACACGGAGTGTGCCTGCTACATTCAGGCGGACTTTGCAATCTTCCTACCCACTAAGAATCACTCGAGCCGCTGCCGTGCAGGATTTCCATCAATTTGTTTGGGATGACAATCTGAAACGCGATTGCCGTACGCTTGTGAAGTTGGCACTGGCCGAGGATTTGGGCGGTGAGCAAGATTGGACGACCATCGCGCTGGTCCCCGCCGACCGGATGGGAGCGGCCAACATCGTGGCGCGCGAGCCGGGGATCGCCGCGGGGCTGTTGGCCATTCCGGTGGTGCTTGCCGAGGCGCAGTCGCGGCTGCATGTCACGACGTTTCTCGATGATGGCCAACACTTCGCTGCCGGAACCAAACTCGCCGAGATCACCGGCAATGTCCGCGATTTGCTCACGGTCGAACGGACGCTGTTGAATTTACTGGGCCGACTGCTGGGGATCGCCACGCTCACCGGCCGTTATGTGAGCGAAGTCGCCGGCACGGGAGCGCGGATTTACGACACGCGCAAAACCATGCCCGGCTGGCGGCGGCTGGAAAAATACGCCGTCCGTTGTGGAGGCGGCTCGAACCATCGCACGGGCTTATTCGACGCGGTACTCATCAAGGACAATCACCTGGCGCAGCGCTCCGGGGCGGCGGTGGGTTCCCCCGCCGACGCGGCCAGCGCGGTGCAAGCAGCGCGACAATTCCTGCAATCGCCGCAAGGTGCCGCCAAGCAGCAGATGCTGCCCGTGGAGGTGGAAGTCGATTCGCTCGATCAGCTTGCCGCCGTGTTGCCGGCCGGGCCCGACATTGTGTTGCTCGACAATATGCCGCCGGCCCTACTGCGCGAAGCAGTAAAACTGCGTGACCAGGTGGCCCCTCATGTTGAGCTGGAAGCCTCGGGCGGAGTGCGACTGGAGACCTTACGGGAAATCGCAGCCACCGGCGTGGAAAGAATCAGCGTGGGCGCTTTAACCCATTCAGCCCGCGTGCTGGACATTGGTTTGGATTGGCAGGGGTGAGAATCCGCGATCTTTTCCAGGGTTATTGGTGGCTAGCGCGCTCTCCAACGACGGTATGTTGCGGAATCTCAACATGCCGCTCTGGAGGGGTGTTTCTAAATTGCCACAAACGCCCGCAAACGACACTTGCGATACCACTGATTGAAAGCTGGACGGCCAGAGCGGGCTGAACGCTTGCTAAGTTGAACTATGATTGCGTTGAGACGGCACCATCGGGGGAGGGGTGCTGCTTCGCCGACGCGGCGGGTTCACGCTAGGAGCGAGAGGGGACCCCGCCGCGTCATTTTTTTGCGTCGTTGGTTTCGATTCGTCCACGCCACCGACGGGTGCGACGCCCTAGATACCTAAATAACTCCGCAATTTCCCCTAAATTTATTTGACAGGCAGGCCTCGCCTCGTTAAGATAAAGGAAGTCCGAGCAGAAGTTGCTCGTTTCCAGGCATTTTTCTCACCAGTATTGGGTTGTGGACCTCATGAACATTCGATCGGCGTCGAGTCGAGTTGACTCCGTCGATGTCCGAAAAGGCGATTACGCCTGGGTTCACCACACCATCTTTTTTGCCAACCGCTGATTGTTTTTTATTCAGCATTTGCCTTGGCAGATTCCATGATGACGTGCATTCAGGGTGCGACGGATTTATCTTTCCGCGCTTCTGCTCGCCTTGATCTCAGCCATTGTGTTTAGCTGGTTGCGCTGCAATCTGCAAGAAACGCTTGAGATCTGGACATGCGGTCAATTCGGCACGCTCACAGTGCGCGAACTCTTCAGCTTTTTTGATCCGCAAACCGCGGTCAGAAGCGAGCCCTCACGCCTGCGTTGCGCCCATCGAATGCCGTCAATCGTCGCGACATACAAATCACGACGTTGGACGCACTTTCTTGATGTTCACTCTCTGATCTGGCAGTTCATACGGGCCATTTCACACCACGTAGAGAGGTACTTTCAAACCGCTAGGAATTTTGCTTCGGCAATGCATCGCACGCGCAAGCGCATCGAGCCGGGAAGGCCAACGGAAGGCAAAAGACGGGCGGTCGGATGGGAAGAACAACTTATGAAAAACTCACTAAGACACCGATTAGTTTCCACCCTGTTAAGAGGCATGCCGCCCCTGCTGGCAGTCACGCTGCTATGTTGTTTGCCCAGCGCCTCGTTCGCCATTATTTTTGGCAGCTTCAACGTGATCGTTGGTGAAAGTCCGCGTTATCTCGATGCGATTCTTGATAATCAGCGTGGTCTGATCACTGATTCTCAGCTGTACGTGATCAAGTACGAGGAGTCGTGCAAGAACCCTTCCATCCGACTCCACGACCGCAATCGCCCCGCCATGCTGGTACACAATACGTCGACGGACCCTGCCTCGATCAGCTCGTTTTTGATTGATATCCAGCAAGCCGGCTACGAGTTTGGCACCGGCGATATTGGCACCGATGGCTTCAATGGAAGTTTTGTCTTGCCGAACATGCGTTCCGATCCCGGCATCGATATCACGGCCAACTTGGTTGCAGGTGATATCACAAAACTGCAAATCAACTTCACGGGCTTGGGTCAAGGTGAAGCGGCGATTTTCCGGCTTGATCTCGATCCGATCCCCATGATTAATCACGTCTACCCCGACTATCGTGGCATCCTCTTGGGCGCGGACATCGGTCAAGGAGCGACGACCCCCGCGTTGGTTTCAGCCACCTTCAGCTTGGCAGGCCAACCCGATATGACGAGCATTCCGAGCGCATTCCAGGGCACCTTCGACGATCCGATTGCATCAGGAATTCTCGAGCCCTATTACGGCCAAACTCGTACCGAAATGTTCGACAAGGACGGCTCGGTCCCTGAACCCGCGACCCTGTCGCTGCTGGCATTGGCGGGACTGGGACTTTTGGGCCGTCGCCGCAGACGGAGCTAAGTTCGCCGAGAACATTTCGATCAGGTTAAATTTGCAAGAGTCGGTGGCCAGCAGGCCACCGACTCTCTTTTTTTGCCAGCTAGCGCGGCGTCAATGCTTGATCTGATTATGAGCCGCTGGGCGCTAGCCCACGGTTGGAGCGACAAAAACCGAGGGCTAACGCCCTGCGGCTGATCTGCCCGACCGCTCTAGCTTTGGCAAACCCTCGCCACTGCGAATTTGTAACGATCCCGCAAAGCTGCCTGCAAATACCGATTCTGCGGATTATTCGGAAAAAAACAAAAGTAACGGCTGTACTGCCACCGATTCTTCTCTGTGTACGAAAAATCGAGCAGGCGGACGGTGCTGGCAAGTGACCCAGCGCTCGACTCTCGCTAACAAAGCTCAGAGCACGCAGTTACCGCTCCAGGCTCGATTTGACTTTTTTTGTAGGGGGGATTCAGGATGAAACTACGTACCATGTGCTGCGCTGCGCTCGCGGCGTACATGGCCTTGCTGACCGTTTCGTCAGCCCAGGCCGCCAAGAAACGCGAATACCAGGTAGCGGGCGACGCCGCCGAAGGTGCCAACACTTCTCTCGCCACGGACTTCGACGTCGAGCAGGCCGGCTACACTTCTTATTCGAGAGGTGCCAACGGCTTCGGCATCGCCGCGCCGCTGGCGGACCGACAGTACCAGTTCTTCGCATATGGCGAATACATTTATGCCAGGGCCAGCTTCAGCGAAGCCTTGGCTTACGTTGTCGCCGATCCGAATGATCCCCAGGGGGGCATTGAGGTCGTCGAGTACGACTTCGACTACGAATCGTCCTACCGTTTCGGCGGCGGCATCAACTTCTGTGATTGTGGGGGAGCCATCGTCTTCAACTTTGCCCGCTACAATAGCTCCGCCGATTTCGATGTGACCGATTCTTCTACCATTCCAGGCACCACGATTTTTGGCCCTTATGAAATCGATGCCCCCGGCGATGGCGGGAGGCTCGAAGGGACTGCTGACGTCGATCTGAAGTCATACGACATCGGCTTTGCCAAGACATTCTGCTTGGGAGGCCCTTGTTGTCCTTGCGACAGTTGTTGTGACACTTGTTGCGACCCCTGTTGTGGTGACACGTGTTGCGATACATGCACCGACACCTGCTGCGATCCGTGCGGTGGCGCGGGATGCGGGTCGGGCTGTCGGCCTTGTTGTCCCGACTGGGAACTCACTTGGAGTGCCGCTGCGCGGTTCGCCGACCTCGATTGGAATCGCACTACAGCTGCCTTCGAAGCCAATGGGCTAGCCGTGGACAACGAATTCACGCGGCTCACCTTCGACGGTGCCGGTATTCGCACGGGCCTGCTAGGTCGTCGCTATATCGGCTGCGGCGGTTGGTGCAGCCTCTACGCCAAGGGCGACATCTCGGTCTTGGTGGGTGATATGGATATCCGCACTGACACAACCGACGATCCTGATAGCACTGCACCACTCACGCTGCGTTCGCACAGCAACTCAGGTCGCCGCGTGGTTCCCGTCACGGAAGTTGAAGCGGGCGTGGCCATGAATCTCACGAGCAACATCATTGTCAGCTCGGGTTATTTCATCGCGGCTTGGCATGATCTGGGGATGCGTGACGAGTACAATTTTGGTGATCTATTTCAGTTGTCGCACTATGACGACGCCAACATCCTTGGTTTCGACGGCTTCTTCGCCCGCGCGGAAGTTCGCTTCTAAGCGACGGAATCGGTCCCTACAAAAACGCCAACAGCCAGTCGCAAAATTGCGACTGGCTGTTTTATTTTTAGTTCTTCACTTCACGCCCAGGGATGGCACTCCCTGGGTCAATTTCTTGAGGGATTACCGCGTCGGTGTCAATCGCTCACGACGGGAACGGCGCTGGGCCCGCAGGCGAGCGCGACGCTTGGTTTCGCTGGGCTTCTCGTAGAACTCACGCACGCGAATTTCCTTCTTGATGCCACTCCGCTCGACCAGCTTACGAAATCTGCGAACCGCCTCTTGCGCGGTTTCTCTTTCCCGAAGAGTCAATTTTACCAAGGGTTACTCCTATGCGACTTTGATCAAACAATGACTATTGGTAGCCCCCTGAAGAGGCCTAACGTGTTGTGTGCAAACACGTAAGATAGCATCGCCAGTGCCAAGCGCCTAGCCCAGCGCCATCTTCCCAATTTAGCCGCAGAGCTTGCTCCGCGATCTCCCCGCGAAAACTCGCCGCAAGCGGCGGGGCTAAATAACCCGCAAATCCGGTACTGCCCCACCTTTGGCAAAAATCCCAAGCCGCCACGGGCCAAGTCGGCTCGATCCGCTTCGCCCAAGACGCCGATTCTTTGGTTGGCTTGATAACTGCCACCCCTCCCGGCCTCCCGTGAACGGTTACTTTATGAGTGAATTGGCGGATAGCGACTCTCTGCAGAAGCTCGACCAGCGGCACGAAGAGTTGCTCGTCAAACTCGACGACCTCTGCCGCGAGCTCGAAACGGCCCTCAAAAATCTCGCGCCGCAGAGCGGTGAGTCGCCACTCAAAGAAGCCGCCTGACGCGCCGCGACTTGTCGCGCTCTTGCCGTGGACCGCGTTGCGGTCCGGCTGGGGTACTTACTTCCGTCGATCGAGGCTGCCCGATTTGCTGATTGCGCGCAACAGACGTAAGCCCAGGAACCCGCTGAGCATGAATCCCAATGTCCCGGGGACCGATACATTCCACAGCGGCCAGACGTGATTAGTCACGAGCATGGTCGAACCCAAGAACAGCGCACTCGTCATCATCCCCAGTACCAACCGGTTGACCGATGGCTCCAACCCGCGGTGATCGAGATGCACGTCGAAACGGCCGGCTTGCACTTGCTGCATGATGTCGCGCAAACGACGGGGAAAGACTTCGATCAGCTCTTGGATTTCAAACGCGAACCGCTTCGCTTTGCGTAACTGCCGCGAAGGGGATAGCCTCCGTGCCATGATCTTGCGCTGATACGGTTGGAGCACTTCCATCAAACAGAAGTTCGGCTCCAACTTCTTGGCCGTTCCTTCAAGCATGATCAGCACTTTTAACAGCAGCGACATCGCCGAGGGAAGCACGATCTTGTATTGCAACATGATGTCGATCATCTCGGCCAGCGCCGCCCCCAATTCAAAGCGATCGACCGCTTGATGACCGTAATGCGACACAAAATCGGCGAGGTCTAAACCGAGGCTCGTTTCATCAAGCCCCGGCGGTGTGGCCCCCACCCGAACCACGACGGCACAGAGCCGCTGAGCATCTTGCTCGACAATCGCTAAAAGTAAATCCTCGATGTCGTCGCGGGTTTTTTCGTCCATCCGCACGACCATGCCGAAATCCAAGAGACCGATTCTGCCGTCGGGCATCAGCAGCAGGTTCCCCGGATGCGGGTCGGCATGGTAAACGCCGTGGCGGAAGATCATTTCCAGATAGACATCCGCGCCATTTTGCGCGACCTTTCCCAGATCGACCCCCAACGCCGCAATGGCGGCAGGATCCGAGAGCGGCACGCCTTCGAGCCATTCCATCACCAACACCCGCTCGGTGCTCAAGTCAGGATGCGAATAAGGAATCTGGACTTGGTTACTGTCGCGGAAGGCCCGTGCGAAATATTCGAGATGCCGTCGTTCGCAGGTAAAATCGAGCTCGCGCTTCAAGAGCCGTTGAAACTCCGCCACGATCAACGTCGGTCGGTAGGCTTGCATTTCCGGCAAGCGCTCGGCAAGTTGTGCGAGGCCGGTGAGAATTTCAAGATCGACGCGCATGCGTTGTTTAATCGAAGGATGCTGCACCTTCACCGCCACATCGGCCCCCGAGTGCAACTTCGCGCGATGGACTTGCCCAATCGAGGCCGATGCCTCGGGTTCGTCAGAAAACTCTTCAAAGCACTCGGCAATCGGTCGGCCCAACTCGGCTTCAAACACAGCGGAGACTTGCTGCAAAGAATCCGCGGGGCCATTGGCTTGCAGCTTCTGTAACTCACCGGCCAGCTCCGGTCCCACCACGTCGGGCCGGGTGCTAAGGATTTGCCCCAGCTTGATAAACGTCGGGCCAAGTTCTTCAAGCGCGAGGCGAATCCGCGTTTCGCGTTTCTCCTCCGCGAGCACCTGACCGTTGCGATTCTTGAGCAGCGATTTCCCCGGCAAGAAATCAAACCGACTGAGCCAACCGGCGAGACCGTACTTGCTGAGGATCGAAAGGATTTCTCCCCAACGATTCACATTGCGATAAAGCTGAGGAATGGTGCTGATACGCATGAAAATTCACTCTCAAATTAAACGCAAAGTACGCAAAGGCACAGAGAGCCGCAGAGGGTAAATGCAAAACGCAAATTGGGAAATGACAAATGCAAAACGAAAGGAACTTACTTTTTCATTTTGTATTTTCTCTTTTCTGCCGCATATTTCTTCTTTGCGGTCCTCTGCGCCTTTGCGTTCTCCGCGTTTCATTTCTGCAAAACTGTATTGTAACACCACAGAGTGTGTCGTGCAGTGTGTTACGATTGCACAATATCCACGCTAACTCTAGCCGCTAATTGAGTTTGCGTTCGCGGTTCTGCTTGACTTTTCCCGCGTTTCACGGTGCAATAGAGATATCTCGTCACGCATTTTCCAGGGGCCTGGGACTATTACCGAACAGAGTCAATCATGACGATTTTCCCACAGAACAGAGCGAGCCGCGCCCTCACGCTGGTCGAAATGCTCGTTGGCATGGCGATCACGCTGGTGATGATGGCGGCGGTGGTGAACTTGTTCGCCAACATCAGCGAAGGGGTCCGCAACCGCCGCGCGACGATGGAAGTCAGCGCCAACCTGCGGATCGCCCGTTCGCAACTTTTCAACGATCTAGCCGGCGCGACGTGTCTTAAGTATCCGAAGAACACCCACGGCGTGATGCCGAAGCCGGACTCGAACAATCCGCCAGATGGTTATTTTGAAATTGTGGAGGGGAGATGGTCGGATGACAATCCCGGTGGCGGCTTTGATCCCGCCACATCACTAGTTCCTTCCAGCAATCGTGCCTTCAATGCGAATGGCGATCCGGTGACTCCAGGTGAATACACCGATGGCCGCGGCCGTGGCGACTACGACGATATCCTAGCGATGACCGTGGAAAGCGAGAGCACGCCATTCCGTGGCAAGGGCAGGGGACTTAGGCCGGGGGGTGATCCTAGTGTTGCGGCAAATTGGCAAGATATGGCCATCTCGTCACCTGTTGCGGAAGTTGTTTGGTTTGCTACTCAAAACCCAACGGATCGCTCCGAAGGCGAACCAGGGATGCGTAAGGTTTATCGTCGTACGCTGCTTGTCACTCCTTGGTATGGCACGGAGACCAAGGATATTGGCGGTACGCCTCAAACAGGTAGTGATCCGCTTTTGGATCTTGTAACGAGAGGTTTCACAACATTTGATCGACAAGTCGAGGAAATGCGCAGGATTCAAGAAGAATACGACATCTCTCTTCGCTTGGACAACGGCCGATTAGTGCCAAACTCACTTGCCGACCTAGCCCGCCGTGAACACCGCTTTGCTCATGCTCCCAACAATATTACGGCAACTCCAGCCAACTTATTTCCCCATTATTTCCCCTACAACGTTGCCGTACCGAATACGTTTCAACCTACTTCTGAAGTTTCCTCCTCGCTGCGCAGGTTGGATAATGAGCGTGAAGGCGAAGATTTGATTCTGAATGATGTGTTGGCCTTCGATGTTCAAGTCTACGACCCGGGTGCGCCACTTTTTCTCGTCAACTACAGCGGTCCACCTGCAAACCCTACTGGAGGGAGTATTGTCCAGCCAAGTGACTTAGACGTATATAACTCTGCAGCACAAGCAGCTACAGCACGCGCCGCGGCTCCAACTCCTAGTCTTCCATTCGATCCTCCTATTCAGGGTTTCGGCACCTATGTTGACCTCGGGTGGGACGACGGCGGAGGGACAGTTCATTCTTTAAGTGATCCATCTGACACCAATCCTCCTGATTACCAACACTCTATCATCCTTAGACTTATGCCAAATGCCCCCGCACCACTTTTCCAACGCGAGCGAATTCTTGGCTGGCATCCTAGACTCCCATTCAATCTGGCATTTCGAGGCAATCCATCCACATACGATACCTGGACCACGTATTACGAAACCGACGGCGTCGATCAAGACTTAGGCACTGACAACAATGCAGGCACCGACCAAGGCGCTAACGGCCTCGACGATGACGTGACCGGCACGGGAGCTTTCAACGGCCCCGATGATCCGCTGGAGCGGGAGACCTCGCCGCCGTATCCCTCGCCGCTCTATGGCGTGCAGGTGAAACTTCGTGTCTATGAACCCGAGAGCCGGCAGATACGCGAAACAACTGTGACGCGGAATTTGGCGAAGTGAGGTAGACGCTAGGCGCTAGTTACTAGGCGCTAGATCAATTCCTAACTAGCGCCCAGCGCCTGATAACTAGCGCCTACCCATGCCCGACATTCATTCCATCCGTCTCCGCGAGCCTTGGACCTGCGAGCCGCGCGGTGCGGGTGTTTGTTGGATTCGCTCCTTCAACTGGCCCGCTGGCCTCACGCCTCGTGAAAAAGTGTGGGTCGTCATCGAGCCGCTTCCCGACGACGCCCAAGTCTCGCTCAACGGCCAAGCCCTCACGGGAAATCTGGAAATCACCAAACTGATCGGCCTCACCAATCGGTTGGAGATCGAACTCCCGAACGGCAGGGCAGGGGACTTCCCGTGCCAAGTCCGGCTCGACATCGATGAGGGGTAAGAATAGGCCACGGATGAACGCTGATTGAACTGATTTTCGCGGATAAGAAAACAATAATCAAAAATCCGTGTCTATCCGCCAAATCCGCGTTCGTCCGTGTTCTATTTCTTCGTAAATATCTTGCGCCGAAATTCCGCCTTGGGGCCAAAGTTCAACAACAATCCCACGCGTACTCCCGTCGCTTTCAAGTAATTGATAATTTGGGCCTCATGTTTCAGCGCTATCGAATCAGCCGCCTTGATTTCCAAAATGACTTCGTCGTTTACCAGCAAATCGGCATAATAGTCACCAACCATTTCCTCCTCGAATATCACTTGAATTGGTGATTGCTGCTTCACATCAAACCCGTTCTTGGTAAGCGCCACACGTAGCGCATTCTCGTAAACCTTCTCCAAGAATCCATAACCCAGCGTGTTGTAAACGTGATAGTATTGCTTGATAATTGCATCCGTCACGTCACCATACAATAGTTCTTCTTGCATCAAATCATCTCCCAATATATCTGTGTCAATCCGCCAAATCCGTGCTCATCAGCGTTCTATTCCGTCCCTTCCTCAAACCAAGCTTAAAAGAATAGAACGCGGACAAACACGGATTTAACGGATAGACGCAGATTTTTATTAATCTTCTTATCCGTGAAAATCAGTCTAATCCGCGTTCATCTGTGTTCTATTCTCCCAAGACAGGATTCCATCATAACATGCCTAAACTCTGCTCTCTCTGCTTGCTCCTGTTAATCACTTCTGCTTCGCCCGCCATCGGTGAGGTCATCGCTCCCAAGCAAGCGGCGGAGGGTTGGATTGCGCTGTTTGATGGTGAGACGCTTTTTGGTTGGCAGCCCACGAGCGATGCCAACTGGCGTGTCGAGAACGGCGAGATTCGCGTTGACGCCGGCAAAGAAGGTTGGCTCATGACGACCAGCGAGTTTGCCGACTATGAACTGCACGTCGAATTCAAAGCGCCGGCCACCACGAACAGCGGCGTCTTCTTGCGAACGGCGCTCGATCCCAAGGATCCCACGAAGGATTGTTACGAAGTGAACATCGCACCGGCTGACAATCCGTTTCCAACCGGTTCAATTGTTGGACGCCTAAAAGGCGAGCCCGCTTCAGCGGGCGGTGAGAATTGGCATACGCTCGAAGTTGTGGCCCAAGGTTCTGACATCACTGTCAGTGTTGATGCGCGAAAAGTCGCGTCGCTACGCGATCCCCATCCGATCTCCCGTGGCCATATCGGCTTGCAATTTCGCGAAGGGTCCGTCGCCTTTCGCAACATCCGTTTGAAACCCCTGGGACTGAAACCCATCTTCAATGGCAAAGACCTCACCGGTTGGAACACCGATCGCACTAACAAGAGTGAATTCGTCGTCACACTGGCTGGTGAGATTGCCGTCAAGAACGGTCCGGGGCAACTCGAAACCGACGACACCTTCGGCGACTTTGTCATGCAGCTCGATTGCCAGGTCAACGGCGACGGGCTGAACTCGGGCATCTTCTTTCGCTGTATCCCTAACGATGTGTTGATGGGCTATGAGAGCCAAATTCACAATGGCATGGTGGATGGCGATCCCACCAAGCCCGTCGATTGCGGTACGGGGGGCATCTTTCGCCGCCAGAATGCGCGGCAGATTGTCGCCAAGGACCACGAGTGGTTCACCAAAACAATCATCGCCGACGGGCCGCACATGGCCGTCTGGGTCAACGGCCTGCAAGTGAGCGACTGGACCGATGAGCGACCCGCCGACGAAAACCCCCGTCGCGGCTTACGCACCGATCCCGGCACAATCGCGATCCAAGGCCACGATCCCACGACCGACTTGCTCTTCAAAAATCTGCGGATTGTTGAGTTGCCTGAATAAGAAATGTCCAATGACCAATGAACGAATGACCAATGAAGAGACGCATTCCGACCATTCCCTACTTGGTCATTAGGACATTGGACATTGGTCATTTCTTTCCTCCGGCTTGTCACTCGTGCGGGCGTGAACCACAATGGGTGGTTTGCTGTCTCCTGTACGCCACCAGCGGTGGCGGCTTTGTGACTTTTATAGGATCGTGATCATGCCCAGTTGTGTGTTGGCTTACTCGGGAGGTTTGGATACCTCGGTCATTCTTGGTTGGCTGCAAGACGAAGGCTACGATGTCCATGCGGTGTACGTCGACCTCGGCCAGCCGTGCGAAGATCGTGAAGCCATTCTCAAAAAGGCCCGTGATAATGGGGCCAAGTCGTCGCGACTGATCGACGCTCGGGAGGAGCTTTGCCGCGATTTCGCGTTCCCCGTTCTGCAATGGCAAGCCAAATACGAAAACATTTATCTTTTGGGCACCTCGATCGCACGGCCGTTGATCTCGAAAGTCTGTTTGCAAGTCGCGCGGGAAGTCGGTGCCGAGTCTTACGCCCACGGTGCCACGGGTAAAGGCAATGACCAATGCCGGTTCCAACTGGCTGCCGAGGCGCTCGAACCGAACGTCCAGATCATCGCGCCCTGGCGCATCAAAAAATTCCGCGACCTGTTCCCTGGCCGCACCGAGATGATCGCCTACTGCGAAGCGAAAAATATCCCCGTGAAGGCGTCGATCTCGAAGCCCTACAGCAGCGACGAAAATTGCCTGCACATCAGCTACGAAGCCGGACAACTCGAAGACCCCGCTGTGAACGGCGCGGCGATGATCGACTTTGGCATGACTGTTTCACCATTTGACGCGCCCGACAAAGTCGAAGAAGTCAAAATCAGCTACGAAAGCGGCATCCCCGTGGCGGTCAATGGCAAAAGGTTGGGGCCACTCGCGATCGTGGAAACGATGAACACGATCGCCGGCCGCAACGGCGTGGGCCGCATCGACATTGTCGAGAATCGCTTCGTCGGCATGAAAAGCCGCGGCGTGTACGAAGCCCCCGGCATGACCGCGCTTTATGCTGCTCACTGTGTCCTGGAACAACTCACGCTCGACCGCGAGACCATCCATTTCCGGGATCGCATTTCACCCGAAGTCGCCGAGATGGTTTATTACGGCTTCTGGTACGTGCCGAAAATGGACGCGCTGATGGCCTTTATTCGTGAAGTGCAGAAACCGGTGACCGGCGAAGTGACGCTAGGTTTCTACAAGGGGAACGTGATGATCCAAGGCCGCACCAGCCCCAACAGCCTCTACGACGAAGCGATCGCCAGCATGGAAGGTGGCGGCAGCTACGACCAAACCGACGCGGAAGGGTTCTTAAGAATTCAAGGTTTGCCGAGTCGGGTGTTGGGAAAGGTGAGGCCGAGGAAGTATTAGAGGCGCTAGGAGCTAGACGTTAGGCGCTAGTTAAGAAAGAAAACTCATGGCTGGTTATCAGGATTTGAAAGTTTGGCAAGTCGGGATTCAGATCACTCGCTCTGTTTACCAAATCACTGCCACTTTTCCAGATAGTGAGAAGTTTGGATTGACTTCCCAGCTTCGTAGATGCGCGGTATCTATCCCTTCCAATATTGCCGAAGGGCATTCACGTGAGTCAAAGCGTGAATTGGCTCGCTTTGTGTCGATTGCCCGAGGGTCACTCGCTGAATTAGAAACACAGCTATTGATCGCGAAAGAACTCGGCTTTGGTAACAAAGCTCAAATTGATCAATTGATCGAAACTCTGAAAGAAGAAGGACGCATGCTTTCAGGCTTACGCCGCTCACTAATACCAAAATCTGAAAACTAGCGCCTAGTAACCAGCGCCTAGCGCCCATGTACTTATTCGAGAATCCCGTCCTGCAGAACGAGCTTGTCGCCAACTTGCGCATGACGCGCACGTTTGTGTTGTTGTTCGCTTACGTGGCGCTGTTGGGACTTTTGGTCTACGCGGCCTGGCCGGCGGATGAGCGGATTGATATGTCGAATAGCGACAAGGCGCGGCCGCTCGTGAATCTGTTGTTTCTCGGGCAGTACATGCTGATGTCGCTGATGGCCCCCAGCTTTGCCGCGGGGGCGATCACCGGCGAGAAGGAACGCGACAGCTTTGAAATGTTGCTCGCCAGCCCCATGCGGCCCTCGGCCATCGTGCTGGGAAAACTTGCCGCTTCGTTGTGCCCGCTGGCCGAGTTGATGATCGGCTCGCTGCCGGTGGTGATGCTCTGCCTGCCGCTGGGTGGTGTACAATTTTTTGAAGTCCTGGCCGCGTATCTCGCCATGATTTCGTCGGTCGCGCTTTTCACGATGATTAGCCTGTGGTGCAGCAGCTATTTTGGGCGGACCTCTGCAGCGCTCGTCGTTTCTTATCTGCTGATCTTGCCGCTAGCCATGGGTGGGGTCTTCATCTGGCAAGCACTCGAGCAACTCGGCGAGGCGCGGCTGTTCGTGCTGTTCACGGTTGTGCCCGTGGCCTGTTTGTCGCTGACGGCACTCTTGTTTGCCGATGTTTCGCGGCGGTTGTTGCAGGCCCCTGACCTGGGGAGCGCTGGCCGCGAGGCAATTGACCTGGAAACCGAGGCCGAATCGGCGGTCGGACTTTATATCAAGCGGGACGAGTTTCCTGATCGTCTCTTCGCCCCACCCAAGCGGACAACATTCCTCCCCGAAGATGCCAATCCGATCTACGAAAAAGAAATCCGCAGCGAGATTTTCAGCCAAGGCACGCTCATGCTCCGGCTGGTGATCCAAATCAGCATGGGGCTTGCCCTGCCACTGATGGCGGTTCTCTTGTATCTCAAACCCCATCTCGCGCCGTGGTACATCGCCTACGTGTTGTTGTTCAACATGCTGGTCGGCCCGGTGTTCACCGCCGGGAGCGTCACCAGCGAGCGCGAACGACAAACGCTCGATCTGTTGCTCACCACGCTGATTACACCCTGGCAGATGATGTGGGGGAAACTCTTTTCCGGCTTGCGCGTTTCGAGCGTACTCACCGGCTTTTTGATGTGGCCCGTCCTGCTTGCCTGTATCATGCCGCTCGATTACTGGAGCAATTTGCCGACGATGGGGGGTTACTTTCTCGTTGTCATGCTGACCTGCGTGACCACGGCGATGACCGCGCTGTTTTGTTCGACGCTGTTCACCAAAACCTCGACCAGCTTGCTCGCCACGTATTTGATCATTATCACGCTGTTCCTTGTGCCGCTCGCGGCCGAGCGGTTTGTCGATTTCTTTGTGAAAACCGCCGATGCGCGAGAAGTCGTGCAGCTTGCCGGCATCACGAGCCCTTTCACGGCGGTATTCAACTTGCCGCTCGAAGTTTCCAGCTTGCCGCAACCCCGCGTTGTGTCGCTTCCCGTTTTTTGGGGGCACCTGTTCTTCGTGGTGGTCTACAACGGGGTGTTGCTGCTGGCGGTCATGTGGCTGTTCCATGTCCGCTGGCGCGTGTCGGATAATTGAACCACGACGACACAACGACACAACGGAGGACATATAAAGCCTTCATGCTTAAATTTGGCATTTCGTCGTGCCGTTGTGTCGTCGTGGTTATCTCATCTTCGCAGCTTGACGAGCAATTCGCTCATCTGCGATAACAAGATGTGTCGCCCCACCCATGCCCGCGAGGATTTTCTCCATGTCGCGCGATCCGCAGAGCCGCCGCACGCCCACGCAGGATGAGTTGGATTTGCTGCATTACAAGTCGCACTTTGCCCGGCCCGTGCGGATGAAGCTGCCCGAATTCGAGCGAAACGAACGCCTGCGGCACGTGATTTTCAGCGGGCAATTTTCGGTCGACATGCTCGAAGACCTTGCCGGCACGGCCGACAAGATTCGCGTTCTTTCCAAGATGCGCGGCGGACAAGATTTTCTCATCCGCCTGCTCAACCATAAGCGGGCGATGCTTTATTTCACGCAGCCCTCGACGCGTACGTTTCTCTCGTTCATGGCCGCCTGCCAAATCCTGGGCATCACCTGCAACGAAGTTCGCGACCCGACCACCTCGTCGGAGACCAAAGGCGAAACCCGCTTCGACTCTATCCGCATGTTCTCCAGCTACTTCGACCTCATCATCATGCGCAGTCCACTTGCGCGCCTGGCCGAATCGTGCGCCTACTTGATGAATGATCTCGAAACCTCGGGCAATCGTAGCGTCCCCATCGTCAATGCGGGTTCCGGCTCGGACGAGCATCCCACGCAAGCGCTCTTGGATATTTACACCTTGCAGCGGAGTTTCCAATTTTCTCACCCGCAAGATTCGCCGGCAGCCAGCCGGTTTGACGAGTTGCGCCGCGATTACGCCGAACTCACTAAAGGCTTGGCCCACAAAACCTATGGTTTTTGCGGCGACATCGGCCGGGGACGCACGGTGCGGTCGCTCGCCAGTTTGCTCGCCAATTACGAGGGGGTGACACTCGTGTTTATCGCCCCCAACGATTCGACGCTTTCGCTCCGCGATGACTTGCGCGGGCGGCTCGCTGATCGGGGTGTGAAGTTTGTCGAAGTCGATTCGTTCGAGGAGAAAATCGGCGGCGTGCCGGTGATTGAAGCGATTGACGCCCTTTACATGACCCGCATTCAAAAAGAGCACAACAATCCCGCGGAAGAAGCGAATTTCGCCAAGCTCGATCTGGGGAAATACAAACTTAATCGCGAGCTGGTGAGTCGCATGAAAAGCTACGCGCCGATTCTGCACCCCTTTCCCCGCGATCAGCACTTTGGCGAGATCCCACCGGAAATCGACAACGATCCTCGCGCCGTTTATTTCCGCCAAGCCCGCAACGGCATGTGGATTCGCGCCGCGCTGTTGGCATCGATCTTCGGCGTCGACCACCAAATCTCGCGGTTCTTTCACGATGAGTATAGCGAGTGGCACGACTACAATGAGGCGGCCATCTAGCCGTGACGCAACGCGTCACACGGTAATTTGAATGTCCCTCATCATCGACGGCTACAACTTGCTCTATGTCACCGGTATTGTCGGCGACGAAACCGGGCCTGGGGGGACATTTCAACGCTCTCGCGAAGCCTTGCTGAATTTTCTCGCCTCGTCGATTCCCGCAACGGAGCTAGCTCAGACAACCATCGTGTTCGATGCCGCCGAAGCGCCGCCGGGTCTGCCGCGCACCCTCACGCATCGAGGAATGACGGTGCGCTATGCCTCGGACTACACGGACGCCGACACCCTGATCGAACAGTTGATCCAGGAACATCATGTGCCGCGGTCGCTGCTGGTGGTTTCCAGCGATCACCGGATTCAACGTGCCGCTAAACGCCGGCGCGCGGCCTCGATGGATAGCGAACGCTGGTACTCCGAGCTTTGGCAGAGCCGACTTCAAACCCAAGCAGCGGGAGGCACGCCGCTCGATAAACCGGTCACGCAACTCACTGCGGCGGAAATCGAGTATTGGGTGAATAAATTCACGACCGGTGAGAATCCTTCCAACTCACAAGATCGCAAGCCCTAGCCGGAGGACAACGTCCTCAGGGTTTATCCGTGTTCATCCGTGGATTGCATTGCAATCCGGCTGAGGGGCTGAGGCGGCGAAAACTTACTTGGCAAGTGGATTGTGAAAGTCGTGCCCTGCGTTGCTACCGAAGCAACAACAATCTCGCCGCCGTGTTCGGTCACGATCCGCCAGCATTTGGACAGGCCGAAACCCAAACCCCGCCCCGCTTCTCGGCCCGAGAAAAAGGGATCGAAAATGTGCTCGCGAATTTCCGCTGAGATCCCCGGCCCCGTGTCGGCAATTTCAATCACCGCGCGCTCTACACCTACCAGATTCTCACGGCTGACTACAATCGTCACAGTCCCAGCGCAACCAACCGCCTCGAGCGCGTTGACGCAGACGGCCTTCAGCGCCACCGTGAGTTGCTCGGCGTCTCCCACAATTTGAACGGCATTCTCCGGCAATCGCAAAATAAATTCGATCTGTCGGTCCGCACTTTCGTCCGCCAAGCTTTTCACCACCAAGCGAATGAGTTCATTGAGATCAACCGATTCAAGCACCAACTCGGGCGGGCGCGCGAACAACATGAGGTCCGAAATCATCTCATGCGCGCGGAGGGCTTGCTGGTGAATCGCTTCGAGCGCGCGTCGGCGTTCGGGATGGGCTTCATCGCGCAGCAACGTCTGCGCGCGAGCCGCGATGTTGGCCAGCGGGTTGTTGATCTCGTGGCTGGCCCCGTAAGCCAATTCTTTCAGCGCGTCGAGCTTCTGCCGTTCCAGCTCATTCACTCATGAGTCTCCACGGCCAGAAGCGCTACGTCGAAAGAATCTCGACATCGAGTAATTGGCAGATGCGATTGATCAACTCTTCCACGTCGAAGGGTTTCTTCATGAAATCGTTGGCCCCCGCGTCGCGGAGTTCTTGGATTCGCGCTTGTTCGACCATGCCCGAGATGCAAATGATCTTCACGTCGTCCATCGTTTTCTCGCTGCGGACGAGCGTGCAAACTTCCTTGCCGTTGATATCCGGCAGCATCACATCGAGCACGACCATATCGGGGCGGAACTCTTTAATCAGCATGCCCGCGCCAAAACCGTTGTTCACGCTGCGAATGTCGAAGCGGCCATCGCGCTCCAAGGCGTCAACGATCAGCTCGACCAAATCTTCGTCATCGTCAACGACCAGCACCTTGCGGCGTCCGCTATCAAGCGCGTCGGTCGGAATGCCGTTGTCCCGCATGAAGGCATAAAGCTGTTCACGCGGAATGCGGCGAAAGCGGCTTCCCGGAACGCGGAAACCTTTGAGTTGTCCAGAATCGAAGCAGCGAATGATTGTTTGCTGGCTGACCTTGCAAATCTTCGCGGCTTCGCCGGTTGTAAAGACGGTCTTCATAGTTCGAACCACCTCTCTCCTTAGTCGATGGTCAATGGACCTTTAGGCTGTTTGTGGAAGTCAGCGACCCCATGGGTCTCGTGCCAACCATCCCTTGTTTGACTTTCTTTCTCTGGCGGGCGTGACTTTGGGCTGGCTTGCTAGCCCCAAGGGCTTGGTTGCGAAAGACTAAGTTGCCAAAGTTTGGGGCCTGACCAGCAGGAGTACGTAATTTCCAAATCCTTCGTTGCCGACTCAAATAAGCAAGACTCTTTAGACGGCAATGTTCTCCATATCTGCCGATATCCCCTGAATTGCCAATTGCCCGAATTATAGCCGCCATGCCCAGTGCGTCAACAGAGATCGATTTGACTTAAGATTATCAAATCAAAAGACTTAGGATTTTTCACCAACCATCAAGCCAAAATTTAATGGATACGACAAGGCCCCCTCAAATAGCCTCACCCCACCCCTTGCGGCTTAGCGCCGCCCTGTTTTCCCCTCAAAATGCACCATCAACAGGGCAATGTCCGCGGGAGTGATCCCGCTAATGCGGCTCGCCTGTGCGAGGTTCACCGGCTGGATCCGCTGGAACTTCTCACGGGCTTCGGCGCGAAGCTGCGTGAGCCGGGCATAATCGAAACCCTGGGGGATTCGCTTCTCGGCCAAGCGTTGCTGCCGATCCACCTCCACCGTCTGCCGTGCCACATAGCCGGCATACTTCAAATCGTTGAGCACCTGCTCGGCTGACTGGCGACCCAGGCTGCCCAAACTCGGCACCAACTCCACGACATTCTGCCACTCGATCTCGGGCCTCCGCGCAATTTGGGCAATCGGCGTTCCTTGATGGCGAGTTGTGTTGAGCAGCTCAAGCGCCGCTTCAATCTCGGCAACCTTCTGCTCAAAGCGACCAAAACGCTCGTTGCCAATTAAGCCATGCTTGTGCCCCAGCGCTGTTAATCGGCGGTCAGCATTATCCTGCCGCAACAGCAACCGATACTCAGCTCGGCTCGTGAACATTCGATACGGCTCATCGACGCCGCAGGTAACCAAGTCATCGATCAAGACCCCGATGTAGGCCTGATCGCGGTCGAGTACCAAGGCCTTGGCACCGCGAAGAGCAAGCACGGCATTGGCCCCGGCAATCAAACCTTGCGCGCCCGCTTCTTCGTAACCGGTGGTGCCGTTGATTTGCCCCGCGAAGAACAACCCATCCACGAGTTTCGATTCCAAATTGATCTTGAGTTGCTCGGGGGGAGCAAAATCGTATTCCACGGCGTAGCCGTAGCGCATGATCTCGGCGTTCTCTAGGCCAGGGATTAACTTGAACATCTGGTCCTGCACGTCACGCGGCAAACTGGTCGACACGCCGTTCACGTACACTTCGAGCGTGTTGCGGCCCTCGGGTTCAAGGAACAATTGATGCTGCGACTTATCGGCGAAGCGCACGACCTTGTCTTCGATCGACGGACAATATCGCGGGCCCGTGCCTTGAATCTGACCGCTGTACATCGGCGCCCGGTGCAAGTTCGCGCGAATGAGATCATGCACCGCTTGATTGGTGTAGGTGATGTAGCAGGGGAGTTGCTCGATCTCAATCTTGTCGGTGAGAAAGGAAAACGGTTGCGGATCGTCATCACCGGGTTGCAGTTCGATTTTGCTCGTGTCAATCGTGCGGCCATTAAGCCGCGGCGGCGTGCCGGTCTTGAAGCGTTCGAGCCGAACGCCCAAACGGGCTAGCGCTCCGCTGATTCCACCCGTGGTTCCTTCCCCGGCGCGGCCGCCGGGGGTTTTGGTTTCGCCCGTATGCATGAGCGCCTGCAGGAAGGTGCCGGTGGTGAGCACGACGGTTTTTGCGCGATAAATCGCGTCGCTACGCACTTGGACCCCGATGATTCGTGGAAGTTCCGCGCCCGGCTCGGTGAGTAAATCTTCAACCACTTCCTGCCTCAACGAAAGATTCTGCTCCAACTCGACTAGTCGCTTCACCTCCGCTTGATACAGTTTTTTATCCGCCTGGGCCCGCGGACTGTGCATCGCCGGGCCTTTGCGCTTGTTGAGCATCCGGAACTGAATCCCCGTGGCATCAATCGCCCGCCCCATCGCGCCGCCCAGGGCATCGATCTCACGAACGATCTGCCCTTTGCCAACGCCCCCAATGGCCGGGTTACAACTCATCTGCCCCACGGTGTCGCAATTGGTGGTGAGCAGCACCGTCTTCGCCCCCATCCGCGCAGCGGCAAGTGCGGCCTCGGTGCCTGCGTGGCCCGCGCCGACGACAATTACGTCGTAATCGTAGGTGGATGACATGAATTCAGCCTACCCCACATATGTTTGACACTCAAGCCAAGCAGAGCCTAAGATCAAGTATTCACCCAAAACCGGCTGCCAGAACCATGAGTACCATTGTAGAAGCAACATTTGATGGCAATGTCTTTCACCCGACAAGTGAAGTACCTCTTTTGCCGAATACGATTGTTCGGCTCACCGTCGAAACGATGCCGCCCAATATGTGCGGTTCAACTTCGTTTCTGAAAACTGCACGCGAACTGAATTTGGAAGGACCGGCAGATTGGTCTAGCAACCTAGATCAATATCTCTACGACAAGGAGTCGGACCTTGGCCAATGAGTGGTTTCTCGACTCAAGTTATGCAATTGCCCTTGCCGCAAGTTCTGACCAGTTGCACGACCGTGCAATTAGGCTTGCTGACGAACTCGAGAAACAGCCGCGGCAACTGATTACGACACGGGCTGTTTTGTTTGAAATTGGTAACGCCCTTTCGAAGCAACGCTATCGAGAAGCTGCCAGCAATTTGCTGGCATCCATAGAATCCGATCCCACAATCAAGATCATCGAAATCACTCGAGATATCTACCGCACGGCACTCGCACTCTTCATAAGTCGCCCTGACAAAGACTGGAGCCTGACCGACTGCATGTCATTCGAAATCATGCGCGACCTCCGATTAACCGAAGCCCTCACGGCAGACATTCACTTCGAGCAAGCCGGCTTCCGGGTTTTATTAAGAGAAACTTGAATTTTCGCCGCCTTTTTTCAACATGAACTTCTTCCACCCTCTCCGCGTAAACCCAATTGGGGAGCTGGCCCCGAAGGAGTACAATCCACGCTAGCGATTCGGCTTTACTACCACGCCTGCCCCGCCGGTCGCACATCCGAAGGAAGAGGAATTCTGATGAAACACACTGAAACCAATTGCTTTGCCGCACTATTGATCGAAAGCTTGTTTATCCTGGCTCTGCTGGCCATCACCGCCAAGGCCGAGCCAATTCTTGGCGGGATTGGCACTCGAACCCTCGGCGGGCGGTTCATCTGGTCCGACGAAGTGATCTACGACGGCTTTCGCATTCAAAAGCATTCCACCATCGGCCATTATCGGCTGATTGATCCCGAGGATCGCCGCCGCACCTTTGGCACGTTCGAGAATTGTCTGGCCGAACTAGAGAACATCAAGAAGACGGAAAAGCTGCCGCCGCTTCCGCAGGAAGTGGTGATCGTGGTCCACGGCCTGGGGGCAAGTCGTCAATTCATGGATAGTCTCGCCGACTACCTCCAGGAACAAGGCAAGTTCCATGTGATCAATTTTGGCTATCCTTCGACGCAAGGCGACGTCGGCACGCATGCCAAGTCACTCGCCAGCGTGATCCAGCATCTCGATGGCGTTAAGACTGTGAACTTCGTCGCGCACAGCATGGGGAACCTGGTGATCCGCCATGCGCTCGCCGACTTGGCTTCGCTACCCGCTGCGGAGCAGCCCAAGATCAAATACAAACGCTTTGTGATGATTGCCCCGCCGAATCATGGGGCCGAGCTCGCCGACAATTTTTCCGAGAGCGCGATCGCCCAAACGTTCGCCGGCGAGCCGCTGCAACAACTGGCCCCCACCAAAGGTTGGGAGACGTTGGAGCAGCGACTCGCGACGCCCAGTTTTGAATTCGGCATCATTGCCGGTGGCCAGGGGGACGGCGAAGGTTATCTCGCCGCCATCCCGGGTGATGACGATGGCCTGCTCTCGGTGGAAATGACACGCCTCGCTGGAGCAAATGATTTCGTTCTGGTGAAGGGCATTCATCAACTGCTGCCCAAGAACGAACAAGTCCAAGACGCTACGCTTCGTTTCCTCGAGAAAGGCTACTTCCTACCCTCGGGAACCAAACACCCCATTTTAAAGGCGGAGGTGGCTCGTTCGGTTCCCTAAGGTCGTTCACGACTTCACGGATTTCCGCGGCGTGGCGGAGCGGGCTTCCTGCCCGCTCTTTTTGGCCACCTTGTTTGCTTTCTTTGCCAGGGCCTTGGGTTCCGCCAAGGTTGGCTCGCCCTCTTTCTCCGCAGCCGCTTCTTCCTGGGCCGCTTCGACCAGCTCCTTGCCGAGATTGATGATGCTCGCCGTGGTTGGCACACCCGACGTGATCCCGCCAAACGCGATGCAGCAGTAGGCCGAGAGGAAGCGAGGGTTCTTCAAATGCTGCTTCAAGTAATGCGACCGACCGTTCTCGGGATACGTATTCAATTGGCAGAGCTTGTGACGGTACTGCCCCAGGCGACCGGCATTCATGCCGACATAGCCCAACGCGGGGCAACCACGCCACGAAGTCTTCGGCCATTTCTTGAGGGTCTTATCGTGGCAGTTAAAGGTCGAAAGGATCTTTTCCGCCGCCACGAAGGCTTGGCCATAACGATGTCCCGGATACAGCATGTCGAAGTCAAACGCCGCGGAAATCATCGCGCCACGCAGGTTCGGACGCTCCACGGGAGCACCATTGGCAAACGTGATGCCTCGCAAGCAGCCGCCACCGAGCCAGTGGAGCGCCGCGGCGGCCGTGGTGGCACCGTAGCTATGGCCCGACAGGGTCACGCGCTGGGTGAGGCTCATTTGATCGACCAACTTGGCCAAGTAATAGCCTTGGTACTCGGCATAAACATACTTAATGAGAAGATTCTTTTGAATCATTTCGCGAAAACGCAAGCCCTCGGTCTTGTACACACGCTGGGCAGGCCACGACCAGCCTACGAGCCGCTTCTTGCCGGGGCAACAAGACATTTTCTCGTAAACGTCCCAAAAGCCTTTCATGGCCCCTTTGTGCTTGAGCGTATTGCCGTGAATGTAAAACAAGGTCGGCATGGTCGCTTCCCCCGCGAGGAACGACTCGCGAGTTTCTTTCACGAAGCAACCACGGCAGCGGTCATAGCGTTGGTAAGTAATCATCTCGAAGCCACGGTCGAGATTGCTGCACTTGGGAGCGCAACGTGTGTAGATGATCCACAATTCCGGAGGCGAGCAGCAGCACGAGCCGCTGTCGCCTTTGCCACAGCCGGCTTGAGCGGGCTGAATCGAGGTCAGGCCGGCAATCGCCACGAGGGCGAGCACGGCCAGTCGCGAGGGGCGACCAAATTTTGTCTGGGGGGAGAGGAAACCGTTCATCGTTTTGTGCCTTCTTTAACTGGGATTTGGGAAGACCTATTGCCGCGCTTCTTGCGTGCCTCAGTACCTGCTGGGCAAACAGCGCAAACTCTGCGGCTCTGGAAAACAATAGCTCCTGTGGGGAAAACACCACGTCGCCGGGGCCAAGAAGTTGCAGAAAAACAACACGCCGCGTCGGCACATACAGCCCAGCCGCTACAGCCAGAACAGAAAGGCAATTTCCAGACATAACAAGCTCGGGGATGGCACTCCCCGGGACCAAAAAACGCACCCCCATACAACCCCTACAACCGGCTGACTTCGAGGTGTCGATTGCTTATAATGAAGCCAAAGTCAGTCAACACGCTATCCGGCAGCCCCCTCTTCAAGTAACACAGCCATGCACAAAGAAGCCCTCCACGCCAAGCTCGAACAACTACGCACCGAACTCGCGGGCTTGCCCGCGCTCGATGAAAAGACCCACGCCCAATTGCGTTCGCTGGTCGCCGACATCGAGCGAGCCATTGAATCCGACGCGGAAGCCGAAGGAGAACCGCTGAGTACGCAAGCCGAAGATCTGGTTCTCAAATTCGAGGCCGACCATCCGCAGCTCACTAGCGCTCTGAATCAAGTGGCCGTCGCGCTCTCAAATCTCGGAATCTAGCTGCCGCTGGCGGCTTAGCGGCCCTGTTGCTTCTCAACTGCTCTCGTGGGATACTTATTCCCATGGCGTGTAACACTGGCTGAACGGCTACGCTTAGAGAACTAAGGAGAACCCCGATGACAAGATTTTTGATATTATTGGCTGGCTGTGCCGCGAGTTTGGCGTTGGTGGATTCCGCCAAGGCTCAGGTTGTTCATGTCACTTACTTTGCACCTGCCATGCCTGTGACGACCTTTTACGCGCCGCCATGCCCCGTCGTGCAAACAGCATTCTTCGCTCCCGCTCCCGTGGTCACCTATCAACCCGTTACCGTCGCTCGTACCCGCTACCGTCCGTTTTTGGGTGGCACGGTCACACGTTTCCGGCCTGCTTTAGCACCCGTCGTTGTTAATCCCGCTCCCGTGTTTTTTGGATTTTAGTAGGGGACTAGGAGCTGGGGGTTAGGGACTGGGAACGTGCGAATCGTTTAACTGAATCCCCAACCCCTAGAACCCAGCCCCCACGCCATGGCTGAGCTTAAAACCTTCGTCTTCACCGACATCTGCCGCAGCGTCGATCTCAAAAACGAGATGTCGGGACGAAGTGTCACCGAACGCGACATGGCGTTCATTCAGCAAATTCTCATCCCCCACCGCGAGCGGATCGAAGCCAACTTGGCCGACAATTCGGGCCGGGTCGTTTCCACGGCAGGGGATGGGCACTTCCTGGTGTTCAACAACACGATTCTCGCCGCCACTTGGGCGGCTGAAGTGCAGCAAAGCCACGAGAACGACCCCATCGAAACGCCGGGGGGCGGCAAGGTCGAAGTGCGGATCAGCATGCACGTCGGCGTACCGCAAAGTGATCCCGCCGCGCCGGACAACTTCGTCGGCAAGAGTGTCGACTACGCTTCCCGACTGAACGACCACGCCACCGGCGGACAGATTCTTGTCTCACGCAGCGTGATGGCGATTCTCGATGACGTAGGCCTCGAAGGGATTCGCTTTCATCTCCACGGTCGTCGCAATCTCAAGGGCATCGGCCATGTCGAAGTTCACGAAATGCTCTACGACGAGCAAGGCCCGCGTACGTTGCGTCAGCAACCTTCGAGCCATTCCGACCGCCAATGGACCGTCGTTCCCACGATGATGGGGCAGGGGGGTGGCCACGATTCAGCCGTCGCCGCCTCACCGATGCTCAAGCGCGTGGGCAACTACGAACTCGAAGCCATGTTGGGCAGCGGCGGCATGGGCGATGTTTACAAAGGCCGCCACACTCAGTTTGGCCGCGTGCGCGCCATCAAGGTCATCAAGCCGCAATTCGTTGCCGCGGGCAACGAAGAAGTCATTCGCCGCTTTTATCAAGAAATCAAAGCCATCGGCACGCTCGAACATCGCAATGTCGTGGTCGCGATTGATTCGTCGGCCCCATCGGATCGGCTCCATTATCTGGTGATGGAATACATCGACGGCGTCTCGGTTCAAGACTTAGTCGAGCAACAGAATCAACTGAGGGTCGCCGACGCCTGCGAGATTGTCCGTCAAGCCGCCCGCGGTTTGCAATACATCCATCGCAACGGCATGGTCCACCGCGACATCAAGCCCTCGAACCTGATGGTCTCGCTTATGGATAGCGACGGCGTGGCCGGCAAACCTTCGTCAGATCCTCACGAGGCGGTCGAAGGGGTGGTGAAGATTCTCGATTTGGGCCTCGCCCTGTTGGCTGGTGATTCGCATGATCGGCTCACGCGGTTTGACCACAAAGCCATGGGCACGGGGATGTATATGTCGCCCGAACAATGGAAAACCACGAGCGTCGATATTCGCGCGGATATCTATAGCATCGGTTGCACGCTTTATCACCTGCTGGCCGGCAATCCGCCGTTCCACGATTCGGAGCTCCGCCCCGAAAAAGCGCACGAGAAATCTCGCGTGCCGCCGATCCGCACCAATAATGTTCCCCGCAAATTGTGGGACATCATCGAAAAGATGCTCGCCAAAAAACCGGAAGAGCGCTATACGACTCCCGCGGAAGTCGCCGCCGAATTGTCACCCTTCTGCGAGGGCCACGATCTCGCGGCTCTGGTGCATGGGTATCTCGATCCAGGAACTCCTCCGAGTTCGCTGCAATACACTCGCGTTGATTCCGGGGCGCGGATTGACACCCGCCACTCCAAGAGAACCCACGTCTCGTGGCTCTCACGGGCCAGCTATTGGTATCCCTCGCGGCGCTGGGTTTTGCAACGTGGGTTGCCAGTGCTCGCGGTCGCCGCCGCGATTGGTGCGGTGCTGTGGTCGATGGAACAATCGCATCAACGTACAATCGCCGTCGCCATGGAACAGGCTCGCAATAATTTGCCCAGCTCCGCGGAACAGGCCGCCAATATTGTGAGTGCGGAGATCGAAAAGAGATTTACGATCTTACAACAGGCCGCCAGCGAGGAAGGCTTGATTTTTGACATCGAGGGCTTCGACCCCGAGCAAGCCCGCACGCAACTCGAAGCGCATCCCCTGGCCGTTTGGATCAAAGCCCATCGTCAAGAGAACGTCGATGCGGCCCCTTCTGATAGTTGGTTCATCGTGGATGCGCAAGGAACTCAAATTGCGCGTCATCCGTTGGTGGAAGGAGAAGCCAATCAACCGGTTGACAGCTTTCTTAAGAACTATGCCCATCGAGACTATTTTCATGGGCTGGAGAAAGAATTGCCTGAGGTTGGAGAATTGCCCGAGGGGGCTACGAGTGCAGAGAGTCTAATTATTCCGATCCAAGAACCGCATATCTCGACGGTCTATCAGAGTGACACAACGGGCAAATTGCGGGTTGCGTTCTCGGTCCCAATCTGGGGTACGGCCAGCGAGGACGGCGTGCGCAAGGTGATCGGCGTATTGGCCATGTCGGTTGACCTGGGTGCGTTTGAGGTGCTCAACACCAACGTCAAACTGGGAAAAGACATTGTACTCGTCGACCTGCGGGATGATTTTCTCGAAACCGATCCTGCCACGGAGGAACCGATCGCTCGTCGCGGCCTGTTTTTGAATCACCCACTGTTGTCCGTCTGGAAGGACAAAGCAACGTTCGCCCGCGTTGATCCCGAAGTTTTAACGTCGATGGAAGCGGACACGGATCGCTTTGTGGCCGGCTATCACGATCCGTTGTCGATTGATCCCACGACAACCTATTGGGGTGCCTTTGAACCCGTTGAATACAAAGTTCAAGATGTACCTACCGAGACGCCAAAAATTATGAAGGCCCGTTGGATGGTGCTGGCCCAACAGCCGGCGATCAAGTAATTGTGGCTACCTAGCCGGATCGCAACGCATCCGGGAATCCCTGGGAATCTCCCGGCCCGCATTGCGGCCCGGCTAGGTTGGGTTTTGAACGGTTTTCTTCCGTGCCATGAACCAGTCCACGATGGCCGCCAGGATGTGTTGCAGCAGCGTGGCCAGCACGATCAGCAGAATCACCCGAGGTTCGCTTTCGAGCACTTCGCCAGCGAGCACGAGCGCGAGTCCCGTGTGCTTCATGCTAAACGCAAACATGAGGGCAATCGTCGATTCCTTGTCGAGCGACATCGTTTTAGACATCACCCAGGCGGTGGCAACTCCCAACAGTTGTAACGCGATGGCTAACAACGAAGTGATAAGAATGATCCGTGGCGCGGCTCGCTCAAACACCTGCGGCATGGCCAGCGAGGCATTCGTGTAGTTGAGTGCCAGCAGCGCAATCGCGCTCACGAGCCGAATCGTTCCGCGATGTCGCGCGATTGCCGTGGCACCAGCCATGCGATTGATGAGCATTCCGGCCAATGACGGCAGAATCACCCACACAATAAAAAACGTGCCCGAGAAACGTTTGACCAGTTGCTCGCACTGAGCGGTCGCTTCTTCCGAGAGTGCGAATCCCATGAGCTTGAGCATTTGTGGCGTGGCCACGGGGCTGATCACGATGGTGAGCACAATCAGGCCCAATCCGAGCGCAACATTGCCCCGCGAGTTCTGCGTCCAAGCGACCGAGGAATTCGCCACCGGCATGGCGGCCACGAGGGCCAGTCCCACGATCATGCCACTCGTGGCATCGGCACCGAGTAATGTAGGAAGTGAACTACCCAGCAAACTCACTAACACGCACGGCACAAGCCACGTAGCAATCAAGGCCACCAGCAGTACGCCGGGACGTTCCAACAGATGCCAAACCTGTTCCCAGCGGACAACTGCTGCCGCGCAGAACAGCAGGAGCGCCAACAACAACATCGGGGCGGTGATTTCGCCGGCGTACGGATTGCCCCAAGAAAATTGGCGCAGCAATAAACCGGGGCCTGGCAAAACCGCCGCCAGCAGATAGCTAGCGAGCAACAGCCACAAAAAATGGTCGTGAATCCACGTCACAATCGCGGCAACACGATTGTCCTTGCGTGGTGGTTCGCCCTCGGTGGTTTCGGCCAACGCCATAGTTTGCCGCGCGTATCTCTGGAGATGTGGAAATCCGTGGTTTTAGGCTGTCAGCTATCGGCTGTCAGCTTTTAACCAAAAAACGTCATATGGCTGATAGCCGAAAGCCGATAGCTGACAGCCACTCAGGATAACACATGCAGCCACCCGTTTCACCCTCGATAGTGGCCTTGCCGAACCTCCCGCGATGCGCTAGTGTCTCGACCCTTTGTGAAGCACCTTGGACCAAATTCTCGCTGCGTGCCACTTCCGAGTAGCCCCAGCGATCACTGAAATACACTTCGATGTCGACACAGTCCGCCGAGCTGACCGAACTGCTCGCCACCGCACCACTCACCAGAACTCGCGATCAATCCCCAGGCTCGCGTGTCGAACCTCAGCCGATTTTCTACGGTTGGGTGATCTTGCCGCTGGCTTTTTTGATGATGCTCACCACCAGCCCCGGACAGACCTTCGGGGTGAGCTATTTTAACGAAGCATTCCTCGCCGAGTTCGGCATGAGCAAAACGGCGCTCTCGGCGGCCTATTTGTTCGCCACCCTGATGGCGGCGGTCGGACTCACATTCATCGGCGCGCTAGTCGACCGCTGGGGACTGCGCATCATGACCCTGGTAGGTTTCACCGCGATGGGACTCGCCTGTGTGTTCGCCTCGCAAGCCACCGGCCTGTTCACCTTGTTCGTGGCCTTCACTTTATTGCGATTGTTCGGTCCCGGCACGATGACCTTGCTCGCCAACAATAGCTTGGCCGCATGGTTCGACTGCCGACTCGGCACCGCCAGCAGCGCCGCGCAAATCGCGATGGCTGGCGCGTCGGCCATCATACCCACCGCGATCGTGTTGCTCATTGAAGCCGTGGGTTGGCGCGGGGCTTACGCAGTCTTTGCCGCGATCATTGCCGGCTGCTTTTTGCCGTTGATGGCCCTCTTCTTCCGTCAATCGCCGCGCGAGATGGGTCAAATTCCCGACGGCATGCGCTTTCATGCTTCGCAGCGTTACAAGCCGTTCAGCTACGGCAATGAATTCACCGTTGGCGAAGCGATGCAGCACCGCGCCTATTGGTTATTGCTTGGCGCGACCGCTGTTTGGTCGCTCATTGGCACGGCCTTGATTTTCCATCTGGTAGCGCTGTTTCAGGCCAGTGGCTTTAACGTGCAAGATTCGACGCGCGCCATCACCGTGATGGCTTTGGTGACCGCGCTGACCCAACTCGTCGGCGGTGTCCTGGCCGACCGGCTCGCCATGCGCTGCCTGCTGGTGACCGCCATGGCACTCATGGGGCTCTGCTGCTTCATCCTCACGGAGCCTGCGGATCTCTCGACGCTCATGCTCGGCTACGGCGTTTTCGGTTGCGGCCAAGGAATCATTTCGGTCGTTTCCGGCACGGCCTGGACGCGTTATTTCGGCCGGGCCCACTTGGGCAAGATTCGTGGGATGTCGCTCACCGTCGCCGTGGCGGCGAGTGCCATCGGCCCGGTCATCATGGGCGTCAGCGCCGACTATCTCGGCGGCTTTGGCCACTCCTTGTGGTTTTTCGCCGGCTTGTCGGTTGTGTGTGCGCTATCAACCTGCTGGGCGACTCCGCCGCGTGCTGCCAGCTCGCAGCAGGACAACCTCACACGCTCAATTGCCGCTTGAGATCGTCGATTTTTCCGCGACTCAAAGCACAGCCGTTATAAATTCCTCTTCGTTGTGGCGTCGTGTCGTCGTGGTTCATTCCTGATTCATGGTTTTGTTTTACCACAACGGCACCACGACACGACGAAAACATCAGATCGTAGGCCGGAACGAGGAACGAGTTCCGGCAAGGAAGTTCGTGAATACCCACCACGCGAATGCCGCTGCATTGCCGGAACTGCGCATCCGCCGCGGCGGATTCCGGCCTACGACCGTCGCAGCAGCAATAGTCCGACGCTCGCCACTACTACTAACAACAGGGAACTTGGCTCAGGGATCGCAGTGATCTCAGCCACGAGCGGACCAATGGCATATTGATCCTGCCATACGACGAGGTCCAATTCATCAATCGTGCCGTCGAAATTGGCATCGCCAAGATTGTTGTCTAATTGGCCGGACAGCCCGAAGCCGCGTTGCCAAATCAAAAAATCACGGCCATCGACGTCAGTATCCTGGTCAAAATCGGCATTCGGCGCAACGGTGGCCTCAAAGAGACTGGCGATGCGAAAACCAATACCGCCGGCCGTCGGAAAGGCACTGTGCCGAGTCCCCCTGCCCGAGTCGGAATTGGCACCGTTAAACACGCCCCCACGATACCCACGAATTTGTGGGGGATTGTTGTTGATGAGATTGAAATTGGTCTCTTCCCATTCAAACATATTGCCCGCCTGGGCCATCGTTCCGAAGTAACCAAGCCCTCCTGCAAGCGTAATGTCCGCGGGGATTGGCTGACTAAAGACGGCAGTGCCAGGTGTGGTACCGCTGGCCACGGCCGTGGGAGCGATGTTCTCGTTAATAGGGTTTGCTATCACAGGATAGCGGTGATACGTACCGATCGCTGGATCGAAATAAGCCGCTTTGTACCACTCGTTGGCACTAGGCAAGAAGTACTTGGCCAAGCTGTTGCGGTAGAGATTGTTGGGGTCGTAGCCAGTATCGCCAACCGTCCACAATTCAATATTGGCGTTCGAATCGTAACCGACGCCCCCTGGTTGCAGCGCGAATTTATAGGCCGCAACGCTGCCACTCGTGATGTTGAGCCAATTGATGAACCGGGCGGCCTCGTTCCAACTCACACTGCCAGCCGGCTTATCAGGGCCGCGCACGAACCACGAGATACCAAGACCACCCAAAATGTTGGCCTTGTCAATCATCTGCTCGGAGATTTCGTACTTGCCAAGTCGGTATGTGTACGGAACCGAACCAGCCCCTGTCGGAGTACCCGTGGTGTCGGCGGGGTTGCCCGGATTGCCGATGTCGACGAACTCAATGTCAAACACGTTGGCCCCGCTGCCGAAGGTGTCGGCTACAGCGCGGCCGAAACAAGAGAGGGAAATAAGAGTTGCCAGTAGGGTCGCAAAAAGTTTGGTTGCCTTCATATGCTGCCCTTTCCAAATTTAAGCTGGCGGAGAAATTCCCCGGTCTGAATTCGAGGTCACTATAACATGCCGAGCACACACATGCTGCGCGAACTTTTTGGGAAGTTTTTTGCCGATTAACAGGCGAGCCGGCTGTTAGTTACGCACAGCATCAAACACCCAATTGCCGCTTTATATCTTCGATCTCCGTGCGAAGCTGGCTGATTTCGCTCGTCAGTTCCTCACGCAGTTCGGCCAACTGGCGCTGGAAATCGGGGCCGGGTTCACGGTGTGTCACTTGGCTCGAGCTTGTTCGCGCGGCATGGACGGGTGCAGGCGCGGAATCCTCATCATCAGTCAATGGCTCGTCACCCACCACGACGTTGCCGTGCTCGGCCCGCACTTTGGCGAGTTCTTGATCCTGATAAAGTGCATGTGTCAGAACACAACCCCTTCCCGGTGGCGTGAGCAAAACAATCAACTTCTTCTTCCGCAAACTTTCCACCAGCGGTCGCAGTTCCGAAATGCCGGGAATTGGTTCCATCCGCGCGGCACGGGCGCGTAACTCACCAATCGACTGCGCACCCCGCAACAACAATTCAGCCATGACCGCGAGTTCTTTTTTGTCGACGCCCAACCAGTCGTATGCCAAGTGGCGATACTTGTCGACGCGGCCATCCCCTTGAATAAGCGCGGACGCACCCATCTTGCGCAAGCGTTCAAGGGCATCTTCCACATCCGATTCTTCGAGCTGCATCAGAGGAAAGCGATTGCTTTTTTGATTGCAACCGTTGGTGAGCGAATTGAGCGACAATGGATAATTGTCCGGCGTGGTCTTGGCCTTTTCGACCATCACCCCAAGCACGCGGCGCTCGGTGCGATCAAGGACACGCCAACGGGGGCCCGCCTCTGGGTTTATCGCCTCAGGGGTTGTCGCTTCGTCGCTCATGATGAATCCCTCTGCTCCGTGCCGTGGCAAGTGAAACCGTGAGTATAAGAGCCTTTCAGACGAGCGGCGAGGGGGGCGAACTTTTAGAACTGAACGGCCTTCCCCATCGAGTTGCCCTGCCGCATTCCGCCCTCTCGCGGTATATTCAGGGATTCCATGTCCCTGACCTCCGACCACCATTTTCTCGCTATGAAAACCGACGAGCTCCGCGAAAAGTATTTGGCGTTTTTTGAAACCAAGGGTCACACTCGCGTGGCCAGCGACGTGTTGGTCCCCACCTGGGATCCGTCCGTGCTGTTCACCCCCGCGGGCATGAACCAATTCAAGGATCACTTCCTCGGCAAGGTCAAACTCGAGTACACCCGCGCCACGAGTTGCCAAAAATGCTTGCGGACTGGCGACATCGACAACGTGGGCCGCACGGCCTATCACCACACGTTTTTCGAGATGCTGGGCAACTTCAGCTTCGGCGATTATTTCAAGCGCGAAGCGATCAACTGGGCGTGGGAATTTCTGACCGACAAAAAATGGCTTGCGATTCCGCCGGAGCGGTTGAGCGTGACCGTTTATCTCGACGACGACGAAGCGGCCGAGATTTGGCAGAACGACATTCGTCTTCCCACGTCGCGGATCGAACGCCTTGACGAAGGCGAGAACTTCTGGCCAGCCAGCGCACCGAGTGCCGGGCCTGATGGAGTGTGCGGACCGTGCAGCGAAATCTATTTCCATCCCGACCAAGGCAAGTCGGTCGAGATTTGGAATCTCGTGTTCACGCAGTTCAATCGGGTGGGCGATCCCCCCAACAACCTCCGCCCGCTTCCCTCAAAGAACATCGACACGGGGATGGGCCTCGAACGCACGGTTGCCACCTTGCAGGGCGTGCCGACCAACTACCACATCGACACCCTCTTTCCGATTGTCCAAGCCGCGGCGGAAGTTTGCGGCGTGAAGTACAGCCTTGACAGCGAGGAAGGCCGCCGCTGCCGACGGATTACCGATCACATTCGGGCTTGCACCTTCGCAGTGCATGAGAACGTCTACCCCGGCGCGAACAAGGAAAAATACGTGGTGAAACGCCTGCTCCGCCGGGCGGTGCTCGATGGGCATCAAATGGGGATGCGTGAGCCGTTCCTTTGCAAGCTTGTGCCGTTCGTGGTCGAGGCCATGAAGAGTGCCTACCCCGAACTCACCGAAACCACACAGCGCGTTGCTCAGGTGATCGAACAAGAAGAAGCCAATTTCTTCGGCACAATCGACGCCGGGCTTAATCGCATCGAGCGTGTTTTCGATGACATGCGTCACCAGAATCGCGTGAAAGTGGAAGGGGAAATTGCCGCCGAGTTGTATCAAACTTTTGGCGTGCCGCCGGAGTTGTTTGAAGCTCTCGCCGCCGAGCACAACTTGGCGTTCGACTGGGATGGGTACAAACATGCGATGGAACTGCACGGCGAGGCCTCCGGCAAGGTGCAACACACCGTCATGGGTGCCAAGGGACCGATTGATTCGCTCAAGCACGCGCTGCACAGCACCAAATTTCTCGGCTACGAATCGTTGGAAGCCGAGGCGGTGGTCAAAGGAATCATTGTCGGCGCGGCACCGGAAGACCACTTGTGCGACATGCTCGACGACCAAAGCCATACCGCCGTGCGCGTGGTGCTGGATCAAACACCGTTCTACGGCGAGAGCGGTGGCCAAGTGGGCGATATCGGCAAGCTCGTGGGTGACGGCTTTGAATTTAAGGTCACCGACACGCAAAAAGATGGCCAACTCATCGTGCATATTGGCCAGCTCACCAAGGGCGTGATCCATGAAGGCTCCAAGGTAAAAGCCATTGTCGATGTCGAACGCCGCCAAGGCATTCGCCGCGCTCACTCCGCCACGCACATTTTGCATCACGCGCTGCAAAAGCATCTTGGTTCCCACGCCCAACAGCAGGGGAGCAAGGTCGACTGCGATTGGCTGCGGTTCGATTTCACAAATCTTAGCCCCGTCACGACCGAGCAACTCACAGCAATCAACCACGATGTGGCCAAGCATGTTGCCGCCGCGGAGCCGGTGAAGTGGGAAACCCTGCCGCTCGCCGACGCCCGCCGCCAAGGGGCGATGATGCTCTTTGGCGAAAAGTATCCGGACCCGGTGCGGATGGTGTCGATGGGCAGCTTTAGCAAGGAACTTTGCGGCGGCACACACCTCAACAACACACGTGAAGTCCAGGCCTTTGAAGTGCTCAGCGAAGAAGGGGTCTCAGCCGGCACGCGGCGGATCGTGGCGCTCACCGGCAAACGAGCCGCCGAGCATGAGGAGCAAACTCTGAGTGCCGTTCACCAAGCAGCGGAAGCGATTGGTTGTGCACAGTTAGCGCTGGCCGTGAATGTCGCCGACTTGCTGGAAAAACAGCGTGAGCTAAAAAAGCTGCTTGCTTCTGGTGGCACGGTTTCCGGCAATGATGCCGGTGGCATGTCAACGAATATTAGCGTGGAAGCCCCCAAACCGGCGATGGCCAAAACGATTCTCGCCGAAGTGGCCAAAATGTTGTCGGTCACACCGTTGAGTGTCCCGGAGCGCGTGGCGGCCATTCAACAAGAGGTTTTCAATTTACGCGAACGACTTTCCCAACGAGCCGCCGCCGGTCCCATTAGCGCTGACAGTCTGCTCGAAAAGGCGACCAAAGTGGGCGATGTGACCGTGGTCGTAGCTGAAACTCCCACGGTGGAATCGAATCTCATGCGGCAATTGATTGACCAGATCCGTCAGAAGATCGGCCTCAGCGCAGTGCTCCTGGCAAGCAGCGAAGGGGATGACAAAGTGACGCTTGTGGCCGGTGTGTCAAAAGACCTCCAAGCCCGCGGCGGTCATGCCGGCAATTGGATCAAACCGGTGGCCCAAGCGCTGGGCGGCGGCGGTGGAGGCCGACCCGATTTGGCTCAAGCCGGTGGCAAGGAGCCCAAGCGGCTCCCTGAAGCGCTCGAAGTCGCACGTAAGACGATTGCGGAAATGATCGCGGGATAATCCTGCTTTCAACAGCTAAATTTCGTCAGCAGCCAGGGGAGGTTGTCCTGCCCCGCGAACTCGCAGCAAGTACACCGTCGCTTCTTGAACTAAAAAGACGGCTCGATAAGTGTTTCCCTGCCGAGTTCGGAATAAGGCCTGCCGCAACTCTCGGCCAAGTGAATTGGCTTCAGGTGCAGAACCACAGGCAAGGGGCTGTTCTGCTAGTCGAACAAGCATCTTTTCATAAGCTGCGATCCAGGCTTCCGCACCTTGGGGTGAGCGGTTTGCAATCCAAGTGGTAATATGAAATACGTCATCAAGAGCGCGTGGTAAGACTTGGACCGTGAAACTCATGATTACGAATTCAGTCCCAGCTTATCACGTACGGCCACGAGAGAATCTGCTGCGGAGCAACCACGCTCACCATTATCAAAATCTCTCAACGAGGCAGCAATAGCGGCAATGTCATCCTGTTGAACGGCGAGGTTCGACATAGCTTGTCGAAGCAAATCGTCCTCCGAAGGAAAAACGCCTGTCGCCATCAACTCGTTCATCTGACGCTGGATATCGTGAGGAAAAGTGTATCCCATTTTGAGGAAATCCTAGCTGGCTTTTTTGTTGAATATGATTATAGCACACCGCGCTCAACCAAACAAATTTACCAACAGTTCCCAGACTATCTCTTTCCTGAACGCACCAAAATCGAATGTTCCCCTTCATTCCTCGGCAACTCAGGCTCGGGTGCGGGAAGAGATTCTTCGAGTGGCTCGCTCTCGGCGGATATTTGCGTCTCGCCTGTCGGATCGATCAGTTGCGGACCATCCGTCGCTGGCACGTCCACGCGGTTCACCAATTCGTTGAGAATCGAGCGGGCTTGGTTGAAGCTCGATAACTCCGCGATCTGAGTAAATTCGCCATCTCGAGCTACCTTCTCAAATCGCAACAACACCGTTTGAAGTGCCGCGAGGTCGATGGTTTGCTCGTCAACGACACTTGTGGGCATATTAAAAAAGTTCTGCCAACTCGCTGCCGATGTGAAGCGACTAAGCTCGTTACTCAACTCGCCACCTGTGTTGGAGAGTGCCGTTTGCAAAGCGGGGACTTCCATTTCAGCCAGGTCGGCTGGCGTCAATGCACGCATGGCGGGAGCAGCGATTGCCGAAGCTTGACGCAACGCTTGAACCGTCCGTCGTTGTGCCAACCCCTCTGGTTGTTGTAGCGGGGTAGTCGCGGGTGCCGGGGTTGGCTGGGCCTCGGCTGCTTGCTGCGCGACTAAATCGCGCCGTTGTTGCATTCGTCGCGCGAAAAAACCCCCGCGAATTGGTAACTCCGCGGGTGGAACCGCCTCCGCGCCCGGCGCGGGAGCCGGTGCATTCGGATCGACGGGGGTTGCCATCAGGGCCGCGCGTCGATTAAGAATTCTTCGCACGATCTGTGCCTCGACCGAGCTCATCTGCAACAAAGCAAACACAAGCAAGAGATTCAGACAGACGAATTGGCGGGACATGCGGGAATCCTTTCACTACCAATAGCAGAAACAAGCAGGCCTTAATTTGAGGCCTCTGATTATAGCCGATTTCCCACTCTGCGGGCACCGTCCAGTTTGGTGCCGTTGCGAAAACCGACAAAAAACCGCATTTTCCTGCATGCCGACACCCCCCATCCTTGAAAAAACCACGGAGACACGGAGGGCGCGGAGAAGAAAAACCACGAATCAAACGAATAACACGAATGAATTGATTCGTAAGATTCGTGAAATTTGTGGTGAATTTTTCCTCAGTGCTCTCCGTGTCTCCGTGGCAAAAAGCTTCCTACCTAAAAACCCCGGCCGCTGGTGAAGCCGCGATTGCGGAATTTTGGGCGGCCCGCTTCTGCTCGTTGTTGCTGGCGAATGGGTCCGCGGCGCTCCATCCCCCGCTCAGCCACATGGCGCAGCGCTTGCCCGGCGATTTCAGTCAACACGCGCAAAAGCACATAAGAAAAGTCGGTTTCGATGCCCCGACCGCGACCCTGCCCAGGGTCTTCGTGCCAAGGCGGCGCAAACTGCTGAGCACTGCGAATGGCCGACCATAAATCATCGCGGCTGAGCTGCCCCCGCACGAAGTTTTCGAGATACCCTTCAATCTCGAAATCCGGGTGGAACATGGAACGCCCCGAATCATAATCCGCGCGGCGGAAGCGTTGCCAAATATCTTGTATTCCCACTGCCCGTGCTTTCCAAATCTCTCGATCGGCGACCAGGTCCACGCTTTGCTTCTTTGTCTTTTCGAGTTCGTTTCCAAGCCAGGTTAATTCTGCGACGATTTGGTCATCTTCCGTCTCGGGTGTGGAGCGCGAAGCATGCTCAAGCCGCCAAGCTTCGAGGCCTGCCAGAAACGCTTTCATACGGTCAATGGCTTGCTCGTAATACGCATTGCGGGCATATTCAAGTTGCTTCGCCTCTTGGTGATGTTCGAAAGTCAGATCCCGCTGCTTGACGATATCAGCGAGTAACTTATCGCGCGCTACCCCGAGCTCCTGACCTTCACGCATCACAGCGGTGAGCCCCAAGGCGTCGCCATGTCGATCTTCACAAGCCTCCACCAATTCCATCAGTCCGTTGAATTGATCGCGTCGACGAGCCACTTCGTGCGCCATGAGTTCCGGCGTCACTCGCAAGAATTCGTAACCGCGGCGCGCCCGCTGAAAATCAATTAATTTGGCAACCCAGCCGTCAAGCCGCTTGGTGAGACCTTCCTTCTTGTAACCGGATGTGCCATACCCCCGCTTATGCAGATACTGGAAAAGCTGACTCTTTTCGTAGGAGGGCAATTTTTCGGCGGCATCCCGTTGAATGTCAGTCACGCGCTGTTCGTTGCGTTCGAGTTCCTTCTCGGCAACCAAAGCTTCCCTCGACAACCGCTGAAACTCGGCGTCACCCTCTAATCGCTTGGCCACCAACACTTCCAGTTCCTCGCGCGTGATGACTTTTTCGTTGAGCTCCTTGGTAACTCGCTCCAGTTCTTGGTCTAACCGTGCTTTCTCCTTGGCGTCAGCTTCCAAAGTCTTCTTCAGTTCACGCTCATGCCGCAACTTGCGGCTCAGAACATCCATCAGGTCACTGCGAACTTCGTGAAATGTCCCCGCCACGGACTGTTGGTCGATAGCGGGCAAATAATGTTCAGCCAGCTCCAAAAAAGCCTTACCACGTCGTTCCACCAATTCACTGGCCGAACTGTCCAACTGTGTCATCTTGGCCAGACACTCTTGCAAGTGAACGTTCACCCCCTGCACGCTCTCTTGCAGCGCCTGCCCCACCGAGTATCCCGAACGCGCGTTCATCCCAGCCCTTTATTAACCCCAGCCCTTTTATTAACCCCAGCCCCAATACATTCCGACCAACGCCCCGATGCCGATCACCCATTTGATAATCGTCACCCGCTGCACGTACAGGTGCGCCAGCAACACATGAACACTCCACTTGGGTTCCTCGAACGAATGCAGCTTGTCGTAGTAATCGTCAATCGCCGCATCGATCTGCTCGGCCGTGACCGACTCGCCAGCTACCTGGGCCGCCTCCAAAAGTCGCTCGCGAAGGCGAACCTTAATTTGGTCGAGATTCAATTGCTCTTCGACCACCTCCTGGCCTTTCCGCAATTCCGTGGCCACGTCCATGATCCGGATCAGCTCGGGCAGGCTGAGTTGCTCCGGCCTAGCCACGCGCGGGACTTCCGTACTTTCGGCGGCGGGCGCTTCCTGCTGGGCGTATTGAACTTTGGCCATCTTGCGAAACCGCATTCTTCTCGATTTATCGAGAAACAGAAAAACTTCTTCTCAAGCCGCGAGAAACAGACTCAGTTAGCCAAGAAACTTAAAAACGCTGTTGATTTGCCGCCCATCGTGATAAGCTAACAAAACCGCCGCACCAAGCGGCAAGACTACTCTATCATTGGCGAATACTAATCGACAACTCCCAAACCTCAATGAGATCAGCCATGGCTCAAGCAACACAATCCCAACCCGCCAAACCAGCCACCCAGAAAAAGATGCAAAAGTACTTGGATAAGGCGGTCGACGTGCTCGAGAAATTCGGCCTCACCAAGGATGAAGAGGTTCCCGCCGAGTTGATACGGCTGCTCGAAGAAGTGCGGCACATCGACGAAGCCAAGGCCCTGGCCATCGCCAAAACCATCAAGCACATGAGCACCTTCAACAAGCTCGTGCGCGAGAACGTCGAAAACATCAACGTCGGCAACCGCTTCCTGGAAATCAGTCAGATGTTCGATTCGATCCGTGAGGACTCAAAAAAACTCATCGGCCAACTCGACGACGGCAAACTCGGCGTGACCGAGAAAATGGCCAACCTCTGGATGCGCATTCAGCGCGGTACGCCCTACGCCCGGTTTGAGAAAATTGTGGATGTCTATCGCGATGTGTGTGCCGACACCAAGGACCAGCTCAATCGCGAGCAGGTCATCATGGACGGCTACATCGACTTCCGCTTCGCGCTCAAAGAAGCGGAAATCTTGGCCCGTGAATTGCTCGAAGCCCAGCTTCCACATTTGGAAAAAGCGAAGGCAGCGCTCGCCACTTCGCAAACAGCCGTCGACGAACACAAGGGAGATGAAAGCACGCTAGGTCGTCTGGAACTCGCCCGCGATGAAGCCCGCAATGAATTTCAAAAGCAAGATCGGTTTTATCAACTTCTTAAAGATATTTCCGAGAATCTTTCCATCGGCTACGACGTCGGCGAAACCTTGGTCACCAAGCTTAAACAAACTCACGATGTCAAAGACCAAGTCTACCGCCGGGCTGTCACCTTTTTTACGACCAACGAGCACGTCTTCACAATCCTCGGCACGGTCTACACCTCGCAGCAAGGGCTGCACGAAGCGACTGAATCGACCGAGGCCCTCAAGCGCGGTGTGAACAAAAGCTTGGAAGATATTGCCGAACTTGGCCAGGAGTTGGAACGCGCCGCGCTCAAGGCCGGTTATGGTTCGACGATCAGCGCCGATTCGCTCGAAAAACTGGTGAAGGCGATCTCCGATTACCAAGTCGATTCGCTGCAAATGATCGCCGAACTGCGCAAAGAAAGCGAAGAAAACGCCCGCGAAATCCGCCGCGTGGTTGAAGAAGGCAAGAAGCGCTATCAAGAGTCGATGGGCAAATTCGCGCGGGGCGAAGCAATTTAAGGCGAGCGGGGGACGTTAGTCCCCTGCCGCGGCCACTCACGCAAAGATTTCCGTCCCCAACAATTTCGGTTCTGGGAATACCTCCGCACACTTGGCACACGCCTCACGGTTGCGCGGCACTTCCATCCCACAGTGCGAGCAAGCTCCCATTGGCAATTGTCGAAAGTTCAGCCAGTAGGCCAAAAGCCCTGGTACGCCCAACAGAAACACAAAGGCGACCCACGTGAGGGGCTGACTTCTAAAATACTGCTTATGCCAACGCCAAGTACATGCCGCCGCGAGTGCGGAAATGACTAGGACAGCCACACACGCCGGCCATGTCTGCTGCCATTGGTGTCGTAGCGCGCTCAGGTATGTAGGCTCTTTGTGCTCATTGACGAGAGAGAAAGGACCGGCAACTAATTCCGCAAAACCACATGCTGCTGGCACTGGCGCGATCTCGGCCAACTGCCATGCTTTGTCCCGCAAGCTAGGTGCCACATAACCCAAAAGCTCAAGTTTTTCGAGCCGTAGCTCCTTCCCCGTTTCGTCGAGCCACACCAATTCCTGTCGGCTACCACGTTCCCAATATCCACGATTGATGGAAATCAATAATTGTCCGTTGCCTAGAGAAAGCACTCTTAGATCACTTTCACCACGAAGTCTTTCGGGAAGAGGATAAACAAACTTCTCTTTTGTCAGGGTATTCCAAACCGTGATGTGATCGGAGTGTCGTACGGCTAAGCGAGAAACCGTCTTACGGAGAGTTTCCCCAGATATTTCTTCCTCGATTCCGACTAGTTTGTTAGAGACCTGGCGTGGCAATGGCTCCTCGATCATCGCCATCGAGAGGGCGTCTGAAGTCTCATCGAAGGCCGTGATCGTTCGCGCACGCAAATCGACTGAGAATGTCCCCCGTGTAGTTGAAAAGCATGGCGGTTCCTCCGCCCAGAAGATACCTTCTGGGAAGAACCATTTTCCCTTTATTGGAGGAACCAACCATGCCCAAGCAAGCGTATCGGAAGCGGCGGCCGTGTGACAAGCGGGCTCAACCGGCGGCGGAATTGCCCC
>Ga0163150_10000329_pt1 | contig 89453 bp, 94 predicted proteins | sample OliLakLV19P2IB_FD_148628 | JGI IMG/M metagenome (GOLD analysis project Ga0163150, IMG submission 148628) | Freshwater microbial mat bacterial communities from Lake Vanda, McMurdo Dry Valleys, Antarctica - Oligotrophic Lake LV.19.P2.IB | ecosystem: Environmental > Aquatic > Freshwater > Lake >... | reverse complement strand
GGAACAGCAATGGCCAAGGGTAAATTTGAGCGGACGAAGCCGCACGTGAACGTGGGTACGATTGGGCACGTTGATCACGGGAAGACGACGCTGACTGCGGCGATCACGACGGTGCTGTCGAAGAAGTATGGCGGTGAGGCGAAGGCCTACGACCAGATTGACGCGGCGCCGGAAGAGAAAGCACGCGGGATCACGATCAACACCGCGCACGTGGAGTATGAGACGGCGAACCGTCACTACGCGCACGTGGACTGCCCGGGCCATGCTGACTACGTCAAGAACATGATCACGGGTGCGGCGCAGATGGACGGCGCGATCCTGGTGGTATCGGCCGCTGACGGCCCGATGCCGCAGACGCGCGAACACATCCTGCTGGCGCGCCAGGTGGGCGTGCCCTACATCATCGTGTTCATGAACAAAGCGGACATGGTTGATGACAAGGAGCTGCTGGAGCTGGTGGAGATGGAGGTGCGCGAACTGCTCTCCAAATACGAATTCCCGGGCGACGACACCCCGATCATCATCGGCTCCGCGCTGAAGGCGCTGGAAGGCGACAAGGGCGAACTGGGCGAAGTGGCCATCATGAAGCTGGCCGAAGCGCTGGACGGCTACATTCCGCAGCCGAAGCGTGCGCTGGACGGCGCGTTCCTGATGCCGGTGGAGGACGTGTTCTCGATTTCCGGCCGCGGCACCGTGGTGACGGGCCGGGTGGAGCGCGGGATTGTCAAGGTGGGCGAAGAGATTGAAATCGTCGGTCTGAAGCCGACGCTGAAGACGGTGTGCACGGGCGTTGAAATGTTCAGGAAGCTGCTGGACCAGGGCCAGGCGGGCGACAACGTCGGTATTCTGCTGCGCGGCACGAAGCGTGAAGAGGTGGAGCGGGGTCAGGTGCTGGCGAAGCCGGGCTCGATCACCCCGCATACCAAGTTCACAGCAGAAATCTACGTGCTGTCGAAAGACGAGGGTGGTCGTCACACCCCGTTCTTCAACGGCTACCGTCCGCAGTTCTACTTCCGGACCACCGACGTGACGGGCAGCATTGAGTTGCCGAAGGGCACGGAGATGGTGATGCCGGGGGACAACATTTCGATCACGGTGGCGCTGATTCAGCCCATTGCGATGGAAGAGGGGCTGCGGTTTGCCATCCGCGAGGGCGGCAGGACCGTCGGCGCCGGCGTCGTCGCAAAAGTGATCGAGTAAAACATGGCCGCCCTGAAAAGTCAGAAAATCCGCATTCGCCTCAAGGCGTTTGACTATCGTTTGATCGACCAGTCGGCTCAGGAGATTGTGGAAACCGCGAAACGCACCGGAGCCGTGGTCAAGGGCCCGATTCCGCTGCCGACGCGCAAGCAGCGATTCGACCTGCTGCGTTCGCCACACGTCAACAAGACCTCGCGTGAACAGCTGGAAATTCGCAGCCATCTGCGGTTGATGGACATCATCGACCCGACGGACAAGACTGTCGATGCGCTGATGAAGCTCGACCTGCCTGCTGGCGTGGATGTGGAAATCAAGTTGTAAACAAGGTTGGAACGGGCACTGATGTGCCTGGTTTTACAAATAGAAGTGCCGGCCAATTGAAGTCGGCGCCTTTTTAAAAAAGGTACAAAACATGAGTTTAGGATTAGTCGGCCGCAAAGTCGGCATGACGCGGATATTTACCGATGACGGTGACACCATCCCGGTGACGGTCGTCGACGTGTCGAACAATCGCGTCTCGCAAATCAAAACACCTGAGATCGACGGTTATGCCGCCGTGCAGCTGGCGTTCGGCAAACGTCGCGCTTCGCGTGTCATCAAGCCTGCCGCCGGACACTTTGCCAAAGCAGGTGTCGAGGGTGGCCGGGTGATGCGGGAATTCCCCGTCTCTGCAGAAAAGCTGACCGAAATGAAAGTCGGCTCCACGGTGAGCGCGACCATTTTCGAGGTCGGGCAGTATGTCGACGTGACGGGCGTGTCGCAGGGCAAGGGTTTTGCCGGTGTCATCAAGCGGCATCATTTTTCGTCGAACCGTGCCAGCCACGGCAACTCGGTTTCCCACAACAAACCTGGTTCGATCGGCATGGCGCAGGATCCCGGCCGCGTGTTTCCCGGCAAGAGAATGCCGGGACACATGGGTGCCGTTACACGGACCCAGCAATCACTGGAGATCGTGCGCATCGATGTTGAGCGCAATCTTCTGCTGATCCGCGGCGCAGTTCCCGGATCTCGCGGCGGTGATGTCATGGTGCGTCCGGCGGTTCGTGCGCGGCGTCCGGCAGCGGTCAAACAGGGCGGCAAAGCCGCTCCGGCGAAGTAGAGGCGCGCAATGGAACTCAATATCATCAACGAGCAGGGTAAACCCACCGCCAAACTGGCGGCTTCGGATGCTGCGTTCGGCCGCGAATACAACGAAGCACTGGTGCACCAGGTCGTTACGGCATATATGGCCAATGCAAGGCTGGCGACGCGGGCGCAGAAGGATCGCGGTACGGTCAAACATTCCACCAAAAAACCGTGGCGGCAGAAGGGTACCGGACGTGCCCGTGCCGGCATGACTTCCAGCCCGCTGTGGCGTGGTGGCGGGCGGACTTTTCCGAATTCACCCGACGAAAACTATTCGCACAAGCTTAACCGCAAGATGTACCGTGCGGGAATGCTGTCGATCCTGTCGCAACTGGCGCGCGAAGATCGCTTGGTTGTGGTCGACACCTTCACCATCGATGCGCCGAAAACCAAGTTGCTGGCCCAGAAGCTGCAAGGCATGGGCATGGATGATGTGCTGATCATCACCGACAGCCTTGACGAGAACCTGCGGCTGTCGTCGCGCAACTTGCCCAACGTCATGATTGTGGATGTCAGCCATACTGACCCGGTCAGTCTGATTCGTCACGGCAAGGTGCTGATGACCAAGGGCGCAGTAGGCAAGATAGAGGAGCTGCTGGCATGAGCGCATTCAATACTGAACGTCTGGCGCAAATTCTGCTCGCCCCGGTGATTTCGGAGAAGAGCACGTTCGTCGGAGAAAAACATAATCAGGTGGTTTTTCGGGTTGTTCGCGACGCGACCAAGCCGGAAATCAAGGCTGCGGTTGAGACAATGTTGAGCAAGAAGGACGAGAAGCTCGAAGTGCAGAACGTCCGCATTGTCAATGTTCGCGGCAAGGAAAAGCGCTTCGGCAAGTTTATTGGCCGTCGCAGTTCATGGAAAAAAGCCTACGTCTGCCTCAAGGCGGGCCAGGAAATCACCTTTGCTGAAGGGGAGGTGAAGTAATGCTTATCAAAGTCAAACCGACATCTCCAGGCCGTCGTGGCCTGGTCAAGGTGGTCACGCCGGGCCTGCACAAGGGCAAACCGGTTGCGAGACTGGTCAAGAGCCAGTCGAAAAAAGCCGGCCGCAATGTCCATGGTCGCATCACCATGCGTCACCAGGGCGGCGGGCACAAGCAGCATTACCGCATGGTTGATTTCAAGCGTGACAAGGATGGCATTCAGGCCAAAGTCGAGCGGATCGAATATGATCCTAACCGCAGCGCACACCTTGCGCTTCTGTGTTATGCGGATGGTGAGCGGCGTTATGTCATAGCCACACGCGGCGTCATCGCCGGCACACAACTGGTGTCCGGTGCCGAAGCGCCGATCAAGTCGGGCAATGCGCTGCCGCTCCGGAACATCCCGGTCGGCACCACCATCTGCTGCGTGGAAATGCTGCCCGGCAAGGGCGCACAACTCGCGCGCGCTGCTGGCACTTCGGCACAGTTGCTGGCGCGGGAAGGTGAATATGCCCAGTTGCGGCTGCGTTCCGGCGAAATCCGCAAAGTGCACATCAATTGCCGCGCCACGATCGGTGAGGTCGGCAATGAAGAGCATTCGCTGGAGTCCATCGGCAAGGCTGGTCGTGTGCGTTGGCGTGGTATTCGTCCGACGGTGCGTGGCGTGGCGATGAATCCGATTGACCATCCGCACGGTGGTGGTGAAGGCCGGACCGCAGCTGCACAGGCACCGGTGAGTCCATGGGGCGTCATGTGTAAAGGTTACAAGACGCGCAAGAACAAACGCACTAGCGGGATGATCATTCGTCGTCGCAATGCGAAAGCCACGGCGTAAGGGGTAGAAATGTCACGTTCCATAAAAAAAGGCCCGTTTGTAGATCATCACCTGATGCAAAAGGTGGAGACGGCGCGGGCTGGTTCGGACAAGCGGCCGATCAAGACCTGGTCACGGCGTTCAACGATATTGCCGGACTTCGTCGGGCTGACGATTGCGGTACATAACGGCAAGCAGCATGTGCCGGTTTATGTGACGGAAAACATGGTCGGGCACAAGCTGGGTGAATTCGCGCATACGCGGGTTTTCAAGGGGCATTCGAAAGCTGGCGGCTCCTCGCCGGCTGACAAGAAAGCCGCCCCGACTCCGGCGGCCAAGTAAGGTAAACCGAAATGAATACCAAAGCCAAACTGCAGGGCGTCAGGTTGTCGGCGCAAAAAGGGCGTCTCGTTGCGGATCTGATCCGCGGCAAGACGGTGGAACACGCGCTGAATATCCTGAGTTTTTCGCCCAAAAAGGGCGCGGTGATCATCCGCAAGGTGCTTGAGTCGGCGATTGCCAATGCCGAGCACAACGACGGTGCGGACATCGATGAACTCAAGATCACGAGTATTTATGTGGAAAAGGGTCCGGTGATGAAGCGCTTTTCATCGGCGGCCAAAGGCCGGGGCGTGCGCATCATCAAGCCGACGTGCCATGTTTATGTCACCGTCGGCGACGGAAGGAAGTAGATATGGGCCAAAAAATTCATCCGATCGGTTTCCGACTTGCATTCAACCGCAACTGGGCTTCGCGCTGGTATGCGAACAACAAGAATTTTGCGACGATGTTGCTTGAAGACATCAAGGTTCGCGAGTATCTGAAGGTGCGCTTGTCGCAAGCTGCGGTCTCACGCGTGGTTATCGAGCGACCGGCAAAAAATGCGCGCATTACGGTGTACAGCGCGCGTCCCGGGATGGTGATTGGCAAGAAGGGCGAGGACATTGAGCGCCTGAAGGCCGACCTGCAGAAAATGCTCGGCGTCCCGGTGCACGTCAACATCGAGGAGGTGCGCAAGCCCGAACTCGACGCGCAACTGATTGCCGACTCCATCGTCCAGCAGTTGCAAAAGCGGATCATGTTCCGCCGCGCGATGAAGCGGGCCATAACCAATGCGATGCGTCTCGGTGCCCAGGGCATCAAGATCATGAGCGCAGGGCGTCTCAACGGCATCGAAATCGCGCGTACCGAGTGGTATCGCGAAGGCCGTGTGCCACTGCATACCCTGCGCGCCGACATCGACTACGGTTTCTCTGAAGCCAAGACCAGTTACGGCATCATCGGCGTCAAGGTCTGGGTGTTCAAGGGCGAAGTGATCGGCAAGAACGAGCATCCGGGGCTTGCCCCGACGGCAGCACCGGCAGAAGATCCCGCGCCAGCGCCGGCCCGCAAGCCGCGTCGGACGACAATTGCAAAGACAGGAGCAAAACGTGCTACAGCCAGCCAGGCGTAAGTACCGCAAGGAGCAAAAGGGCCGGAACACCGGCGTTGCGACGCGCGGCAACAAAGTTAGCTTCGGTGAGTATGGCCTGAAGGCCATCGGCCGCGGCCGTCTGACCGCGCGCCAGATCGAGGCTGCACGGCGCGCGATGACTCGCCATATCAAACGCGGTGGCCGTATCTGGATCCGTATTTTCCCGGACAAGCCGATTTCGCGGAAACCGGCAGAGGTTCGCATGGGCAACGGCAAGGGTAATCCCGAGTACTGGGTTGCCGAGATTCAGCCGGGCAAGGTTTTGTATGAAATGGACGGCGTGAATGAAGTCATCGCCAAGGAAGCTTTCCGCCTCGCGGCGGCCAAGCTGCCGATTGCGACGACCTTTGTCCACCGCCTGGTAGGGGGCTAGAACATGAAGGCAAGCGAACTGAAGGCAAAGGGCCCTGAAGAATTGCGCAAGGAACTCGAGTCCCTGCTCAAGGCACAGTTTTCCCTGCGCATGCAGAAAGCAACACAGCAGTTATCGAACACCAGCCAATTGCGCAAAGTGCGGCGCGATATCGCGCGCGTGCGCACGGTGCTGGGAACCAAGGCATAACGGGCAGGGTTGACTATGACTGAAGCAAACAAACGTACGCTGACGGGCAAAGTGGTCAGCGACAAGATGGACAAGACGGTTACGGTCCTGGTCGAGCGGCGGGTCAAGCATCCGTTGTTGGGCAAGATTGTGACGCGTTCCAAGAAGTATCACGTGCACGATGCCAACGACGAGTACAAGGAAGGCGATACCGTGCTGATCGAGGAGTGCCGTCCCCTGGCTAAAACCAAGGCCTGGCGGGTGATCAAACTCATCGAAAAATCGCGGAATATCTAAATATTGCTTGCACGACGGGTACTCGCGCGCTATAATTTTTGGCTGTATTTTCCCGCCAGCCCCCGGTTGGCGGCGACTTTGCCCGAACGGGCTCCAAGACTGGCCTTCCATGCCGTAAGGGTGGCCAAGTTGGGGAAATTAAGCAGGAAAAATCATGATTCAGATGCAATCCATACTGGACGTTGCTGACAACACCGGTGCACGCGCAGTCATGTGCATCAAGGTGCTTGGTGGCTCGAAGCGTCGTTACGCCGGTATCGGCGACGTGATCAAGGTCAGCATCAAGGATGCTGCGCCCCGTGGTCGCGTGAAAAAAGGCGAAGTTTACAACGCCGTGGTTGTGCGCACCGCCAAAGGCGTGCGCCGCAATGACGGGTCGTTGTTGAAGTTTGACGGAAACGCAGCAGTGTTGCTCAACCAGAAGCTGGAGCCGATCGGCACCCGGATTTTTGGACCAGTAACCCGTGAACTGCGGACCGAACGCTTCATGAAGATTGTGTCCCTGGCCCCTGAAGTGTTGTAGAGGACGGATACGTATATGCGCAAGATCAAAAAAGGCGACGACGTGATCGTCGTCACCGGCCGTGACCGCAGCAAGCGGGGTACGGTAGTTCGGATTGTTGATGAGGATCATTTGCTCGTCGAGGGTATCAACCGCGTCAAGAAACACCAGCGGCCGAATCCGGCCAAAGGTGAGACCGGCGGCATCATCGACAAGGAAATGCCCATTCATGTTTCGAACGTGGCTTTGTTCAATCCCGTGACCAAGAAAGCCGATCGCATTGGCATCAGGCAACTGGAAGACGGGCGCCGTGTTCGGTATTTCAAGTCTAATGGTGAAGTGGTTGATGTATGAGCGCTGATAAAGATACCAAAAAAGCAAAGCCGGCGAAGGATGCCAAGGTTGCGCCCGCACCGGTCAAAAAGCAGGCAAAAGAGCCCAAGACTGCTGGCGCCGTCGCACCCAAGCAGGGCAAACCGACACGTCCTGCAGCACCGGCCCGACTGGGTCTGTATTACAAGGACACGGTCGTGAAGGCGCTGACAGAAAAATTTGCCTACAAGAGCCCGATGCAGGTGCCCAGGATCGAGAAAATCGTTTTGAACATGGGCGTGGGCGAAGCGGTTGCTGACAAGAAGATCATGGACAATGCCGTTGGCGACATGACCAAGATCGCCGGACAAAAGCCGCTCGTAACCAATTCACGCAAGGCCATCGCGAACTTTAAGATTCGTGAAGGCTACCCGGTGGGCTGTAAAGTTACCCTGCGCGGCGCCAGGATGTACGAATTCCTGGACCGTCTGGTCAACATTGCAATGCCGCGCATCCGCGACTTTCGTGGTATCTCCGGGCGAAGTTTTGATGGCCGGGGCAATTACAACATGGGCATCAAGGAACAGATTATTTTCCCCGAGATCGAGTACGACAAGATCGATGCCCTGCGCGGTATGAACATCACTGTTACGACGACAGCAAAGTCCGACGAAGAAGCCCGGGCGTTGCTTTCAGCTTTCAAATTTCCTTTCCGGAATTAAGAGGAAAACCGTATGTCCAAGCTTGCACTGATAAACCGCGACAAGAAACGCCGCCAAACCGTAAAGAAATTCGCGGCCAAGCGGGCGGAGCTTCAGGCGCTCATTGACGATCAGAAGTTGGCTCCGGAGGATCGTTATGAAGCGCGCCTGAAGCTGCAGAAATTGCCGCGGAACGCGAGTCCTGTCCGGTTGCGCAATCGTTGCGCACTGACCGGTCGCCCGCGTGGCGTATATCGCAAGTTTGGGCTGGCTCGGGGAAAACTGCGCGAGATTGCAATGCGCGGAGAAATCCCGGGCGTAATCAAGGCTAGCTGGTAAGGCAGGCCGCAGGAGAATTTGCATGAGCATGAATGATCCAGTTTCCGACATGCTGACCCGTATCCGCAATGCACAGCAGGCGGAAAAGGAGTCCGTGTCGATGCCTTCGAGCAAGCTCAAGGTGGCGATCGCCAAGGTGCTGAAGGACGAGGGCTACATCGACGATTTTGCAGTGCGTGGCGAATCGTCCAAGCCGGTGCTTGAGGTCGGCCTCAAGTACTACGCCGGTTCACCGGTGATCGAAAAAATCGAACGCGTGAGTCGCCCCGGGCTACGCATTTATAAACCCAGCCGTGACATTCCGCGTGTGATGAACGGCCTCGGCGTTGCCATCGTCTCCACCTCCAAAGGTGTGATGACCGATCGCAAGGCACGGGGCATGGGCATCGGCGGGGAAGTTCTCTGCATCGTGGCGTAACGGAGAACGAGCCATGTCCAGAGTCGGAAAAAGCCCGGTCGTGTTGCCGGAAAAAGTGGAAGTAACGATTGCTGCTGACCGTATTTCGGTCAAGGGCCCTCTTGGCACGCTGGCGCAGCAGCTGACGCCCAACGTGAAGGTGGAGAAGATCGAAAATCGCCTTGAGATCAAGGTCAATGACGATTCGCGCCAGGCCAATGCCATCAGCGGCACGATGCGTGCGCTGATTGCCAACATGGTTGAGGGTGTCAGCCGCGGTTTCGAGCGCAAGCTGACGTTGGTCGGCGTGGGTTATCGCGCGCAGGTACAGGGCGACAAGATCAACCTGACGCTGGGTTTTTCGCACCCGGTGGTCCACCAGCTGCCGCAAGGCGTGAAGGCGGAAGCCCCGACCCAGACGGAAATCATCATCAAGGGCGCAGACAAGCAACTGGTTGGCCAGGTGGCTGCCGACGTTCGAAATTACCGGCCGCCTGAGCCTTACAAAGGCAAAGGTGTGCGTTATGCCGATGAGCGCATTGTGCTCAAAGAAACGAAGAAGAAGTAGGCGGGCAGATCATGTTTGACAAGAAAACAGAGCGTCTCCGGCGTGCACGCAGCACACGGGCCAAAATTGCCGAACTCAAGGCGGTGCGGCTTACCGTGTACCGTTCCAACGGCCATATCTATGCGCAGATTTTTGACGCCAGCGGTTCCAAGGTGCTGGCGAGCGCTTCGTCTTCCGAAAAGGAAGTGCGCGCTGCCGTGCCTAAAGGCGCAACTGCAGCTGCGGCTGCGGCGATCGGTAAACGTATCGCAGAACGGGCAAAACAGGCCGGCGTGGAGAAGGTTGCATTTGACCGCGCCGGTTATAAATATCATGGTCGGGTGAAGGCGTTGGCGGAAGCTGCGCGCGAAGCCGGACTCAAGTTCTGACGGAGCGGCCCATGGCAAAAATGCAGGCAGGGAAAATGCAAACCGGTGAAGAACGTGGCGACGGTTTGCGCGAAAAGATGGTGTCAATCAACCGCGTCACCAAGGTTGTCAAAGGTGGTCGCGTGATGGGTTTTGCGGCACTGACGGTTGTTGGTGATGGTGACGGCAGCATCGGCATGGGCAAAGGCAAGGCGCGCGAAGTTCCGGTCGCCGTGCAAAAGGCCATGGAAGAGGCGCGCCACAAAATGGTTAAAGTCCAACTGAGAAACGGAACTCTGCAGCACGCCGTCATGGGGCGTCACGGTGCGTCCAGGGTTTACATGCAGCCGGCTTCGGAAGGCACGGGAATCATCGCTGGCGGCCCGGTGCGGGCAGTGCTGGAGGTGATGGGTGTTGCCAACATCCTCGCCAAGTGCATCGGATCCACCAACCCCTACAACATTGTGCGTGCAACCATCAACGGCCTGACCGCGATGAACACGCCCGCCGAAATTGCCGCCAAACGTGGCAAATCGATCGAGGAAATCCAGGGATAAACCATGGCCAAGACGCAAGCTATAACACAGGGCAAAATCATCAAGGTTACGCAAGTGCGCAGCCTGATCGGTACCCGCCCCGAACACCGGGCATCGGTGCGCGGCTTGGGATTGCGGCGCATCAACCACACGGTCGAGCTCGCTGACAGCCCGGCGATCCGTGGAATGATCAACAAAGTGTCTTATCTCGTTCGCTGCGAGGGTTAAATGGAACTGAACAAGATCAAGCCGGCAGCCGGAGCCAAGCGTAACAAGAAGCGCGTTGGCCGCGGCATCGGTTGTGGCTGGGGCAAGACGGCTGGCCGTGGCCACAAGGGCCAGAAAGCGCGCGCCGGCGGTTTTCACAAAGTCGGCTTTGAGGGCGGCCAGATGCCGCTGCACCGTCGCCTGCCGAAGCGCGGTTTCCATTCGCTGTCGGCCGGTGATACCGCCGAAGTGCGGCTGGATACTCTGCAGAAACTGAAAGTCGATACCATCGATCTCGCGGTACTGAAAAAGGCCGGTGCAGTTCCCCTGCGGGCGATTCGCGCCAAGGTGATTCTGGCCGGTGAACTCAAGCGCAAGATTACACTCAAGGGCGTGCTGGCCAGCAAAGGCGCGCGCGAGGCTATCGAACGCGCCGGCGGCAGCCTCGAGCAGGCTGTTACCGAGAAGGCCGGGAGCTAAGCGTTGGCCGTTGGTGCCGCACTGTCGGGTTCGGGCAAGTTTGGTGATCTGAAGCGTCGCCTGCTGTTCCTCGTTGGCGCGCTGATCGTGTTCCGCATCGGGTCCTATATTCCTGTGCCCGGCATCGATCAGGCCCAGCTCGCTGAATTGTTCCGGTCGCAGCGGGGTGGCATTCTCGACATGTTCAACATGTTTTCGGGCGGCGCGTTGTCGCGCTTCTCGATTTTCACGCTGGGCATCATGCCGTATATATCGGCGTCGATCATCATGCAGTTGATGTCCGTGGTGTCGCCCACCCTGGAAGCCCTGAAAAAAGAGGGTGAATCGGGGCGGCGCAAGATTACGCAGTACACGCGGTATGGCACCGCAGCGCTGGCCATCGTGCAGGGCCTGGCCATCGCGATTGCATTTGAGCAGCAGAAAGTGGCGGTTGATCCGGGCCTGATGTTCCGGATGACGGCGATGATCACACTGGTCAGCGGCACCATGTTCCTGATGTGGCTGGGTGAGCAGATTACCGAACGCGGTATCGGCAACGGTATTTCGCTGATCATCTTTGCCGGCATTGCTTCGGGATTTCCGCAGGCTGTTGGCGGCACGCTGGAGTTGGCGCGGACCGGGGCATTTTCGATCCCGTTTGTATTGTTCATTTTCGTGCTGGTGGTCGCGGTAACGGCGTTTGTGTGTTTTGTCGAAAAAGGCCAGCGCAAGATCCTGGTGAATTACGCCAAACGGCAGGTCGGGCGCAAGGTCTATGGCGGGCAGTCGTCTCATCTGCCGTTGAAACTGAACATGTCGGGCGTGATACCGCCGATTTTTGCGTCGAGCATCATCCTGTTTCCGGGCACTGTAGCCGGCTGGCTGGGTGAAAATGATGGAATGACCTGGTTGAAAAATGTTGCCGCAGTGCTGCATCCAGGGCAGCCGGTCTACACGCTGTTTTATGCTGCCGCGATCATATTTTTCTGTTTCTTTTATACGGCTCTGGTGTTCAACCCGAAAGAGACGGCCGAGAATCTGAAGAAAAGCGGTGCGTTTGTTCCGGGCATCCGGCCAGGCGACCAGACCGCGCGTTACATTGAAAAAGTCACGATGAGGCTGACCCTGGCGGGAGCACTGTATGTCACGCTGGTCTGCCTGGTGCCGGAATTGCTGATCGTCTGGAAGAATGTGCCGTTTTATTTTGGCGGCACTTCATTGCTGATCATCGTGGTGGTAACCCTGGATTTCATGGCGCAGGTACAGGCGTACGTGATGTCGCATCAGTATGAAAGTCTGTTGAAGAAGGCAAACTTCAAAGGCGGTGTGTTCCCGGCGCGGTAATGGCTAAAGAAGACACCATTGAGATGCAGGGGGAGGTCGTTGAAAACCTGCCCAATGCAACGTTTCGGGTGAAGTTGGAGAATGGCCATGTTGTACTGGGTCATATCTCGGGGAAAATGCGGATGCATTACATTCGCATTCTTCCCGGGGACAAGGTGACGGTGGAATTGACGCCCTATGATCTGACCAAGGGGCGAATCACTTTCCGGGCGAAATAGGCAGCAAGCGAAAGAGGCATGACATGAAAGTACAGGCATCAGTAAAACGCATGTGCCGCAACTGCAAGGTTGTGAAGCGTAATGGCGTGGTTCGCGTGATCTGCAAGGATCCGCGGCACAAGCAGCGCCAGGGTTGACCGGTTCGTTGAATATGAACCTGTCAAAAGTTATAATTTCGAGTTTTCCATTGGTGGGGTAACAGATGGCCCGCATAGGTGGCGTCAACATACCAAATCATCAGCACGCTGAAGTCGCGCTGACGGCAATCTTCGGCGTAGGCCGGAGCCGTGCCCGTGCGATCTGCGCTGCGGCCGGAATCAACACCGCGACCAAGATGAAAGACCTGTCCGACTCGGACATGGACAAATTGCGCGAGCAGGTGGCGAAGGTCACGACCGAAGGCGATCTGCGCCGCGAGATTTCAATGAACATCAAGCGGCTGATGGACCTCGGCACGTGGCGCGGCAAGCGTCATCGCTCCGGACTGCCGATGCGCGGCCAGCGTACGCGTACCAATGCGCGCACGCGCAAGGGTCCGCGCAAGGCTGCAGTGAAAATCCAGCGGCCTACCGCTGCGTAACAGAGAGTGACTATTTATGGCTAAGGCAAGCACCAGGGTTCGCAAGAAGGTCAAGAAAAACGTGGCGGAAGGCGTGGCGCACGTGCACGCGTCCTTCAACAACACCATCGTCACCATCACTGACCGTCAGGGCAACGCGCTGGCCTGGGCGACCTCGGGCAGTAACGGCTTCAAGGGCTCGCGTAAATCGACCCCGTTTGCGGCGCAGATTGCTGCAGAGAAAGCCGGGCGCCTTGCACAGGAATGCGGCGTGAAGAACATTGAGGTCCTGATCAAGGGCCCGGGGCCCGGCCGCGAGTCTGCGGTCCGTGCGCTGAACGCCGTCGGTTTCAAAATCACCAGCATCTCGGATGTGACGCCCGTGCCGCACAACGGCTGCCGTCCACCCAAGAAGCGTCGAATCTAAGGAGATCCCACAGTGGCCAGGAATCTCGATGCAAAATGCCGGCAATGCCGGCGCGAAGGCGAAAAACTTTTCCTCAAGGGGGAAAAGTGTTTCACCGACAAATGCGCGATTGAGCGCCGCAACTACCCGCCGGGCCAGCACGGCCAGAAAAGCACCCGCCTGTCGGGTTACGGTGTGCAGCTGCGCGAAAAGCAGAAGGTGCGTCGCATTTACGGCATCCTTGAGCGCCAGTTCCGCAAAACCTACAAGGAAGCGGCGGCGAGCAAGGGCGTGACCGGTGAGGCGCTGCTGCAGGGTCTGGAAAGCCGTCTTGACACGGTGACGTACCGCATGGGTTTCGGCGCCTCGCGCACGGAAGCCCGTCAGGTAGTGCGCCACAACGGCATCCTGGTCAACGGCAAGCGCGTGAACATTCCGTCCTACCAGTGCCGCCCGGGTGACGTTGTTGAAGTGGCGCAAGCCGCCAAGGCCCAGCTGCGCATCAAGGGCGCCGCCGAAGCCGCTGAATCACGCGGGTATCCGGAGTGGGTTGAGGTTGACTCGAAGGCGCTGAAAGGCACCTTCAAGGCACGGCCGCAACGTTCCGAATTGCCTTCCACCATCAACGAGTCGCTCATCGTCGAGCTGTACTCGAAATAATCCCCGAGAGGTAGTCAAGCCATGTCCAGCAGCGCCTTCCTCAAGCCTCGGATCATCGACGTGCAGGGTGTATCCCCGTTCCATGCGAAGGTCACGATGGAGCCATTCGAGCGCGGTTACGGCCATACGCTCGGCAATGCGCTGCGTCGTACCCTGCTGTCTTCGATGCCCGGCTACGCCGCGACTGAAGTCAAGATCGCCGGCGTGTTGCACGAATATTCCACGATCGACGGTGTGCAGGAAGATGTGGTCGACATCCTGCTCAACCTCAAAGGCATCGTGCTGCGCCTGCATAACCGCGACGAAGCCATCCTGACCCTGAAAAAATCGGGCGAAGGCGTGGTTACTGCTGCGGATATCGAGCCGATGCACGACGTTGAAATCGTCAATCCGGATCACGTGATTGCCCACCTGACTGCCGGCGGCAAGCTCGACGTGCAGATCAAGGTCGAAAAAGGCCGCGGCTACGTTGCTGCAGTGACGCGTCGCGGTGTCGATGACACGCGCAGCGTTGGCGGTCTGATGCTCGACGCCTCCTACGGCCCGGTGCGTCGCGTCAGTTATGCGGTGGAATCGGCGCGTGTTGAACAGCGCACTGACCTCGACAAACTGGTGATCGACATCGAAACCAACGGCGCGATTGATCCTGAAGAAGCCGTTCGTTATGCGGCACGTGTGCTGGTAGAACAACTGTCGGTGTTTGCTGATCTCAAAGGCACTCCGGCGCTGATCGAAGAGAAAAAAGCCACGCAAATTGATCCGGTGCTGTTGCGCCCGGTCGACGACCTGGAGCTGACCGTGCGTTCGGCCAACTGCCTGAAAGCCGAAAACATCTACTACATCGGCGATCTGATTCAGCGCACCGAGACCGAGTTGCTGAAGACCCCGAACCTGGGTCGGAAGTCGCTGAACGAAATCAAGGAAGTGCTGGCATCCCGCGGCCTGACGCTGGGTATGAAGCTGGAAAACTGGCCGCCTGCCGGCCTGGAAAAGATCTAAGAGGGCATCATGCGTCATCGTCACGGTTTACGAAAACTCAATCGCACCAGCAGCCATCGCCTCGCGATGCTGCGTAACATGGCCAATTCACTGTTGCGCCATGAAGCGATCAAAACCACCTTGCCCAAAGCCAAGGAATTGCGGCGAGTCGTGGAGCCGATCATCACTCTTGGCAAGAAGCCCACGCTGGCGAATCGCCGTCTGGCGTTCGATCGCCTGCGCGACCGCGAAAACGTGGTCAAGCTGTTTGATCTGCTGGGCCCGCGTTTTGCCAAGCGTAATGGCGGTTACCTGCGCATCCTGAAGTTCGGTTTCCGCAAGGGCGACAATGCGCCGATGGCGTATGTCGAACTGCTGGACCGTCCGGAAGTGGCGGAGACCGAAGCCAAGCCGGAAGCAGCCTGATCCGCGGCATTGCGTGATCCACAAAAAAACCGGGCTTTGCCCGGTTTTTTGTTGGCGTTGCCCGCAGGCGAATCCTTTTAATACTTTTTAAAAACAATGGCTTATACTGTTTCTGCTGGTCGGATCAGGTTAACAGTATCACCCGGTAATCATTGACGTTGGTGCGGGTGGGGCCGGTGACCACGAGGTCGCCGGTGGCTGCGAAAAAGCGGTAGGCGTCGTTCTGGTCAAGCAGTGCCGTTGCGTGGAGATGTTTGCGCGTCGCGCGTTGCAGCGTATCCGGCGTCAATACGGCGCCGGCATTGTCCTCAGAACCGTCAATGCCGTCGGTGTCACACGCCATGGCGTGAATGCCGGGGGCGCCATCAAGGTCGATGGCCAGCGACAGCAGGAACTCGGCACAGCGCCCACCATGGCCCTCACCGCGCACGGTGACCGTACATTCGCCACCGGAGATCAAGGCCACCGGCGCCGGCCATGGCGCGCCGTGCTGGCGGATTCCGCGGGCGAGCGCGCCGTAAACCTTGGCGACTTCTCGCGCCTCACCGGTCACCGAGTCGCCGAGAATTGCCGGCGTGATGCCGTAACCGCGGAAATAATCCGCAGCAGCCTGCAGCGATTGCTGCGCAGTGGCGATCACCCGATTTTCCGTTTTTGCAAAAACACGGTCGCCGGGTTTGGGTGTTTCCGCAATTTCGCCGCGCGCACCGCGCGCGAGGTGCGCAGCGATGGCTGGCGGCGGCTGGACGCCGTGGCGCTGGAGGATGTCGATGGCATCCTGGTAAGTGGTCGGGTCCGGCGCGCAGGGACCGGACGCGATGTGTGTCGGATCGTCGCCGGTGACGTCGGAAACCACCAGCGCCAGCACCGGCGCGGGTGAGGCCGCGGCGAGCCGTCCGCCCTGGATGAGCGACAGGTGTTTGCGTACCGTGTTCATGGCCTGGATCGGCGCACCGGACATCAGCAACTGCTTGGTCACCTGCTTCAGGTCAGCCATGGTGATGCCTTCGGTCGGCAGCGACAGCAGGCTGGAGCCGCCGCCGGAGACCAGCACCAGCAGCAGATCCTGCGTTGTCAGCGCTTTGACTTTTTTGAGGATTTCCGCAGCCGCCCGCTCGCCTGCAGCGTCCGGCACCGGGTGTCCCGCTTCGATCACGGTGATGCGGTTGGTCAGCAGGCCGTGCTGATAACGCGTGATGACCAGGCCATCAAGCGCTGCCGTTGCCGGCCAATGCTGCTCGACGGCCAGCGCCATCGCTGCTGCAGCCTTGCCGGCGCCCACGACCAGCGTGCGCCCCTTGGGTGGCGCGGGCAGGTGGCCGGGGACGATCTGCAGCGGATCAGCGGCGGCCAGCGCGGCAGCAAAGCTGCCATCCAGCAATTCCCGCGCGCGCTCCGGTGTCATGACAGCACGGTCTTCAGATGGGTGCCGGTGTAGCTGGACGGATGGGCTGCGATGGCTTCTGGCGGACCTTCGGCAATGATGCGGCCGCCGCCGTCGCCGCCTTCGGGGCCAAGGTCGATGATCCAGTCGGCGGTTTTGATCACATCGAGATTGTGCTCGATGACGACGATGGTATTGCCGTGGTCGCGCAAGCGGTGCAACACGCGCAGCAGCAGGTCGATGTCATGGAAATGCAGCCCGGTCGTCGGCTCGTCGAGGATGTACAGCGTGCGCCCGGTGTCGCGTTTGGACAGCTCCAGCGCGAGTTTGACGCGCTGGGCTTCGCCGCCGGACAGTGTGGTCGCACTCTGGCCCAGCGTGATGTAACCGAGGCCCACATCCATCATGGTCTGCAGCTTGCGGGCAATGGCCGGCACGGGGCTGAAAAATTCAACGGCCTGCTCCACGGTCATTTCCAGCACTTCATGCACCGTGCGGCCTTTGTAACGGATGTCCAGGGTTTCGCGGTTGTAACGCTTGCCGTGGCAGGTGTCGCAGGGCACATAGATGTCGGGCAGAAAATGCATCTCGACCTTCAGCACGCCATCACCCTGACAGGCTTCGCAGCGACCGCCTTTGACGTTGAAGGAAAAACGTCCGGCGCCGTAACCGCGGGCGCGCGCTTCCGGCACGCCGGCAAACAGTTCGCGGATGGGGGTGAAGAGCCCGGTGTAGGTTGCCGGATTGGAGCGCGGCGTGCGGCCGATCGGGCTCTGATCGACATTGACCACCTTGTCGAAAAACTCGGTGCCCTCGATGGCCGTGCAGGGCGCCGGATCAAGGTTGCTGCCGTAGAGATCGCGGGCCACAGCCTGATACAGCGTGTCGTTCACCAATGTTGACTTGCCGGAACCCGAGACACCGGTGACGCAGGTGAACAGACCGACTGGAATGCCGACGCTGACGTCCTTCAGATTGTTGCCGGTGGCGCCGCTGATGACCAGCCGACGCTTCAGATTGACCTTGTGGCGCAAGGCCGGCACATCAATGCGGCGGCGTCCCGACAGGTACTGACCGGTCAGCGATTCGGCGTGTGCGGTAATTTCGGCCGGAGTCCCCTGCGCGATGACGTGGCCGCCGTGTTCGCCGGCGCCCAGGCCCATGTCGATCACATGGTCAGCGCTCATGATTGCATCCTGATCGTGTTCAACGACGATCACCGAATTGCCGATGTCGCGGAGGCGTTTCAGCATGCCGAGCAGTCGTGTGTTGTCGCGCTGATGCAGACCGATCGAAGGTTCGTCGAGTACATACATCACGCCGGTCAATCCGGAACCGATCTGGCTGGCGAGGCGGATGCGCTGCGATTCGCCGCCGGACAGCGTGTCTGCCGAACGATCCAGCGACAGGTAATCGAGACCGACATCGACCAGAAAACGCAGCCGGTTGCGGATTTCACCAGCGATTTTTTCGGCGATGGCCTGTTTCGCGCCGGTCAGTGCCAGTTCCTCGAAAAAACGCATCGCGTTGCCCAGTTGCAGTGCGGAGAGGGCGTAAATCGGTTGGCCGGCGACCAGCACGTGCCGCGCTTCGGATCGCAGTCGCGTGCCTTCACAATCCGGGCAGGTTTGCGTGTTCAGGTATTTCGACAGTTCTTCCTTGACCACCGGCGAGTCGGTCTCGCGGTGCCTGCGCTCGAGGTTGGGAATCACGCCTTCGAAGGCGTGTTCCTTGACATACGACTTGCCGCGCTCGCCGGCATAGGTGAACTTGATCTGCGTCTTGGCGGAACCATGGAGCACGGCATTGCGCGAGATTTCGGTCAGTTCACCGAACGGTGCCTCGACATCGAAACCGTAGTGCGCAGCGAGGTCCTGCAGCATCTGGAAATAGAACTGGTTGCGGCGGTCCCAGCCTTTGATGGCGCCGGAGGCGAGGGACATCTCGGGAAATGCGGCGATGCGTTTCGGGTCGAAAAAGGTGATCGCGCCCAGACCGTCGCAGCGCGGGCAGGCGCCGGCGGGGTTATTGAACGAAAACAGCCGCGGTTCCATTTCGGGTGAGGCCTGGCCGCAGGTCGGACATGCGAGGCGCGCCGAGAATACAAACTCCTGGCCGCTGTCCATGTCCGTCGCCAGCGCGCGGCCATTGCCCTGGCGCAGCGCCGTCTCAAATGATTCCGCGAGTCGCTGCCGGATGTCGGGGCGGACCTTGATCCGGTCCACCACCACGTCGATGGAATGTTTCGAGTTCTTTTTCAGCGTGGGCATCGCGTCGATGTCGTGGATCTTGCCGTCGATGCGCGCCCGGACGAAACCCTGTGCACGCAGTTCGTCGATCAGGTTGTTCTGCTCGCCCTTGCGGTCGTTGACCACCGGGGCGAGGATCATCAGCCGAGTGTCTTCCGGCAGTTGCAGCACATGGTCGACCATCTGCGCGACCGATTGCGCGGCGAGCAGGGTGCCGTGTTCCGGGCAGTGCGGTTCGCCGATGCGCGCGTAGAGCAGGCGCAGGTAATCGTGGATCTCGGTGACGGTGCCGACGGTCGAGCGCGGGTTATGGCTGGATGCCTTCTGCTCGATGGCGATTGCCGGCGACAGGCCTTCGATCAGGTCGACATCGGGTTTTTCCATCAATTGCAGGAATTGCCGCGCATAAGCCGACAGCGATTCGACATAACGACGCTGGCCTTCCGCATACAGCGTGTCGAAAGCCAGAGATGATTTTCCCGAACCGGACAGCCCGGTGATCACCACCAGGCTGTTGCGTGGCAGGTCGAGACTGATGTTTTTCAGGTTGTGGGTGCGGGCGCCGCGCACACGGATTTGCGCGCTGCCCGCAGGCGGCACCGGCACGTCGGATGCCTGCGGTGCGGCTTTGTTGGGGGCCATTGTGGCGACCGCTGTGGCGACCACAGGCAGCGAGACCAGTTTCGGCGGTGTGGAATGCACAGTCATGAAAGGGCCCGGAGAGAGCAAAAGTGAACCTGCTAATATACGCGCATACGCTGTTCCTCCCAACTGTTGCGCCCAGGCACCGGATTTCGCCGCCTTTTTTCGCCGCGCCCCATTTCATGTCATCCAGCAACAAAATGACCCCGCTTGAGTTACGGGCCAGCATCGGATTGTCCGGAATTTTCGGATTGCGTCTGCTCGGCATGTTCGTGATCCTGCCGGTATTCGCGATTTACGCCGAACGCCTGCCCGGCGGCGGCGATCTGACGTTGGTGGGTATCGCCATCGGTGCCTATGGACTGACTCAGGCGATCTTGCAGATCCCCTTCGGCTGGTGGTCGGATCGCATCGGCCGCAAACCCGTGGTTTACATCGGGCTGGTGATTTTTGCGATCGGCAGTTTCATCGCGGCACTGGCACCGGACATCTACATGGTCATCCTCGGCCGTATCCTGCAGGGCGCAGGCGCGATCTCGGCCGCGGTGATTGCGATGACGGCTGACCTGACCCGCGAATCGCAGCGCGCCAAGGCCATGGGCATGATCGGTTCCACCGTCGGCGCGTCGTTTGCGCTGTCGCTGATCGCAAGTCCCTGGCTGGATCGCGTGATCGGCGTGCCGGGTATTTTTGCGATGACCGGTGTGCTGGCGCTGGCGGGCATGGTTGTCATGTGGCGTTTCATTCCGGATCCGCCACCGGTACCGCCGGCGCCGGGCCGCGGACTGAGAGATTTCTGGAGCGTGTTGCTGGATCCGCAACTGGCGCGGCTGAACTGGGGCATTTTTGCGCTGCACGCGGTGCTGATGGCGCTGTTCATCGTGGTGCCGTTCAGCCTGCGCGACGCCGGTCTCGCGGTGGCCGAACACTGGAAGGTTTACCTGCCGGTGATGCTGGGCTCCTTCGTGCTGATGCTGCCGCCGATCATGCAGGCCGGCAAGCCGGAGCTGCTGCGACGGTGGTTCATCATCGCGGTGGCGCTGTTGCTGGCGGGGCATCTCGCATTGCCGTGGCTCAGCGGAAACCTGTGGTTGTTGTCATTGTTTTTGCTGGTGTTTTTTGTGCCGTTCAATGTGCTGGAAGCGATGCTGCCGACGCTGACCACGCGTCTTGCCCCGGCACATGCCAAGGGCACGGCGATCGGCCTCTACAGCACCATACAGTTTTTCGGCACCTTTCTCGGCGCCGTAGCGGGCGGGATTCTCTACAAGCACTGGGGTGCCTCCGGTGTCGTCGTCCTCGATGCTGTGCTGCTGGCGATCTGGCTTATACTCGCTTTCGGCATGCGCGTGCCGCCGGTGGCGGCATTGAAGTAAACCTTCCCGGCGATGGCTGCGTTGAACCGGATGTGCCGGGCGGATCTTCAGGCAGTGATCAGGCATTAAATATCAAAAGGAAAAACTGACATGGCATCGGTTAACAAAGTGATTCTGATCGGCAATCTCGGCAAAGACCCGGAGACACGTTACCTGCCCAGTGGTGAGGCGGTGACGAACATCACTCTGGCTACGACCGAGGCATGGAAAGACAAAAAAAGCGGCGACAAGCAGGAACATACCGAGTGGCACCGGATTTCTTTTTTCGGGCGGCTGGCTGAAGTGGCCGGCGAGTACCTGAAAAAGGGTTCGCCGTGTTACGTCGAGGGACGGATCCGCACCCGCAAATGGCAGGACAAGGAAGGGCAGGATCGTTATACGACCGAGGTCGTTGCTGACCGCATGCAGTTGCTCGGCGGACGTGGTGGCGGCGCGGGTGGAGAGGGCGGTGGCATGCGCGAACCCGTCGCCGCGGCTGCAGGTGGTGGTGGCAAGGCGCCGGCGAAAAAAAGCGGCGGCAGCTTCGACGACATGGACGACGATATTCCGTTCTAGACCGGGATTTTCATCATCAAAGCCGGGTGATCCCCGGTTTTTTTTATTCCTTCAGCGCGGCACGTCGAGCAGGCGGCCGGTGTGTGTCGCGATGACCGTTTCCTCATCTGCGGGAATCACACAAACGGAGACTCTGCTGTTGGCGGTTGAGATGTGCAGGGCGTTGCGCGCATTTGCGGCGGGATCCAGTGCAATACCCAGCCACGCCAGTTTTTCGCAGATCATGGCGCGGATCGGTGCGGCGTGCTCACCGATGCCGCCGGTAAATACCAGCGCATCAATGCCTTCCATCGCGGCGGCGAGCGCGCCGGTTTCCAGCGTAGCGCGATAAACGAACTGCTCAATGGCGGCGCGCGCGCGCGGATCATCGGCTTCGAGCAGGGTGCGCATGTCGTTGCTGATTTCCGAAATGCCCAGCAGCCCGGATTTGCGGTACAGCATGTCCTCGACTTCGGCGGAAGACATATTTTTTTCGCGCATCAGGTAGAACAGCACGCCGGGATCGATGCTGCCGCAGCGCGTGCCCATGACCAGGCCATCCAGCGTGCTGAAGCCCATCGTGGTCGCCATGCTTTTACGTCCACGCATGGCGCAAAGACTCGCGCCATTGCCGAGATGGGCAACAATCACGCGCCCGTCTGCCCGTTCACCGATTGCGCCCGGCAGCGCGCCGGCAATGAATTCATAGGACAGGCCGTGAAAGCCATAGCGGCGCAACCCGCCGGCGGTCACGGCGCGTGGCAGGGCGAAGGTCTGGGCGACAGCGGGCTGGGTGTGGTGAAACGCGGTATCGAAGCAGGCAATCTGCCGCAGCGCGGGGCGCAGCCTGAGCAGTGCCTTGATGGCAGCCAGATTGTGCGGCTGGTGCAGCGGCGCCAGTGGCACCAGCGCTTCCAGCGCAGCGAGGTTAAATTCATCGACGATGACCGGCGTGTCGTGCCGCTCGCCGCCATGCACGACGCGATGGCCGGCGCCGACCAGATGCCGTGCGTGATCTCCTGCATCCAGCCACGCGAACAGCCAGGCAAGCGCGGTTTCGTGGTTCAGGGCCGCAGCGGGCAAGTTGCCGGGCAGCGACTGCTGGTTGCGATGAGCGGTAAATGTGCCGACCGAGCCGATGCCGGAGATCATGCCCTGCACGGTGCGCTGCAAGGACTGGCCGGCAGTAAACACCGCAAATTTGATGCTCGACGAACCGGCATTGAGGACAAGAATCTGGCTGGGCATGGCGGGTGTTTTTGGGGGAAATGCTTTTTGTTCAACAAGCTGGCTTGACCCTGATTGTGCCGTGCTTGATGCGTCACGCCAAGCGCGCTGCGGCGGGGGGCTTGCACGGCGCCGGGGACGCCCGGATATCTGCCGAAAGAGCATGTAACCTTCTAAGGTATAATGCTTTTTTGGATTTTTTGGGTTGCGCCATGCCAATTTACGAATATCGATGCGGGGCGTGCGGTTTCCAGAAGGAATTTCTGCAACGCATCAGTGATCAGCAGCTGACGGATTGCCCGGAATGCGGCAAAAAAACATTGAACAAGATGGTGACTGCGGCCGGTTTCCAGTTGAAGGGCAGCGGCTGGTATGCGACGGACTTCAAGGACAAAGGCAGCAAGCCGAAGGCAGATGCCGCCAAATCCGCCGATGCGCCGAAGAAGGACGAAGCCAAGGCCGAACCCAAGGCCGAACCCAAGGCCGAACCCAAGGCCGAACCCAAGGCCGGAGCCGCCCCCGCCAGCAATTGATTGATGATTACGCCGGGCGCGGCATCTGCGCGTCGCGGCGGGCCGGGTTGCGCTGCAGTCCGGCATTCGCCGCAGTCGCGCGCAAGCCTCAACAGAATCCATGTTCAAGAAAACCGCCATCAAGAGCTACATCATCACCGGCCTGCTGATCTGGGTGCCGCTGGCGATCACACTGTGGGTGCTCAACCTGCTGGTGGGTATCATGGACCAGTCGCTGCAGTTGTTACCGCAAGCGCTGCTCACCGAAAACTGGCTGGGCGTTCATGTGCCTGGGTTGGGCGTGATCCTGACAGTGTTGATCGTTTTTTTCACCGGAGTACTCGCGGCCAATATTCTCGGTCAGCGTCTGGTGCGGTTCTGGGAAGGCATACTCGCGCGAATTCCCATTTTCAATACGATTTATCACAGCGTCAAACAGGTCAGCGACACGCTGTTTTCGGGTACCGGCCACGCTTTCCGCAAGGTGCTGCTGGTGCGTTATCCGCATCCCGAGGCCTGGTCGCTGGCGTTCCAGACTAACGTGCCGGTGGAAGTCGCGGCGCGCCTGCCAGAAGAATATGTCGCGGTATTCATCCCGACCACGCCGAGTCCGGTCAACGGGTTTTATTTTTATGTGCGGCGTGCAGATGCAATAGAAATCGACATGTCGGTCGACGCCGCATTCAAATACATTGTGTCCATGGGTGTGGTGGTGCCGGCGAATGGCGGCGGCATTGTGCTGTCTATAGCGGACTCAAAAAAATAATCATTTAGAATCAATTACTTATGAATATGCGTAGCCATTACTGCGGGCTGGTTGACCGCAAACTCCTCGGCCAGACCGTGAGCCTCTGCGGCTGGGTGCACCGTCGCCGCGATCATGGCGGCGTCATTTTCATCGACCTGCGTGACCGCGAAGGCCTGGTGCAGATCGTCTGTGATCCCGACCGTGCGGAAACTTTCGCGATCGCCAATGGACTGCGCAATGAATTCGTGGTGCGCGTTGAAGGCCGCGTGCGCGAACGACCGGCCGGCACCATCAACGCCAATCTGGTCAGCGGCGAAATTGAAGTGCTGGCGACCGCGCTGGAAGTATTGAACGCGTCGCAGACGCCGCCGTTCATGATGGACGACGAAAACCTGTCGGAAAACGTGCGGCTGCAGTACCGCTTCCTCGATTTGCGCCGGCCGCAGATGCAGAACAACCTGCGGCTGCGCCATCGCGCCGCGCGCGCGGTGCGCAATTACCTCGACGGCAACGGCTTCATCGACATCGAAACACCGATGCTCTACAAGTCGACGCCCGAAGGTGCGCGCGAATTCCTGGTGCCCGCACGCATGCACGATGGCCAGTTCTACGCCTTGCCGCAGTCGCCCCAGCTGTTCAAGCAGTTGCTGATGGTGGCGGGTTACGACCGCTACTACCAGATCGTCAAATGTTTCCGCGACGAAGATCTGCGCGCAGACCGCCAGCCCGAATTCACGCAGATCGATATCGAAACTTCCTTCCTCGGCGAACGCGAAATCCAGGACCTGATGGAAGGCCTGATCCGCGATTTGTTCAAGAACGTGCTTAACGTTGACCTCGGCGAGTTTCCGCGCCTGACCTACGCCGATGCGATGGCGCGTTACGGTTCGGACAAGCCCGACCTGCGCGTCAAACTTGAATTGACTGAACTCAGCGACCTGATGACCCAGGTCGACTTCAAGGTGTTCAAGCAGGCGATTGCGCTGAAGGACGGCAAGGTTGTCGCGCTGCGCCTGCCCGGCGGCGCCGCGCTGACGCGCAAGGAAATCGACGACTACACCGCCTTTGTTTCAATTTACGGCGCCAAGGGGCTGGCTTACATCAAGGTCAACGATGCTACCAAACTGAACGACGAAGGCCTGCAGTCGCCGATCGTCAAATTCCTGCCGCAGCCGGTGCTGGCTGAAATCCTCAAGCGCACGGCTGCAACCAACGGCGACCTGATTTTCTTCGGCGCTGACCGCAAGAAGGTGGTCTACGACGCGCTGGGCGCCTTGCGGGTCAGGGTCGGCCATGAAAAAGGCCATGCCGAAGCCGGTTGGCGGCCGTGCTGGATTGTTGATTTCCCGGCCTTCGATTACGACGAGGAAGCGCAGCGCTGGAACGCGGCGCATCACCCGTTCACGGCGCCGAAGGACGAACATGTTGGCTTGCTGACCACCGATCCGGGCAAGGTGCTGGCCAAGGCCTACGACGTCGCGCTGAACGGCTGGGAAATCGGCGGCGGTTCGGTGCGCATCCATCGCGCCGAGGTGCAGTCGCAGGTGTTTGCGGCAATGGGCATTGCGCCTGAGGATGCGCGCGCCAAATTCGGCTTCCTGCTGGATGCTTTGTCCTACGGCGCACCGCCGCATGGCGGCATTGCTTTCGGTCTGGACCGCATCGTGACGCTGATGACTGGTGCCGAATCGATCCGTGAGGTGATCGCGTTCCCCAAAACCCAGCGTGGCCAGGATCTGATGGTCGAGGCGCCGAGCGCTGTGACCGAGAAGCAGTTGCGCGAACTGCACATCCGCCTGCGCAACGTCACCCCGGCCGAATAAACGGTCGCGGCCTGAAGGCAGAGCATTGCGATGTGGACAGCGTGGCGCAGCATGCCGCAATTGCTGTGGTTCATCGTTGCTGTCGTGTTCTCTGCGCTGGCCGCAGCGCGCGAAGATCTTCCGCAGTCTTCACAGTCTCTGCAGTCGCACGCGCAGGAAATCCGTGTCACCGATCTGCCGCAGGAAGCCCGCGCAACCATGCAGCTGATCCGGCGCGACGGGCCTTATCCCCATGAGCGCGACGGTATCACCTTCGGCAATTACGAAAAACTGCTGCCCGCGGCACAGCGCGGTTATTACCGCGAGTACACGGTAACCACACCCGGTGTGCGCCATCGCGGTGCGCGGCGCATCGTCGTCGGTTGCGAGCGACAGCGCCCGGCAGCGCCGGTCTCCGGCCCGCTGCGGCTTGTGCAATGTCGCGATGGCGGCGTGTTTTATTACACTGCGGACCATTACCGCAGCTTCAGGCGCATCGTCGAATGAAAATCCGCGGATTTGTCGGGAAAAACAACGGTGTTTACCGGGCGCCGGCGGACATCAACCCGCTGCGTGCCGCAGTGGGAGATGAAGGCTTGCGCTGGATCGGCATTGATCTGCAGCGCGCACGCGGCAAACGCGCGCTGCTGAATGCGTTTGCCCATGCGCTGAAATTCCCCGCCAGCTTCGGCGGCAACTGGGATGCCCTGGCCGACAGTCTGCAGGATTTGTCATGGTTGCCGGACAAAGGGTGGGTGCTGGCACTGCGCGGTGCAGCCGATTTTGCCGCGGCAAAGAGTGATGAGCACGCAGTGCTGCTGGAAATTCTTGGTGCCACGGCGGATTATTGGCAGGGGCAGCGGCAGGTGTTCATCGTGCTGACCGATGCCACCGGACTGCCGGCGTTTCCGGCGCGATGAATTACAAGACTCCGGTGTCGGTGCTGGTGCTGGTGCACACTGCCGACTTGCAGGTGCTGCTGCTGGAGCGCGCTGACCGCCCGGGTTTCTGGCAGTCGGTCACCGGCAGTCAGGATGAAGGCGAGACGCTGCTGCAGACCGCGCAACGCGAACTGACTGAAGAAACCGGCATTGTTGCCGACGCTGCGATGCTGAATGACTGGCAGCGCGAGAACCGTTATGAAATTTATCCACACTGGCGCAATCGTTATGCGCCGGGTGTTACCCACAATACGGAACATGTCTTCAGTCTGAAATTGCCGGCCGTTCAGGACATCGTGCTTGCTCCGCGCGAACATCTGGACTACCGGTGGTTGCCATGGCGCGAGGCGGCGGATTGCGTATTTTCATCGAGCAATGCTGAAGTTATACGTGAGTTGCCGCAGCGTATGCGGCGGTGCACATAAATCACGCGACCTGTCGGGATTTTTTGGCTGGTTTTTCTGTCAAAATCCTGTAATGTCAGAGTTTTCCCCGAAGCCGGGGGCTGACTGTGATGCCGGCTTTGATACTGGAGAAGGATCAGACGATGGAAGTCAAGACGATAGCCTTTGAGGGTTTCAAGCCGCTGGCTGATGACGCGTGTGAAGCACGCATTGTGGCTGCACGGCAGAAGCTCGGTGATCGCGTCGTATTGCTCGGTCATCATTATCAGCGGGCGGACGTCTACAAACACGCTGACCTGACCGGTGACTCGCTGCAACTGTCCAAGCTGGCGTCCACCACTGATTCCGAATACATCGTGTTCTGCGGTGTGCATTTCATGGCCGAAGTCGCGGACATCCTCTCGCGCGCCTCGCAGAAAGTGATCCTGCCCGACATGAACGCCGGTTGTTCGATGGCGGACATGGCGAGCCTCGCCAAGGTTGAGCGCGCGTGGCGCGAGCTGTCGGAAGTGCTGGATCCTGATGAGCACGTCACCCCCATCACCTACATCAATTCTGCCGCTGACCTGAAGGCGTTCTGCGGCGAACATGGCGGCATCGTTTGCACCTCGTCCAATGCAAAGCAGATCCTCGGCTGGGCGTTCGGCCGGCGTGACAAAGTACTGTTTTTCCCCGACCAGCATCTCGGCCGCTGGACCGGCTACCTGAGGGATATCCCGCTGTCCGAAATGCTGGTGTGGGATCCGGATGAGCCGATGGGCGGCTTGACGCCGCAGCAGATCAAGATGGCAAAGGTGCTGCTGTGGAAGGGCCATTGCTCGGTGCACCAGATGTTCCAGGCGCAGCACATCCTGCGCTGGCGCCAGCAGCATCCGGGAGGGGCTGTGATCAGTCATCCGGAGTGCAACTTCGAAGTGTGCAAACTCTCCGATTACGTCGGCTCCACCGACTACATCATCAAGACCATCGCGGCGAGCCCGCCGGGATCGCGGTGGCTGGTCGGCACCGAACTCAATCTGGTGAACCGGATTGCAGAAGAATTCGCTCCGCAGGGCAAATCGGTGCAGTTCATGGCACCGACGGTGTGCATGTGTTCAACCATGCAGCGCATTGATCCCCAGCACCTGGCGTGGTCACTCGAAAATCTGGTGGCAGGCAAGGTGGTGAACCAGATCAAGGTGCCCGCATACGAGGCGGAACTGGCGCGCATCGCGCTGGACCGTATGCTTGCCATATCCTGAGAATGACGTGACCGGCGCGTCGCTGCTGCTGAGTGTCGCGACCTACAACATCCATAAAGGCTTTTCGGTCACCCCCCTGTTCGCACGGCGACCGACGCTGCATGTGTTGCGGGAACAGTTGCGCCTGCTCAATACCGATCTGGTGTTCCTGCAGGAAGTCGTCGGTGAACATACGGTCCACGCCGCACGTCATCTTGACTGGCCGGTGCAGTCCCAATACGAGTTTCTCGCCGACAGCCTGTGGGAAAGCCATGCCTACGGCAAAAACGCGGTGTACGATGCCGGCCATCACGGCAACGCCGTGCTGTCGCGTTATCCGATTACGCACTGGGCCAATGAGGACGTGTCGTCGCATCGTTTCGAGCGCCGCGGACTCCTGCACTGCGAAATCGCTGTGCCCGGCTGGCCGCAACCGCTGCATTGTGTATGCGTGCACCTGGCGCTGACCGCGCGCGGCCGTGGCCTGCAACTGGAGCGCCTGCGTCAGCGCATCGAGCGCCTGGTGCCGCCGGATGCGCCGCTGATCGTCGCCGGCGATTTCAACGACTGGTACTGGCGCCACCGCGCGACCCAGCAACTGGCGCATCCGCTGAACATGCACGAAGTATTCGAACTGGCGGGCGGCGCACCCGCGCGCAGCTTTCCGGCGCTGTTGCCGGTGCTGCGGCTGGACCGGATTTATGTGCGTGGTTTCGCGGTGCATGAGGTTCGCGTTCACCACGGCCGGCGCTGGGGACGGATTTCCGACCATGCGCCGCTGACGGCACAGCTCGAGCGTCTGCCTGGCTGAGTGCTGCGCAGTGGATGTTGTAAATGAGTGTTTTAAGTAATTGTTTTTATTGATAAAATTTAAAAAGTGGATTCCCGGACACTTCATGACTGCTGATCGCGCAGCCCTGCACAAGGGCATTGCTACACCCACTGAAGTACCGGCGCGCGGTCGTGACTGGCGCGTGGTGCCGATGCTGCTGCCGTACCTGTGGGAATACAAATGGCGCGTGGTGGTGGCACTGCTGTTCCTGGTGGCGGCTAAATTCGCCAACGTCGGTGTGCCGCTGATCATGAAGGACATCGTCGACGGCCTTGATTCGAAACAGGCAGTGCTGATACTGCCACTGGCGCTGCTGGTCGCCTACGGCGTGCTGCGCCTGTCCACGGTGCTGTTCGCCGAATTGCGCGACGTGGTGTTTGTGCCGGTCACGCAGCGTGCGACGCGGCGCATCGCGCTGGCGGTGTTCCGTCACCTGCATGCACTGTCGCTGCGTTTCCACCTTGACCGCCAGACCGGCGGCATGTCGCGCGACATCGAGCGCGGCACCCGCGGCATTTCCACGCTGCTGTCGTTCATGCTGTTTTCTATCATCCCGGTGGTGCTGGAGTTCACGCTGGTCGCGGCTGTGCTGTTTGCCAAATTCGACTGGCGATTTGTCGCAGTGACCTTTGCTGCGGTGGTGCTCTACATCGCGTTTACCATCGGCATCACCGAGTGGCGCACTGCGATCCGCCGGCACGCCAATGATCTCGACTCCAAGGCCAACACCCGGGCCGTGGACAGCCTGCTCAATTACGAAACCGTCAAATATTTCAACAACGAGGATTACGAGGCGCTGCGTTACGATGACAGCCTGCAGCGCTACGAGGTGATGGCGGTCAGGAACGAGGCATCTCTCGGCCTGCTCAACGTTGGTCAGGCGTCAATCATTGCCATTGCCGCCACGCTGCTGATGATCCTCTGCGCCCAGGGCGTGGTGGCGCGCGAACTGTCGCTGGGCGACCTGGTGCTGGTCAACGGCCTGCTGATCCAGCTCTACATCCCGCTCAATTTTCTCGGCATGGCCTATCGCGAGATCAAGCAGGCGCTGATCGACATGGACCGCATGTTCGGGCTGCTCGAAGAAAACCGTGAAGTGGATGACGCGCCGGAGGCACAGGATGTACCGGAGGGGCCGGCAACCGTACAATTTGAGGCGGTCGATTTCGGTTACGACCCGCGGCGCCAGATACTGCACGGCATGACCTTCGAGATCCCGCCGGCGGCGAAAGTTGCGGTGGTGGGGGCGAGCGGCGCCGGCAAATCGACGCTGGCACGGCTGCTCTACCGTTTCTACGACGCGACCGGCGGTGCGATCCGCATCAACGGGATTGATATCCGGCAACTGCGCCAGACCAGCCTGCGCGGCGCCATCGCCATCGTGCCGCAGGACACCGTGCTGTTCAACGACACAATTTATTACAACATCCAGTACGGACGGCCGGCAGCGCCGCGCGATGAGGTGATTGCCGCAGCGAAGGCGGCGCACATTCATGCCTTCATCGAGAGTCTGCCGGATGGTTACGAGGCGATGGTCGGCGAGCGCGGCCTGAAACTGTCGGGCGGCGAAAAACAGCGGGTGGCGATTGCTCGCGCGATACTGAAAAATCCGCGCATCATGATTTTTGACGAAGCGACATCGGCGCTGGACTCACGCACCGAGCAGGCAATCCAGAAGGAATTGAACGCCATCGCGCAGGGCCGCACCACGCTGGTCATCGCGCACCGCTTGTCGACGGTAATGGATGCCGATGAAATTCTGGTGCTGGATCAGGGGCGGGTGGTAGAACGCGGTCGCCATGCCGCGCTGCTCGCCAGCGACGGTACCTACGCACAGATGTGGGCGCTGCAGCAGCAGGAAGATGCGCAGCGCCGTACCGAACGGGAAAACGCACCGGCTATTGCGGTGACGGGAATGTAACGGTGAAGCGGGCGCCGCGACCGCCGGTGCCTGCTTGCACGGCCACCATGGCCTGATGGCCCTGAGCAATTTCGCGGACGATGGCCAGTCCGAGGCCGCAACCTTCCGGCGCACCGCCCGGCATGCGGTAAAAACGTTCGAATACCCTTTCCTGCTCCTCAACCGGGATGCCGGGGCCGTCGTCTTCGACTTCCAGCATGGCCTGTTCGCCCTGCCGCCGGACGCGCACGGTGACGCGGCCGCCGGCCGGTGTGTACTGGATGGCGTTGTCAATCAGGTTGTTGAGCATTTCGTGGATCAGAAATGGATCTGCGCTGATTGCGGCGGGTGCGGAGGTGTCGTCGAAACCCAGATCAATGCCGCGGGCCAGTGCACGCGGCACCCATTCCCCGGCGACATCGCGAGCCGCGGACATCAGCGCGAAGGGCTGGCGTATCACGCTGCGGTGCGAGCCGGGTTCCGCGCGCGCCAGGGTCAGCAGCTGTGCGACCAGCCGCGCCGCGTGATCGGCAGCCGTATGCAGGTGCTGCAGCGTGACAGCGACTTCGCCGTCGCGCACCTGTCGCGTGGCGAGTTCAGCCTGCATCTTCAGCGCGGCCACCGGTGTGCGCAGCTGGTGCGCGGCGTCGGCGATGAACCGCTGCTGGGCGGCGAGAGCAGCGCTCAGCCGCGACAGCAGGTCGTTCATCGCGCGCACCAGCGGCCGCACCTCGGCGGGCGCGCCGGTTTCGTCAATCGGGCTGAGATCCACATGTGAGCGGTTCTCGATTTCCCGCTGCATCGAGGTCAGCGCGCGCAGGCCGATGCCGACGCCGAACCATACTGCGAGCGTGGACAGCAGCACCAGGATGGCCTGGGGCAGCATCATGCGCAACATGATCTGGCGGGCAAAGTCGGCGCGCAGCTTTGATCGTTCCGCGACCTGGATCAGGATGGAACCCTTGCCGGAGCCCGGCCGTACCGGTACGCGCAGCGCGACGGCGCGGATCTGCTCGTTGCGGAACAGGGCGTCGTAATAGCTGACACGATCTCCCAGCGCCTCGGGCGGCGGCTCGGGGAGATCCGGGTCGCCGGTGATGTACTCGCCGTCGACTCCGTTGGCACGGTAATAAAAACGGCCCTGTTCGCCGGAAATCAGCATTTCGATCACCGGCTGCGGCAGATCGAGATAGAGCTGGTTGCCCGACTCGCGCACATTGCGTCCCAGGTCCAGCGCGGTATCAAGCAGCGCGCGGTCGTAATTGAGATTGACGAAACCCCTGGCAATATCGTGGTCGATCAGGGTGCTGATCAGCCATAACGCAATGAGCGGACCGCTGATCCATAACAGCAAGCGGGTGCGCAGCGTGCGCGCTTTACTCATGCGCGGCTTTTTCGAGCAGGTAGCCGAGTCCGCGTATGGTGCGCACATTGACGCCCGCTGGTTCGAGTTTTTTGCGCAGCCGGTGCACGTAGACTTCGATGGCATTGGCGCCGACTTCTTCGCCCCAGCCGTAGAGCTGTTCGGCGAGTTGTTCCTTGCTGACCACGCGGCCTGCACGCAGCATCAGCACTTCCAGCACACCGAGTTCGCGGGCCGACAGGTCGAGCGGCATCCCCTTGATGGTGGCGCGCCGTCCCGCGGTGTCCAGCGTCAGATCACCGTGGACCAGGTCGGCGCCGCCGCCGGATTGGCCGCGGCGAATCAGCGACCGTACCCGCGCTTCGAGTTCCGGCAGATCATAGGGTTTGGTCAGGTAATCGTCGGCACCGAGGTCGAGTCCCTTGACCCGGTCCTCCAACGCATCACGCGCGGTGAGCATCAGCACCGGCGTTTTGGAGCCCTTGCGGCGCATGCGCCGCAGCACTTCGTAGCCGTCGAGCTTGGGCAGGCCGATATCCAGGATGACCGCATCGTAGTGCTGCGTGGCCAGCATGTGGTCAGCCTGTTCGCCGGTGGCGGCGTGGTCGACGGCGTAATCGGCACCTTTCAGCGCAATGATCAGTCCGTCGGCCAGTATCGGATGGTCTTCAACGATCAGCAGGCGCATGGTGGGGTTATAGCCGGGTAAGGATTGTAAGGGTGCAATCGGGAAGTCATCATACTGGGCCGGCAGCAGGTCGGTGCGATGTCGCAGAAGCGGCCGGTTTGTAAGTCTGACGTAAGCAGGAGTGTCTATCTTGAATTTGTCGGGGCAGGGCTGTTCGGGGTGTTGATTTGCAGCCGCTGCTCCGGGTTACGGATTCCGGTAACCCAATTTTTCCTCCTCGGAGGCCCGGCTATCGCAGTGACCTGTGCTGAGCGGGTAATCTGCAGGGCCTCTTTAAGCTCCGCTTGGACAATTGTCTGAGCGGAGTTTTTTTTGCCTGCCATGGCGGGTTCCCGCCATGTTCCAAGTGCCGCACACGGTAATCAAACTTGAAAAAACCGTGCTAAGGCTGTATTTTACAAGGGAATTCAGGAAATATTTCAAGGGGGAAGCAAGCCGATGCGCCGGTTGATCGTGATCCTGATCGCCATTCTGGTTGCGTCTCCTGCGCTCAGTGAGCCGCAGGAACGGACCAGCCGCAAGCTTAAATCCGCTGTTGCCGGTCGTGACGGCGCACCGGAACTCAAGTCGTCCGCCGCACTCGTCATCGACCAGTCCGGACGCACGCTGTTTGCCAAAAACGTCGACCACGTGGTGCCGATTGCCTCCATTACCAAGCTGATGACGGCAATGGTGGTCATCGACGCCGGGCTGCCGCTGACCGAACAGATCGTCATCAGTGAAGACGACAAGGATCTGCTGAAGGGTACGCGTTCGCGGCTGGGCATCGGTACCGTGCTGACCCGCCGAGATTTGCTGCACCTGGCGTTGATGGCTTCCGAAAACCGCGCCGCAGAGGCGCTGTCGCGGGTTTACCCTGGCGGCACCAAGGCCTTCGTTGCGGCGATGAACCAGAAGGCGGTGGAGCTCGGCATGTGGCGCACGCGGTTTGTCGATGGCACCGGATTGTCCAGCGACAACGTATCCACTGCGCAGGATCTGACCAGGATGGTGGCTGCGGCCTACCACTACCCGCTGATCCGGGAATTCACCACCGACACCGGTACCACCGTGCAGATGGCCAACGGTCGCACGATGAACTACAACAATTCGAACCGGCTGGTGAAGAGCCATGAATGGCAGATCGGCCTGTCCAAGACCGGTTATATTTCCGAGGCCGGGCGTTGTCTGGTGATGCAGGCCAAAATTGCCGGCAAACCGGTGATCATCGTGCTGCTGGATTCCTGGGGCAAACTGACCCGCATCGGCGATGCCAATCGTCTCAAGCGGTGGATGGAAACCCGCAGCGCTGCGGACCCCCCGGGCTGAATTCCGGGTGCCCAGCCGCGGTGCCGCGTCGGCAATGACCACGCAGGATCGCACATGAAATCCGCCGCACCGCCCCCTTCGTCCCCGCCTTTGTCCTCATCTGCGTCCTCACCCGTGTCCCCATCTTCACCCCCGGTTTCGCCCCATATCTCTTTTGTCGATCTGCAGCCTGCCGTCGGTCGTTTCCTTGACGACGTGATTGCCGGGCTTGGTGCTTCGCCCAAGGCGCTGTCACCCAAATATTTCTATGATGCCCGTGGCTGCGCGTTGTTCGAGGCGATCTGCGAATTGCCCGAATACTATCCGACCCGCACCGAACTCGCGCTGATGCACGATTGCGCGGCGGACATGGCTGCGCAGTTGGGCGAGGGTGGCCTGCTGATCGAATTCGGCAGTGGCGCCAGCGTCAAGACCGAGGTGTTGTTGCGCACGCTGCGTCCCGCAGCTTATGTGCCCGTCGATATCGCCGCCGATGCGCTGCAGGCTTCGACAGCACGGCTGGCGGCGGGTTTTCCGCAATTGCCGATCGTCGCTGTCTGCGCCGATTACATGCAGCCGCTGCGCGTGCCGGAACTTGACCGCATCAAGGCGTCGCGCCGGGTGATTTATTTTCCCGGCTCGACCATCGGTAACCTGACACCGGCAGAGGCGCAGGAGTTCCTGGTCCGCGCGCGCGAACTGGCTGGCGCGCAAGGGGCGATGCTGATCGGCGTCGACCTGAAAAAAGATCCCGATGTGCTGCATGCCGCCTATAACGATGCGCAGGGCGTTACCGCCGAGTTCAATCTGAACCTGCTGCGCCGGATCAACAGCGAACTGGCCGCAGACTTTGACCTCGACCAGTTTCGCCACGTCGCGTTTTACAACACCGTGGCCGGGCGCATCGAAATGCATCTCGAGAGCCTGCGTGAGCAGACGGTCACCGTCAGCGGGCGCACGTTTGTGTTCGGTGCCGGCGAACGCATGCACACCGAAAATTCCTGCAAATATTCGGTCAATGAATTCCAGCGCCTGGCGCAGGCGGCAGGTTTCCGGCCGGCGCAGGTCTGGGTCGATGCCGAACGGCTGTTCGCGGTGCACCTGCTGGAAGTCTGAGGGCGGGCCACGATACGGAAGGTTCTGCTGGTTGCCGATTACCGGCAAAATTCCCTGCAGGGTAAATCTGTGGAATTGTTCTCTACAGTATGGAATCATTGCCGGTCATCGATGGCTGCGCTGATAAAATCAAGGCACTGAAACCGCGCGCCGATGGCCATATATCTCACGCTGATCCTGATCGTACTCAACCACATTGCCTTCGGTGGCAGCCGCGTGGTGGTGTCGCTGTTTGCGCTGGAATCCGGCGCAACACAAATGCAGGTCGGTTTCCTGATGGCGCTCTACGCGGTGTGTCCGATGCTGTTCGCGATCGCCATCGGGCGGCTGGCTGATCGCGTCGGGCCGCGTCTGCCGATGTTGCTGGGCACTGTCGGACTGGGCGTTGCGTTGTTGCTGACGGCGCTGTGGCCGGCGCTGGCGACGCTTTATGTCGCGGCTTTCCTGATGGGTTCGTCATTCCATTTCTTTTTTGTCACCGTCACCGGCATTGCCGGCGGCATCGGCGGCACCCAGCATCGATCACGTAACTACGCGCTGGTCAGTCTGGCTTTTTCGGGGGCGGGGTTCATCGGGCCGCTGATCAGCGGCTTTGCTATCGACTACCTCGGCCATGTCGAGGCGTTCATGATCCTCGCCGCGTTTACCGTGATCCCGATGCTGATGTTGTGGCTGCGCCCGGGCTTCCTGCCGGGCGCAGCCAAGCTGCCCGGTGCCGCTGCAACCGGCGGCGTGATGGAACTGTGGCGCGCGCCGCGATTGCGTAATACCTTCATTGCCAGCGGTTTCATTTCCGCAGCCTGGGACCTGTTCAATTTCTACCTGCCGGTGTACGGGCACGGCATCGGCCTGTCAGCATCCGCGATCGGCATCATCCTCGGGGTTTTTGCGCTGGCGACCTTCGTGATCCGTGCAGCACTCCCCTGGCTGCTCAAACACTCCAGCGAGGCGAAAATCCTCGTCTATGCGATTTTTTTCGCCGCCTTCGCCTTCATCCTGTTTCCCTTTTTCGACAACCCGTACGCCTTGTGCGCGGTATCGTTCCTGCTCGGGCTCGGTGTCGGCTGCGGCCAGCCGATGTCGATGTCGCTGATTTATTCACTGGCACCGACAGGCCGCGCATCGGAAGCGGCGGGATTGCGGGTCACCGTCAACAATGTCACCCATCTGGTAATTCCGCTGTTGTTCGGCAGCATCGGCACTGCTTTTGGCTATGCGCCGGTGTGGTATGCCAATTCCGTGTTGCTCGGTATCGGCGGCTGGCTGGTGCGTCGCGGCGCATGAATTACCCTGGAGAAGCCACATCGGGTTCAAGCAACGGAAAACGAGTCTCCCTAACCACTACACGTAATATCCCTGACACGCTCAAAAAAAGCCCGTTTTTGATGAGTGTTAATGGACCAGTTTACTGGTGGTGCTTGAAAGCCGTTGGTGTAATCATTGGTTCCATGATCGTAGTAACCCCAAGATACATGTGATTCAAGTGCGGCCTGGAAGTCAGTCAGATCCGCCGAGGCTTCATTGAACAGGATCGGCTTGGGGTTTTCCCTGTAAGCCGGCATGTTCCGGATATATTCGATCTTTCGGATGTGTCCAGACGCCCCAAGATCATTGCCGTGCGGGATAACCAGGTCTGCGGTGCGAACAAGTTCCGGGGTTGGCACCTGCGATGCTAGAAGGCTGGCTGAAACCGGGATTTTTCGTTCACAAATATCCTGTGCGAAGCGGATTAGATGATGAATTTTCTCAAGCGCCAGGTTTCTGAATTGAAGGTAGTGATAGGACTGCCAATCCAGTGCGACTTCGTTTGCGATTTCCAGAATCACATTTTGCCGGTTTAATCCGGAAACAAATTCGGCGCCTTCCCTAACCGCCCTGAGAACGGCATCCTCGTTTTCGAGGCGGCTTGTCTGACCAAAATAAAATAATCCCACGATGGCCACCATGCCCAGCCGATCGAGCTCCGCCACACATTTTTCCATGCGTCTGGCGTGCTTCGGCTTGAGACTGCCATCTGAATTAAATGCGGTATTCAGCCAAGGTTGGGGGTCGCAGCGAGTTTTCCATACGTTCTGCATGGGCCGTCCGCCCTCGAAGCACAGAGAAACAGCGGAAATACCGTGATCTTTCCATGAGGGAAGGGCGGCGCAAAATTCCTCGATATTTCTTTCGGCATCCCATTGGCCGGTATCGGGATAGACAAAGCTGCGCGGGCCGATACCTGCATCGTACCTTTCGACCCCAGGCCAATTCTCATCATCAAAAGTCGCCTGTACAGCACGAACGCAGAACAGCAATCCTTCGATCGATTTCCCGTGATATAGGCGGTTCTGATGGGTGCGACGTCCGTTGATACAAAAATTCTCGCCCTCAACCGAAAGTTTAGTGTTGAAAGTGTTCATGGATTTCCACATTTATCGACCCTGAGGGGAGGGGGAACAGGTCATTGGCCAATCTGTATGTTGCGCTCTATCGCTAACTTCGTGATTCGAGCCGCTTCCGACCGGACGTATTCTTGAACCTCCGTGGCACTCATGATCACCGGGTCGTTCCCGCGCGCTCTCAAGGCATTCGCCAGGACCGGATCTTGCAGGGTTTTTGCGACTGCTTTGTTGACCAGGGCGATGCTGCCAGAAGGGGTCCCGGCCGTTGTGAACAGCCCCACCCAGTTGACATACCTGAATTCCGACATCGGTTTGTATTCAGAGATGGCCGGGATGTCGGGAAGAGACTCAACTCTGGTCTTGGTGGTGACACCAAGTGCCCGGAGTTTCCCGGCTGAGATGAGAGGAATCGTGGACAAGGTGCTGGCAAAACCCATGGTGACATTGTTTCCGATGATTTGCGACAGATACTCCCCGGAGCCTTTGAAGGGAACATGAGTGATTTGAGTTCCTGCGAGATAGTTAAACAACTCTCCAACCATGTGTTGTCCGCTACCCTGCCCGTTGGAGGCGAACGTCAGCTTGTTGGGGTTGTTTCTCGCATGTACGACGAGATCCTGAACGCTTTTGAACGGCTGCGCAGTACTTATAACTAATACATTGGGTCCGGCAGCCAAGGCTGCGACAGCAACCAAGTCCTTGTCAGGATCATATGGTGGTTTCTGAAAATGCTTGTTAAGTGCCCCTTGAGTCGCTGAAGTTACCATCATCGTATGTCCGTCCGTTTTTGCTTTTACTACGGCGGTAGAAGCAATGATTCCGCTGGCCCCGGGCCTGTTCTCGACGATGATGTTTTGCCCCAAAGCTTGAGATAGTGCGGGCGCAATCAGGCGTATGACCACATCCTGTCCGCCGCCCGCTGCGCTTGGCACAAGAATTGTTATTGGCCTACTCGGATATTGTTCTTGAGCGAATGCAACGTTCACGCTGCCCAGGATCAAGCTGATTGCAGCTGTGAAAAAAATGCAAACAACGTTCATGATGAACCCCCCTCCGAATAGTGTTTTGCTCTGATGACCAACCCGATTCAGCCAAAGCTTATAGATAAGGTGCGGGGGGGGTATTGCTGTTTCGTCAATTAATACTTAACGAAAAAACGCAGGAGGAAATGGCGTATCTAGAGGGGGGCGATTTGCCATGCTGGTGGGCGGATTAATTCTGGGACGCAAGATGTCTGAGGAGAAGTTTGGCTGCAACAGGCAGATCATTTTGAGATCTAAAACAAATGATTGATTCTCGATCCGTCCATTCCCCGTCGATGCGTAAAGCCTTGAGTTTCATGGATTTAACGTTATCCAGAACGGCGGGTTCTGGCAGTATGCTCAAGCCCAATCCGGCTTTTATCATCCGGCAAATACCGTCAAGTCCGCGCAGTTGCATTCTTAGCTTGAGACTTACACCCTGTTCGGCAGCTATTCTGGTGATGAGCGCATGCAAGGAACTGTTTGAAGGTGTTCCGATGAGGTCGTATTTGGCTATTTTCTCGAGATCCACGTTTCTTGACTTGGCGATCGGATGTTTTTCAGCGGCTATCAATACCAAGCGATGTTTTCGATAGGGCACGGATAAGAGGCCGTGGATTGCAGTTCGGGAATCAATAATGCCGATATCGGAAGTGCCATCCAGAACAGAGCGAACGATCGCATTGCTGGAGCCATCCCTGAGTTCGATTTTAATTAAAGGATGGTGCTTTACAAAGGAGGAGATTTCCTCCGGCAGGAACTGAGTGACAGACGCAGTGGTTACGTATATGCGGACGAATCCGGTAATGCCTTGGGAGTATTCTGCAAGCTCACCTCTCAAACCGGCTAAGGAGCCCATGATCTGTCGTGCATGAACTAGTAAAGCTTGTCCGGCTTGAGTAAGCGTAACCCCACGTGTGGACCGATATAGCAGCTGAACCCCAAGCTCGCGCTCCAGTTCTTTCACCCGTTTGCTTACGGCGGGCAATACCAAGTGCTCTCTTGCGGCTGCGGCCGTGAGGCTCTTTTCTTCGACCACGGCGATGAATACACGCAAGCTGGTCAAAGACAAATTGCCGACGATTTTTGCGGAAGTCATTTTCACTCCTGGATGGATCTGTTTTAATCAGATTAAACCAAGTTTTGGGATGGCTCCTCAGGTTTGTTTATTGACCATTGACAGAAAGATCGAACAGAGCCGATTGCTGTCGCGCTATCGGACGATGATGGTCAGGCTGAAATCGCCACGCAGCAGACTGACTGCATAACCGCGTTCCGCAGCTTTCAGCAGCCCTTGGAATTCGGCCACGGTCTGCACCCGGCGCCGGTTCACCGCGTAAATGATGTCACCGGGGCGGAAGCCTGCCTGCAGTGCGCGGCTTTTCGGATCCACCGCGGCGACGACCAGACCGCCGCCACGCAGGCGCTGGAACAGCGGGCTGCCGCGCTCAATCTCGACCACCCGCAGCCCCGGCAACTGCGCCACGGTCTGTGTTTCACCACCGTCAGAAGGCAGCGGCGCAGCGATGCGTGTGCGGATGCGCTGGGAGCCGCCTTCACGGACGATGGCGATTTCGATTTCCTCGCCGACGGGCGTCAGTCCGAGCCGCGCGCGCAGTTCGGCGGAACTGCGAATCGGCCTGCCGTTGAGGGTGGTGACGACATCGCCTTCACGCAGGCCGGCCTGTTCGGCCGGCGAGCCCGACTGCACATTGGAGATCAGCGCACCATTAAATGACGGCAGGCGCAACTTGCGTTGCACCTCTGCAGTGACATCCGCCATTTCGATGCCGAGGCGGCCGCGCCGCACTTCACCGTAACGCACGATCTGCTCCATCACCGCGCGCGCCATCACCGAGGGCACGGCGAAGCCGATGCCGACATTGCCGCCGGCGGGGCCGATGATCGCGGTGTTGATGCCGATCAGTTCGCCGCGCAGGTTGACCAGCGCGCCACCCGAGTTGCCGGGATTGATCGAGGCATCGGTCTGGATGAAATCCTCATAACCCTCGACCGACAGCCCGCTGCGTCCCAGCGCGCTGACGATGCCCGAGGTCACAGTCTGGCCGATGCCGAAGGGGTTGCCGATGGCCAGCACGTAATCCCCGACCTGCAGGATGTCGGAGTCGCCGATGCGCAATGCCGAAAGGTTGGGCGCGCTGATCTGCAATACCGCGATGTCGGTGCCGGGATCGGTGCCCACCAGTTTTGCCGGGAACTGGCGGCGGTCCTTCAGCGTGATGATGACCTGTTCCGCATCCTTGATGACGTGGTTGTTGGTGAGGATGTAGCCACGCGCCGCATCAACGATGACGCCCGAACCGGCGGACTGCTCCTGACGCTGCTGCTTGTCCGGCAGGTTGAAAAAGCGGCGGAAAAAAGGGTCGCGGAACAGCGGATTGTCTTCGACCGGTGCGCGGGTGATGACCGACACATTGACCACGGCCGGTGTGACCTGATTGACCAGCGGCGCCAGGGTCGGCAGGCCGCGTGCTTCGGTCGCGGTTTGCGCCGGTGCTGCCAGCGGCAGCAGTGCGCCCAGCAACAGCAGCAAGGGCGCGCGAAAAATGCTGAACAGGTTCTTGAAAGGCATGGACATGGTCTCCAGATGGGTGCCACCCCGCCGGTTTTCAAGCGGCAGGCATTTCGCAGCCGGGCGCCGGGCGCCCCATACCGCTTATTTCAGGATCTTGAACAGGTTGTTGAAACTGTCCGTCCACAGCCGCAGGCCGGGGATTTCGCCGATCGCTTCGATTGATTCGGTAATGCGTGGGTTTTCGAGGACGGCCTTGCTGCGTGACACCAGCACCCAATCGGTATTGGCCAGGTCCGATCCGCTTTCGGGATCGTCGGCGACCAGCACCGTATGCAGGCCGTGCTCGTCTGCAATGCGCTTGACCACCGGCGCCAGGTGCAGGAAGCGGTTGGTGACGTGGAAGGCAATCACGCCGTCCGGCTTGATGTTCTTCAGATAGACGCCCATTGCCTGGTACGTCATCAGGTGGGTGGGGATTGAGTCGCTGGAGAAGGCATCAATCGCCAGCACGTCGTAGCGTTGCGCCGGTTCGCGCTCAAGGGTCAGGCGCGCATCGCCGAGCAGGGTCTCGATTTGCGCGCTGCTGGAACCGAGAAAGCTGAATTCGGTTTTGGCGAGTTCGATGACCTCGGGATTGATTTCATAAAAGCGGTAAACGTCACCCGGCCGGCCATAGATGGCGAGAGTGCCGGCACCGAGGCCGACCACGCCGACGCGGATTTCCTTCGCGCTGTCGCGCTTGATGTCGATGATGCGTCCCACACCCGAGGTCTGGCCATAGTAGGTGGTCGGTTCCATGCGCCGCGCCGGCGCCAGAAACTGCTCGCCGTGCATGATCACGCCGTGCATCAGCCGGCGCGTGCCATCGCTGTTTTCGTCACCGAAATCCTTGACCCGCAGCGTGCCGTAGAAATTGCGCGACATGACGCGCGTGTCCTTGGACAGCATGTTGATGTAGGTGTGTATCTGCCATGCGGTGAAACCTGCGGCAACCAGCGCCAGCACCGGCACGATGACGAGGGTGCGGCGCGCCAGGTACGCGGCAATCAGTGCGGTGAAAAACAGGCCGAGGCCGAATTCGTAATAGGTGTTGAACAGCTTGGGGGCAACAAATCCCACCAGCAGGCCGCCGATCGCGCCGCCCAGCGAAATCATCAGGTAATAACTGGTGAGGTGGCGCGGCGCCGGTTTCAGTGCGGCGAGCTCACCATGGAAAAACATGCACATCACGAACAGGCCGGTGGCGAACAGCGGGATCGCCTGCTTGATGTCCATCACCCCGCCGTTGGTGTGCAGGGCCCAGGCCATCGCGCCGACGATCACCAGCAGCGGCCCGAAGAAAATCTGTCGCTGGTACCAGTTGCGGCCCTCAAAACAGAGCACGAAGGACAGCAGGTACAACGTCAGCGGCAGTATCCACAGGAAGGGCACCGAGGCGACGTCGTGGGTGATGTGGTTGGTGACCGCGATCAGCATGAACGAGCCCAGCGCCGCGAGCGTCAGCCACAACAGGTAATCGGTGGCGCGCGGCTTTGGTCCTTCCGCCGCTGGTATTTCCGTTTGCAGTCTGGCGGTCTGGCGCGAAGCGCGCAGGCTGAACAGTGCCGAACCGGCGCACAGCGCGACGAACAACGCGTAGCCGAAGCTCCAGCCGATCGATTGTTCACGGGTGGTGATGTACGGTTCAACGACAAACGGGTAGGCCACCAGTGCAATCAGCGATGCGCCGTTCGACAGCGCGAACAGGCGATAGACGTTGCTGGCATTGGGAAAACTGCGCGCGAACCAGGCCTGCAGCAAGGGCCCCGTCGTTGACAGCAGGAAGTAGGGAAGGCCGATTGTTGCGGCCAGCAGGCCGAGGATCAGCCAGGTCGGATCTTCGTCACCGTCAGGTTTCCAGCCGCTGCCGGCGATGATCGGCAACGACACCAGGCTGATGATGATCAATGCCACATGCAGCATGACCTGCGGGCGCGGTTTGAGGAAACGCACGGTCCAGTCGGCGTAGGCGTAGCCCAGCAGCAAGACCAGTTGGAAAAACATCAGGCAGGTCGTCCATACCGCTGCGGAACCGCCGAACCAAGGCAGGATCTGTTTCGCCAAGATCGGTTGCACCAGAAACAGCAGGAACGCGCTCGCAAAAATGGTCAGCGCGTAAATCGGCATTTATATAACCTATTGATTTTATTAGATTATTTTAATTTTGTGCTATCGTGCCGTGACACGGATAACGCGGCGGGCCGCGGTGTTGCGTGCGGGCCGCCGGGATTGTAACCGCAGCCGGCGTGTCGCGGGCGACGGCAGCAACAACACGTGTGCCGTGTCACGCATGCGTCGCGCCACGCAGCGCGAGAAACTCAGTCCGCCTTGATGTTGGATTTCTGGATGACTTCCGCCCAACGCGCCGATTCGACTTTGACGTAGGCGGCGAATTCGGCCGGTGTGCTGCCGACACCGTCGGCGCCGTCGCCGGCCATGCGTTTGTGCATTTCCGCGGTCTTCAGGATGTCCACCACCTCGCGATGGATACGGTCGATCACCGGCTTCGGCGTGCCGGCAGGCGCGAACAAGCCATACCACTGCGAAACGTCTATGCCCGGAATGCCGCTTTCCTGCAGGCTGGGAATCTCGGGCAGGGAACTCGCGCGTTTGGCGCTGGTGACGGCCAGCGCGCGCAACTTGCCGGTCTTCAGATGCGGCAGCACCGAGATGATGCTCGGGAACGCGGCCTGGATGCGGCCGGCCAGCATGTCGACGTATGCGCCACCCATGCCCTTGTACGGGATGTGGTTCATGTCGGCCCCGGTGCGCACCTTGAACAGCTCCGTGGTCAGGTGAATCAGACTGCCCTGGCCGGCTGATGCGTAATTGACCTTGTTCGGATTCGCCTTGGTATAAGCCACCAGTTCCTTGACGTTTTTGGCGGGAATGCCGGGGTGGACCATCAGCACATAAGGCTGGCGCGTGACCTGGGTGATGGTCGCATAATCGCGCGTCGGTACATAACGCGCCGGGTAGAGCAGGGGGTGAATGACAAAGGTTGCGCTGGCCATCAGCAGGGTGTGGCCGTCTTTCGGCGCTTCCTTGGTGATTTCGGCGCCGATCGCGCCGCCGCCGCCGGCGCGATTGTCGACCACCACCGTCTGGGCGAGTTTTTCCGCGAGTGGTGATGCCACGGCACGGGCGATGGTATCCATGCCGCCACCGGCCGACAGCGGCACGATCAGCCGCACCGGCTTTTCCGGATATGTGGCTTGCGCGGACAGTGCTGTTGCGCAGAATGCGGCGATCAGCAATCGGGTCATGAGAGCCCCCTGATTACAAATTATGGTGTGGTGCTGATTGCCAGCGTGCGGCAGTCGGCAATGGTTTCCAGCTCGGCCAGTTGCGCATGCAGTTCCGCCGCCCGCGGATGGCTGCCGGCCATGCGCATGAACTTGGTCTGCAGTTCCTCCGCCGACAGCGGCGAGGCCGGTGTGCCCTTGAATTCTTCGGCGAAACGTTCGAACTTGCGGCCGTCCCTGAGTTCCACAGCGACGCGCGTCGACCAGGCACCGCCTTTTTCGTCGTGACCCATTTCCACGACTTTGAGTTTCAGCGCCAGTGCCCGTACTTTCGCATCATTTAATGCGGTTTCGGAAAACGCCAGCGGATCGTTGACGTCGTAATAAAGAGCAATGGCCGAGCAGAACGGCACGCTGTACTGCGCGCCGGCCACGTCGCTGGGTTCGCGGATGTCATGGTGGGACAGCACCTTGTGTCGTGCAAAAATGGTCAGCGCAACCACATCGTCGCCGTTGAAATTGTGCTCGGCGCGCAGTTCCTGCAGCGACTGCACAGGCGTGTGCGCAGTGATGTGGCAGGCATATCGTTTCAGGCAGGCAAAAACGATGTCGAAATGCGTGCCGAGATCCTTGGTGAACTGCGTGGCATCTCCGTCGCGGGCATAGGCTTCGAGGTAGCCGTATTGGCCTTCGAGCACGCTGTCCGGGCCTTCGTAACCGTCGCGGGCGAGCAGTGCGGCAACCATACCGGCTTCCGCTGCGCGTCCCATGTGCAGGCGTTTCACCATCGCGCCGTTGCCGGCCTTGGCGAAGGCGAGCAAGCCGCCACCCAGCGAACCGGCAATGCCCAGGGCCTGGGTGAGCTGATCGGAATTGAGACCCAGCAGTCTGCCGGCGACGATGGCTGAACCATAAGGGCCGTTGACGCCCGGCGCATGAAAGCCCAGCGATTCCGTCGATTGTTTGGCGGCGAGGCCGATGCGGAACATCACTTCGGCACCAGCGACAAAGGCGGTCAGCAGGTCGCGACCGCCGGCCCCCTGATGTTCGGCGGCGGCCAGTGCCGCCGGCAGCAGGATCGCGCCGGGATGCACGCCGGCGCTGGGTTTCCGCAGGCCGTCGAGTTCAAAAGCGTGGCTGCAGACGCCGTTGGCCAGGGCGGCTGCCGGCGGCGATACTTTAAGCGCGGTGCCGATGACACGGCTCATGCCCGTGCCGCCGCAGTTCTGCGCATGACCGGCGACGATGCGGCTCCACGGCAGGCGCGAACCGAACAGCGCCGCGCCAGTGGTGTCGATGATGCATTGGCGAGCGCGTTCGCGTGCGGGGACAGGGATGTCCCCGTAGCGCAGTGCGGTGGCGAATTCGGCCAGCGTGCGGGCTGCCGTTTTTGGAGAAGCGGAACTCGTCATGCGAAAGTCCTTGAGAAATTACTCCCTCTCCCGTCAAGCGGCACCGATCCCGCCAGCGGGGGCAAGGGAACACTTGAAACGAAGTAGAGGGAGTGGGAGTGGGTTACGCGCTCAGCAGTTTCGACAGCACGGTGGCATCGGGCAGTTTTTCGATGCCCATCACCGCGTCGCGCAGTTCGGCAACGCGCGCCTTGGGCAAGGCCTTGACCGCAAGTTTCTCGAATTTCTCGATGATCTCGGCATCGGTCGCGAAATGTTTTTCGCTGCCGCGCGCGGCTTCGACGGTGCGCTTCATCACCGTGCCGTCGTGGAGATGTAACTCCACGTGCACCTTGTGCCGCAGCTTGGCGCCGAGCGCGGTGATCGCCGGGTCGTGCAGGACTTCGACTTTTTTCGACAGCGCGATGCGCTGCGGATCGGCGACCATGGCTTCGGTGAACTGGTCAACGAAGCAGTCCTTCTCCAGCAGCCAGGTGGCGATGCAGTACGGCATGTTCAATTGCGCCGAGGTCAGGCCCTGCGGCTCGTACGGCCAACCGACGTGGTGCACCGTGACTTCAGATCCGTGGACAACGACTTTCTTGACGTCGTCAGCCTTGAACGGGCGCTCCTTGTCCATGTCGCGCAACGCGTCGAGCGTGGTGTGGTTGGTGCCGACGCAGGCGTAGAACTTCAGCGCAATGCCCATGGTCTGCCACACTTCACCGAAACCGGCGGTGAGTTCTTTCAGGTCAAACTTGTCGGTCGACTGCGTCATCGTCGAGCAGAAACCGCCGTATTCGCTTTCCAGCACGTTGAGGATGCCGGTGAAGCCGGCTTCGGCGAACAGCGCGCCGTAGAGTCCCGATTGCGACGAACGGCCGGCGTGCATGCGTTTGACCATCGCGCCGAACTGCGCCGCCATCAGGCCGCCGGCTTGTGTGCCGGCGATGCCCAGTGCGTGCACGGTTTTGTCGGTGTCGAGTTTGAGGCCGCGTGCGGCACCGGCTGCGGCGGAGAACACGCCCAGCGTCGCACCCGAATGCCAGCCCGAGGCGATGTGTGAGGGGCCCATGCACAGACCGACGCGCGGTCCGATTTCATAACCGGCCACGGCGGAGGTCAGAAACTCCTTGCCGCTCATGCCCGGTTTCATTTCGGTGACGGCGATCAGTGCCGGCAGCACCACGGCGCCGACATGCAGCACACCGGCGCGGTGCACGTCGTCGAGTTCGAAGCCCTGCACCTGCGTGCCATTGACCAGTGCGGCGTGCGGCGCTGAAAGTTTCTTGGTGGTGCCCCACACGCTGCACTGGCGGGTGGTATCGACGCGCTCCAGTGTGTCCTGCAGGATGCGGCTCCACTGCAGGTCCGCGCCATACAACGCGCAACCCAGCGAATCCAGCATCAGCAGCTTGTTGCGATGGCGGACTTCTTCCGGAATCTGCTCGTAGGTCAGTCCGGAAACGAAGGCGGCTATGCCGCGGGTGTAGGGATTGTCGCTGGTGGATTGTTTGGCCATGGTGATGATTCCGGTAGAGAGTCAATTAATATAAATTTGTGATCTAATTTATTGCGATGCTACTCAGATATGCGGGCCGCGGCGCTCAGCGGCGGCATAATGGCGCCGATATTCGTCAATGTTTAAAGCTGTTGACTGTGGCAACGGTATAACCGTATTTCATTACAACGCCAAAACTCGCGAAGCTGCGCGTGGTTTAGTTGAGAAACGACAGCTTTTGTGTAGACATGCGATGCGATTACTATTTCGCGTTCTGTCCGGCAGAAGTGCCGGCCAGTTTTCCGAATACTGCGCCGGAGACCAAGCCGGTGCCACTGGGGTAGTTGAAATAAAATAGACCACCGACCATCTCGCCTGCGCAATATAGCCCAGGGATCGGCAAATGGTTGGTGTCGAGCACTTGGCCCGATTCCTTGTCTATGCGCAGTCCGCCAAAGGTAAACGTGATACCGCAGGTCGTGGCATAGGCGTCGAACGGCGGAGTGTCGAGTGCCTGCGCCCAGTTCGATTTCGGAGGTTCGATGCCGACCGTACCTTTGCCGTCCTTGATTACATGGTTGAACGTCACATTTTTCTTCACCGCGGCGTTGTACTCGCGTACGGTTTTCAGAAATTGCTCAGCGTTTACGCCTTCGAGTTGCGGTGCGAGTTCTTCCAGAGAATTCGCGCTGACCTTGGTTACGAACTTGATGCGGTATTCAGAACGCAGCAACTTAGTAACTTTGGAATCAAACACCTGCCAAGCGAACTGGCCCGGTTGTTTCAGTACTTCGGCACCGTACTTGGCATAGGTAAACGCATGAAAATCCGCTGCTTCGTCAACAAAGCGTTTGCCGTTGGCATTGATCAGCAGTCCGAAAATGTAACTATGCTTCTGGAATTGGTCACCGACGTTGACATCGCCGAACTCCGGCGCGTAACGGTCCCACCCAGTGGCGTGGCAGCCTGACCAGTTGCCGTAGGGTGCCGCACCAATGTTTAGTGCCATTTGGATGCCGTCGCCAACATTGAAGCGAGTGCCACGCACTTTTGCCAGTTCCCAGCCTGGCCCGAGATAACGCGCGCGCATTTCGGGATTAGCTTCAAAGCCTCCACAGGCAAGTATTACCGATTTGGCTTTCATTTCAAAGGACTTACCTTGTTGGCGTACTTGCACGCCACTGACGATTGCGCCGTCGTAGAGTAGCTTGATAGCACGAGTTTCGTACAATACCTTGATGCCAGCTTTTTGAGCTGCCTTGTCGAGGAACTGTACCAGTCCGGATCCGCCGCCAGAGACCTCGATTGGCATGTTGCCAAAAAATCTACGCTTGCCGTCTACCACAGCAGATTGACGCCCCCAGTTGGGGATGAAGCGCACCCCCTTTGATCTTAACCACACCATGATATCTAGACTGTTGTTGACCAGCATCTCGGACAGGTCGGGATCGGTGCGGTAGCTAGTCAGCTGATGAATTTTGTCGAGAAATTCTTCACGCGTATTCGTGCCGAAATCGCTATTCACGACTTCGTCGTCTGTGATATCGGTGACCTTCTTCAAATCCTCTACACCCGAGTAGGCGAAGCGCATCACGCCACCGGCAAAACGGGTGTTGCCGCCGGACTCGTCCTCATTGGCAGCTTCCAATACCGCGACGCTAGCGCCTTGATCGTGTGCGGCAAGTGCTGCGCAGAGCGCTGCATTGCCTTTGCCTACTACGATTACGTCAAACTGCTCCATGTTGTGTTTCGCCTTTCTGCTTTGTGTTTGGGAAAGAGGTTTTATGCCGCCATATCGCGGGTTGCCATCTTGCGCGATGAAATTAGCGTTGTCATCAAGCGCGTATCTGCGAGATTTTCGAATCTTTGTATCGCTTGGTACAGCGGTTCGATGTTGTCGTTATGGATGATATCTTGGACGCAGTTGTCGAACTTTTCCCTGAGCTGTGCCGTTGACAGCGGATTGGCTGATGTGCGCCCGTGCGGTTGATCAACTTTTTTGGTGAGCAGCGTACCGTCCTTGAGGGTCACGCGCAATTCGGCGCCGAAATGGTTCTCGGCGGGAAATTGCGCCGTTGTATAGGGTGTGGCGGTCATGCGTGCCATGATGGAACGTACCTTGGGATCAAGATAGGCATCGCCTTCGAAGTGCTCGGCAACGACGCGTTTTTCGACCAGCGCGCGGGATACGGCGTAATAGACGCTGAATTTGGCATCAACCGAACTCACCGGATCGGGCCGGTTGGTATGTTCGAGGCGGCGCGAGTGAGTGTACGACTCGATTTTTTCAACATTCTCCGGTGTAAGACCGTGCTCGCTGATGAGTTCAAGCATGGCGTCTATGGCCGGATGCGTGCTTGCGCAACAGGGATATTGCTTGACCGCGATGCCGGGCGACACGATGTCGAGCGGGTCAGCCCAGTGCGGGAGAATTCTGGCGATATCGAAATTGCCTTCGCCATTGAAGACATTGAAATAACCGTGTTTATGTTCGAATGCCATCGGATTAGCCGTAAAACCTTGGCGCGCGAGCATCGCGGCAAACAGGGCATTGCGCGCGCAATTGCCCACATGCAGCGGCTTGGTCATGGTGCCCAGGTTGGATTTGATGCCAGCCGCCATCGATGTGGCGATGGCAAGGGCGGTGGCAGTTTGTTCCTCTGTCAACCGCATCAAATGAGCTGCTGCGACGGCTCCACCGAAAATCCCGACAGTGACTGTCGGGTGCCAGCCCTTCACGTACTGATGAAGGTTGACCCCCATTGAAATCTTGCATTCGGTTTCGAAGCCCGCCACGTAGGCGGCGATGAAATCGCGTCCCGTTGCCCCGACTTGATCAGCGAGAGCGAACAATCCTGGCAGGATGGGCACCGAGGGATGGCCGCAGAACGTATTGTTACAGTCATCAAAATCCAGCGCATGGGCGGCAGTACCGTTGACCAGTGCGGCAGTGAGTGGGTCGGTACCACGGTCGAAGCCGAAAAGCAGACTTGGACCTGAAGAATCGAAGTCCGTGATTTGCTCCACCATGCGTGTGGAGTTGTCGCGACTGCCCAGTATCGTCACGGCAACGGTGTCGAGTATGCCGATTTTGGCCCAATGCACAGCCTCGGGCGGCAACGTTTCGTAGCGTATTGCGCAAGCTTTTTTGGCGATTTCCAGTGCGATCGACATATCCGATTCCTTTACTTGGTCAGTGGCGGTTTGGTTCGCCATCACGGTCATTCAGCCGTCATACCTGCGGCTTTTACGATTTCCGCATTTTTGGCGATTTCACGTTTGATGTGCGCTGCGAACTCAGCAGGTGAACTGCCGACAGGTTCTGAGCCGTCAGCCGCAAAGCGCGGACCGACATCGGGTGATTTGAGCGCGTCTAAGATACTTTGATTCAGGCGATTAATTATTTGTTTTGGCGTTTTTGCAGGCGCGAGTACGCCGTACCAACCAGAGATGTCATATCCGGGTAATCCAGCTTCACTGATCGTTGGTAGATCGGGTGCCGCGGCCGATCGTTTGGGCGTGCTGACGGCAATCCACCGCAGTTTCCCCGCCTTGACGTGAGGCAGCGTCCCAATGATGGTCGCGAACTGGGAGTGAATTTGACCACCGAGCATGGCGGTGATTCCGGCAGCGCCTCCCCTGAATGGCACATGTACCCAATTTACTTTGGCCATCGAACCAAAGAGCACACCGGCAAGATGGCTGAGTCCTCCGGTTCCGGAAGAACCGTACGTGTAAAAATCGGGTTTCGCTTGCATCAGCGCAATCATTTCCTTAACCGTCTTCGCAGGGATCGATAAGTTGACTGTGAGGGAATAAGGCTGGGCAGTAACTTGAGAGATCGGTGCGAGGTCCCGCTCAAGGTTGTAAGGCATGTTTTTACGCAAGGCCGGATTGACTGAGTGAGATGCGGACACCAAGGCTATGGTGTAGCCGTCGGGCGCGGCTTTTGCATTGAGATCCATGCCTATGTTGCCGGCGGCCCCCGGCCGGTTGTCGACGATGACCTGCTGGCCGAAGGAGTCAGTCATTTTCGCGGCAATGGTGCGTGCAGTAATGTCGGTCCCAGCGCCAGCAACAAAGGGCACAATGAAGCGTATGGGTCTACTAGGATATTTATCTGCTGCGATACCCACAGTGGGTGCTGTAAACAGACTCCCTAGCGCTATTAATGTGACTACATTTCCAAAGATGGGCATTGTGGATATCCTCCGCGTGAGTGGTTATTATTTTTTTGAGAAAGTAGATGCTGCAACAATTAATCATTGCTGGTTAATGGTAAAGCTGGCTGCTGAATAATTATCCGACGAGCCTACTGATTAGTATAATGATATTATTTAAATAATTGTTCTATTTTGTTGATGAGTATAGATGATGAGTATAGATACAGGCGGCCTGCAAGCTTTTGTTGAAATCGCAGATCGAGGCACATTTCACCAAGCTGCCGAAGTGCTCTCATTGTCGCAATCGGCGCTTTCGATGCGGATTAGCAAACTCGAAGGCAATCTAGGGGTTCGTCTGCTCAACAGGACAACTCGTCGCGTAACGCTCACCACTGTTGGCAGGGATTTCTTGCCTAGGGCTCGTCGCTTGATTGGAGAGCTTGGCAGTCTGATGGATGGCCTACGAGACATGGGGCGTAGTGGTAGTGGTCATGTGACGCTCGCCTGTGTGCCGACGCCGGCAATACACCTTCTCCCCCCGGTTATCAGTCAGTACAGCGCGAAGCATCCTGACAACCAAATTCGCATCCTTGATGGGCATGCCAACGAGGTCTTGCAGGCAGTAGTCCGTGGAGAGGCGGAGTTCGGTATTACCCACATCGGTACCGATGATGAACCAGAAATCGAGACCGAACCTCTATTCGACGAAGCGTTCGTGCTGGCTTGCCGCAAGGATCATCCGCTTGCGGCGCTGAAAAAGGTCAAATGGTCAGATTTAGAATCACACCGGGTGATTGCGGTGGGTCGACTAAGCGGGAATCGGTCTACATTGGACTTCGGTTTTCCGGCTCAGAACGTCAAGCAACGCTGGGCTTACGAGGTACAGCATTCGACCTGGACCGGTCTTGGCATGGCAGAGGCAGGAATTGGTGTCATCGCAGTTCCCGCGCTGGCATTATCCGGCGGGCGGCATCCAAAGCTAGTCAGCAGGCCCCTGATAGAGCCGCAAGTCGTACGAACGATTGCGGTGATCCGCAGGCGGGGTGCCTCCCTATCGCCCGCTGTGGAAGAGTTTCTTGTGATGCTTAGAAAAAGGTGGTCGAGTAGCGGAAGCAGAAGTTAGCCACGGCGCACGCGTTGCTCAGGCCGGTTCCTGCTGCGCCTTCACAAGCTGTTCGTTCCACCACGTCATCAACTCGATGCGCTTTACGAGGCGCTCCCCACGGTCGTACGCTCGAGCGACCTCATCATCTTGGATATGATCCAGCGTGAGCTCGATGACCTCACGCTCACGGCCGCTGTCTCGAGCGATGGAGGACAACGCCGAGCGCCACCCATGCGGGCAATGCTTGTCGCGTAGCCGCAGAGTCTCTCGATACGCCTTCTCAACGGATTCGCGACTGATGTGCTTTTGCTTTTGGCCGGCCGGGGACGGGAAAAGATATCCGGTATTTCCCACAAGGCGGCGCCACTGGCGAAGTTCCTCGACGATTGCTGGCCCGAGCACGATCTTGTGATTGTACAGCGGCTCTTTGGACTTCATCTGGATTCGCGGAATAATCCACGTCGCAGGCGTCGCATCGAGGTCGAATTCCGTCCACCTGGCTTCGACGATGTTGGTGATGCGCGCGACCGTAAATGCGCACAGGCGATGCGCCATGCGCACGGCAGGTGACAGTCTGGCGATTTCTGCGCGTCGCAGCGCGTCGCCCAGTTCGGCGAAGGTGAGCAGGGCGGGTCTGCGACCTCGCCTTTCCGGCTTGGGCAGGATCTCGCGCACCGGGACCGCGGGATTGTCGCTGCGCATGCCGCGCGCCGCTGCGAGCCGGAAGATGCCGCTTACGTGCTGCAGAATCTTGGCGGCCGTATCGCGCACGCCGCGATTGAGGACGGTTTCGATGGTCGTCGCGATCATCGCCGGCGAAATCTCGGCCACGGGAAGCTTGCCCAAGCGCGGCTCAATGTCGCGTTCAAGGGCCTGCTTGGACTTCGTGTAGTGGATCGCGCTCCAGTCCTTCTTCTGCTTTTCGAGCCAATCGTGCATGACCGTGGAGAATGTCTGGTCATTTGCGATCGCGGCGGCGGCCTTGTTGACCTGGCGCGCCTTGACCGGGTCCTTCCCCTCGCGAAGAAGGGCGCGAATGGCCTCCCGCTCGATGCGCGCGGCTTCAAGACTGATCTCAGGATAGACGCCGATGGCATATTGCCGCTGGACGGTCCCTTTTTCCGGGTCCGGGTACCTATATTTGATACGCCAGACCGGCGTGCCGGCGGGAGTGAAGACCAGGAACATTCCGCCGCCGTCGGCCAGCGTGGTCGAATGAGCCTTTCCGGCCTTCGTATTGGTGATGAATGCCTTGATAGCCCGGTCGCTCAGCTTATTTGTGCTGTGCCCGGTTCTGGCAGTCTTGGGAGGGTGATTCACGATAGCCACATCAATGCTCTACTCCGCAGTTCTATTTACCTTGATAGCCACAATGGTAGCCACAAGTTTTGCGGAATGCAATGGATGAACTTAGTATCCCTTAGAAGATAATTTTAAGTTTTTTCAACTACTTATCTGTTCTTTTGGAATTCTCCGGGCAGCTCTGGAACATAATATGGTGGAGGCGGCGGGAATCGAACCCGCGTCCGCAAGCCCGCCACAGTCAGGACTACATGCTTAGCCTGGTTATTTGGGTCTCGCCTCGCACCCGCCAACCGGCAGGCTGGTGTTTGGCCAGTCGCTTCGACGGATCCACACGGTTAAGCGACCAAACTGTGCAGAGAGGCTGATGTAAATGACACTGCACCCTCAAACAAGGTCGGCTTGCGCTTTCCTTATTCGAGAGCCTGACCCATCAGCAGGTCAGTGCAGCGTCTCGCCGGTATTAGGCGGCGAGAGAATAACGCTCGTCGTTGGCGTGTGTAGAATTTCCAGCGGATTTACAAGGTGACTGGACCTTGGCATGCCCTGTGCTGCTTTGTAACCCACGTCGAAACCAAGTCGCCCCCGGTTTCACACTGGTAAGACATTATCGCATACCGGTCGGTTCCCGCTGTCACTGGTTCCCGGCGGCTATAACCGCCTGCTCTGTGTTCTGCGGGTTGCGATGCGGGAGAAGGGCTTTCTGGCAGGCGCCAGGCCGGCGGTGGTTACACCGGGCGCGGCAGCCTGCAGGGTTTGATCCGGCTGCAGCATTTCCACGACGTCAAGTCGAAGACTGGAAGGCAAGTCCAGGGTGGCAAGCCGCTCGAGTCTGGATTTCGCGTCGGGCAGATTGTGCAGTCCGAGCATGTAGATCAGCAGATCGTCGGTGCTGGGCATGTTGCCCAAAGTGCGCGTGAATTCTTCCGGCAGGCCGACCATCAGTGCATTGGTGGCAGGGAACAGGATGCGCGCGACAAAGTCACCGCAGTTCAGGCACAGCTTTCCGCCGGGTTGCCGGAAAATACAGTAGGGCGTTTCCTCGTCCACCCAGTACGCCACCCGGCGTGCCAGATCATTGCGCAGGGCCTGCATTTCGCCCGCTGTGCGGAAGGGGCGGATGCCGTGCAGATGTTCGATGAAAAAGGTCCTGCCGGCGATATCCAGTGCGCCTTCTTTGACGAACCCGGAAACGATGACGCCCGCGCCCGGAAATGACCACGCAATCCGCCGGTCTTCCAGTTCGATGCCGACCTGATCTTCGGGTGTGCCGTCCGGATGGGTGATCAGGAAATAATGGACGTAGCCCGCCTGGCCATCGGCAACATCGGTGACTGCGCGGATATCCGCTGCGTTATCGAACGCGGTCGGCGAAGAAATTTTTTGCGGGTCGAGCTTGGCTGCCTGCAAAACCGGGCAGGTCAGCGCGAGCAGAAGGGAAAAGACGGTAATCCGGGGGCATCTCATGGCACAGGGATGCTCCCACGGCTTTTTCAGTCACGCTACCGGCGCATGACCAAACGTCACGCACTCAGGACTTGAGGGATATAAACAGCGAACGATCAGCTGATTTTTTTCAGGATATCAGCAGCCGAGTCGACCACGCTCTCCGCGCCCCATAGGTCCGGATTGCTGCCATTGAGATAACCGAAGCGTACGGCAATCGTTTTCATGCCTGCTGCCTTGCCGGCCTGGATGTCGCGTTCGTCATCTCCGACGTAGATGCAGTGTTCCGGCGCGCAGCCGACAGCCTTCGCGGCTGCGAGCAGCGGCGCAGGGTGGGGTTTCATGTGTGGCGTGGTATCGCCACCGATGATGCACGCGGCGCGTTCGCTGTAACCCAGTTGCCGGAGCAAGGGCAGTGCGAAACGTTCGGCCTTGTTGGTGACGATGCCCCAGCGGATGCCAAGGTTCTCGATGTTGTCGATCAGTTCTGCCATGCCCGGGAACAGTACGGTATCGCAGCACAGGTTGTTCTCGTAAATATGCAGGAACTCTTCACGCATCGCAGGGTAGTCGGAGTGGTCGGGGGTGATGCTGAACCCGACTCCGAGCAGACCGCGCGCGCCCATCGAGGTCACGCTGCGGGTGTCGGCCAGCGGCACCGGGCTCAGACCGCGCGTTGCGCGCATGGTATTCACGGCGCGACCGAGGTCAGGTGCGGTATCGGCAAAGGTGCCGTCGAGGTCGAACAGGACTGCGGCGGTCATGGCCGCGGCGCGCGGGCGCAGAGGATGTAATTGACGCTGCTGTCCGCTTCGAGAGCGTAGATTTTGCTGAACGGGTTGTAGGTCATGCCGGTGATGGCGTTGATCTCGAGGCCGGCGCTGCGGCAGGTGGCCGACAGTTCCGAAGGTTTGATGAAGCGTGCGTAATCATGCGTGCCGCGCGGCAGCAGATTCAGCACGTATTCGGCGCCGATGATCGCAAAAAGATATGACTTCAGATTCCGGTTCAGCGTTGCAAAAAAAGCATGGCCACCCGGTTTCAGCAGTGCGGCGCAGGCGCGTACCGCGGATGCCGGGTCAGGCACATGTTCCAGCATTTCCATGCAGGTCACGACATCAAAGCTTTGTGGTGCTTCCTGTGCCAGCGTTTCGACAGCGATGTTGCGGTAAACCACATCAAGTTTCGATTCCAGCAGGTGCAGTTGTGCGATTTTCAGCGGTTTGTCGGCGAGGTCGATGCCGGTGACTCGTGCACCGCGCGCTGCCATGGCCTCAGCGAGGATGCCGCCGCCGCAGCCCACATCGAGCACGTTCTTGCCCTGCAGTGCCGCGATGCCGTCGATGTAGTTCAGACGCAGCGGATTGATTTCATGCAGGGGACGGAATTCGCTCTCGGGATCCCACCAGCGGTGGGCGAGTGCGCTGAATTTTTCCAGTTCGGCGGGATCAACGTTGGTGTTCATGACGGGCGTATCCTCATTTGCCATTGTCGGGTTTTGGCGCGGATCGCGGATTCATCGAGGTTGACCAGTTCGCCATCGGCGAGTCGCCGTTCACCGTTGATCCAGACGTCGCTGACATGTTCGCGTCCCGCAGCATAGACCAGATGTGAAACCGGATCGTAGCAGGGAGCCAGTTCGCTTGCCGAAAGATTCACCGCAACCAGGTCGGCCAGTTTGCCCGGGACAATGGAGCCGATTTTTTCCTGCAGGCCCAGCGCCCGCGCACCACCCAGGGTGGCGCATTCCAGCGCTTTGTGCACGGGCATGGCGGTGGCGTCTCCCGTACTGCCTTTTGCAAGCAGGGCGGCGAGGCGCATTTCGGCAAACAGGTCGAGCCGGTTGTTGCTGGCGGCGCCATCGGTGCCGAGGCCGATATTGACCCCGGCCTGGAGCAATTTGTCGATGGGTGCGATGCCGCTGGCGAGTTTGAGGTTGGATGACGGGCAGTGCGCCACCGAGCAGCCGTGGCGGGCGAACAGTTCGATCTCGCGTTGATCCAGATGCACGCTGTGCACGGCGATCAGCCCTGGGCCCAGCAGCCCCGCTTTTTCGAGACGGGCCAATGGCCGCACACCATGCTGTGCCAGACTGTCGGCGATTTCCTGTGCGGTTTCGTGGATATGGATGTGCACCGGGAGTTCCAGTTCACCGGCATAGGTGGCGATTTGCGCGAACGTGGCGTCCGACACCGTGAACGGCGCATGCGGCGCGAGGCAGAACGACAGCAGCGGTTCATCGCGCAGCGTATCGCGCAAAGCCATGCCCTTCGCCAGATAGTCCTGGGCATCACTGGCGTAGGCGGAGCGGAACTCGATGGCGATGATGCCGAGGACGGCGCGCATGCCGGTCCGCAGTGCAGCGCGGGCGGTGGCCTCCGGGAAAAAATACATGTCGTTGAAGCAGGTGATGCCGCCGCGCAGCATTTCGGCACATGCGAGCAGGGTGCCATCGTAGACGAACTCGTCCGAGACCAGTCGCGCCTCCACCGCCCAGATATGGTTCTGCAGCCAGTCCATCAGCGCCCGGTCGTCAGCCATGCCGCGCATCAGGGTCATCGCGGCGTGGGTATGGAGGTTGACCAGTCCGGGAATCAGCGCATGGTCGGGCAGAGGGATGCGGGGCGCGTCGGGATAACGGGTTGCGGCGTCGGCCACGGGCAGCACGGCCAGGATGCGGTCGCCTTCGATGACCACGGCATGTGCAGCGAGCACTGTGTTTGCCGGTTCGACAGGGACTACCCAGCGCGGCTCAATGACGGTCGGTGTTGGCATGTTGCGCGATGAGGTTGCTGATCAGGATGGCCGATTGTATTGCAAAAAAAAAGCCCTGCCGAAGCAGGGCTTTTTTACAGTGCTGTTGCTTACGGCTTCGGCTTTGCGCCTTGCGGCTTTGCGCCTTGCGGTTTTGCTGCTTGCGCCTTCGGCTTCGCCATGCTCTGGGCTCGGCCAACCACTTCCACGGTGACACGGCGGTTCGGCGCCAGACATTCGATGAGTTGCTTGCGCTTCATCTTGTTGTCGCAGAACTTGGTGACCGGAATCGGCTGTTTCGGACCTTTGCCTTCCCAGAAAATCAGCTTCTGGTCGATGCCCTTGGAGACGATGTAGTCCTTCACCGTGATCGCGCGACGCTCGGACAGCTTCATGTTGTATTTCATGCTGCCGATGCGATCGGTGTGGCCGGTAACGATGACTGCACCGAACACGACTGCGGCGCGCTGCTTGTTGGCTTTGCCGAGGGCGCCGAGGAATTTGTCGAGATCTTCCTTGTTGCCAGCGGTCATTTCAGCCTTGTTGAACTCAATGCCCTGCAACTCGATTTTTTCTTCGATGTTGAGGAACTCGGGTTTCGCCGGCTTGGGTTTCGGTGCAGCTTTTTGCGGAGCAGCTTTTTGCGGAGCAGCTTTTTGCGCTGCCGGTTTTGGTGCCGGCTTTTTCACCAGATCCGGATCGCATTCCGCGATGGCCAGAGCCGGGGTCCATTGGCTGGTGTGCACGCAGACGCCGGCGCCGGGGGCCCTAACGACACCACCAGCGGTATCCGTCAGATAGCCGTCCTTGGCCTGCGCCGAAGCGAGGGCAGGGGCAAGCGCGGCTGCTACGATGGCGCTTGCTAAGGTAATCCTGAGTGCTGAACGCATGTTTTTGATCCTCCTGTTTTGCGGAAAGTAGGGACGTGCCGGATAGCCGGTAAAAAAGTCGAAAATTTGGTGCTCCCCGAGGCCTACTTGATACCACATCCCCGATATCTGAGTAAGCCTAGGCGTGAATAGTAGCATGTTTTTTAAAAATAAAGCATAGAGCTGTTGTGCAAATACATCAGTCCCTCCGGGCGGTATTTCACTTTGTGGAACACCGGGGCAGGCGGATTTTGGGCGGAAACGGCCCGGGCAGGGTCCCGGCTGCGCTGCCCGATGGGCTGGCCGGCGGGGCAGCCCGTGGCCTTATTCCAGCAGTGCTGCAGTCAAAAACAGAGCGGCGATTCAGCTCTGCTGATTTGCTGCTTTGGTTGACGATGCGCGGTTGTCGCCCGCGACGTTCGCACCTCTGCCTGAGCGTTGCCGAAACGGTGTGACCCGCATTGCAGCATGTTAGAATTCCATGCTTTGTAATGCGCTTTGTAATGTTGTCTTCACGACCGTGCCAAGTGCCCGGCCGATTATAAAAACAAGCCTCTGGAATCCATGGATCAATTCGCCAAAGAAACACTGAACATCAGCCTCGAAGAGGAGATGCGCCGCTCCTATCTGGACTACGCGATGAGCGTGATCGTCGGGCGCGCGCTGCCCGATGTTCGTGATGGCCTCAAGCCCGTGCATCGCCGCATTCTGTTCGCGATGCACGAGTCCAACACGGTGTGGAACCGGTCTTACGTGAAATGCGCCCGCGTCGTCGGTGACGTGCTCGGTAAATACCATCCCCACGGCGACAGTGCCACGTACGAAGCGCTGGTGCGCATGGCGCAGCATTTCTCGATGCGCTACATGCTGGTCGACGGCCAGGGCAACTTCGGTTCGGTCGATGGCGATTCCGCTGCGGCCTATCGTTATACCGAGTGCCGGCTCGAGAAAATCACCTCCGACATGCTCGCCGACATCGACATGGACACCGTCGATTTCGTCGACAACTACGACGGCAAGGAAAAAGAGCCGGTCACGCTGCCGACCAAGGTGCCGAATCTGCTGATCAACGGTTCCTCGGGCATCGCCGTGGGCATGGCCACCAATATTCCGCCGCACAACCTTGGCGAAGTGGTGGATGCCTGCCAGGCACTGCTGAAAAACCCTGAAATCACCATCGATGAGCTGATCGAGATCGTGCCGGCACCGGATTTTCCGACCGCAGGCATCATCTACGGTGTATCCGGTGTGCGCGACGGTTACCGCACCGGCCGCGGCCGCGTGATCATGCGGGCGCGCACCCATTTCGAGGAGGCTGAAAAGGGCGGTCGCGTATCCATCGTCATCGACGAACTGCCGTACCAGGTCAACAAGGCCAACCTGCTGATGAAAATCGGCGAGCTGGTGCGCGAGAAGCGGCTCGAAGGCATCTCCGACATCCGCGACGAGTCCGACAAGTCCGGCATGCGGGCTGTCATTGAACTGAAACGCGGCGAGGTGCCGGAAATTGTCCTGAACAATCTGTGGAAAGACACGCAGATGCAGGAAAGTTTTGGCATGAACATGGTGGCGCTGGTCGATGGCCAGCCGCGCGTGCTCAATCTGAAGCAGTTCCTCGAAGCCTTCCTGCGTCATCGTCGCGAGGTGGTGACCCGCCGCACGGTATTCGAACTGCGCAAGGCGCGCGAGCGCGGTCACTTGCTGGAAGGTCTGGCGGTGGCGCTGTCGAATGTCGACGAGGTCATCGCACTGATCAAGGCGGCGCCGACTCCGGCGGACGCCAAACGCGAACTGATGGCGCGGTTCTGGCGTTCCAAGCTGGTCGAGGAATTGCTCGAACGTGCCGAAGAGGGCGCGTCGTACCGGCCCGATGCACTGTCCGCCGAATTCGGCCTGCAGAAAAAAGGCTACCGGCTGTCCGAGGCGCAGGCCCAGCAGATCCTTGAGCTGCGCCTGCAGCGCCTGACTGCGCTGGAGCAGGACAAGATCGTCGCTGAATACCGCGAGACGATGGACAAGATCACCGACCTGCTCGACATTCTCGACAAGCCGGGACGGGTAACGAAAATCATTGCGCAGGAACTCACCGACGTCAGAAAGCTTTATGCCGACGAGCGTCGCAGCGAAATTGTCACCAGCACCCAGGACCTGAGCACTGAAGACCTGATCCAGCCGGAGGATGTGGTGGTGACACTGTCCCACGGCGGCTACATGAAATCGCAGCCGGTGGCGGATTACCGTGCGCAAAAACGCGGCGGTCGCGGCAAGCAGGCGACGACGACCAAGGACGATGATTTCGTCGAAAAGCTGTTCATCGCCAACACCCACGACTACATTCTCTGCTTCTCGAACCGCGGTCGTGTCTACTGGATCAAGGTTTATGCCGTGCCGCAGGGCAGCCGTGCGTCGCGCGGCAAGCCGATCGTCAACCTTGTGCCGCTGATGGAGCACGAAAAAATCACCGCAATCCTGCCGGTGAAGGAGTTCGACGATAACCATTTTGTGTTCATGGCGACGTCCACCGGTACCGTGAAGAAGACCGCTTTGTCGGCGTTTTCGCGGCCGATGGCCAAGGGCATCATTGCGGTCAACCTCGACGACGGCGATTACCTGATCGGCGTTGCGGTGACCGACGGCAAGCAGGACATCATGCTGTTCTCGGACGCCGGCAAGGCGGTGCGCTTCAATGAAGAAGAGGTGCGCGTGATGGGGCGTGCGGCGGCAGGTGTGCGCGGCATGAAACTTCAATCAAAACAAAAGGTTATATCGTTGCTGACGGCAGGCGAAGAAACCCGGTCGGTGCTGACTGCGACCGAGAACGGTTATGGCAAGCGCACGCCGGTGGCGGATTACACACGCCACGGTCGCGGCACGCAGGGCATGATCGCGATCCAGGCCAGTGAGCGCAACGGCAAACTGGTCGGTGCGCAACTGGTGAGCAAGGAAGACGAGATCATGCTGATTGCCAGCGGCGGCGTGCTGATCCGCACGCGGGTGTCGGAAGTGCGCGTGCAGGGTCGTTCGACGCAGGGCGTGCGCCTGATCAACCTCGATGACGGCGAGCGTCTGGTCGGCATGGAAACCATTGTCGATACCGGGGACGAAGAAGAATAATTCGCCACGGCATCAATCATTTTCTGGGATAAGCGAGCGTATGGCACGGGTATTCAATTTCAGTGCCGGACCGGCGGTGTTGCCGGAACCGGTGTTGCAGCGGGCGGCAGCGGAAATGCTCGACTGGCACGGCAGCGGCATGTCGGTCATGGAAATGAGTCATCGCGGCAAGGAGTTCATCGAAATTCACGCCCAGGCCGAAGCCGACCTGCGCGAACTGATGAGCATCCCGAAGAATTACAAGGTGCTGTTCCTGCAGGGCGGCGCCTCCGCGCAGTTTGCGGTGGTGCCGATGAACCTGCTGCGCGGCAAGACCAAAGCCGACTACGTCAATACCGGGCAATGGTCGAAAAAAGCCATCACCGACGCAAAAAAATACTGCGAGGTGAATGTCGCGGCGAGTTCCGAGGCCGACAACTACAGCCACGCACCGAAACAGGCGCAGTGGCAGCTCGATCCGGACGCGGCCTATGTGCACATCACCACCAATGAAACCATCGGTGGCGTCGAGTTTCATTGGGTGCCGGATACCGGCACTGTGCCGCTGGTCGCCGACATGTCTTCCCACATCCTGTCGCGGCCGATGGATGTGTCGCGGTACGGCTTGATCTACGCCGGTGCGCAGAAAAACATCGGCCCGGCGGGCGTGACCATTGTTATCGTGCGCGATGACCTGCCTGGCCAGGCGCTGCCGGTGACGCCGACGGTGTTCGATTACAAGGTGCAGGCGGAAAACGACTCGATGTCGAACACGCCGGCGACCTATGGCATTTATGTCGCCGGGCTGGTGTTCCAGTGGCTGAAGCAACGCGGCGGCCTGGTGAAAATGGAGCAGGTCAATCGCAGCAAGGCTGCGCTGCTCTACGATTATCTCGACCAGACCGAGTTTTATCATTCGCCAGTGGCGAAGGACGACCGTTCGCTGATGAACATTCCGTTCACGCTGCGCAGCGCCGATCTGGACAAGGCCTTTCTCCAGGCCACCGAAGCGGCGGGCCTGACCCAGTTGAAGGGCCATCGTTCGGTGGGCGGCATGCGCGCGTCAATTTACAACGCCATGCCGGTCGAAGGCGTGCAGGCGCTGGTGCAGTGCATGCGCGAGTTCGAGCGCAAGCATGGCTGAATCCATGAGCCGCGCACCGTTGAAAATCCTCACGCTGAATTCGATTGCCGGCGTCGGTCTGCAGCGTTTTCCGGCGGAACGTTATCAGGTGAGTAACGCTACCGCCGCGCCGGACGCGATACTCGTGCGCTCGCACGACATGCACGCGATGGACATCCCCGCCAGCGTCATGGCCATCGGCCGCGCCGGAGCCGGCACCAACAACATTCCGGTCGACAAGATGAACCTGCGCGGTGCGCCGGTGTTCAACGCGCCCGGTGCCAATGCCAACGCGGTGAAGGAACTGGTCATTGCTGCGCTGCTGATGGCGGCGCGCAACCTGCTGCCGGCGGCGCGTTATGTCGATGGTTTGCAGGGCGATGACAAAACGCTGCACAAGCTGGTCGAGGACGGCAAGAAACAGTTTGCCGGTCTTGAACTGCCTGGCCGCACGCTCGGTGTGATCGGCCTCGGCAAGATCGGCAGTCTGGTGGCGGATGCCGCGATCAAGCTCGGCATGGATGTGCTGGGTTACGACCCGGATATCACTGTCGATGCGGCGTGGAGCCTGCCGTCGCAGGTGCGCAAGGCGCATACCATTGAAGAAGTGCTGAAAGCCGCCGATTTCGTCACGCTGCATGTGCCGCTGGTGCCGGCAACGCGCAATCTGATTAATTCACAACGTGCGCTGTTGCTGAAAAAGGGTGCGGTGCTGCTGAATTTTTCGCGTGACGGCATTGTCGACAACGACGCCGTGATCGAGGCGCTGGCTGCCAAACGGCTGCGCACTTACGTCTGTGATTTTCCGGCGCAGAAGCTCGCGGGCCATCCACAGGTGGTGGCCTTGCCGCACCTCGGCGCATCAACGCGCGAGGCCGAGGACAACTGCGCGGTGATGGTTGCCGACCAGGTGCGTGATTTTCTTGAGCACGGCAATATCCGCAATGCGATCAATTTCGCCGACGTGGTGATGCACCGCGAATCGGCCTGGCGCGTGGCGATTGCCAATGCCAACGTGCCGAACATGGTCGGGCAGATTTCCACGACCCTGGCCCGCGCCAGCCTCAACATTCACAACATGCTGAACAAATCGCGCGGCGATCTGGCCTATACGCTGGTCGATGTCGACAGCGCGGTGCCGGATGCGGTGATTGCAGAACTGGCAGCGATCAAGGGCGTGCTCGCGGTAAGATATCTGCCGACGAATTGAGCAAGATACTTGAACGCTGCACTTGAACGTAACACCTGATCCAATACGCGCATGGCTGATTCACTGAAAGATATCCGCGGCAAGATTGATGCGCTGGACACCCGGCTGGTGCAGTTGCTGTCGGCGCGTGCGAAACTGGCCCAGCAGGCCTGGCAGGCCAAAGGCAGTGCGGCTGCCTACAAGCCCGAGCGTGAAGCGCAGGTGTTGCGCCGGGTGCGCGAATTGAATAAAGGGCCATTGACGGGCGCTACATTGAGCCGGTTGTTCACCGAAATCATGTCGGCCTGTCGTGCGCTTGAAGAGCAGATGGCGGTGGCCTATCTGGGTCCCGAGGGCACATTCAGCCAGGAAGCCGTGGTCAAACATTTCGGCGCCGTCACCGGATCCCAGCCGCATGCCACGATTGACGAGGTTTTTCGCGCCGTCGAAACCGGCGCAGCGGGTTATGGCGTGGTGCCGGTGGAGAATTCAACTGAAGGTGCAGTTGGTCGCACGCTGGACTTGCTGCTGAATACCTCGGCACGCATCTGCGGCGAAGTGATGCTGCCGGTGCGGCAATGTCTGATGAGCGTGGCGCCGGGGCGCGACGGCATCAGCAAGGTGTATTCACATACCCAGAGCCTGGCACAGTGCCAGCAGTGGTTGTCGCGCAACCTGCCGCAGGCGGAACGCATTGCCGTGGTCAGCAATGCCGAGGCTGCGCGGCTGGCGAGTAAAGACCGGCATTCAGCGGCGATTGCCAGTCGTACCGCGGCTACTTTGTACGGTCTCAAGCTGCTGGCGCGCAATATAGAAGACGATCCGAAGAACACCACACGGTTTGCGGTGATCGGTGCAGAAGAAGTCTCACCGTCGGGCCGTGACAAAACCTCGCTGGTACTGTCGACGCGCAACGAGCCGGGCGCAGTGCACGAGCTGCTGACGCCGCTGGCGAAACATGGCGTGAGCATGACCAGGCTGGAATCGCGTCCTGCGCGCACGGGTTTGTGGGAATACGTGTTCTACGTCGATATCCAGGGCCACCAGCAGGAACCGCGCGTGGCCCGCGCGCTCACCGCGCTGGCGCGCAAGACCTCCTTCCTGAAAGTGCTGGGATCCTATCCGGCGGCACGTTGAACTGGTATTTATTATTAAGAGCGCCTGACAGAAAGACCGAACCCAATTAAACCGCCGATAAATTCTTTTCAATACCCCCTTGAGGGGTGCGCCGATGAACGCAGCTCAAACCTGCGCACAAAACGCGCTGAAGGCAGGCAACATAATTTATTAAAAACAATTACTTGCATTGATTCAATTGGCGAGTTTTCCGAACTTTTTGATGCTATCGGCGTTAATCCGCGTTCACCGGCGGTTAACATTTTCTGATTTCGATGTTGATTATAAGTATTTGTTTTTATTGATAAAATAATATGAATGTCTGCGATCTCGCGCCCGGTTATATCCGCGCCATTGCGCCCTACCTGCCGGGCAAACCGACCTCCGAACTGGCCCGCGAACTGGGACTCGATGAGTCCGGCATCGTCAAACTGGCATCGAATGAAAATCCACTGGGCGTCAGCCCGAAAGCCGCGCTTGCCATACGCGCGATACTCGACGGCCTCGCGCGTTATCCGGACGGCAACGGTTTTGAGCTGAAACAGGCTTTGTCGCAGCGCTGCGGTGTTGAACCGGAAAATATCGTGCTCGGCAACGGCTCCAACGACGTGCTGGAACTGGCGGCGCGTTCATTCCTCACGCCGGGATTGTCCGCGGTGTATTCGCAGCATGCGTTTGCGGTGTATCCGCTGGCGGTGCAGGCGATGGGGGCGCAGGGCATTGCCGTACCAGCACGCGAGTTTGGCCATGATCTGCCGGCAATGGCGCGCGCGGTGCAACCCGATACCCGGATGATGTTCATCGCCAACCCGAACAACCCGACCGGCACATTCATTGACGGTGCCGCGCTCGAAACATTCATCGCGCAGTTGCCGCAGGAAGTGCTGATCGTGCTCGACGAGGCCTACAACGAATATCTGGAACCGCAGTTCAGGTACGACGGCATCGGTTGGCTGAAAAAATATCCGAATCTGGTGATCAGCCGCACTTTCTCCAAGGTCTACGGCCTGGCCGGCCTGCGCATTGGTTATGCACTGGCGGCACCCGGTGTCGCCGACTTGATGAACCGCGTGCGCCAGCCCTTCAACGTCAACAGCCTGTCGCTGGCGGCCGCAGCAGCGGCGCTGGATGACGAAGCGTTTGTCCGCGAAAGCCATGACCTCAACCGTCGCGGCATGCGGCAGATCGTCGCCGGCTTGCAGCAGCTGTCGCTGAATTACATCCCGTCCTACGCCAACTTCATCACCTTCAAGGTGCCGGGCGCGTCCGCCGTGTTCCAGAAGCTGCTGAAGGCCGGCGTCATCGTGCGGCCGATTGCCAATTACGGCATGCCCGATCATCTGCGGGTGTCGATTGGACTGGAATCCGAAAACGCGCGTTTTCTCGAAGTATTGCAGCAGGCCTTGACGGCTTGATTTTGCGGTTCGAGGCGGTGACTGAGACTGCGGTAAGGTAACGATTGGGCGATTAATGCGCCTGCGCGGATTGTCTGAACGGAACGCTTGAACGGAATAGTCATGTCGGCCAAATTACGCATCAATAAACTGGTTGTTATCGGTGTCGGCCTGATCGGCGGTTCGTTTGCGCTCGCGCTGAAAAAAGCGCGCATCGTCAAACAGGTGGTCGGCGTCGGCCGCAGCCGCAAGAACCTGCAGGTGGCGCTGCGTCGCGGCGTGATCGACAAGGCTGAAACCGATGCTGCACGCGCGGTGGTGGATGCCGATCTGGTGCTGGTCGGTGCGCCGGTGGGGCAGATGCCGGGTATTTTTGCGCGCATCGCGCCGGTTTTGCCGAAACATGCCGTGGTCACTGATGCCGGCAGTACCAAGCAGGATGTGATTGCTGCGGCACGTCGCCATCTCGGCGCACATTTTGCGCAATTCGTACCGGCGCACCCGATTGCCGGCACCGAACACAGCGGGGCGGGTGCTGCGTTTCCCGAACTGTTCCGCGACCGCAACCTGATCCTGTTGCCGCAAAAGGAAACCAAAGCTGCCGCGGTTCGCCTGGTGCGCGCGGCCTGGCTGGCCTGCGGCGCGAACATTGTGCGCCTCGAGGCAGCAGAGCACGATGAAATTTTCGGCGCGGTCAGCCATCTGCCGCATGTGGTGGCGTTTGCGCTGGTGAATCTGCTGGCGCAGCGGCGCGATGCCAAACGCCTGCTCGGTTTTTCCGGCGGCGGCCTGCGCGACACGGTGCGCATTGCCGGCAGCTCGCCGGAAATGTGGCGCGACATCTGCATCGCCAATCGCGCAGCACTGGTGCCGCTGGTTGACGGATACATCAGTGAACTCGAAGCCGCTCGCGCCGCTCTGGCGGCGGGTGACGGGGAATCGCTTGAGCATATGTTCAGCGCTGCGCAAAAAGCACGGGCGCGGTGGTTGCTTAAAAAGTAAATGAGCGCGGCAAAACCCGAATATCTGGATCTGCAGCCGATCCGCGCAGTGCGCGGCACGGTGCGTTTGCCCGGCTCGAAAAGTATTTCCAACCGCACCTTGCTGCTGGCCGCGCTGGCGCAAGGTGTCACGACGCTGCGTGAAGTGCTGGATTCAGACGATACCGGGTACATGCTGACGGCCTTGCGCGCGCTGGGCGTGCGTTGCGAGGCCTCCGGGCCGCGCGCGATGACGGTGCATGGCGTCAACGGTGTTTTTCCGGGCAAGAAGGCTGATCTGTTTCTCGGCAATGCCGGCACCGTGGTGCGGCCGCTGACCGCAGTGCTTGCGTTATGTGGTGGCGAATACGGCATCGACGGTGTTGCACGCATGCACGAACGGCCGATCGGTGACCTGGTCGATGCCCTGCGCCAGTTGGGTGCGGAAATTGACTACCTGGGTAACCCGGGTTTCCCGCCGCTGAAGATCCATCCCGGCAAGCTGAAAACGCAGGCGGAAGTGAGCATCCGCGGCAATGTGTCCAGCCAGTACCTGAGCGGATTGCTGATGGCGCTGCCGCTGCTCGGTGCCCAGACGGTGGTGCGTATCGAGGGTGAATTGATATCCAAACCCTATGTCGAGATCACGCTGAATGCGATGCGCAGGTTCGGCGTCGTTGTGGAACGCAATGGCTGGGCCACATTCACGCTGCCGGCTGGTGCGTGTTATGTCAGCCCCGGTGAACTGTATGTCGAAGGTGATGCTTCATCGGCTTCATACTTTCTCGCTGCTGGCGCGATCAGCGGCCTGAGCGGCGGCGGTCCGGTGCGCGTCGAAGGCGTGGGGCGCAACAGCACTCAGGGTGACGTGCGTTTTGCCGAGGCACTGGAACAGATGGGCGCCGCGGTCAGCATGGGTGAACACTGGATCGAAGCCGGCGCGGGTGAGGACGCAAGAAAACGCGCCCGGCTGCGCGCGGTCGATCTCGACTGCAACCATATTCCCGATGCGGCGATGACGCTGGCGGTGGCTGCACTGTTTGCCGATGGCACGACGACGCTGCGCAATATCGCCAGTTGGCGGGTCAAGGAAACCGATCGTATTGCCGCGATGGCTGCTGAACTGGTGAAACTTGGCGCGAGCGTGGAAGAGGGTGCTGATTACCTGAAAATAACGCCCCCGGCACAATGGCGGCCTGCGGCCATCGATACCTACGATGACCACCGCATGGCCATGTCATTTTCGCTGGCGGCTTTGGGTGGTGTCCCGCTACGGATCAATGACCCGGGCTGCGTGGCCAAAACCTTTCCTGATTATTTCCAGGTATTGGCAGGTATCACCGCATGAGCCTGCCACCGGTCATCGCCATCGACGGCCCCTCGGCCTCGGGCAAGGGCACGATTGCCGCAGCCGTTGCGCAGCACTTGGGATTTCATTATCTGGACAGCGGAGCGTTGTACCGGATTGTCGGTTTTGTCGGAGGAGAGTGTGGGGGCAATCTCGACAATGACTCGGAAATAACCAATATCACATTGAATTTAAAGGTAAAATTTAACGGGGTTCGCGTTTTTGTTGATGCCCGGGAGGTGTCGGATCAGATTCGTGGCGAAGTCGCCGGTACTGCCGCGTCACGAGTGGCGGCCTTGCCCGGTGTGCGCACGGCCCTGATGTCGCTGCAGCATGGTTTTCGCCAGCCGCCGGGCCTGGTCGCGGACGGCCGCGACATGGGTTCGGTGGTGTTCCCGGATGCGCGGCTGAAAATCTACCTGACGGCGACCGCTGAGGAGAGGGCGCGGAGGCGTCATAAGCAGTTGATGGAAAAGGACTCCGGTGCTAGTATGGCGGCCCTTTTGCAGGACATCCGCGACCGCGATTTTCGCGACAGCAACCGCGTCACGGCCCCCCTGTTGAAGTGTGCTGATGCCATTGAAATAGACACTACCGGGATACCGGCGGCTGACGTGGTGGCGCAGGTCTTGCATCTGTATCAGAAGTGCCAAAAAACGTAAAAAACGTAAAAAAGCAATAAAGGCAGCAAACAGGCGTCATGGGCCGCCAGGACCATGGCTTTTTTCAACTACCCTCCCGTTTCTCAAACGGGTGTGATAACCTCCTGATTCCAATGATGAAAACAACCCAACAAGCTGCTACCGTCGGTATTGCTACCGAGAGTTTTGCCGCGCTCTTTGAAGAGAGCCTGGCAACGAAAGAAATGCGCATCGGCGAAGTGATTACCGCCGAAGTCGTGCGTATTGATGACAATTTTGTGGTGGTCAACGCCGGTCTGAAATCCGAGAGCTATGTGGCGATCGAAGAGTTTCATGACGACCGCGGCCAGATTGAAGTAAAGCCCGGTGATTTTGTCAGCGTCGCCATTGAGGCTCTGGAAGATGGGCATGGCGAAACCCGCCTGTCGCGCGACAAGGCCAAGCGCCTCGCAGCCTGGCACGAACTTGAAGACGCTCTCGAGAAGGGCAACATCGTCTCCGGCATGATCAGCGGCAAGGTCAAAGGCGGCCTGACCGTGATGATCAACGGCATCCGTGCCTTCCTGCCCGGTTCGCTGGTCGATACGCGTCCTGTCAAAGACACGACGCCGTACGAAAACAAGGAAATGGAATTCAAGGTCATCAAGCTTGACCGCAAACGCAACAACGTCGTGGTGTCACGCCGTGCCGTGCTCGAAGCCAGCCAGGGCGAAGAGCGGCAGAAGCTGCTCGAGAATCTGCGCGAAGGCGCGACCGTCAAGGGCATCGTCAAGAACATCACCGACTACGGCGCGTTCGTCGACCTTGGTGGCATCGACGGCTTGCTGCACATCACCGATCTGGCCTGGCGCCGGGTCAAACACCCGTCGGAAATGCTCAATGTCGGCGACGAAGTCACCGCCAAAGTGCTCAAGTTCGACCAGGAAAAAAACCGCGTCTCGCTGGGCATGAAGCAGCTGGGCGAGGATCCCTGGGTCGGCCTGTCGCGCCGTTACCCGCCCAACACCCGTCTGTTCGGCAAGGTTTCGAACCTCACCGACTACGGCGCCTTTGTCGAGATCGAGCCGGGCATCGAAGGCCTGGTGCACGTCTCCGAAATGGACTGGACCAACAAGAACGTGCATCCGTCCAAAGTCGTGCAGTTGGGCGATGAGGTCGAAGTGATGGTGCTGGAGATCGACGAAGACCGCCGCCGCATCTCGCTCGGCATGAAGCAGTGCATGGCGAATCCGTGGGAAGAGTTCTCGATGAACTCGAAAAAGGGCGACAAGGTCAGGGGTCAGATCAAATCGATCACCGATTTCGGCATTTTCATCGGTCTTGCCGGTGGCATCGACGGTCTGGTGCACCTGTCCGACCTGTCATGGCACGTGCCCGGTGAAGAGGCCGTGCGCAATTACAAGAAGGGCGAGGAAGTCGAAGCCCAGGTGCTGTCGATCGACGTTGAACGTGAGCGTATTTCCCTGGGCGTCAAGCAGCTCGAAGGTGATCCGTTCACCAGCTACGTCGGCGGCCATGAGAAAAACACCGTTGTCACCGGCACGGTCAAGGCGATCGATGCCAAGGGCGCCGTGATCCACCTCGAAGGTGACATGGAAGGGTATCTGCGCGCGTCGGAAGTTTCGCGAGACCGCGTTGAAGATATCCGCACCAAACTGAAGGAAGGCGATTCGGTGACCGCGATGATCATCAACGTCGACCGCAAGAACCGCACGATCAACCTGTCGATCAAGGCGAAAGACCTTGCAGAGGAGACCGAAGCCATGCAGAAGATGACTTCGGACAACAAACAGGCGAGTTCGGGGACCACCAATCTTGGCGCGCTGCTCAAAGCCAAGCTGGACACAGCCAATACTCAACAATAAAAGTAAGGGAGCATCATGACCAAGTCGGAGTTGATCGCGAAACTGGCGGCACGTTATCCGCAGCTTGTGGCCAAGGACGCCGAACTGGCTGTAAAGATGATTCTCGATGCCATGGGGAAAAGCCTGTCACAGGGGCAGCGCATCGAAATCCGGGGCTTTGGCAGTTTCGGACTCAACTACCGACCGCCGCGTACCGGGCGCAATCCTAAATCGGGCGAACGTGTGCAGGTGCCGGCGAAGTACGTGCCGCATTTCAAGGCCGGCAAGGAATTGCGCGAACGCGTCGACATCAAGAAATAACGGACGATCAGGCATCGTTCCTTTGGGCGGCATGGCTACAAGGCCATGCCGCTTTTTTGTGTGCTGCGGCGCGCTCCCGCGCGAATGGCGGGGCGTGATATTCTCGACGGGCCATGCAATACCTAATGTGGATCATCAAGGTCGTACTGTTCCTCCTGATCCTGTCGTTTGCGATCGTGAACACGGATCCGGTCACGGTGCGGTATTACCTCGGATACCGGTGGGAAGCGCCGCTGGTGGTCGTGCTGCTGGTCGCCATCTGCGCCGGCGCGCTGGTGGGGCTGCTGGCGGGTTTGTTCCAGACGCTGCGGTTGCGCCGGCAGATTGCCGTGCTGAAGCGCGAACTGGGCGCCGCCCGGCAACCCGACGCGCCGCTCCTGCCGCCATCCGACCTGTTGTGAAATTTGCCGTGAAAATTGTTGTGAAGCGCCGCGCATAATGGACATCGAACTGTGGTGGCTGCTGACTTTGCCGCTGTTTTTCGCGCTGGGCTGGATGGCGGCGCGCGTCGACATCCGCCAGATCGTCACTGAATCCCGGCTGCTGCCCGCATCGTATTTCAAGGGCCTGAATTTCCTGCTCAATGAGCAGCCCGACAAGGCGATCGAGGCCTTCATCGAAGTGGCCAAGGTCAATCCCCAGACCATCGAGCTGCATTTCGCGCTGGGCAGCCTGTTCCGTCGCCGCGGTGAGGTCGAACGAGCGATCCGCATGCACCAGAACCTGGCCGAGCGTGAAGACCTCGCGCAGGAGCAGAAGCTGCAGGCCGTGCTCGAGCTGGCGCAGGATTACCTGAAGGCGGGATTGCTCGATCGCGCTGAAGAATTGTTCCTGAAGCTTGACGATACGCCGCATGCCGAGGCCGCGCTGCGGTTCCTGCTGGAAATCTATGAGCAGGAAAAGGAATGGCGCAAGGCGATTGTGATTGCCGAAAAACTCGAAGTCCTCAACGGCAGTTCCTTCCAGAAGGAAATTGCCAATTTCTACTGCGAAATGGCGGCACGCGAGCTGATGCAGTCGCGACCTGCCGATGCACGGCCCTTGTTGACAGAGGCGCTGGCGCATCATCGGCTGTGCGTACGGGCGAACATGCTGCTGGGTGATCTGGAGCGTGACCTCGGCAACGGGCCCGCGGCGATTGCCGCCTGGCAGCACATTGAATCGCAGAACCCGGCCTATCTGTCGCTGGTCGCGGAGCGGTTGCTGATTGCCTACCGCGAAGCGGGGCAGCCCGACGAGGGCCTCAACCTGCTGCGCGGTTTTCTCGAAAAGTATCCGTCGATGGATTTGCTGGATCTGGTGTACCAGGCCACGCTGGCCGACAGCGGGGCGCAGGCCGCATACCGGCTGGTGCGCGATGAAGTGCGGCGTACGCCGACCATGCTCGGGCTCGACAAGCTGCTGGAAGCGCAATTGCTGGAAGTGCCGCCAGAGCGCCGCACCGATCTTGAATTGATCAAACAACTGATCCACCAGCACACGCGTAGCCTCGCCATGTACAAATGTGAACACTGCGGTTTTCGTGCACGGCAGTTTTACTGGCATTGCCCGGCCTGCGGCGAATGGGAAACCTACGCGCCGCGACGTACCGAAGAAAAAGGAATACCGGCATGAAGCGCGCCGGAGCTGAAGGACATTCCGGCGTGAAGCGTGCCGGAGCTGAAGGACTACCGGCGTGAAGTCTGCCGGAGCTGAAGGAATACCGGCGTGAAGTCTGCCATAGCTGGGGGACATTCCGGCTTGAAACTCGCCGGAGCAAAGGGCGTATCTGCATGAGCATGGATCAAAAGGGCTCGCGGGTCATTGTCGCACTGGATTACGCCAGTGCTGCCGAGGCGCTGGCATTCGCGCAACGGCTGGACCCCAAACGCTGCCGGGTCAAGGTCGGTAAGGAATTGTTTACCGTTGCCGGTCCTGATCTGGTGCGGCAACTGGCAGCGCACGGTTTCGACGTGTTCCTTGATCTCAAATACCACGACATTCCGAATACTGTGGCCTCGGCCTGCAAGTCCGCGGCGGCGCTCGGTGCGTGGATGATCAATGTACATGCCGGTGGCGGGCGCACGATGATGCAGGCGGCGCGCGAAGCACTTGCCGGACTGTCGCATCCGCCCATGTTGATTGCGGTGACGGTACTGACCAGCATGGGCGCTGAAGACCTGCGTGAAACAGGACATTCGGAAGAACCCAAGGTACTGGTCGAGCGCCTGGCACGGCTGGCTGCCGCCAGCGGCATGGACGGCGTGGTGTGTTCGGCGCAGGAAGCTTTGCTGCTGCGCCGTGCCTGCGGGGCGGATTTTTGTCTGGTGACGCCGGGTATTCGTCTCGCCGATGCTGCGCAGGATGACCAGAAACGCATTGTCACGCCGCAGGTGGCGATTGCCGACGGGGCGGATTACCTGGTGGTCGGCCGGCCGATTACCCGTGCCGCAGATCCGCTGGCCGTGCTGGACCGGATCAATGCCGACATTGCCAGTGCATTAAAATCATCAGTTGACCAAATTCGCTAATGAAAAAAATACTGAAGAAAAAACCGGTGTCACCACGCGGCGGCCTGCCGGCACAGATGCGCCGCGCCCGGGTGCTGGTGGCCGGTGATGTGATGCTGGATCGCTACTGGTTCGGCGAAGTCAGCCGCATTTCGCCGGAGGCACCGGTGCCTGTGGTCAAGGTTGATCGTGTCGAGGAACGCCCGGGTGGTGCGGCGAATGTTGCGCGCAACGTCGCTGCGCTCTCGGCAAAGGCTTCACTGTTGTCGGTGGTGGGGCGTGATGAGGCCGGGCGCTGCCTGCGCCAGTTGCTGAAACGTGATCGCGTTATTGCCAGCCTGCACGACGATCCGACCATCTCCACCACAGTCAAACTGCGGGTCATCGGTCGTCGTCAGCAGTTGCTGCGCGCAGATTTTGAGACCCTGCCCAGCCATGAAGTGCTGGCGTCGAAACTGAAAGATTTCGAGCGTCTGCTGAAAAGTTGCGATGTGGCGATCCTGTCGGACTACGGCAAGGGTGGCCTCGCGCATATCGCCCGCATGATCGCGCTGGCGCGCCGTCACCAAAAGCCGGTGCTGGTCGATCCCAAGGGCGAGGACTATTCGCGTTATCGCGGCGCGACGCTGGTGACACCCAATTGTGCTGAGCTGCGCGCGGTGGTCGGTGGCTGGAGCAGTGAAGCTGCGCTGACGACGAAAGCGCAGAACCTGCGCCAGCGGCTGGGCATCGGTGCCATGCTGGTTACGCGCAGCGAGGAAGGCATGACGCTGTACCGGCGCGGCAGCAGGCTGCATGTGCCGGCACAGGCGCGCGAAGTGTATGACGTCAGCGGTGCCGGTGACACGGTGATCGCCACCATCGCCGTGATGCTGGCGGCAGGGCAGGACCTGGAAAGCGCAGTGCGCATTGCCAACCGTGCCGCGGGCATCGTCGTCGGCAAATTCGGCACTGCAGTGGTCCAGCCGGACGAATTGTTCCCGCCGGCGCAGGAGGAATAAGCCATGATCCATGTGGTCACCGGCGCTGCCGGTTTTATCGGCGCCAACCTGGTCAAGGGCCTCAACGCGCAGGGCATCACCGACATCCTCGCTGTGGATGACCTGACGCAGGGCGAAAAATTCCGTAACCTGGTCGACTGCCGGATCAGCGACTACCTCGACAAGGATGAATTCCTCGCTCGCATCAAAGCCGGCGCTTTCCGCCGTGGCGTGAAGGCGATACTGCATCAGGGCGCCTGTTCCGACACCACGGCCAGTGACGGCCGTTATGTGATGGACACCAATTACACCTATTCCTGCACGCTGCTGGATTTTTGCGCAGCCGAGACGATCCCGCTGATTTATGCGTCATCCGCGGCGACCTATGGCGCACTGACCGGTTTTCGTGAGCAGGCGGACTGCGAAGGCCCGTTGAACGTCTACGGCTATTCAAAACTGCTGTTTGACCTGCGGGTGCGGCGTCTGCCGCCCGGCGGTCCGCAGGTGGTCGGGTTGCGTTATTTCAATGTTTATGGCGACCGCGAGCAGCACAAGGGACGCATGGCCTCGGTGGCATATCATTTCTTTAATCAGTACCGCGCCGAGGGCCATGTGCGGCTGTTCGAAGGCAGCGGCGGCTATGGCAACGGCGAGCAGCGCCGCGATTTTGTCTCGGTCGAGGATGTGGTCAAAGTCAATTTGTACTTCCTGAATAACGGCGACAAGTCAGGGATATTCAATTGTGGCAGCGGCGCGGCACAGTCTTTCAACGATGTCGCTGTTGCCACGGTGAACGGTTGTCGTGCGGCGGCGGGTGAGCCAGCCTTGTTGCTGGCGGATCTGCAGAGCAAAAGCGTGATTCGCTATATCCCGTTTCCCGGCGACCTCAAGGGCAAATACCAGAGTTATACCCAGGCTGATCTGACCGCCTTGCGCGCAGCCGGCTACCAGAAACCGTTTCTGACGGTGGAGCAGGGCGTCGCGCGGTACTGCCAGCAATTGCTGGCGAAAAGCGCGGGCTGAGTCATGGACAGGACACTGGAGGACTTCGTCGGCAATACGCCGCTGGTGAAGTTGCAGCGCATACCCGGCGCGACCAGCAATGCGGTGCTGGTCAAACTCGAAGGCAACAACCCGGCGGGATCGGTCAAGGATCGTCCCGCACTGTCGATGATCCGCCGCGCAGAGGAGCGCGGCACCATCAAGCCCGGCGATACGCTGATCGAGCCGACCAGTGGCAACACCGGCATTGCGCTGGCGATGGTGGCGGCGATCATGGGCTACCGCATGGTGCTGGTGATGCCGGAGAACCAGTCGCTGGAACGCCAGCAGACCATGCGCGCCTATGGCGCCGAGCTGGTGCTGACACCGAAAGAGGTCAGCATGGAAGGCGCGCGCGATGTCGCTGAACGCATGGTGCGTGAGGGGCGCGGCGTGATGCTCGATCAGTTTTCGAATCCCGACAATCCGCTGGCACATTACGAAGGCACCGGCCCGGAAATCTGGCGCGATACCGGTGGCCGCGTCACGCATTTCATTTCGAGCATGGGCACCACCGGTACCATCATGGGTGTGTCACGCTACCTCAAGGAAAAAAATCCGCAGGTGCAGATTGTCGGCTGCCAGCCGACCGATGGTTCGCAGATCCCGGGCATCCGCAAATGGCCCGCTGCGTACCTGCCGAAAATCTGCGACTGGTCGCAGGTCAATCAGGTGGTCGAGGTAACGCAGGCCGACGCAGAAAACATGATGCGGCGGCTGGCCGGTGAAGAGGGAATTTTTGCCGGCGTGTCTTCCGGCGGCGCGTTGTGGGCGGCGCTGCAGATTTCAGCGCAGGTGCATGACGCGGTCATTGTGTCCATCGTTTGCGACCGCGGCGACCGTTATCTGTCCACGGGTGTATTCGCATAACGGTCATCCGCAAATACTTTGTAAGCAATTGTTTTTAAAGGTAATTTCGTGAATACCGTATTGGTGTTTGATATTGAAACCGTGCCCGACGTCGCCGGCATCCGCAAGTTGCACGGGATCGACAGCACAGTGTCCGACCGCGATGTCGCGGAAATGGCCTTCCAGTTGCGCCGGCAGAGCCACGGCAATGATTTCCTGCCGCATTACCTGCAACGTGTGCTGGTGATTTCCTGCGCGCTGCAGGATCGCGACAGTTTCAAGGTGTGGTCGCTGGGTGCGGCCGGGGAAAGTGAAGCTGAAATCATCCAGCGTTTTTTTGATGGCATCGAGAAATACACGCCGCAACTGGTGTCCTGGAACGGCGGCGGTTTTGATCTGCCTGTCCTGCATTATCGTGGACTGATGCATGGCGTGACGGCCGCGCGCTACTGGGACATGGGCGAGGACGACCGCGAATTCAAATGGAACAATTACATCAGCCGTTACCATCAGCGCCATCTCGATCTGATGGATCTGCTGGCGCTGTATCAGGGCCGTGCCAATGCGCCGCTGGACGCGCTGGCACAACTGATGGGCCTGCCGGGCAAACTCGGCATGGATGGCTCTGCGGTATGGGGCGCCTATCAGGACGGCAAGCTCGAAGACATCTGGCGTTACTGCGAAACCGATGTCGTCAATACCCACCTGGTGTTTCTGCGTTTCCAGCTGATGCGCGGTGCGTTGACCCAGGCACAGCACGATACGCAAATCACGATGGTGCGTACCACGCTGGAAAAAGCCGGGCAACCGCACTGGCAGGAATTTCTCGCGCGCTGGACGGCATAACGTAATAACAAAGTAAAAATCACGCACCACGCTGCTGTGCGCGGTCTGAAAAATCGTAATGACTCCCTTGTTGATCGAATCCCTGGACCAGGAAGGCCGTGGCATTGCCCGCCGTGACGGCAAGGTCGTCTTTGTTGAAGGCGCGCTGCCCGGTGAGCGGGTCGAAGTCTCGGTTTATCGCAAAAAACCGGCGTTCGAGCAGTCATTCGCAACGCGGATTTTTGATCAAAGCGCGTCGCGCACCACGCCGGGCTGCAGATTTTTCGGCCTCTGTGGCGGCTGCAGCCTGCAGCACATGGATGCGCGCACCCAGGTTGCCGCCAAACAGCGTGTGCTCGAAGACAACCTGCGGCATATCGGCAAGGTGCAGCCCGAACAGATGCTGCCGGCGATTTACGGTCCGGCCTGGGGCTACCGCCACCGCGCGCGCCTGACGGTGCGGCATGTGTTCAAAAAGGGCGGCGCGCTGGTGGGTTTTCATGAGAAACGCAGCAGTTATGTTGCCGACATGACCAGCTGTGAGGTGTTGCCAAGGCGGATTTCGGATCTGCTGCCGCTGCTCCGCCAGTTGGTCGACAGCCTGAGTCTGCGTGCGCGATTGCCGCAGATCGAGTTGGCGGTGGCCGACAACGCCGATGTGCTGGTGCTGCGCAACCTGGATGCGCTGACGCCGGAAGATGAAGACAAACTGCGCGTCTTTGCCGACGCACATCGCGTGGTGTTCTATCTGCAGCCCTCAGGGCCGGAAACGGCGGCGTTGTTCTGCCCGCCGGACACCGGTGCACTGTATTACACGCTGCCCGAATTCGACGTACGCATCCATTTCCGCCCCACCGACTTCACCCAGGTCAACCATGCCATTAATCAGGTGCTGGTGCGCCGCGCACTGAACCTGCTGGCGCCGCAACCCGGTGAACGCATCGCCGACCTGTTCTGCGGGCTGGGCAATTTCACGCTGCCGATTGCGCGCAGCGGCGCGCAGGTCATCGGCATCGAAGGCAGCAAAGGGCTGATCAGCCGGGCGGAGGAGAATGCACGCAGCAACGGGCTGGCTGACAATACGCGTTTCCTGACCATGGACCTGTTCAAGATCGACGCCGAACAGTGGGCCGCGCTGGGGCCATTCGACAAGTTGCTGATCGACCCGCCACGCGATGGTGCAATGGAACTGATCAAGCTGATCGGGGCCGGCGGCCCGCGGCGCATCGTCTACGTATCCTGCAGCCCGTCAACTCTGGCCCGTGATGCCGAAGTGCTGGTGGCGACGCATGGCTACAAGCTGCGTGCCGCCGGCGTGATCAACATGTTCCCGCATACGGCACACGTGGAATCGATGGCGTTGTTTGAGAGGGAGTAGGCCTGGCGCGGCTGGAATAATGCAGGCAATAAAAAAGCGGCCCGCAGGCCGCTTTTTTTAAGCGTTTTCAGTTGCGCAAGTTTCAGTCACGATCACCGCTGGTGAAGCCCAGGATCTGCAGCAGGCTGGTGAAGATGTTGTACAGCGACACATACAATGTCAGCGTCGCCGACACGTAGTTGGTTTCACCGCCGCGGACTATCGAATTGATCTGCCACAGGATGATCGCCGACGAGAAGATGATGAAGCCACCGCACAGCGCCAGCTGCAGCACCGGGCTTTGCAGGAAGATGTTGGCGAGCACCGCCAGCATGATCACCACGAAGCCGACCAGCATGAACTTGTTGAGGAAGCTGAAGTCACGTTTGGTCGTCGCGGCAATGCCCGACAGCACAAAAAACACCGCAGCCGTGCCGCCTGCAGCCATCATCACCAGTTGCCCGCCGTTACGCAGCGACAGGATGCTTTGCAGCATCGGTGCCATCATCAGGCCGAGGAAGGCGGTGAAGCCGAGCAGCAGGCCGACACCGAGCACGCTGTCGCGGTTTTTCTCGATTGCGAAAATCCAGCCGTAGAACACGGCCAGCATCACCAGCATCGACATGATCGGGCTGGCGCGCATGAAGCTGAAATTGATGAAATTGGTGCCGACCGCAGCGCCGATCACCGTGGGGATCAGCGAGATCGCGAGCAGCATATAGGTGTTACGCAGTACCTTGTTCTGCTGGACGGCAATGTCGGACGTGCCGGCAGAATAGGTTGCCCCGGTGCGCAGTTCAGGTTGCATAGTGATGGATCTCCAAAAGGTTCACCAAAAAAGCTGGTGTAAGCAGGATGTAAGACTACTGAAAGGCGGTTAAAGTTGCAATCGGTATCGGCCGATTTTCGGGCTGCCAGGGTTGCGCAAGCAATTGATAATAGATGATATTATGCGCCGCAATTGTGACAGCCAGGGCGCATCCAGTGCGGGTTTGGGGCTACAATCCGCCCCCGGCAGCGGTAATTTCCGCGAATACGGAGAGTTGGCAGAGCGGTTGAATGCACCGGTCTTGAAAACCGGCAGGGCCTCACGGTCCTCGTGAGTTCGAATCTCACACTCTCCGCCAGAGATGGCTATAAGTCATTGAAAAATAACAATTATGTATTTAACGATTCATACTACCCCCTAATTGACCCATTGAACTGGCAGGATTGACGACTCATTCTGGGCTAAGCCAATTTAGTCAAGGAGCGCGGCGATATGGTGATGCAAAGAGACGTGCTTATGACAATCATTGGCGCAGCGGTTGGCGCTTTGATCGGCTGGGCGACCACACATGCCTATTATCTGAAGGCGCTCGACGACATGAATGCTGATGCAAAGCGGAAGCAGATATTAGAATCGCTTTAACAATACAGATGCAATCCCCTACCTCACTCCTTGCCTTACCACGTCACGCAACATGCGACCGCCTTTGCCCTTAATTTCGTGCACTGGGTAGTCCGCGTGATTTACCGTCTGCCTGGGCCATGAGCCATGCAGCCAGTCGGCCTTCCGCATCTACGCTTCCGTGGAATTCTGTTGAGGCCTGTTTTGGCGCGTAATACGGTGCCGCCGCTTTGCGCGCATCAATGATTTCCCGGCGCAATGGCTTCGGCACGCCCGGCGTGGATTCCCCCCGCGACATCGCCAGCAATAACTCATGGGGCAGTAGCCCGGTTGCCGACGCTGCCTTGCGCGCCTTCTCCGTCATCTTGTTGACGCCGCCCTTACGCCGACCCGCGCCTGGTCGTTTGCCGCCCCTCGTTGATGCCATGCAATCCTTTGATTGATTGAGATTTGACGTGACCATAACGCAAGCCGAATGTGGCTACCGTACGCCCTGAGAGATAACATCGCGCATCGTTTCACGCGCAGTGCGCCGAATCTCCTGATTCCGCTCGTTGATCTCGCGGCGTTTCTCCTCCGCTGAAGTGGTGCGGTCCTCGCCGATCTCGCGCGCTTCCCGGCGTGCCGCTCCCATATCGCGCGCCGCACGATTGAGGATGGGGGCAGCGTCAATCACATCTCCGTGCTTTTTGTAGTAGGCGTCCGCTTGCTCGCCTTCAAGTTGGCGCATGCTGGCGTCAGCCTTGCGCGCCTTGCTCAGCGTCTCGTAGAACTCGGTCACGTAGCGGCTGTTGGGCGAGTTTGGGTCATGAACAAAGGCCCGAACTACCGGCATCTCGCGTACCGTGGCGGATGGCTTGACCGGGTAGTCACCCAAGGGACGGATCACCAAATCGGCCATGGATGTCACATAGACCCCCATGGTGCCCAGGAGGCCGCGAATCGCATGGTCAATTCTTGCGGGGCTGGTACCAAGGGCGTTCCCGGTTTCACGCGCCGCCATGCTCGTACCAGCCGTGTATTGCAGTTCCGGATCCAGACCCTCCAGCCCCTCTGACACGATGGGGCGCCCCGTGAACAGACTTCGGTTTGCCCACTGCTCCATCGGCACCAGCAGCGCAGTTGGCACGGCTCGGAGTGAAAACACGTCCGTGACAATCGACTTCATGCGCTTCGCGAACTCGCCGCCGTTCTGATCCACGGCGACCTTCGCCAGGCTCTCCGGCACAGACCCGAACACGGCGCCCCATTCAAAGGGCTTCGGGATGCGGATCGGCAACACCTTGCCGTCATCGGTCTTGAATCCGACATTGATATGCCAGTAGACGTTGCGCTCCCACTGCTCGATCTCGTCGTACCAGTCCTCGTCGCGATTCAGCATGAACAGCGCTACACTGAAGGCCGTCAGCATCGAGCCGCGCAGCAGGGTGACCATGAACCGTTCTTGGCTGGTGCGGGCCATCTTGTAAAGTCCTTGCATTGCGGGGTTCAGGAACGGCGTGATGCGGGTCAGCAGCCGGATGTTCTGGCTGGCACCATGCATACCGAAATCAACGGACACTTCCCGGGCGTTGTAGGCCGCCTCAATCAAGCTGTCCGTGTCACCGGGCTTCATGGTGTTCTTGAACTCGGCAACCCGCGTGCCGGCCTCCGTGAGCGATCCCAAGTCGTTCAGCAGCCGGAGAATGCCACCTGGGGTCAGAATCGTTCTGGGGTCGAACCGGCCACGCTTGGCCATGCGCTCCAGCACCGCCTTGGTCTGCTGGCTGTCCCCCTTCCACATATCGGCATACGCGCCGCCGAAGGCCCGGAACAGGCGCGCGGCATCAGATCGTGTGGCGACTTCCTTGAAGCCGGATACCGTGCTCGCAACCGGGAAAATGCCCGCCTTGGACTGGACAAAGCCGGACAGCGTGTCGCGCATGAAATTGCGCGACATGAACTCTGGTGACAGCGTGATGCCAGAACGCAGCAGGTCTGCAGGTATGGTCAACAACTGTTCAATGAACCCCAAGTCCGCCGGCTCAAAGCTCTGCAATGCCTGCCATAGCATCTCATTGTTGATCTGCAGGGCCTTGGTTTCACCGTTGACACGGACGACGACGATGCGCTCGCCGCGGTTGTCGACCGGGCTGGGCACCACCAGCCGTTGAATCTGTTGCAGGGCCTGCAGGCTGTCCTGGTCGAGGGTCACCCCCTGTCGCTCGAGCGCCTCCAGCACGCTTCTGGTGGGCACGTTGAGCACGGCATCCGGTATGGGGATGTCCTCGATCCAGCGTCCGCCGCCGCGCACGGCGTTGGCCAGATTGCGCGCTTTCACCAACACGGCATTCCGGTTCGTGGCGTGAATAATATTCGCCGTGTTCTGGATCAGGTTCGCAATCGGGTCGCGCAGATTCTCCGTGCCACCCAGCAGCCGCTTGAACGGGTTCTTGCCGCCGCCGTGTCCGTTGCCGTCACGCGATTCACGGAAGAACGGGATGTAGGCGCTGTACTGGCGCAGCTTGCCGGCGATGGTGGGCGAGAGCAGTCCACCTTCCACCGCATAGTCGATCAGGCTGTCGTTGAACGCATAGATTTCTTTCGCCGCTTTCCTGAACTCAGGGGTTTCCAGTGACAGGCCGGCGCGGATTTCCTCCGGGGTGAACAGTCGCTCCTTGCCGTGGCGCGTGAGTTCGTCCGCCCGCCGCGCGATCAGGTAGGCATTGAAATCGTGGATTTGCTCGGCAACGGGTTGCAGAATCTCACGCAGGGGTTTTTCGTAGTTCTTGGTGTCGGCGCGCCGTACCGGGTCAAAGGGAATGGTGTTGCTGATAATCCAGCTCTCGATGATTGCCCCGTCACCCGCCAGCAGATGCGCGGCCTTGAACGGGTCTTTGCTCGGCGCGATGCCGGGCTTCAAGTCATGGACCATACGTTTCAATGGCAACCACTTGTCCAGCACCTCGAAGATGAAGCGGTCGCGCAAGGCTTTCGGGTTTGGGCGTTCCGGCGCCTGTCCCACCTTGGCCATGATTCGATCCGCGGGAGGCAGGTTCTGCCAGTCACGAATCGCCCCCTCGATCTGCTTGAATGCCGGCCGGAAGCCATTCTTGTCGACGTACTGGGCAAAGGCAGCGTGAAAGCCGGGCGCGCGTTCCTGTGCCTGCGTCGGCTGTGTCCAGAGCAGCCGGAGGTATTCGGCAAAGCCTTCTTCTCTTTGCAGGGCAACGGTTTTCTGCTGCGCGGCGTAGGGCGTGATCTTGCTCAGTTCGCCGGCATGGGTCTTCATGATGTCGCGCACCGGTCGGCTGGTTTCCGAGAAATGATGCCCGGTCTCGTGACTGATGACGCCGATGTCGTTCTGGTTCCGCACCCGGATGGTTCGGGGCTTCACTTTGAAGATGCCGAGCGTGTCCCGGCTCTGCTTGAAGTGACCCTCGTTGATCGGCACGTTGAACAGCGTCCTGATGGACTGGCGGATGGCATCAGGCCGCGCGCCCGCAGCATCGCGCACTTCACCCCCAACCTCCTGATACGGCGGCGTCATGACCACGCCGGTCCCGGCTGATAATTCGCTGGGCTGTTCTGATTCACTCACTACGGCACTTGTCGGGGCAGCGATCGCTACGGGACTGGTGGCGGGCTGTACCGCAGCTTGTGCCGTGACGGGAGCTCTCACGCCAGTACCTTCGGCGTCAGCCTCACTCGCCAGTTCTTCATCGAGGAAAGCCGTCGCGCTTGCCCCCTCGACAGGTGCCGTTACCGCGAGTGCAGGCACGGCATCGTTGACAGTGGCCGCGGGTGACGATACCGGCGCGGTAGCCGGCGTTGATTCGGCAACGGCTTGACTTGGTGCGGCCACCCCCTCACCCATCGTTGGTGCGCCTTCATCGAGAAAGGCTGCTGCGCTCGGCGCGGACTCAGCAACTGGCGGCAACGACGGCACGGGCGTCCGACTGGCGCGGATCATAGTATCGCTGAGCCTCTGAATCGAGTCGGTGAGCGGACCAGGGGCCCCTTCCTCGCTGAACACCGGAGACAGCAGGCCATCATCAAGAAAAGCGCGCGCGGTCGGTGCGGCTGCAGGCGGCGCGCCCCGGCTCGCGTTCTGCGCGATGGCGCCAACGCCCCCATAAACCGTACCGCCCATGCCGCCAGCAAGTGTCGCCACCTTGAGGTTTTGCCACGCCTCGTTGAATGTGATGTCCGGGTTGTACGTCGCGTAAGCGTTCAGGTCTTGCAGTGCCTGGGTAGCCGCTTCCTGGCCAGCCTCCGCAGCCATGGTGCCGTAGATGCGCGCCATGACAGGCGAACCCTGCTTCAGGGCGATGCGTAGCGGCAGGGCCTCGCCCACACCCTCCAGCACGGCATCAATCGTGGCCGCAGTTGATGACAGCCGGTGTGATGCGCCTTTCCCGCGGGCCTCACCGTACGTTGATCCCGCCTGTATCGCACCGCCACCGCCGCCCGCGATCGCCATGGCAAGTGCGGGATTGCGTGTGATTATCCAGGCGGTGATACCCAGCAACGTCGGCGGGGCTGACTGCGCGAGCGAACTGACGGCCTGCTGTGCTGTGTTCATGCCGTGCGGGGTGACCATCTGCAGATCGTGTCGCGCGGTCGCGGCATCCCGTTCGGCAGCGGCGCGCGCGTCTTCGTCCTCTGTCAGTCGCGCACCTTGGCGTTCGATGGCTCCTGGTGCGGCTCGTCCGGTGACAGCCCCTGCCGGAGTTTCCCCCACGGCGGGGCTTGCGCGCCGCGCGGTAATCGACTCCTCGGCCATCATGCGGCGCAGTTCGGCTACGGCACTGCGCGCGCCGGCGACCATCTGCGCCGGCAGACTTTTCATTACCCCACCTGTGCCAGTCCATGGCGCGCGGCGCTCGCCCTGCACGTCGACATCCCACACATCGCGATACGGTTCCGGTTCAGTCAGCAACACCCGACCGCTGCGCGTGCGTATCGCCGTGGCGGGCCGCTCGGTTCGCCTGAGTTCGTTTTCTGAGGGTGCGGGATCGTGCGGCGCGTCCGGTTGCCCAAGAAATTCGGATGCGCGCTGCCGGACCGCCGGCACCGTGTCCGCATTCAGAAATTCTGTGGCTCTCATTTGTAACCGAAACCCTTCTGCAGCTCAGCCTCGGCCGTTGCGCGATCAATCGTTCCCGCGCGGAAGGCTGCCCGGATATCCTCTGCCGATTTGTATGGCGCGCCTTGTGCCGGTGGTGCGGCACCGCGGACGGATTTCACCATGCCTGTCGCGTCAGCTATGGCGCGATTAAGACCATCCTTGCCGCGATAGCCGGGACTCTTGGCCAAGGTCGTAGCCAGCGACAGCACAGCATCCTCCTCCGGCTTTTCCATAGTGGTTCGGAGTTTGCTGTATGCGTCCTTGCTGTCGGCAGCAACACCGCTTTTCACGAGGTAACCCATGTTCTGGATCAGCGCCGTTGCTTTTCCTTCGCCGTGCTTTGCCTTGAATGACTCAAGGTTCCGTTTCAGGCCGTATTCGTAATCGAGCTTGCTGAGATCAGCCGCGCTTTTTGCATCAACGCCAGCGGTATTGGTGGCGACAATCTTGCCGTCCACCGCAAGTTGCGATCCTGCCGGTAGGACCGTCTGTTTCTTCTCCTCCCGTTTCACCACGCCCAGCAACTCAGCCATTTGGGTCATGTTGATCTGCTTCTGTTCGCCGTTATTCGTGAAGAAGACAAACCCGGTTTTCCTGTCCATCTTGACCGACCCGGGGTCGATGCGATCTTGCCCGGACCTGTTGTAAATTTTTTCCAGTTCGGCGTCATCGCGACCAGAAAGCGCGGCGACGACAACATCTTTCATGCCCTCGCGCTCCAGATTTTTCTGCGAATCCTGAAATCCTTTCATCGATGCCAGGTCACCACGCTTCTGCGCCTCAGTAGCCAGGGTCTCGAAAGACGCACCGTTGGCGACGAACTGCCGGTAATCGGTCGTGTGGTCACGCTGTTGGCGCTTGTCCTGGAGAATGGCACGCTGCTCAACAGTCTGGTCCGGTAGCAGGGAATCATTCGCGGCCATGGCCTTTTCCTGCGAACCCATGACCTTGACGCCGTACTCACGCACGCGCTGCGCATTCGCCTCCCGTGCCTGTTCGCTGTCGTAGCCTTGAATAGCTCGATGCATTAGACCGCCCTGAACCATTGCATTTTGGAAACTCATGACCTGCTCCTTTTTAAATAAAAATCAATTTTTTATTCGCCGCCCGCCTGCAGTGTTCTCGCCTGGGGGCTTGCGCCCGCTGCCATCGACCAAATTCAGTATGTCCGTCCACGGATCGTCCGGGCTTATCGCCTTGACACCTACAGCCGACAACCGCGGCATCATGTACGGCAATACCGCTTTCGCGGCTTCCTGTCGTTCTTCAAACGTGGGAACGTGCGGCTTTTTTCCCGGCATTGCTATGGGTTTGCCACGCGACACCCGCAGCAGTAATTCGTAAGGCGTTTCACCGGACTGCACAGCAGCCTCGCGCATCTTCCGCGTGAACATGTTGACCGCCCCGGGTGGCCGTCCGCGCCCCCTGCGCTTCGCCGCCGTCATTGCGGACGCTCCTGCTGTTCCTCAAGGGATGGCGCCATCAACAACTCAACGGCGTATTCACGTTCGAGCGTGCGCACCATATCCTGCAGGCCATCAACCCACTTCCAGTAGTTATTGCGGTCCATCCAATCCGGCTTGTGCTGCAACCACTCGTCGTACGGCAAGGTGTCAGCAATCATCTGCTGAACCGACCGATATTCGCGCTGCGCAACGGCCAGCCCCTCGAGGTCAACAAATGTCTGAAGCAGATTCGGAAACGGCACGATCGGCTTGAAATGCGCCTCAGCCCATTCCCGGTCTTTGCCCTGCAATTCAATCGATTCAAACATTGTCATCGCCCCGGTTTAAAACCGGGCACGTTTAGGGTGTCCGGTAATCCAGCCTTTTCCAGCCGTCTCGTGCGCTCAACACACGCATAACCGGGGATTGGATCGTTGACAGCGGCTGTCGGCACCGGCAACGGCATCGCCTGTCCCCCGGAGAATGGTCGCAAACCGATAACGGTCTGTCCGGTGATGTGGTTGATACGGCTGGGCAGGTTGTCTTCTGAGCGCGTGGCCAGCAGGCACCACGCAGGGTTGCCCGCGAACTGGACATTAACGACCTTAACCCCGTCCAAGGACTGCAGGAATTTCGCGATCTGCTGCGGGCCATCATTGAATGACGTACCGCAGTCGACGCGGGTTGCCCAGCGGTCCGGACACAGCTTGAAGGCCGTGCTGGCGCTGACTACGCAGAAGCCCGATGCGAACAGTGATTCGATCACGTAACGACGAAGTTTTGCATTGTAGATCATTATTTATCCTTTGCAATCAATTAGTTATTTCATAATTCATTCGCCAGCTTTGGCGGATTTGTAATCAAAGCCGGTGACTGCACACTTCAACTGCGGTTGCGATCTTTTGATCTCCGGTCCGCCATAATTCTCGAACCGCATCAATTCCTCGCGGAAACAGAGCCGGATGTCACCAAGCGGGCCGTTCCTGTGTTTGCGCACCAGGAGTTCAGCCGTCCCTTTGGCGGGCGTGTCTTTGTTGTAGATTTCGTCGCGGTAGAGCAGCGCGATGAAATCCGCGTCCTGCTCAATTTCCCCGGAATCTCGGAGATCGGACATCAGCGGTCGCTTGTCGTTTCGACCCTCGACCTGGCGGCTCAGTTGCGACAGTGCGATTACGGGAACCGCGAGTTCCTTGGCAAGACTCTTCAGTCCGCGGGAAATACTCCCGACCTCCTGCGTCCTGTTGTCGCCATCGCCGCGCATGAGCTGCAGGTAATCGACAACGATTAGCGCCAAGCCATGTTGCCGCTTGATTTGCCGGCAGCGGGCACGAATCTGGGCGCAGGTCATCGCTGGTGTGTCGTCGAGCAAGATTGGCAAGTCGAGTAGACGGGTGCTCGCCTCGGTGATTGACGACCACTGGTCGTCATTGACGCGGCCGGTGCGTAAGTGATGCATGGATACTCTGGATTTCCCAGCGAGAACCCTCATCGCAAGTTGCTGCTTCGACATCTCCAGTGAGAACACGGCTACCGTTTCACCATGCTGCGCGACGTGTTCGGCGATATTCATAACCAACGCACTTTTGCCCATTCCCGGACGG
>Ga0163150_10000328_pt1 | contig 89477 bp, 71 predicted proteins | sample OliLakLV19P2IB_FD_148628 | JGI IMG/M metagenome (GOLD analysis project Ga0163150, IMG submission 148628) | Freshwater microbial mat bacterial communities from Lake Vanda, McMurdo Dry Valleys, Antarctica - Oligotrophic Lake LV.19.P2.IB | ecosystem: Environmental > Aquatic > Freshwater > Lake >... | reverse complement strand
GCTGGAAGCGGTGACCCTCGGCAGCCTGCGCTACTGGCTGTTCGTGACCGCCGGCGTCATCAGCGAACCGCAGGGACAAATGACGATCAAACTCGCCGTCCCGCCACACGAACGCGCTTGGTGGCGCCGCCTTTTGGCGCGACTGCTCACGCCCCTACCGAATTGCAATGCAGTAGGAATCCGCCCTGCTTCCGCCTAGCAAAATACTACGAAAATCACCTCAATATATCGTTTCCACTGCATCGATACGGCTAAGCTTGATCGACGGCCGTTCTTTGCGAAAGCCGTCCAGCTCGGACGTCAATTACGTGCCTTCGCGTCGTCTTCAGCTGTCTTTTGCAGAGGGGATGCCGGTTGCTCGGAGGAGTGCAGGGCCGCGTCCCTCGTGGCGGTCTTGAATTCCTTGATTGACTGGCCTAGGCCTCGGGCGAGCCGGGGAAGTTTTGTCGCCCCGAACAGCAGGACGACGATGGCGAGAATCACCAGCATTTCGGTGGTGCCCAAACCGAGCAAAGCGAGGAAGTGAAGGGTTTTCATGACGGGTGAACGGCGTAAGGGGATTCCTACGGGTTGATGGTTTTCAGGTAAGCCACGACGTCGGCCACGTTTTGCGGCGATAGATTCATCTGGGCGGCGCTGAGCATGAGCGAGCGACCCAATGGACGCCGCGACTTGACCTTGTCGGCCGGGATGGTTTGGCGATAGCCGCCGCTGGACAGAACGATCAAAGGGTCGCCGGTTGAAAGGACGCGGCCGTGGATCACCAGGCCATCCTTCAGGATGATTTCGCTGCCATCGTACCCGAGCGATATGTCCGACGAGGGATCGAGGATGGCCCCCAACACCACTTCCGCGCTCTGCCGGTTGGCGAATCCAGTCAGGTTGGGTCCGTAGTCGATGCCTTCATCGCCGATGCGATGACATAACATGCAAAGCCGGGCGTAGGCGGCGCCGCGTTCGGGATTGCCAATGAGCGCCTTCACCTCCGCGGGGGTCGGCGTGGGGCCCGTGAGGGGCGGTGGGACGATCATTTCGGTGAGGATGATCGAGTCCGGATCGTAGAGCCCGCGTTGTTTGAGGGATTCACTCACTTTGAGGCCGGCCCAGCGAGACTCCCGGTAATTGAGCAACCACCAGTAGGCATGTTCCTTGACCAGCGGGCTGGAGGCGTGCTGGGCCAGATCGAGGAGGGCGTCGACGGCTTCGCGGCCGGGCATGAAGCCCAAGGCCGTTACTGCCTCGAGCCGGTCGGCTTCGGACAGGCCGGACGCTTGAGCGCGGCGCGCAAAATCGCCCGCAGCGGCGACCGGGGTCAGGCGCCAAAGCAATCGGGTGTAGGCCCGGGGCCATCGCGTGGCATCCTTTTCGGACTGGGCGGCGGCGAGCGACGCGTAAACTTCGCGTTCCTTGCCGGTGCATCCAATGCCCCAGGCTTCTAGGTAAGTGCGATCCTCTCCATCGTAACCGTGCGCTAGTTTCAAAAGAAGTTCGCCCGACTGGGCAAAGGGGATTTGGCGCAACGCCACGGCCACCTCGCGCCGAACCGCAGCCGACTCATCGGCCGCCAGCTGCGCCGCGTGACCGAGCACATCGTCATCGATCTGCCGCAGTGCCCGGAAGGCGGTTATGCGCATGCGGGCATCGGGGGAGCGCAGTTGCGCCTCCACGAGGGCCACGCCTTCCGGCCCGAGTTGGGCGAGCAACCAGACCGCCCGCGCCCGGATGAACGGGTTCTCGCCGGAAAGTAATGCCGCCACGGGTTGAACGGACGCCTGGCCTTGTTTCTTCAGGCGGATGAAGCCGGAGGCACGGACGTTGACTGCCGGGCTTTTTAACGCGGCGATCTGGCCGGCGGTGGTCGCCAGGTCGAGCGAAGGCACGCCCGCCTTGAACCCATTCGGCGCGATCCGGTAAATTGCGCCGCTGAAGGTTTTGTCGAGATCCTGGTGCCCGCCTGTTCTCGGATCGAACCAGTCGGCCACATAGATGGCGCCGTCGGGACCCACGGCCACGTCGGAGGGACGGAACCAAGTATTGAGTTCGGAAGGGGTTCGCGCGGTGTCAATGCCGCCCAGATTGCCCGTCTGGTTGGTCGTCAGAAAGGTCGTGCGCTCCAGCGCGTAACCCGCTCCCGCTGGTTTGGGCAGGTAACCAAGGAGCGAATTTAGCACGGTGTCGGCGCTCAGGACCAGACCACGCCATTTTTCCCCGAGCAAATCTCCCTCATAGGACACGATGCCGCTCGGGCCGCCGGCTCCGTAGACATCCCCAGCGGGCATGACCCCGGGGTCTTCCTGTCGCCATTCGGCGGTCGCCGTACTCTGTCCCGGACGCAAGTCCGCCTGCCACGTGCGCTGACCATCTCGCGAGTAATAACCCGCATTGCCATACTCCAAAACGAACGAGGTGCGGCAGGCCGGCGGGTCGTCGTTGTCATTTTGAAAGACGTCCCCAAACGAGGTGACACACTGCTCGTAGCTATTGCGATAGTTATGGCCGATGATTTCCGCGTTGGTCCCGTCAGAGTTCATCCGCACCGTGAATCCCCCAACATAGACGTGGCCGTCGTCGCTTGTGGCACCCGCGATATCGGACGGTCGCCATCCAAAATCCTTGGGGCTGCCGACGCTTCCGCCGACCCGGAAGGTTTTTCCAGACCGGTCGGTGAACAGAGCGCCGGCATTGCCCTGATTGAAATACCATCGTCCGTCGGGGCCGAAAGTGACGGAGTGCAGGGAATGATCGCTATTCCGGCCGTTAAAGCCCGTGAGCAGCACGTCACGCCGATCGATTCGGGGATCAAATTTGCGGTCGAGGCTGCCGGTATAAACAATTATATCGGGCGCGTGGGACACGACGACTTGGTTGTCGATCACCGCCATGCCCAAGGGCGCGATAAAACCCGGTTCCTGGGCGAACACCGTGCGCTTGTCCGCGCGTCCGTCAGCATCGGTGTCTTCCAGCATCACCACACAATCGCCGTCGGGCTGCCGGTTGGAGTTCTTCCGATAGTTCACTCCTTCGGTGATCCAGATCCTGCCCTTCGCGTCGATATCCATGTTCGTTGGATTGCGAACCATCGGCGACCGGGCCCAGACGGTTACCTCGAATCCCTCCGGCACAGAGAAATGTTCGACGGGGACAATTTCCGGCGTAGGCTCAGCTGCGCTGACCGGGGCTCGGGACAGTGCCAGCAAGGCGAGGATCAAGATCGGGCGGGTCATAATTGCAGCGATCACCGTGCGGTCAGGGAGATGCGAGTCAAACCGTACCAGTTAACCAAACGCAAGGCACTGCAATTTTCCGCGTATATCTTGAGATTATTTACAGTCACGCAACTCACCGGAGTTAGCGTTGGGGTGTGGCGCAATCAGGATACCCGGACGATGGGCCGGTTAACGCGGTCCGATGCATGCCGCATCCGAATGGCGGCGTGGCGGCATTACCGTTGCGCCTCGGTGCGGTAATAACTGGGAGTGACCTTGGTCTCCCGCTTGAACACGACGCTCAGGTACTCGATGTGGTCGAAACCGGTTTGCTCGGCGATCCGATAGAGGGGCAGGGTGGTGTCACGCAGGAGTTTTTTCACCAGGTCGAGTCGTACCTGCAGGATCTCCTCGCGGGGAGTTTGGCCCAGCAGCTTTTTGAACCGTAGTTCGAGCACCCGGCGGGAAAGCGACGCCTTGCGCGCCACATCGCTTACCTTGATCCCTGCGCAGGCATTCTCCCGGATGAATTTTACCGCTTCCTTGATGTGAGGGTCGTCCACGGCCAATATGTCCGTCGACTGCCGGGAAATTACGCCGAGCGGGGGGATGACATGCGGGCCGATGCTGACTTTTTCCCTGTCGATAATTCTGTCCAGCAGCGCGGCCGCCTCGTAGCCGGAGGCGCGGGTATTGGGCATTACGCTGGAAAGTGGCGGGGTGGAAAGTTCGCAATAGAGCAGATCGTTATCCACCCCGATAACCGCAACCTCGTCGGGCACGGCCAGTCCCCCGAATCTACAGGCGGCAATAATTTTTTGAGCGAGGGCGTCGTTACCCGCCATGATCCCAATGGGCTTGGGCAGCTTTTGCAGCCAACGACCGAGTTGCTCGGTGGACGCATCCAGTTCCTTTGCGTCACGACTCAATTCGAAACATGAACAATTGCAGCCGGTCTGCCGAACCTGATGCGCAAAATGATCCCGTCGGCGGGTCGACCAGTTGAATCGTTCGTCTCCAAAAAACGCCAGGTGTTTGAATCCGCGCTGGATCAGATGTTCTGCCGCCAGCTGGGAAATCTTTTCGTTGTCGGTCTCTATCCAGGGCACCGCCGGAATCATCCGCCCCGCACAGACATCCACGGTGGGAGCCCGGCATTTGACAATGGCTTCGGCGACCAAGGGCGTGTCGATCCGAGCGATGATTCCATGGCCTTTCCATTCGGAAAACCAGTCCTTAAAATGTGGGCGTTCATGCAGATTATTAATCAGCTGAATTTCCCACGGTTTATGATCACGAATGTAGTGCGCGACTCCTTCAATGAGACCACGCGCGTAGGCTCCCGACATATCAATAATGATCGCTATTTTACGGTGGGCCAATGGAGGGATGGTTGAGCTTTTTTCAAAGTGAGCTAGGCTGGTCGACAGTCACCCTAGTGAAAACAAGTCGCGGGGTTCAAACAATATCCTATGCCCGGTGTTTGGGAACGAAGCCAGGTTGTCAAAAGCCCGTTTTTTAAGAAGGCGGTCCGCTCCTTCCGTCAGGAGTCAGCCTGTGTCGCCGGACTGTGTCTGAGCCAACAGGCCCCCGCCGGTGGGCAAAACACGGGCCGCTAGGCTGGGCGAAAATCTTGTTGGGAAGGTGCTCGGCCGGAGATTTATTGCTAACTTAGAATTTCCGCGACACTTCCACTCCGAAGGTGCGGGGTTCGCCCGGCGTGGCATGTCCCGCGCCGGGGGTAATCGCGCTATAGTATTTCGTATTCGCCAGGTTGTCTCCGTACAACGTCAAGGCCCAGTCCTGGTTCGCGTAGCCAGCTTTCGCTCTGAGCAAGGCGTAGGCTCGCTGGCCGAACGAAATGTCTTCCCCTTCGGTGTAGTAGGTCCGGCCATTGGCGCTCATCTCTGTTTGGACAAAGATTCCTGATTTGGAGGCCCACGCCACCTGCAGGCATGCATCATAGAGAGGCACTGCGGGCGCTCGATTTCCTGAAAAGCTGGCCGTCGTGTAAGGATCGACGAACTTGCGCAGGGTCACATCGGACATTCCCAGCGCAGTGGTCACCGACAGCGTGGCGAACGGCTTCCAGCTGAGTTCAAGCTCAGCGCCCCAGGAGGTGGCATGGGGCGCATTCACCACCAGATAATCGTCCGCCACCGCGCTGGTGGCGAAGGAGCGCTCAATTTGGTAGCCCTTGATGTAGTAGAAATATAACCGGGCTGTCGCGGAGAGCGCGCGCTCGGGACGCCGGAATGTCAGCCCGGCCTCGATTGTATTCGTGCGTTCCGGACCGAACGCAGCCAAAGACGGGTTGCCGGTAAAGGCCGAGAAGCCGCCGGGCTTGAATCCGGCGCCCACGATGGCGTACAGCGTTTGGTGCTCGGTCATGAGATAATTCAGCCCGAGCTTGGGCAACCAGGCGGTCGATTCCACCTGGCCATTGAAGTCCTGCGCCGTCGGGACCAACTCGATCCGACGCATCTGTTTGATTGAGTCTTCGAGCCGCAGTCCGGCCGTCAGGTTTAACCGTTGGCCGAATGGCCATGTGGCTTCGCCCAAACCGGCCAATTTTGTTGCCACGATCCGGTAACTTGAACGCTCGAATAAAAACGGTCCAAAGGCGCGCGAAAATGCGCCGTCGGTTTCACCCTTCGAATAGAATAGTCCGGTTGACCAATGGATGGGTGAAACCGTGCCTCCGGTAAGCTTAATCTCTCCATTCCAGACTCGTTGCCTGAGTTGGACGTCATTGCCCAGTTCGGCGCCGGGCCCGAACGCAAGCACGCTCCGATAGGGGCCGAGGTCCCAATCGGAATGGCTGATGGTCGTGCGCAAGCGACCCGCGGGAATCGTACGTGCCGCGGTCAAGGCGGCATTCCAAGTATCCAGACTCGTGAAACCTTCTGCACTCCGGCTTACGGCAAAGAAAGGGCCTCCCAAGGGTACCAACGGTTGGCTGCCGTCGCGCGCCCGCATGCGGGTGGCGAGGAGCGTTATCTCGCTGCCGGTCCCGGGAGAAACGCGGAGCTGTATCAATCCGGCACGGTTGTTTTGAAAATCAATATCGTGGCCGAGCGTTGAATTGGTGACATATCCGTCGCGCGTGGAGCCATTCGCAATGACATAGGCTTCGAGAAGGCCCTTTGCTGAACTGACCGCGGCGGTGACCGACCGGCGGGCAAAGCTGCCGGCTGCGGCCCGCAATTCCCCGCGTGGTGTTGCCCTAGGCTCCAGAGTTCCCATGACTAGGACACCGGCCGAACCAGCCTGACCGTACACGGTGTTTTGTGTGGGACCCCGGTAAATCTCCAGGCGCTCAAACCCCGTCAGGGAGTCTGGGAAGGTGAAACCACTGCCGAGCGGGAGATCATTCAGGTAAACGCTTACTGCGGGGTCTCCGAAAATTGGGGTGTTTGACAGGCCTCGGAGAGAGAATACGTCGTTGAAGGAATGGGCCCCGTTTGCCGCAACAAAAAAGTTGGCGATCTTAGTAGATGCGGCCGGCAGGGTTTCGTCTGCCAGCGTTTGCTCCTCCAGTCTAATCACGCTGACGGTCGCAGCGGAATCTGTTAGGAGTTCACTCCGCACAACCACCCGCGGAAGTTCGACAGGCTGGACTTGGGCGTTGGTAACGACCGGTAGGAGGGTAATGACCAACCTGCAGAGGATGCTTCGATTAACGTGGGACATTGAGGGATTCCTGGTGCGGCGATCTGGGAGGGTGGGTGTATTCAGACGGGCGATAATTGCAGGGTCGGGATTCCAGAAAACGGTTACGGCGTACATCGGGATCGATGGGTTTCGATCGCGAGTTTAGCCAGCATGATCTCACTTGGGCGCGAGGCCCAATTGCTCGCTACACAACAGGAATCGTGAGGTTCAATATAACATACAGGCCTGAGGCTTGGGTTGAGTATTCGCGTCTATCTTTTGAGAATATGGACACCCCGCCCGGCAGAGCGTGTAGACGGAAATAACAGCTCTTGCACCAAGTGGGCCGCGACACCTTATCTTGAATGATACGCCTTCGGCCAAAATTGAGGCTTCTCTGTGGAAATCTGTGCATGGGTATTCTGCTTTTTTGCGTCTCCCGGGATTGCTGCGGATTCGATATTTACTGCGACCGTCCCCAATTAGGGGCTTCCTGGCAGCGCTGTCCTACCTGGCATGGTCTGGATTCCGGGAGGCGAATTTTCCATGGGTTCTGGCGATCCGACCCGGGAGGTTTGTGGAGGACCCGACACGATGGACGACGCGCGTCCCATTCACCGGACCTTTGTCGACGGCTTCTGGATGGATGCGACCGAGGTGACCAACCGGGAATTCGCGCGGTTTGTCGCTGCGACCGGTTACATGACGGTGGCGGAACGCAAACCCCGGACAGAAGATTATCCGGGGGTTCCGGCCGAAAAGTTGGTCGCGGGCTCGGTGGTGTTCAATCCACCCGATCATCTGGTGAGCCTTGAACAGCCCCTGGTTTGGTGGAGTTGTATGCCCGGAGCAGATTGGCGCCACCCGGAAGGACCGCAGAGCAATCTCACCGGCCGGGCAATGCACCCCGTGGTCCATATTGCATACGAGGACGCGCTGGCCTACGCGCGATGGGCAGGAAAACGGCTGCCCACGGAGACCGAGTGGGAATTTGCCGCCCGCGGGGGCAAGGCCGGGCAGCGTTACACCTGGGGAGACGAACTCCAGCCGGGCGGTCGCTGGATGACGAATATTTTGGAGGGAGTATTTCCCCACGAAAATACGGGAGCCGACGGCTACACGCGTACGGCCGGTCGCACAATTACCCACAAATCTACTGCCGAGGGCCTATCCGAGGGTGAGTGAGGTCGTTGAGGCGGGAGAGGCCGCGCCACATGACGATGTTGCCTGGCACGGGATCGCCGGCGCGGGCCAAGTAGCCGCCGAGCCGAGCAATCTTGACCAGATATGCGCCCAGGGCCGGACCAGCCTTGGCCTTTCCCTGCACCGGGAATAGCTGATCGAGCAGATCCAGTTCAAGTTGCGTGAGGGCGATCGCGGGTGCGGCTTGTGGCTGGGTGCGATTGATCATGGTCATCCAGAAGATGCGCCAGCTGAGGATGCAGCAGACTGCGACCAGCCGGACGAGCCGCTCCGCGGTGCGCAAGCCCGATGCCTCGACGCGGCAGCCGGACTTGAGGATTTTGTGGAAGACCTCGAAAGCTTCCGTCATCGGGAACCCGTTTCGTTCGAGCACCTGTTACTTGCTTCGTAACCCTTCCCTCCCAGACAAGAGCGGGGGCCTGGGGCCCCCTGCACCCCCTGCATTTCTATATTGATGCTCTCCCAACCCACCAATCTCCGTTGGTAACATTGCTAGTGAGGCAAGCGGTAACATCGTTACGTGAGGCAATGCGTGCGCGGTCCCGCCGGCCTCGGTGCAACAGCCCGATATTCTCGCGTAGATAGGAAAGCTGGGTGGTGTCATGGAGCACGAGGATCGTGCCGGCCACCCCGCTGAAGCGCTCGCGGGTGCTGCGAAAGTCACCGGCCAGGATGTCCGCCTCCGTGACGCGGTCGTTGGCGAAGAAGCGGTAAGCGGCCTTCGTGTTGGCCCAGTCTTGGCAGGCCAGCGGCACGCTCTCCGCCGTGCCATCGGCAAACTGATCGAGCATCACCCCGAGCCGTTTACCCAATCGCTCGTCGGGAAACGCCGCCGCTTCCAGTTCGCCCTGAATCAACGAGTCGGCGTCGCTTGCATCCACCAACGCCCTCGGCTGTGGTCCCGATAATGGTGCCTTCATGCCTATCACTATACCATATCGCTCCTTGCTGCTGTCGGTTCATCCACGACGACGCAGACCGATTCCGCAGAATTGTGGGCAATTGAAAGGTCCGCCGGACGCTTACTGAGATTGCCTCGATTCAGTGGACATGGGCATCCGTGTTGACGGGTTAGTTTGAATCCACCGCTCCAACAATCGCTGGAATGAGCATCATGTTCATTTCGGTATCTGCTGCGAGGCTCGGACAATAGTTATGATGGTGGTTTGGATTGTAGGATTCAAACTTGGCCATGCGCTGATAATCTCCGAAAGGTCGGAGCAGACTGCAGGCGTATTGGCCGGGTGGCCTCCCATGTCCTTTCCAGTCTCAACAAGACTCGTCGAGGCATCGATTTTTGGTCGATGTGATTCGTGTGTGACTATTTGTGAATCTGAGAATTCCAGAATCCCGGAAGTCGAGCCGGACGCGGTGACTTGCGGATTCTCCCCTTCTCGTTCGAGTCTCTTCTCCCGCTCCATTTCAGTATAAACCCCGGTAGCCCAGAAGGTTGCCGGGGTTTTTAGTTGGAGAATCAGGGAAGAGTCCTAAAAATAAAGGGCCTTAGTCCTAAAACGACGCCAGCGCAAATAGAGGCCGCCAAGTGACATAGAAGACATTTCGCAACTGAGCGCGACTGTTGCTCGCTGTCATGACTTTGGATTTTGGAAGTTGCCTCTTCATTGAAACACCCGCGCGGGTTCTTGATCATTTGTGATGATGAAAACTGCGAATATGGATCAACTAACAGACGCTCACTCTAATCCGACGGAACTGCATCCGGACATTTTCCACATGGGTGATTGCAGGAATTCCAAGGACGTATGCTCCGTGTAAAAACGTAGCCTCGAAAGGGCGCCTTCGCTCAACGGTTAGCGAACCAACGGCGAAGCATCCGCTTCATTGTTCCCAGTTATACCAGTCAGGACACGCCGCCCCCTAAGGATTTTAGGCAATCGCCAGCGAATCGCCAACGAACCGCCACCAGTTTCACCACCAGTTACGCCACCAGCTAGGTAACGGCCTTGACTGGTGCGAATGATGCGGCCTTTGGTCGCGTGCAACGTTGCGGATATATTGCACGGCCGACAGGCTCAGACTTTTCCCCGCCTGAGTTCAAGCTCGGCGCGGATCTTTCCAGCCCGGTTTTCAGTTATGCTGTAAAAGTATAGGCAAAGGATGCCGATCAGGGGCGCGAGCACCGACGAGGCGGCAAACAGCAGGCGCATTTTAGTCAGGGTGCCGGCGGGCTGGGCGGCGCCGAGCTTTTCGCTGAAGCCACTGAGCGTGAGGGCAATTCCAGAAAACAAGAAGGTGCAGGAGAGTCCCAGCTTGGTGATCCACGTGAAAACCGCGCTGATGACTCCCTCGCGACGCTGGCCGTAGCGCAACTCGTCATCGTCGCAGAGATCGGCGAGCATGGATGGCACCATCACGCCCAAGGCGACCCAGATGGGGCCGTTCAGCACGGAATCCAGCAGCAGCAGGTAGGGATGGGCGGGGGTGAAGATGAACCACTTCGACAGTCCGCCCAGCATGGCCAGGCCCAGCACGATGAACATTGCGTTACGCTTGCCGAGCCGGCCCGAAAGCCAAGTGATGACCGGGATAAAGACAAAACCGACAATGGCGAATCCGGTGCCGTTGAGGGCGTTCAAGTAGAGGCCGCGAGCGATGTCGCCCGCGCAGACATGATAGATGACAATGTATTGGGCCAGGCTGCCGGCGATGCTGCCGCAGAAGTTCAACGCCAGCAGCAAGCCCACCAGCATCAGCATGGGCCGTGAACTGCCGGCCTGGCGCACGGCCGTCCAAAGCCCGATCTTCTCCTGGTTCTGCGCCTTGGTGTAGAAGCGCTCTCGCGTGAACAGCGCCGGAATCACACCCAGCCCGGCAAACACGAAGACGCCAATGAAGAGGCCGACCCAGCGCGCGCCGACGAGCGGGTCGCCAAAGATGGCCCAGTGCGTGGCGGGGGCATACCAGTTGATTGCAAAGTTGCCGGCGGTCGCAAAGAAGCCCCAGAAGGCCATGACCCGCGTGCGTTCGTGATAGTCGGGCGTCATCTCGTAGCTGAGGCTGGTCAGCGGCACCGAGAAGATCGTCGTCGCCGTGAAATAGAGCAGCGAGGTGCCGACCAGATAGGCGAACATCGCGTGTTCGCCCCAGTTTCGCGGCACCAGCCAGATGGCGGCAAAAGTAATGCCGGTCAGGATGGCACCGGCAAAGACGAACGGCCGGCGCCGGCCGTAGCGCGAGCGGAAATTATCGGAAATCGATCCCATGATCGGATCCGTGAACGCATCCCAGACGCGGGGGATGGTCATCGCGATACCGAAGAGCAGGGGATTGAGTCCGAGCACAATCTGGTAGATCGGCTGCGCCATATATTGCACCACCATGCTGCTGGTGAAGAACGGGAAGCCGCCCACGCCGATGGCCAGTTTTTGGGGCATCGGCACGCGGTCTTCAGGACGGATCGGCGTGGGTCCTCCGGCCGGGCTGATATCGGGCTGGTTCATAGGCTCAGGAACGGCGGGCCGCTTGTCCGTGCTGGCGGGGCGCGGATTGAGTCCTGCCGGCCTGCGCCGGAAGTAGGTTGAGCATGCCGCGATACCACTGCTTCCATTGCGCGCGTGTTGCTGCGGAGTCACTCTGCTTTGCAAACCCGACTTCGGGTGAGGCCAGGCAAGTGACGACGCAGCCCCGGCCGATGTGGTGCACCAAGATCAACGGGCGCTTGCGGTCGTCGCGTGCAACCACGGTGGCCTCGCGGGGAAGGGTCTCCAGGAAGATCCCGCGGGGAAACTCATGCAGATCCCAGCTCCGGCCAAATGCCCGCACGCCCAGTGCCGCCGGGGCGCAAAAGTCGACGGGCATGGCGCCGACCAGCCGGGTTGTTTCGGGTCCCCAAGTGAGGGCGTCGACTCCATGCCAGATGAGCTGACCACCGGCCTCAACCCAAGGCGTGAGCGCGAGTACCTCGGCTGCAGTAATCTTGGCGCCCGCGATCAGGACGCGCGCCGGGGCCAGTCCCGGTCGGAGGTCCCGCCCCCGGACAATTTTTGGGCCAGAGCCCAGTGTGCCAAGGGTGAAGTGAGCCAGGGCCATCTGGCGCGACAGCTCGCTGGGCAGGTTGCCGGGGTTCGCGGGATTATCACGCGGGTAATATTCCTCCGGCCACAGCAGGCCGATCGGTGGCGCGCTCGCTGAACGGAGGGAGTTGCCCGCCAGGGAGCGGGCGAACTCGAGGAAATAGCGCAGCGCGGGTTTCACCCGGCCTTTCTCATCCACCAGGCCGAGCGACGCTTCGAAGGCATTCTTGTTGTAGGGGTGGGTCCGGGCGGTGATGTCGCGCAGGCACCACCAAAGATAGCCGTTCGCGCCCGCCTCGCGGCAGGCCGGTAGCACGGTGCGCAGGTAGCCATCGCACTGCTTTTCCCCGCCGGTGAGGAGGGTGCCGAACTCCTGCACCATGACTGGTCCAAACGCGCGGGCGCATTTGACATAGAACGGCAGCAGGCTTTGGGCGAGCGGATCGGCCATTCCGTCAAAGGGGAGAGTGTGCCAGCCGGGAAACGGGTAGGCGTGCATCGAGTAGAAATCACACCCCGCCTGGGCCCCCAGTCGCCATCCGGTGTCGGCGTTGACCTGATTTTGCTCGTTGCCGGAAACGATCAGTGCTCCGGGGAATTCCCGGCGGATGGCGCCGCTTACTCCCGCGCACCAACTCGCAACATCAGCCGGCGTGGCCGTGAGGCATTCGGGCAGGCAGCACAATTCGTTGCCATGGTCGACCGCGAGCACGGTTTCGGGAAAGCCGGCGCAGATTGCCGCGCTCTTGCGCGCAAACGCAAAGGCTCTCCGACGTAGTTCAAGGTCGGCGTAGACGTTCCTGCCGCGATGCCAGGCCGGCCAGAATATTCCCCCGCTCATCCAGCCAACAAAAAGCGATGGGTGGGCGAGCAGCTGGCGCTCCTCATGCCATAGCAGCATTTGCTGCAGCCGGGCAAACATGCGCCGGTCATAGCGGCCGGGGGCGGGCTCGAAGTCCTGCCAACGCAGGAAGAAGCGCACGCAATTGAGCCCAAGCTTAACGACGAGATCGAGGTCGGCTTGGATTTCCTTTTCCGGCCAGGCCTGCCACATCTCGACCCCGCAGGAACCTGGCCAGTAGTTGACGCCCACGGGCACCAGGAGCTGTCCATGGCGGGTGAAGTGGCCGGCTTCAGCCAATGCGAATGGAACCTTCGGTGACTTCCGGATGCGCATGGCGGTTCAAGCTTTGAGGCCCAGCAGACCTGAGGGATTGCCGATACACATCGTTGCCAGGTCGGCTTCGCTGATGCCGGCTTGGCGGAGGTGATCGAATATTTGTGCCCAGCACTCGTCCCACGGTGGGTTTTCAACCTGGCCCGAGTCAGTCGCCAGGATCGTCGACGCCACGCCCAGCGCCCGAATGGCCTGGAGATTTGCCTCAAGGTTGAGCGTGTAGCGCCCTTGGCCGGTGGGTTGGGCAAAACAGCGTTCGAAGAAAACCGGAAAGCGGCTACGGAGCTCACGCTGGGCGTCGATACTCATGCCCACGACGCGATGCTCCGGGTGGGTGACCACGATGCGGGTCACACCTCGCGCGGCAGCCGACGCCACAGCGGCGGGAATTTCTGCGGCCCCAAGATGCCCGGTGGCCAGTATCGCCCCGGCAGACGCGATCAGAGTGAAGATTTCCTCGGCACGGTCGACCACGCGGCCGTTGCGCACAGTCACAATGCCATCGTCGTGCCCTTCCTGCCGGCGATGGTTGTCGGCATGCAGCGTCGGCAGCCAGATGACGCGGGCTCCTTCCTTCAGGGCGCGCTCAACCGCTGCAGGATTCAACCCTCCCTGTGGGTGGTTCAATACCATCCCGCCGAAAACTTTGAGTCCGGGTGTGACCGTTTCTGTCAGGCGGGCGCGTTCCATGGTGGGCACGTGATGGGACTTTAGGACAAGGGCGAGCGCACCCGCGGATCGGGCCAAAGCGGCAAGTTCGCCATCCGTGTGCCGTCGCGGTCGCACATCGGGTGCAGTGTGCACGTGCATTTCAACTAGTCCGGGGAATTTCATGGTGAAACGGCAAGTGATTTGAGGTGAGAGGCTGCGGCGGCAAAAAAATCCGGACCGCCGAAGCTGCCTGACTTGAGGACGATCAGCAGCTCGCGGCCGAGGGTCAGACCGGAGGGAACGCCCGGGGCGATTTCCTTCAGCACGTAGTTGCCGCGGATGCCGAGACGCCGGCAGATGGTGCCACTCGTGTCGCCGCCCGCGATGACAAGGCGCTTCAGCCCGGCCTCTTCCATGACCTCAAGGGTGATGTCGGCCAGGGCGGCAGAAATTGCCTTGCTGGAGGTCAATGGGTCGAGACCCTGTCTTTCGCCGAGCGCCTTGGTTTCGGCCACCACAGCATCAGCCTGATCCGCGAGAATCAGCATGTCGCGTCCGGCGCGAAGGTTGGCTAGTACGACGGTGATGATCCGGCTTATTTCCTTGGTCCGGTTGATCGGGGAAAAGATCAACCGCGAGTCCAGGGTGGCGGCAGGCACGCCCGTGGCGATCAGTGCCGCGGTCTGGGCCTTGGTCTGTGGTGTAAGACTGCCCGCGATCGTCAGGACGTTGCGTGGGCTCGAAAAATCCTTGCCCACGAGCGGGTCGCGCGGGGTCCGGCGCGGCCAGAACTTCGGCAATTCCTCGGCCAGCGCGGAACTGCCGGCGAGATACGGAAAGTCATGCGCAGCTTCCGCGAGAATGGTCAGGTCGCCCTGTTCCACGGCGTCAACGATGCAGTATTCGCAGGTGGCGCGTTGTGCCTGCAACGCGGCGCGGAGGGCAGGAGCTCCGGCCCGGACGGTGGCGAGATCGATCAGTCCGACCCGGCGCCGGGTTTGGGCGGAGAGGATCTTCACGAGGTCCGACTCCAACGTGGGATGGACCGGATCGCGGACAAAACCGGAATTCTCCAGACGCTCGCCGTTGACGGTGTGGATGCCATGGAGGGTCTGGCGGCCGTTTTTCGGGAAGGCCAAGCTAACCACGGCGAAGTGACCTCCGGCGGCGTCCAACATCGCGTCGAACTCGACGCCGATGTTGCCGCGGAAAACGGAGCACGTCTTTTTGTGCAGCGGGGTGCAGCCCAAGGCGATGAGGCGACGGGTGGCGGCGAGGACTTTTTCGCGCGCGAGCGCAGGCGGATCGAGCCGGCTGTCGGTGTCGATCACGATGACGTCGGCACTGGCGTCAATGAGGGCGTCACCGTCGGGCCAGGTGGCGATCTGGGTCAGGTAGCCGTGCTTGGCGAACATGATACCGATGTCATTCGCCCCGGTTGTATCATCTGCGAGCACCCCAATCATGAGGAGGACTTGAGTTCAGCGCAGATGGCGTTGGTGACGTGCTGGGTGGTGGCGTTGCCGCCGAGGTCAGGGGTGAGCACGTGGCCGGCCAGGACGATAGCCCGGACGGCGCGCTCGATCCGCAAGGCATCGGCGGCGAGACCCACGTGGCGGAGCAGCAGTGCTCCCGACAGGATCAGGGCGATGGGATTGGCGATGCCCTGGCCCGCGATGTCAGGCGCAGCGCCGTGGGACGCCTCAAACACCGCGGCGTCCGGCCCGATATTGGCACCTGGCGCGAGGCCGAGGCTGCCGATGAGACCGGCGCCAAGGTCGCTGAAGATATCTCCGTATTGATTGGACGTGCAGACGACGTCGAACCGGGTCGGGTTTTTCACGACATGGTAGCAGGCGGCGTCGATCATGCAGTCGTCGAAGGCAATGTCAGGAAATTCCTTGGCGACGTCGCGGCAGCAGCGCAGGAAGAGGCCGTCGGTGTAGTTGAGCACGTTGGCCTTGTGCACGCAGGTGACAAGCTTCCGGCCGTTCTTGCGGGCAAACTCGAAGCTGAAGCGGGCGACGCGTTCGGCGGCGACCCGCGTGGTGAGTTTGATGGCCTCGGCGGCGATATCCCCGATCTGGTGTTCCCAGCCGATGTAGACGTCCTCCGTGATCTCGCGCATGATGACCATATCTAGGGAGGCGTGGCGGCCGGAGAGCGCGCCCATGCCGAGGATGGGGCGTGGGTTGACGAAGAGGGCGAGTTCACGGCGGATGGCGTTGTTGAGCGACGGATAGGTGTGCTCGGTGCCGTCGCGGTGGACACAGGTGAGGCGGCCCTGGAGCTTGTCGACGATCAGCGGGCCCTTGAGGGCGACGCGCACGGCCTTGAGGGCCTCGACAGTCTCCTGTGGAAGCGGGTGCCCGTGGAGGGCGATGGCCTCGCCCGCGATCGGGATGTCGACCCATTCGAAGAGCCGGCCGGTGGCGGTGAGGACTTGCTGGGTGGCGGCAGTGATTTCAGGGCCGATGCCGTTGCCTTTGAGGATGCCAATGCGCATGGGTTTCAGGAATGGTTAAAGAGGGGTAGCAAATTGTCAGCGGAGCGGCGGGCGGCGGCGAGACTATCGGGTTCCTGCTTGATCTCCACGGTGATGTAACGGTTATAGCCGAGGGTGCGCAGTTGCCGGACGATTGCTGGGAAATCGAGTGCCCCTTCGCCCGGGGCGCGACGTTCAGTGTCGGCGAAGTGGACGTGCAGGAGAACATCCCGGGCGGCGGCGAGACTGGCGGCGATATCCTCGCGTTCGTGGTCCATATGAAACACGTCGAGCATCAGCTTGAGGTTGGGCAGCGCGAGATCGCGGAGCCAGGTGAGCGACTCGGCCGTGGTGTTGAGGTTGTTGATGATCGTGCGGTTTTGAGGCTCCAGCGTGACCACGACCCCGCGAACGGCCGCATAGGCGCATACCTTAGTGAAGGCGGCGCACATCCAATCACGACTGGTCTGTGCGGCGTCACCCGCGGCGAGATCGCCGCGGAGTTTCCCAATGTTGACTTGTGTGCCGAGGTGCGCGGCGAGATCGACAATGGCTATTGAGCGTGCGACGGCGGCTTGGCGCACGGAAGCATCAGGATTGGTAAACGTCAGTTTGTGGTCGAACACGACGGGACCGGTGCCAAGCGCGGCGACGGCGAGACCGCTGCGTTGCACGGCGGTGACCCACGCAGACGTGTCGAAGGCACCCGGATCGCCGACGAAAGGCTCAATGGCCGCGTAACCGGCGTCACGGAGCGCAGGGAGAATTTCTCCGAGCGTGCCCTTGGCGCCTAGGATGGACGCGCGGACTTCGGGGGTGGCGATGGGGTAGGAAAGTTTCATCCTAGGGGTGCGGGGAGGCGGGCGAGGAGAGCGCGGATGCTTACTTCGGGACTGGTGAGCACCGGTTTGGGGTAGGCGGGAGCGCCCGTGAGGGCGCGCGCCATTGATATCTGTGCGAGGACGACAACGTCGCTGGCGGGAAGGAGCGCGACGATCTGTTCGCGCACGAGCGCGTCGTGGCGCACTTCATCACCGGCCTTGAGGGCGGAAAACGCTTCCGGCACCACTCGCACGGATACCTCGACCATACGGCCGGTTTCGGCGGCGTAGTCGCGGAGTAGATTGGCGGTAGTGGGTCCGGCGGCCTCAACGGTTGCGACCACCCCGATGCGCGCGCCGTGTTCGAGGGCACGCCGTAACATCGCCTCGTCGACGCTCAACACCGGAATGGCGAAGTGGCTTTGCAGCGCCGGAACGGACGGCGAAAACGCCGAGCATGTCAGCAACACTCCGGTCGCTCCGGAGGCGGAAGCTCGCGCCACGAGCCGTTCAAGTTCGCCCACGGTCGCGCTGGTGAGACCGGAGCGATTTACGAGCGGCAGCAACCCCTCGTCGAGAAAGTGAAGCAGGGTCACGCCCGGAGCATAGCGGTGGAATGCTGCGACCATGGGCTGCACAGCGGCGAGGGTCGCATGCACGAGCCCAATCACAGGGGCCGAAGCGCGAGGTGAATCGAGGGGAATGCCCATTTTGAATTTAGTGAAGATATCGGACGAAAGGGCGATTCCCCTGCTGGGTTCGATCATCACGCCTTGCCTGATATTTTACATCTTCGCGGACCGGGCAGGCAAACACGCAGCCGACCATGGTAGGGTTTGGTCGCGATAAATTTGATGGTTGCACGCATTTGTAATACTGTATCCAGATAAACAGTCACGCAAAAACCGGCCTCTTTTGCGTTTTACCCTACCCCATGAAGAACTCCCTCCGGTTGTTTTTTCTTTTTACCGTTTCAACCGCACTTTCCATGGATTTTCACTTAGCGCCCACGGGCTTCGATACCGCTGACGGAACAGCCGACCGCCCTTACCGCACGATCTCAGCGGTCGCACTTGTCGCGCAACCCGTCGACACCCTCGCCGCCTGCCTCGGGGTCAACCTCGCCGTCACCGCGCCCACCAAGCTCATCTTCGACACCGATATCGGCAACGACTGCGACGACGCCGGCACGCTGGCCCTGATCCATGCCTTCATCGATCGCGGCGAGGTCGATCTGCTGGCCGTGATGATTTCCACCCGCGTCCTCACCGGCGCGGCCTGTGCCGATGCGATCAATACTTATTATCGCCGGCCCGATATCCCGATCGGGGTCGGCAAGACCGCGGACAACACCCAGACGCTCGACGATTACGCGACCTACATCGCCCAGCGTTACCCCCACGACATCGTGCCCGGCCAGGAACCCGACGCGGTGAAACTTTACCGCCAGATCCTCGCCGCCCAGCCCGACCACAGCGTCGTGATCGCCGTGGTCGGCCCGGCCACCAACATTGGCCATCTGCTGGACTCGCCGCCCGACGAGGTCAGCCCACTCGACGGCGTCGCACTCGTCGCGCAAAAGGTGAAATTCTACTCCGCCGGCGGCAACGGCCGCGCCAACCTGCCCTCCGGTGAGGCCGGCTGGAACTACAAGTGGGACTTGGCCGCCGCCGCCAACGAGCTGAAGAAAATGCCCACGACCATCCCGTTTGTTTTTGCCGGCGGCAGCGGCCTGACTCTCTTTACGGGCGGCGGCTACGAGCAGAAGCCCGAAGGACACATCATCCGCGTCTGCTACGAGCAGCACCAGAGGCGCAAGACCAACCTAGCCCGCTGCAGCTGGGACCAGCTGCGGGTGTGGTATGCGGTGCGCGGCGGCGACAACTTCGACACCTCGCCCCCGGGTGACGTCACGGTGGTCGACGATAACATACGCTATTCGCCCACGCCGAACCGCAACCGCTGTTACGCTTATGTCAAAGACAAGGCTCTCGCCGCCGCCCAATTGGAAGAGCTCATGATGCACGAGCCGGAGGTTGATCAAAATGCGGGGATCGCCGGAGGGCAGGTGGAAGCCGGCTTGCGAGGCGATGATCGCCGTGCAGACCGACGATGGTGACACGCTGAAAAGCCAGAGCGAACGCCTCCAGCACCGCATTGGGTCCGGGTGATGCGGTGAGGGGGACAAGCGGAGCGACCGGAGGCGTGGACCTGGCCCGACGGTGAGCGTTGGGCCTGAGGAGTCGAGAGCTCAGCGCGGGGGAAACACCGCGCGGGCAGTAAAGATCACTCGATCAGCGGGACGATGTGCTCTGTGCCATCCCACTTGATCAAGAGCCGTCCCGGTTCCCTGCGGACCTCGATCGCCGGGTTGGGGGCGGCGCGATCGCGGGTGCCGTTGACAAAGACCACGACAGGCACGTGCGGTGGCACGGGTTGCGAGCTGCGCCATTGCGGAAACGCCCCACGCCCGCCAAAAAGATGCGACGCCGACCAGCCGGCGCGCGGTGCGAGCGTGACTGCGGTCACCGCGCCCGGCGGAGCCTGCAGCACCGTGAGCTGGGAACGGTAATGATCGCCCGCGATCAGCAGCTCGCCCGGCGCGGCGGTCAGGGCCGGTTCCCGGGTGGGATCGACTTGGATGCCATAGCCGCCAAGATGGAGATACAGCGGGTCGGGATGCCGGTGCCAGAACACGTGTACCTCGCCGTCGCGACCGACGAGGGTGTGCGTGATGATCTCGGGCCGGTCGAGGACGGGCAACTCGGCTTGGTCGGGCAGGGTGAGGTAATAGGCGCTCACGAGATGGCCGGGCGCGATCCCGAGCGGGCGGGCGTGTTCGCGGTAACCCCACGTGATCCCGTCGGCCGAGTAGCCGGTGCGGCCTTGGCCGATGTCGGGGGCACCGTCGCCCAGCAGGCAGTAGCCGAGGGAGCTCGAATACGCGTGCTGGTCGTATTTGGAACCGCTTTCCCAGCGCGAGCGCGGATGGGTGAAGGGCTGGCCGACCGGGTAAAGTCGCGCCTCCCCGTCCAGCGCGCTGACGCGGATGAAGGACTGCGCGCCCGGCACGAGTTGTTCGCCGCCGGCGCCGTCGGCCGGAATCGGTTCCTCGCGATCCGTCCAGAACGGATCTGCGGCGGGGATGAGCAGGCAGGCGAACGCCTGCGTGGCCCAATACGGGCTGCCGGCCGACGAGTAGAATTCGCCCACCACGGCATTTTCCCCGTGGTAACCGATGCTGAGCAGGCCGCGCTCGTTGAGGCAGCCGTGGTCCCAGAAATACTTAAGCGAACCGGAGGCGAGGCGGCGGGCCTGACCCGGCGGCAGCGGGCTCAGGTGATTGAGCACGGCCCAACCGATGGCGGCGTTGTCCGCGAAACGATAGCACAACGAGCGCCCCAGCGGGATCGGGCCGCCGTCGCGGCCCTGTCGCCAGGGCAGCCCGCTCAGGAAACGGCCGGTGGTGGCGCGGATCTGTTCGCCGAATTGCTGGCGCCACGGCTCGTCGAAGCGGTAGAGCACGCCATTGTAGAGCTGGAAGCCCCACGCGTTGTAGTGGTCGAAGCCGCCATTGCTGCCGTCAATGAACCAGCCATCGCCGCGATACCAGCCCAGCAGCCGCTGAAACATCGCGGTCAGGTGCGGCCGGTGGGCGTCGTAGCCTTCGCGCTCCAGCAACGACGCCGGCACCATGTGGAAGTAATGGTGGTTGTTGTTGTAGGTCTTCAGGACGGTCTGCCGCTGGAGATACTCGAGCAGGTGGCGTTTCTGCTCCGCAGTATAAGGGTCCCAAAACAATCGCGGGTTCAGATAGGCAGCCAGCGCGAGAATGGAGCCAACTTGGTCGTAGTCCTTCGCCAGGCCCCAATACGCCGGGTCGCTGGGATCCAAGCCCCGCGCGATGGCCCGGACAAAGGGCGCGGACAAGGAGCCCGCATATCCCGGCACCGTGTCGCGACCGGTGGCCGTGGTGTAGAAGATGACGGCCGTGAGGATCCGCTCGAGCGCCTCTTTCTTGACCGTGATCGCGTCGCTGAGCTCGACTTGCTTGTGCTCGGAATTTTCCGGCAGGGCGGGCATGCCGGTGACCGGATCGAGCCAGGGCATCGCGCCCGCGATGATCTGCTCCGTGATCTCCAGCCAGTGCGCCCGCGTGTAGCCGGTGTAGGGGCTCAGCGTGAAATCCGCCGGGGGCAGCGTCCGCACCGGCACGGCGACGCTGGTGGACAGAAGGGTCACGCCGAGGGCAAGCCGGCAGGAGCGAATAAGGAAAGAGGACATGGGTCGAGCAGAACGAGCGGCGGGCTCACCTTAGCAGGCGGGCGATCTCCTCCATCTGGCCGGCGTTCAGCGGACCGAAGGCCAGCGCCCCGCAGTTTTCCTGGACCTGGCCCACCGTGCGGAAACCCGGGATCGGGATGGTCTGCGGGCTGCGCGCCCACAGCCACGCGAGGGCGCCTTGCGCGAGCGTGCGGCCGTTGCTGCGCAGGATCTCGCGGATCGAGTCGCGGCGAGCGAGGAAAGCGGGGCTAGGTTTGCCGTGGGTGAAATATTTCATCCAGTCCGGGCTTTTCGCGCTGCGCACGTCGTCCGCGGAGGGTTGAGTCTCGGCGGTGTATTTGCCGGTCAACACGCCCATCGCCAGCGGGCCGCGGTTGATGGCGGCCAGATTGTGCTGCTCACAGAGCGCGATGACGGCGGGATTGTCATCCAGCACGTTTAACTGGAACTGGATCGCGGTGCATTTGGGTCCCCGGGCGAACACCGCGGCGCGGTCCGGATAGTCGGTGCTCCAGCCGTAGGATCGGATTTGGCCCTCGGCGACGAGCGCCTCGAGCGTGTCGCGCACCGGCTCCGCGCGATCTGCGGGAAAGCCATTGTCGTGAAACTGGTAGAGGTCGAGGTAATCGCATTGCAGGCGGTGCAGCGACGCGGCGCAGGCCGCCCGGATGCCGGCGGGCGTGGCATCGTCGCCGGTCACTTGGCGCGTGACGGGGTCGAACACGGCGTTGAACTTCGTGGCGATGACGACCTCGGAGCGGCGGCCGGCGAAGGCGCGCCCGAGCACTTCCTCGCTGTGACCGGCGCCGTAAACATTGGCCGTGTCGAAGAAGTTGACGCCCAGGTTGAGCGCCGCGTGGGCCGCGCGGATGGACTCGGCGTCGTCGACGGCGCCCCAGCCCAAGGGGGTTTCGCCGGACCAGAATGGTCCGCCGATGGCCCAACAGCCCATGCCGAGGGCGCTGATTTCGATGCCGGAACGGCCGAGAGTGCGTTTCATAAAACTTATTGGGTCGGGGCGGACGGAGGAGTCGCGGCAGTGGCAGAGCGGGGTTCGATCACAAAAGAGTCGAGCAAGGTTTTGCGGCCTTCGCGGTCGGGCAGGCTGAAAGCCTCGACCTTCAGTTCGCCGTTGGCGGCAAAGTGCAGCAACGCGTAGTGATGTGCGCCGGTCTCGCGCACGGCCATGAAATCCTGCTGCGGCACGGCATAACGCGAGAAATCGTTGCCGGCCTCGGATTTTTTGCCGGCCGGGCTGACCTTGACGTAGAGCAGGCCCTCGCCTTGACGGTAGCGGTCCAGCGAGCGGGAGCGGATGGTCAAGGTCTCGCCCACGCCGGAGAGCGGGAAGGTGCGTTCGTAGTTCTGGTCGTGCGTGGTGAGATTGAGATCAACGCCGTGTTTTTCGAGGATCGGCACCATGCGCGCGCGCAACGCCGGCGAAATAGCGTGGCTGCGTCCGTGAGCGTAAAGCGGCACGTGATGATAGACCACGATCCAGCGGGCCCCGCGTTGCCGGGCGGCGGCGAGATCGCGGTCCAGCCAATCGAGGCGTTCGTCCGGGATGGTTTTTTCCTGCGCCAGATACAGGGCGGCGAAATGCACGCCGGCGACGTCGAAGGAGTAGTTGCGACCTTCTTCGGAACCGGGCGGGTGCGCGAGGCGCGCCGACCAGTCGGAATAGCGCTCGAGCAAGTGATCCTCGTGATTGCCGTATTGGGCCATCAGGGGAATGCGGGCAAAGAGAGGTTGCCATTGGTTGAACCATTCATCGATCGCTCCGCCGACCGTCGTGAAGCGGAGGTCGCGATTCGCATAGGCGTAATCTCCGCCGCCGATGATGAACAACGGGGCGTCGCGGGTGACCTCTTCCATGATGCGGCTCGTGCCGGTGGCATTGCCGTCGATGCGACCGACCAGTCCGGTGTCGGCCACAAAGGCGAGAGTGAAGGGCTTCCCGGCTGGCGGCGCGGTGCGGGTGACGAAGGCATGGCTGGTCGCGTGCGTGGTGCCCCGATCGCTGGAGACGCGATACTCATAGGCGGTATCGGGAGTGAGCCCGCCCAACGTGGCGCGGTGCAACCAGCCGTCGCCGGGCGAGCGGAAAGTCTCGCCGGAGATCGAGGCCCAGGCGGTGTCGCCGGCGCGGCGGTATTCGACGAGAGCCGGGTTGTCCTGTCCGGTGGTGTGCCAAGTGACCGTGAGGGTGGTGGCCGGATCGCCTTGCCACGACAGGTGGATCTGGTCCGGCAGGCCGCCGCCCGTGCGGGTGAGACGCAGCACCCAGTCGCCTGCATCGGGTGCCTGCAGGCTGCGGCCCGTGTCGGTGGTGCCAGCGGCGCGTTGCTCGGTCGTCTGCCGCGCATTGATCCACGTCACGGTGTAGGGGCCGCCTTCCACGGTCACATCCACGGCGCCGCCCTTTTCCAGGTAAACCAGGTAGTCGCGGCCCGGCCACGCGAGGCAATATCCTTGGGAAACCAAGTCCTGCCGCGGCTTCATCTCGTAGTAAGGCACGGTGGCGAAGAAATCCCAGACCGCCTTGACGGCGTCATGCCGGGACTGGCGGAGCTCCGTCGGCTCCATCGTGCCGGAGAACCCGCTGGAGGAGTCGCCGGCGAAATCGCCGAAGACCAGCGCGGCGGCGGAAAACTGGAGCACGTAGGCATTCTTGCGCAAATCATCGTCGGTGTAATCCGGGTGATATTTGTTGCCGGACCACAGGGTTTCCTGCGCGAGCAGCGGTTTGGCCGGGTGGTGGTTCTTCAACAGGCCGGCGCTGAGTTCGGCGCGATTGAGCGTCTTGGGGCCCTGCAACGTGCCGTAGGTGGTCCAGTCGGAATCGCGGTAGGGATCGTCGCCGGTCGCATTGTGCACGGAAAGCGGATGGTGCTGCACGTCGAGATCGCGAATGAGTCGGCCGAGGCGCGCGACGTCGGCGGCGGGCATCCAACCGGCGTCGAGGTTGGGCTCGGGGCTGGCGACATTGAGCAGGATGTTCCAGTAGCAGCCGATGCGGGCCAGCGTGTAGCGCACGAATAATTCCTGGTCGGCGGGATCTTGCGGGTATTGGGACTTCTGCCCGAAGAAGCCGGCGAAGGGATAGACGTAGAATCCACGCCGGGCCAGTTCGTTGAGGACGGTTTCCATTTTCTGAAACTCCCCGGCATCGAGCGGCCACAGACGCGGGGTCTCCCAACCGCGCCCGCGACCCTTCGAGTCGCGATTAAGGTAATGGCTGGCGATGGAGAGGAGGTTGTAGCCCTGGCCCTGCGCCCAATCGAGGAACCCGGCCCGCTTTTCCGCCGGCCAGTTGGCGGCAAAGAAGCGGTCGCCGATGTGCAGGCCGCGGATCAGGACGGGTCGCACATCACCGGCGAACCAGATGGGGTTGGCCTGGTTCACGGTGAGCATGCCGGGGATCTTGCCGCCATCGACCCGGAACTCACCGCTCGGGCCGGCCGTGCCGTCGGAGAAGACCGAGCGGTAACGCCACAGCCCGTAAAGCGGCGGCATGAAACGGATCCGCCACGTCTGCCCACCATCATAGAATCCCCAGAACGCGATCTCCTTCCCGTAGGGCGTGGAGAACACGACCTCCAGGCGGACATCCCGGTAGGGATCGGCGTAGGTTTTTGGATTCGTGACGGTGACCTCGAATCGATCCCATTGGGTCACCTGCAGGCGCGCCGCCGGGGCCGGGGTGACCGGTTCGGCTGCGGGCAGGCCGACTGCGGCCAGCCAGCAGATCAAGGCAACGGTTAATCCACCGCGGACGAAGGGCCGCCGGGCGGTGGTGAGGCAGGGTGATTTTTTCATGGGGGAAGAGAATCAGGGTGTGACCGTGAGGGTCGTGTGCAGCAGTTTCTGGGTCGAGCCGCCGGCCATGATTTGGAATTTGCCCGGCTCGAGCACCGGCTGGAGGTCGATCCCGGTGAACATCAGGGCTTCGGGGTCGAGGGTGAACTCGACGGTGCGGCTTTCGCCCGGTTGCAGCGGCACGCGGCGGAAATCCTTCAATTCCATGACGGGGCGCGTGACGCTCGCCACCTCGTCGCGGAGATAAAGCTGCACGATCTCGTCGGCGGCCATTTTGCCCGTGTTCACCACCTCGACACTGGCCCGGACTGGCTCGCCGGCGCGGATGGTTTCGGCCGCGAGCTTGAGGTTGCGGTATTCGAAGGTCGTGTAGCTCAGGCCATGGCCGAAGGAATAAAGCGCGCTATTGTTCGAGAACAGGTAGTCATGATAGGCGGCTCCGGCTTTGCGGCTGTAATACGCCGGGATGTGTCCGACATCGCGCGGGAAGGAAACGGTCAGTTTGCCCGACGGCGAGATGTGGCCGAACAGGATCTCGGCGGCGGCGGTGCCGGTGGCCTGGCCTGCATACCAGCCTTCCAAAATCGCCGGGGCGATGCGTGAGAGTTCCTCCAGCGCCGGTGGACGGCCGTTCATGAGATAGACGATCACCGGCTTGCCGGTGGCGATCACGGCGCGGGCGAGAGCCATCTGCGAACCCGGCAAATCCAGCGAGGCGCGGTCGCCGCGGTGCTCAGCCCCTTCGCCCCAGGTTTCGCGGCAGGTGCGTTCCAGGTCACCGAGGGCCAGCACGACAACCTCGGCCCCGGCCGCGACGCGGACCGCTGCGTTGATGAGCGGACGGTTTTCTTCGTCGGTGACGAGGATGACGTCGCCCGGGGCACGCCAGTTCTGGCTGGAGTTACGGTGGTCGACGGTGACGATGCGGCAACCCTCGGCATGGACCACCTCGGCGCGATTGCCGACATAGGCGCGGATGCCCTCGAGCAGGGAGACGCTATGCAGCGGCGTGCCGCTGTAGCCGCCGAGTCGGGCGATGTCCGCGTTGGGTCCGATGACCGCGATGCGCTTGAGCTTGGCGAGATCCAGCGGCAGCGCGCCGCCGTCATTCTTCAGCAACACGATGGACTCGCGCGCGGCCTGCACGGCGAGCTCGGCGGTCGCGGGCTGGTCCAGAATGGCGCGGGCGGCCGCGGCATCGGCGTAGGGATTTTCAAACAGACCGAGTTGAAACTTGGCGGTGAGCATCCGGCGCACCGCCGCATCGACCCAACCGACGAGTTCGGGGTCGGGGTTGGCCAGTTCCCGTACGGCCGGGAAAGCGTAGGCATCGGACAGCTCGCAATCCACGCCCGCGGTCAGGGCCAGCCGGCCGGCTTGCAGCGGAGTGTCGCAGATGAATTGCTTCAGGTGCATGCGCTCAATGCCACCGTAGTCGGCGACGAGCAGGCCCTGAAAATTGTATTCGCCGCGCAAGACTTCGCGCAGGAGCCAGCGATTGGCGTGAGAGGGCACGCCGTCGACTTCGTTGTAGGACGGCATCACGGCGGCAGGCCGCGCGTGCTTAATGACATATTTGAAAGGGGCGAGATGAACGTCGCGCAGTTCGCGCGACCCCATGATCGACGGGCTGCGATTCAGGCCGCCCTCGGGCGTGCCGTGGCCGACGAAATGTTTCAGGGTCGAGATCACGTGGTGCCCGTCGACGACGCCGGTCGCGCCGCCTTGGAGGCCGCGGACCATGGCCGCACCGAGGCGGGCGTTGAGCACGGGATCTTCGCCCAAGGTTTCCTCGATGCGGCCCCAGCGTGGATCGCGGGCGACATCGAGAATTGGCGTCAACGCCTGCTGGCCGCCCCGCAGGCGCATCTCACGGGCCACGGTGTCGTAGATGCGCTCCGTAAGGGTTTCATTCCAGGCGCAAGCCAGTCCGATGGGCATCGGGAAGCTGGTGGCCTGGGGTTTCATCACGCCGTGACAGCCTTCGTCGTGAAAGATGACGGGGATGCCGAGGCGGGTTTTTTCGCGGAGGAATTTCTGCGTGGCATTGCGGAAAAGCACGTCGTCCTCGATCGACAGCTGGCTAGGTCCGATCTGAGCGACGCCTTCGGGGAACCAACGGCGGAAGTTTTCCTCGCGCACCCGCTCTGTCATGGTGGGGAATGACTCGTCGTATTTCCACCAGCCGGTCAGCTGGGATATTTTCTCCGACCAGGTCATGCGGGCCAGCAGATCCTCAACGCGGGCGGCAACTGTAAGGCTGGCATTGCGATACGGGGCATCCGCCGGGGCTGGAGGAATGTTGGCGGCGCTGCGGGCAAAGCCGGTCACCGCGAGGGCAAGAGCGAAGAGGATGACAGTTCTCATGAGTGAAAAACCTATTTGAAGGTGGGAAGGCTTTCGCAGGTTCACCCAATATTTTCCACCGTGCGCAGGTTGGCCGAGCGGTAGCAGGCTTCCACCGCACGTTCGATGGCGAGATAGTCGCGGCCGTTGGTTTCGAATTCCGCGCCGGTGCGCAGGCAATTGATAAAATGTTGCTGGGCGGCGATGGCGCTCCCGCCCCGGTAACCCGCAGGCAGCGCATAGTCATGGCGCTGTTCAACCCCTCCGCGCTTGGTTACGTGAATGGAGCCATCCTCGGCGAGGCGCAGGTTGCCGACCGTGCCCTCGATGAAGACATGCCCGTTGACCGGTGGGCGCACTTGGGCCGTCGTGGCCGTGCGGTCGGCATCGAAGACGGCCGTAACTCCGCCCGAGAACTCGAGGGTCACGAGTGCGGCGTCCTCAGCTCGAATTCGCGGGTTGCGCCGGCGGATGAGGCAGTGGAGGGCGGCGATATCGCCGAAGAAAAAGCGGAGGGTGTCGAGGTAATGGCCGCCAGTCTCGAGCAGGACAAAGCGTTCCATTTCGCGGAAGAACGGCTGCAACGGGTAGGGTTCATCGCCCCAGCCGTCGCCCGGACGGAGAAGAAAACGGGCATGCTGCGGCTCGCCTATCACTCCGGCTTCGAGCAGCCGCTTGAGTTCGCGATACCAGCCCTGCCAGCGCCAGTTGTCATTTGCCATCAGGCGCACGCCGGCTGACTCGCAAAGTTCAACCAACTCCTCTGACTCAGCAATGCGTGGGGTCAGAGGTTTTTGGCACAGGATGGGTATCTTGTGCGCCACCGCGAGGCGGGCCAGCGGCAGGTGCGATTCCACCGCGGTACAGATGTCAACGAAATCGGGGCGCACCGTTTCCAGCAAAGCTCCGAAATCCACCCCGATGTGCGGGATGTTGAATCTCGTTTGTAGAACCGACGCCCGCTCCAGCGTTCGATTATAAAGTCCGATGATATGGGCACCCTTCACCGTCTGCCAGGCCTCCATTTGAATGGCGGCAAAATGTCCGGCGCCACAAAACAATCCGCGCAAGGGAAGGGACGGGGCAGTGCTCATGAGTGTCGCGGGTGCTACGACGCGCGTTTGGTCGGAATATCAGTCCCACGCCGGCCTGTGAGCGGTTTAGGCCGGCCCGGCTGAAGATTTGGCGGCGTGGCGGGTTACCGTAGCGAGAATTTTGCCTTCAGCGGCAAGAATGCCCTCCTCGAGCAGGGTCCGGGCTTTCTTGAAATCGCGGGCCCGGATGGCGTTGAGAATGGCGCGATGGCTCTTGATGGAATTCTTGTTCCAGTCCTGCTCGTCGCGGGCGACGGAACGCAGCACGCGGATGCGGCTCCAGATCTTTGCCAGATAGGTCTTCAACTCGACGTTGTTGCAGCGGGAGAAGAGCTGAAAATGAAATTTTTCATCCAGCGCCAGAAGCGCGAGAAACTGATCCATCTGAAGCGACTCCTGCTGGCTGATGATGGCCTCGGCTTCCGCGAGGTCGGCCAGCGTGAGATTTTTTACCGACTGGGCGAAGGCATGACTTTCCAGCATGAGGCGCAGTTCATAGAGATCGGTCACCTCCTGCGGCTTCAGTGGCCGGACGATGATGCCGCGGCGCGGCTGGGTGACGGCAAGTTCGCGTTTCTCCAGGATTTTCAAGGCATCGCGCACCGGCAGCCGGGAGACACCGAACTGGGTCGCGATCTCCGTCTGGACCAGATGGTGGCCGGGCTCGAGTTCGCCGGAGAGGATCATGTCCTCCAGTTTCTGGGCGATGAACTGGGCGACGTTCTTCAGCTCATTGATGCTGTTGTTGAAGTCTGACATGGCATTCATCGTGCGGACGGTTTGGCGTGGGGCAAGCGTTCAGACTGCCGGCGTGCCGTGCCAGGGTTTGCGTGGTTTGTAGCGGCCGTGTTGGAGGAACTCCCGTGCAACTTGTTCGGGGATCCGACTCAGCGCGATACCGGCCGCCTTTGACTCCACGATCATGCGGCAGGTCATTTCCAAGGTCTGCAGGCGCATGACCGCCTCGGCGCACGATTCATCGAACAGGATCACGCCATGGTTGCGCATCATGATGACTTCCGCAGAGGCCGCGGCCGACTTCACCGCGCGGCCCAATTCGGCGCTGCCCGGGTGGGAGTAATCGACCCATGCCACCCGCTCCAGGTAATACAGGGTCTCGATAAAGAGCTGCGAGGGAATGCCCTCTCCGCTGCAGGCGATCAGGGTGGTGTAGTGCGGGGAGGAATGCAGCACCACCTTCGCATCGGTCCGCTGTTGGTATATGCCGATGTGCATGGGCACCTCCTTGGATGGCTTGCGGGTTCCGCTCCACGCCCCATCGGTCACGCGCACCGGCACAAGATCGCCGGGCACCAGTTCGCCCATGTTGGTGCCGGAGGCCGACACCAGCATGGTATCCGAATCCACCCGGGCGCTAAGATTACCTGATGTGCCCCACGCGAGGTTGCGCTGGAGCAGCTGCCGACCGGTGGCGATCAGGCTGGCTTCAATATCCATTAGGGTGGAAAAACAATGAAATGAACCAATGCAGGCTGGACATGGAATAATATGGATACAGTAATACCGGCTTACCTCAAGCGATTTCCACTCAACCTCATTTTCTGCTGATGGCTGCCCCCAATCGAATCACTCCACCCGCTGTGCCTTCCGAGAAATTCTGGCCGCACGGCTGGTGGAGACTGATGGACCGGCGGATCGGCATCATCCCGTTGCCGGTTTTTGTGATGCTGGTGGGGGTGATCGGAGCCTTCATGGCGCAGGGCAAACTTCCTTCGGAGATCAGTGTGGCCATTTGCGTGCTGGCAGTCGGAGGATGTTTCTGTGCCGAAATCGGCAAGCGCATCCCGGTGGTGAAGCATATTGGCGGGGCAATCATTTTCACCACCTTCGTGCCGGCGTGCCTGGCGCATTACGGTCTCCTGCCGATGCAGCTGGAGACCTATGTGGCCAACTTCGCCAACTCGACCAAGGTGCTTTATCTGTTCATCGCGCTGATCACGGTGGGCAGCATTATGAGCATGGATCGTACCGTGTTGATCCAAGGGTTTGTTAAGATTTTTGTGCCGCTGGCGGCAGGCTCGGTGGTGGCGGCCGTGGTGGGCACGTCGGTCGGGGCCTTGCTGGGCTTGGGAGCCAAGGACACCTTCTACTACATCGTGGTGCCGATCATGGCTGGCGGGATCGGGGAAGGGGCGATCCCGTTGTCGATTGGTTATTCGGAAATCATGAACTCCGCCCAAGGAGCGGAGTTTGCCCGGGTGATACCACCGGTGATGTTCGGCAGCCTGACTGCGGTCGCCTTGGCCGGATTGTTGAACACGATGGGCAAGAGGTATCCTCATCTGACCGGGGAAGGCCGTTTGCAGCCGGGGGCGACCGACGAATTAGCCGGCAAGGCGGAGGAAGCCGCGGCTCTGTCGGCCGTTGATATCGGCCAGGTGGCCGCGGCCGGAATCAGTGTGGTTTCGCTCTATTTGCTCGGTTTGTTGTTCCACAGTCTGGTGGGCTTGCCTGCTCCCGTGGGGATGCTGTTCATTGCGGTGGCGGTGAAGCTGGCGCAGGCCGCCTCCCCCGAACTTCAGCAGGGATCCAAGTTTGTCTACAAGTTCACTAACACCGCGCTGACCTATCCCATGTTGTTTGCCGTGGGTTTGACGTTCATGCCGTGGGACACGCTGGTCGCCGCGCTCGCGTGGCGTAACCTGCTGACGATCGCCTGTACGGTCGCGACCTTGATGGCGACAGGTTTTGTCGTCGGTCGCTGGGTAAATCTCTATCCGATTGAGGCGGCCATCGTGAATGGCTGTCACAGCGGCCAAGGCAGCAGCGGCGACGTGGCCATCCTCACCGCCGCCAACCGCATGCAGATGATGCCATTTGCCCAGATTGCCACCCGGATCGGGGGCGCGTTCACTGTCACCTTAGCCCTGATTGCCCTCGCGCACGGCTGGTGAGCTGGCGGAGGGGGGCCTTACTGACGTTAGCCGGGGGAGTAAGGGACGCCTTCTAACGCATGCGTCAATGGATGGCAATTTGCGCGCCATCTTCTTCATTGACATATATTCATCGTAACACTGTATCCAGAAAAGCGGTATCCATATAGTCCGCTGCGGAGGCCTGCCTGACCCCTGCACCCCGTTAAACACATAGAAAATGCAAACCCAACCCCGTCTTGTCTCGGTTTTACGGCGACTCCGTCTGCCCGTGGCCGGTTTGGTTGCCGCTTGTGCGGTGACACTCCCGGCCCAAACAACCAATCCCGCTCCGTCTGACCCGGCCGCGGTCAAACAACAGGAAGAAGTGATCGTGCTCAGTCCCTTCGTGGTGAATGCGGAGCGCGACACCGGTTACCAAGCTACCAACACGTTGGCCGGCTCGCGCCTGGCGACGCCGCTCAAGGACATTGGCGCCTCCATCTCGGTTTACACCAAGGACTTTTTGGCCGATATCGGTGCGACCAATGCGAGCGATCTGCTCGTCTTCGCGACCGGCATGGAGGCCAGCGGCTCGCAGGGTAATTATTCCGGCACCGGGGCTAGCATTTCCGAACCGCAGATCGTCGGCGACGGCCCGCGTAACAATCCCCAAGGCGGCGCTCGCACCCGCGGTCTGGCTGCGCCCGAATTTACCCGCAATTTCTTCATCTCGAGCATTGCGATTGACAGTTACAACACGAGCGCGGTGACGGTAAACCGCGGTGCCAATGCCATTCTCTTCGGTATTGGCAGCCCGGCCGGCGTCGTGGATACGACCCTCAGCCAAGCCAATCTGTCGAAATCCTCGACCAAGGTGGAATATCGTTACGGTGATAATTCCAGCAACCGGGCGAGCATCGATACCAACCAAGTGGTGATCCCCCGCAAGCTGGCCCTGCGCCTCGCCGTCTTGGATGACCGTGAAAATTACGATCAGCGCCCCGCCTATGAGAACAAAAAGCGGGTATTTGCGACGATGACTCTGCGGCCTTTCCGCTCCACGACCCTGCGCGCCAACATTGAGGAGGGTCGCACTCGCGCCAACCGCCCGATCACGGTGCTGCCCTTCAACAGCATCAACAAGTTATGGCAGGCAGCTGGCCGCCCCAGCTATGACTGGACGTTTTACGATAACCCCGCCCGCAACCCCTTGGCGTCCACCCAATCGGCGGGCTTTGCCCTCCTGCCGGTGGGCCTCGGTCAGGGCCAGCTCTTCACCGCCATTGTCATTCCCTATGCCCCGGGTTCTATCACGCCCAGCAGCAATTCATTCCGCAGCAGTATTCCTAGCACCAATATCACCGGCTCCAACAGCCTTCAGGCGGACAGGATCCGCAACCAGTTGTTCGAACCGTCCGTCAACCGCGATCTCGCGGCCGACGGCAATCAGTTCTACGAGACGGTGAATATTGGCGAGGTTAACTTGCCGGCATCCGCCTTCCCCGGTGGCGTGCGGCCGGTCGGCCTGAAGATGCAGGGCTTCACGGATTATTCCTCCTTTGCCTTCAACAAGCAGATGATCGACGAAACTTCGTTCCAAGGGGATAACTTCACGACTTATTCCGTCGCACTTGAGCAATCCTTCTGGCGCGATCACGCCGGTCAGGATCGTGTGGGTATCGAACTCGCCTATAATAACGAGAAATTCGACCGGTATGCTTCCAACATGTTCTTCTCGGCGGCCAACGGAAATCACATTCGCATCGATCCCAATGTCTCGTTGCCCGACGGCACGCCGAATCCGAATGTCGGCCGGCCTTACGTGAATGGTGCCGTCGGCTCCCAACGCAATTTCTACGAATCCGAGCGTGAGAACAAGCGTGCCACAGCTTTCCTTCGTTATGACACCAAGGATGTGTTCCCGGTCCTTGGCCGTTGGTTGGGCCGTCACACCCTGACCGGCCTTTACGAGGACTACGCGGTCAACCAGCTGAACTACAATAACCGTCCTGCGGTCTTCGGCCTCGTGGCGGATGGGGTCAGCGGAAGTCCCAACGGCTTCAGCCGTCGCCCGGCCGCCTTGGTTTACTTGGGCAATTCCATCCTCAACGGCTCGGACCTGAAGCTGCAGGCAGTCAAGATCCAGCCGGTGGCACCGGGCCTGGTGACCAATACCACCTACTTCGCCGCCCCGGCCGGGTCAGCCACCCAAGGTGCCTTCACCACGGCACCGACCACCATCCAGGACGTGCTGGGTAATGGCACGGTGACCCGCGAACTCATCAAGTCGCAGGCAGCTATCTTGCAGAGCTACTGGGCCGACGACCTGATTATCACTACCGTGGGCTGGCGCCGAGACGAAGATCACCTGTATCGGCAGGCGATTAACTACGCGGATAATCCCGCCAAGAATCGCTATGCGCTGAACGACTTCGCCTTGCCGGGCACCCCTCCGCCGACCGTTGCCGGCGAGGTGATCAGCTACAGCGCGGTGGTGCGCTGGCCGCAAAAGCTGATCCGCTTACCGCGCGGCATGGACTTGAGTGTTTTCTACAATCAATCGTCCAATTTCACCCCCACCGGTGGTCGCATCACGGCGTTGGTCGAGGCCATTCCGCCGCCGACCGGCGAGACGCAGGAATATGGTTTCAACGTCTCCTTTTTTGACGACAAGCTCAGCTTCCGCGTGAACCGCTTCGAAACGAGCGTTAAGAACCAGACCTCCGCCCCGGGTGTCTATGCCGACGCTTATAATAACGGCGTTCGCCAGCTAGCTGGCTTCTGGGCCAGCGAACGGAACATCAATCCGGGCATCGATCGCACGGCGGATATTGAACGCTTGTTCAGCCCCGTTCCGGAATTTCGCCAAGGGCTGAATTTCCAGTATACCGGCGGCACCGGTGGTGTTCCCTATGGCAGCACGCAGGAGAATCCTCCCGGTATCACGGATACGACGGATTTCGTCGCCAAGGGCACGGAAATTGAAGTCGTTTACAATCCGACGCGGAATTGGCGCATCGCATTAAACGTTTCCCAGCAGGAGACCGTGCAATCCAACGTCGCCCCGGCGACGCGCGATTTCATCGAAAAAATGAAACCCATCTGGGCCGAGCTCAGTAATCGTCCCCGAAATGAATATCCCGCCGGGTCTGTCTTGGGCGGCCCTTTGCCGGCGAATGTGACCACGGTGGGCACATGGGTTCAGACCAACATCTTGGTGCCTTATGCCACTCTCCTCGCGTCCGAGGGCCAAGTCTCGGCTGAGCAACGGAAATGGCGCGCGAACCTCGTGACGAATTACTCGTTCTCCCGTGGTTTCCTGAAGGGTTTTGGCGTCGGCACCGGTATCCGTTGGCAGGACAAATATGCTCTCGGTTACCCGTCGAGCCTGAATCCTGACGGTAGCGTGTTTGTCGACATCAAGAACCCCTACTGGGGCAAGGCCGAGACAAACGTGGACGCCTGGGTCAGCTATTCGCGGAAGATCTACCGCGACAAGATCAAGTGGAAGGTCCAGCTGAACGCTCGCAACGTGATGGGCAGCGAGGATCCGATTGCCATCAGCGTGCAGCCGGACGGTTCGACCGCGGTGACCCGCATCCCGCCCGAGAAGCGTTTCTATCTCACCAACACGTTCGAATTCTAAGCACGGATTGGTTTGCTTTCAGCCGCCCCGGGAAACCGGGGCGGCTTTTTGCGGCTTGCCCCATCGATTATGTTGCAGAACAAGTGTCAGGTTGGGGTGCCGGGCGACAGTCCTCGGCTGTGTTGCTGCTGGCCCCGCCCGGCGCATGAATGGAGCGCCCTGCTACGAGCTGCGCCCAGCAATAAAGCTTCGTTCCTATTTGCCGCCGTCCGTGGGCACCTGCGGCGTGCGGGTAAAGGCAATTTTATCCACGACAAACCCTGGGCTACGGTAGCGTAAGACCACCTCGTACACCCCCGCTTGGGGCAGAAATGTAGTGACGGGTGCGTTCTTGATCGCCACGGGCGTGTGACCGCCGGGACCTTTGGGAAGCGACCACCAGCTCAGGGTGGCGCTATGGCATCGCATGCCATCCGGCCGGGTGGTGAGATCAGAGCCATAAAGACGCTGGCCACCCACGGTAACGTGAGCGTCGTTGGTCGAGGTGTCGTCGAGTAATCGGCCATCGGGACCCTTCATGCCGCTGGTCAGGCGGCAACGCAGATGAACATAGTAGACGCCGGCCTCAGCAATACTGACCTGATAGGTCATGCTTTTTCCCGGCACTGCGCGGATCACCACCGCGCCGCTTTCCTCCAGCCGTTCCCACTCACCGGTACCGGTTTCAGCCTCGATCACGAGGGAAGACGGTGAACTTGCCGTAGCCGGCGCATGGGTTAGGGGAGTGGGCCAAGGCGCAACGTGGGCGGCAGGAGTTTCAGCTTTTAATCCACAGTGCGCGGACAGGATCAAGATGGATAGAAGGCGAAGCATGGGTTTGGGTAAAGGCAGGGAGCGGATGAACGGTTTCACGGAAGGGGCACGAGTTCCAGCCCCCTCCACCGACCGCGAGCATGGGCGAAACCCTCGTTTTCCGGAATCTTCCGGTTGCTGGCTCCGGTGAATACCACCCGGATTTTATCGCCGGGAACCAGCGTGGCGGGGGCGAAGGTCAGCGCCGTTCGGAGGCGTTTCTGCTCAGTGGGAGGATTGGTTTTTTGGCCGAGACTGTGACCGTTGACCAGAACCTCGTAGGCGCTTTCGCCGTCCTCTTCGGCAATGGTTTGCAACGTGACCTGATAACGTCCGGCCGCACCTTGAAAAGTCAGCTCGGCGGCGGAGGGGGCGACGCCATGGCGATCGGTGCGGATGGCCACGCGATGATCTGCCGGGCCAGGCTCGTTGGTCTCGCGGTAAAAGGGAACGAAGGTTTTCTCGTTCACCGCTTGAAAGGCGGTCGTGGCCGGCAGCCATGAGGGCGTGTCTCCGCGAGCGAAAGGAACGATCAAAAAGATACCGAGCGCGATAAATGGAAGACTAAGGTTCATCTTTGGTGGGATTGTGAGTGTGCCGGGCGTCCCTCTTTACTCCCGCCGGGGCTTCAAGGCGACATAACCGGCGTCGAGTGAGGAGAACGCTCCCTGGTGAATCTTCAGCTCGTCGTAGTAAGCGATCGCCCGGTAGCGGTCGGGCTCCGGGTTGAAATTCCAATCAAAGGCATAAATGCCCACTTTTAAATACATCTCTTTCATCTCGCGGTAGCCGACCCGGCGGCGCTGCTGGTCCACGACCTTGCGTCCATTCTGCCACAGCTCGATCAAACCGCGTCCGGCGGGGTCATCCGACCACACGACGCGCAAAACGAAATCTGTCCATTGGCCGAGCGGGAACGCGCCGAGATCCGCACTCTCGTTGCTGCCGGGATGGTTCATGTCCCAGCGCCAGTTCAACACCAACCGGCCTTGGCCGGGAAAACGGGCATCCGGTATGCGGCGAAAGGCCAAGGGCGGATTCCCCGGGTTGCCGTCCAAGGCGATGTTATCCGGAGCATGCACTTGAAAATAAATTTCGCGCCCGCCGCCGTCGCCGTCGTTCTTCGGCCGCCCCGGCTTCGGATAGGCATCATCGCCGCCGTCCCACGCGGCACCGGGATCAGCCGGGGCCGGCACGAACAAGCTCCACGCATACCACATCTCCAGGGGCGTGAGATTGTGCGCATCGCCCATGGGTTGTGAATCAAACCGCAGCTCCGTGCGGTTGCCCTTGGTCTGGCCGAAATTGCCATCCTCCTGGCGGGTCTCGAAGCGCAGCATGCCGCCGGCCGGCCGCCCGGCCACTCGGGGAGTTTCCTGGCCATCGGCCAGCAGGCTCGCCCGCCCGGGTTGGAAATGTTGCTGCAGCACGACCAGCGGCCCGGTGTGATCCATGACGGACGCATCGCCGGTGCCACCGGCGCTGACGGGGTTGTAGTCGGCTTGAAACAAGGGCTGACCTAAGAGCACTGAGGGCAGCGCGGGCACGAGGGCGAACAGCAACCCCAAACGTGAAAAGGGGGACATGGGAAAAATCTATAGATGGGAGTGCCGGTCATGCACGTCTTTTGTGACGCCGCAAGGAAACTCGTGGCCGAAGACAGGCGTTCAATTGGTTGAATAAGGATGGCTTGGTGAACCCGTGCACGATGATTAAGCTACGGCTATGCACCCCCACCTTTTGTTTTACTTGGCCTTGCTTTGCTCGAGTTTCGCGGTTCCCGGCCCGCGGGCGGGGCTGCCGGATTTGTCTCCGACCCCTGCCGGAGGGAGAACCTTGCTAACGGATAGTCCGCGCCGCGGTTTCCAACTGGAGGGGCAGGCGGCGGCCGGCGCGCACTGGACGGAGCTGCCCCATGGCTGGCGCATTGAAACGGTGGGCGGTGTCGCTCCGGCGACCGTCGAATGGCGCGCTCTCAGTGTCGCTCCCGTGGCGGAGGGCGACGTCGGCTGGCTGCGATTCCGGGCGCGCAGCCCTGCGTCGAAGGACGAAACCGGCGGCCGTTTGCGCGTTCGGGTTCAGGCCAAGGCGGAGCGCGGTCCGGAGCGCGTTCGGGACAGCATGCGGCACGAGTTGGGGCTGACCCCGGAATGGCGCGAGTATGCACTGCCCTATGTCAGCAAACTGACGGCTGCGGCTGGCGAGTTAGAGCTGGTTTTTAACTTCGGCTACATCGCGCAAACGGTGGAGATCACCGATTTGGTCTGGCTCGGTTACGGCCGGCGGGTGGCCCGGGATGCGTTACCCCGGAGCCGGTTCACCTATGAGGGCCGGGAGGCCGGCGCGGCTTGGCGGACGGAAGCGCAGGCGCGCATCGAACGCTTGCGGCAAGGCAACTTCGCCGTGAAGGTTGTGGACGCAAACGGCCAGCCGGTGGCCGGCGCCCGCGTGAACGTCGTGCTTCAGCGGCACGCGTTCGAGTTTGGCACCGCCGTGAGAGTGGGCCGCTTGGTAGGTACGGGACCGGATGACCAGCGTTATCGCGATACCTTGCTTGGGTGGTTTAATGCGGCGGGGCCGGATAACGACCTGAAATGGCCCTACTGGGCAAAGGACACGGCCATTTACCGCCGGGAGGTGACGATGGCCGGCCTGCGGTGGCTGAAAGAGCAGGGGATGCCGGCGCGCGGCCATGTGCTGGTCTGGCCGAGCTGGCCACGGATTTCCGCCGACGTCGCGAGTCTGCGCGGCACCCCGCGGCAGGATGAAATCCCCGGTTTGATCCGCGAGCACATCAAGGAGGTCCTCACGACCACGCGCGGCTTGCTCACGGAATGGGACGTGTTGAACGAACCCTATACCAATCACGATCTCATGGACGTTTTCGGCCCGCAGATCGCGGCGGACTGGTTCAAGCTTGCGCGCGAGGTGGGTGATCCGGACCTGCCGCTTTATTTGAACGATTTCGGCAATCACGACCAAGAGCGAGACCCGCGGCATGTGGCGCATTTCGAGCAAACGGCCCGCGACTTGCAGGCGGCCGGTGCGCCCTTGGGGGGCTTGGGTTTGCAGGCCCATTTTATGGCGTTGGTCACGCCGCCGGCCCGGTTGCTCGCGACGTTCGACCGGTTGGCAGCTTTGGGTCTGCCGATGCGGATCACGGAATTTGATGTGACGACCGACGATGAGGAGTTGCAGGCCGACTATATGCGGGACGCTTTGATCGCGGTCTTTAGCCACCCGTCCATGGTTGGTTTCCAAATGTGGGGCTTTTGGGAAGGCGCGCACTGGAGACCCGAGGCCGCCATGTTTCGTTTGGATTGGTCCGAGCGTCCACAAGCTGAGGCCTATCGAAAGCTGGTTCTCCAACAATGGCGCACCAAACTGGAGGGAAAGAGCGGAGCGGAGGGTCAGTACGCCGGCCGCGGATTTTATGGGGAGTACGACGTCCAAGTGGACACCGGGGACAGTCGGTCGGCGATGTCTCGTTTCAGCCTGCACGCGGGGTCGGCGGCCTCCAACGATTGGACGATGGTCTTGAAATAACACCCTTTTCAGAGTTCGGGTGCTCCCGGCGGGACCAAAAGACGTTCGAGCGGACGCACATAACCCCAGACAATACAGTCTACAGACCAGTATTATATCGCGCTTGACAGTGACATATTGTATCTCTGTATCCAGTAAATCAGCCTGACTTCCTCAGATTGTGCGAAGATCCCACGGGATCGGCGCTCCACCACGTTTCCTACCCCCGCCATGCCTATCACCTCCCTGGCGTTCGCACTGCGACGCAAGTTCTTGTATATCGCGCTGGTCTTGATGCCGGCTTTCACGCTGCAAGCCCAAACCACTTCCGACTCGAATACCGCTACCAAATCGGAGGAAGGGCGTCCGGCATCGGGCGTCATCAAGCTGGCCGATTTTACAGTCACGGGCTCGAACATCCGGCGGCTGGACAAAGAAAAGGTGCTCCCCGTCACGGTGTTGGGCTTGGCCGACCTGGAGGCCCGTAATCCGACGACCCCGGTTGAAATGCTCCAAGCATTGCCGCAGGTGACCGGCTCGTCCACGAATGAATTCGGCCCCTCGGCCATTTCCGGACGCGGTGATGCCGCCTCAATCAATCTGCGCGGCATCGGCGATTCCAACACACTGGTGCTGCTCGATGGTCTTCGCATGCCCCCGCGCGCCATCATTCAGGGGCAGGGCTTGCCGACCAACGTGAACGCGCTGCCGTCCCGCGGGTTGGAGCGTATTGATGTGTTACGCGATGGTGCGTCCTCGATCTACGGCTCCGATGCCACGGCCGGTGTCGTGAATTTTATCACCAAGCGCGACTATCTTGGCACCGAGGTCATCCTGCGGGCGGGCGTCACCGAGCACGGCGGAGGTGAGACCAGCGAAGTGGTGATCACGAATGGCACCAGTTTCGCCAAAGGACGCGGCAACCTTCTGTCCACCTGGAGCTTCTTAAATCGCGAGGCCATCTACTTTCGTGATCGTAGCTTCACCGTGAGTGATGACCGTAGTGCGCTGGCCCCAGCTCCATGGAATACGCCATCGGGACCTTTCAACACCCGCAGCGGGATTGGTTTTTGGCCGACCTTTTTTGTGGGCAGCGGGACCACAAATACCTATTTCCGGCCGGTCGGCGGAGTTCCGTCGATCACCACCGTGGCCCCCAATCGGGTGGCGAACCCGGATTTCTACCTGGATATCCAGGGCGATTATTTCAGCCAGCCCCGCACCGACCGCTTGAGTTTGTATGAGAAAATTACATACAAGTTGACGGATCGCATCACAGCCTACGCCGATTATTATTTCTACCGGGCGGTCAGTGACGTGCTCCGGAGCCCGATGTTTTCGACCAACGGATCTGAAGGCAAAGTCACGATGGCGGCGGACAATCCATACAATCCCTTTGGCTCACGGTTCTTTGATCCGGCCGGTGCACCCAATGCTGACGGCACGCCTCGACTGACAGGCGCGGCGCGAACCATCGGCATCACCGACTACACGCTCCCCGACTACGACGTGCAGAATACCACCGCCACCTCACAGATCTACCGCATCACGGGCGGGCTCCGGGGCAAGTTTGGCGAAACGTGGTCTTGGAATGCCGCCGCCATCTATGGTTCTTCGAATCTCAAGGAGATCCTGGAAAAAAACGTCTACATCCCCGCTTATCGGGATGCGCTCGCGCGGACTGACACCACAGCCTTCAATCCTTTCGGCTACACTTTCAAGGTTCAGAATGGTGCCGTGGTGTTCGACAAGCCCTACCAGAATCCCGATTCTGTGCTGCGCGGCATGGAGGCGCCATTCGTGAATCGCGGGTTTGCCGATCTCAAGACCGGTCTCGTCACGGCCAGCGGTGATCTTCTGACGCTTTGGCAGCGGACCTTGTCCATGGCGGTCGGCAGTGAGTATCGGGAGGAGAGCTACCGGGTCGGGCGCGATGCCCCGTCGCTGCCCACGACGCGAACCCACCTGACCAACTCGGCCCTGCCGCCTTCCTCTGGCGATCGGCAGGTATTCAGTGCGTATGCCGAGGTATTGCTCCCGCTGATCACGCCGGACACCAAACTCCCGCTGTTGCACTCACTCGAGTTGAGTTCCTCCGCCCGGTACGAGAATTACAGCGATTTCGGCACCACGACGAAGCCGAAGTATGGGGCCAATTGGAGGCCGATGTCATGGATGATGGTGCGCGCCTCATACAATGAAGGTTTTTTGGCGCCGTCGCTACCGGCTCTCTACCAGGGCCAGACAACGGCCAATACCGTCAACCAAGTGGACCTCTATCGGAATCCCGCCACAAATGAGGGCAGCTACCGCTCGAACGCGATCAGTGGTTCAAATCCAGGCTTGCAGCCGGAGTTCAGCAAGGGTCAGTCGATCGGCATCGCCGTTGATGTGCCCAAGATGAGCGGGCTGTCCTTCACCGTGGATTTCTGGAAAATCAAGCAACGGGGTATCCTCGGATCCTATTCCGCCGCCACGATCAACGCCTTGGACGCCAGTCTGCTGGCCGCAGAAACCCAGCGGCAGATTTCGGGCGGGACACCCATCAATCAGGTTGACCTGGGCAGCGGCACGTCCGCCTACAAAGGCGACCCGCGCATTGTTCGCCTGGCCACGTCCGCGGCTGACGTGGCGGCCTTTGCCGCCTACAACGCCACGGTTCCGGCTGGCCAGCAAAGGGCTGCGGTCGGTCAGATCTTCAGCACGCGCAGTCTGACGGAAAACCGCTCGGAAGGAGCCGCCTCTGGTGTAGACTTTGGCGTCAACTATCTGGTCCCGTCCATGGCGATAGGCCGTTTCAATCTCGCAGCCAACGCGGCTTACTTGATCGAGTCATACACCGTGGCTGATCTGGCCGGCCCCCGCATCCAGCGGTTGGAGCGGGGTGGGGCAGCCCGCTGGCGTGGCGATGCCAGTATCTCGTGGCGCAAGGGACCGTGGCTGGCCGGCGTGAGCGCCTACTACATCGGCAGGGTCCTCGACACGGCGGCTTCGACCACGGCTGCGGTCTACGACTCACTCGGGCAGCCTGACTATATCGCCAAGGCGTTTGATCAAGGCACCACGTTCTACTACTTCCGGGTGGGCAGCTCGATCAGTTGCAACGCCTTTGTCGGTTATAATTTCAGATCGAGCCAGCGTTGGTTGAAGAACACTAAGATCCGGGCCACCGTGAACAACGTGTTTGACCGTGAGCCGCCGCTGACCACGAGCTTTATCGGCAGCACCCAGCAAAATCTGCTGGCCGGTCGCGCCTTCAGTGTGGAATGGACCAAACAATTCTAAAATCCCTATGCAAAGCCCATGGTATATTTCGCGCATCCGCGCATTGGGTGCATTGTCTCGGCGGTTGTTTCTGGGGATAACATTGGCCGGGTGTGCGCTGGGCGCCGCTGCCGCGACCTCGGCGCTTCCGCCAACGATCAATCAGTGGGCATTGTTTGAGAGTCAGGTTCTCCACCCGACACCGCCAACCGACAAGCTTCGCGGAGTTGAACTGGTCACAGAATTCACCGCGCCGGACGGCAAGGTCACGAAATTCTGGGGATTCTACTCAGAGGCGAACCGCTGGCGCTTCCGGTTTTCCCCGGATCAGACGGGTCGCTGGCGTTACGCGGCCCGCTTTTCAGACGGGGCCGCTGAAGCTACGGGAGAGTTTGAGTGCGCTCCCGCGGATTTGCCGGGACCATTGACGCGTTGGCCGGAGAATCCCGTGTGGTTTGCCACAGCCGCCGGCGGTCCGGTGGTGGTGCGGAGCTTCCACGTCGGGGACCGTTTTTTTGCGGAAAACACGTCGCCCGTGATGCGTGCAGCCTTTCTCGATTGGGTCCAGTCCTCGGGATACAATCTGCTGTCCATTGCGAGCCACTACTTGAACCGCAACTCCCCCGGCCGGGGCCAGGGATGGAGGACACCGCAACTCTGGGATAACACGCTGAAAAGCGTGCGGCCAGGCGATTATGACAAGGCGGAGGCAATCCTCGATGACTTGCGCGCGCGCCGCCTGTATGTTTATCCGTTTGCAGGGTTTATCGGTCGCCATTCCGAGTTTCCCGCGGAGCCGGCTGATCAGGAGGTCTACATTCGTTATACCTTGGCCCGGTTCGCTCCCTATTGGAACGTCCTGCTAAACGTCTCGGGTCCGGAGCCGCTGTGGAAGCCTGAAGGATATTACAACTGCATGCCCTTTGTGGAGGTAAACCGGCTCGGTGAACTGATCCATCGCCTCGATCCTTTTGACCGCCTCCTTTCAGTCCACAATGCCTCGGGAGATGATCCCTTCCGGTTCGCCGCTTGGGGCAGTTATTCCACACTGCAGGGTGGACCGGCCGAGAAGAGCGACAACTATCAGGCTTTGCACAATTTCATCTTTCGCAATCACACGGGCGACCGGCCGATCTATGCCCAGGAGGTGTTGTGGCCGGGCAATTACCTTCATGGCGGACTCACTCCGGATCAGGTCCGCCGAAAGGCACTGGTAATGCTATTTGCCGCTTCGCACATCAATTTTGCGGATATGAATGGCGATTCTTCCACCGGCTACAGTGGCACGCTCGATCCGGCCGACCGCCATCCGGAGATGCATGCCGCAGCGAAATCCGCTTGGGATTTCTTTGCCAAGATCCCCTTTGGGCGGTTACACCCGACCTGGGACGTGGCCCGGCGGGGCGTTTGTCTGGCAGAAGACGGACGGGAGTATTGGGTCTACCTCGTGAAGGGTGGGAGCACTGATTTTGCAAATGGCTTTGCCACTGGCTGGCAGGGCGAATGGATTTCACCTGAGGGTGAGGTTGCCGCGGTGGCCGTGGCCATTGATGGGCAGAAAACGTTCATCGCTCCTTCCGCCTTCCCCAAGGATGTCGTGCTGCACATCTGGCGTAAATGAGTTCCAGCGGGCCAAGGGGAGGCCGCGGTATCGATGCCTTGGCTTTTGCTTCCGGCGGCCCGGTCTCGCCCGAGACTTCAGCCCGCCCACTTTGAGGCAGGTTGGCTTCGCTCAGTCGGGGCTGATGCAGTTGGGCCGTGGGCCAGCGAGCTTGCTCGCGCTTTGAATGGGTCCGCGCGCTGACTGGCCCACGGTGGTACCATACAGTTTCCCGAATCTGCTGGGGAAGTCTCGCGAACTGAATGATCCCGGCTCAGTCCTCGCCCCGCAGCTTCCTCCAGGTATCGAGGCAGAGGCGGGCGGTTTCTAATTCAGAGTAGCGGCTGCCTTCCTGTTCCATGAGATAGAATTCCAGACCACCGACTGATTCCAAGGCCGCCACGATGTCTTTCCACGGCGAAATTCCTTCTCCGAACAAAACCCGGTAACCTTTCTCTTCCGCCGGGCTGCCGGGCGCCCAGTCCTTGAGGTGTACGCTTTTAATTCGCCCGGGATGCGCCTTGATCCAGCTGACTGGATTGGCGTCAGCCTCCATGCAGGTCCCGACGTCGAGCTGCAGCACAAAATTCTCCGGTGTATTAGCGGCAATGAGATCCATGATGCGCGGCCCGCCGGCCAGCGCGGCCCATTCCGTCCGGTGATTGTGGAAGCCAGCCGTCAAGGCATGGGGTTCTAGCTTCTGCGCGGCATCCGACAGTTGCCGGCACAAATCTTTCCAGGCTTCCAGACCGGCCAAGCCCTTTGGCGGAGTGGCGAGGATCAGCTGCCGGGACCCCAGGATGTGGTTCAACTCAATGGCGCGGCCGAGGCCTTCGCCGGTGAAGGAGGGAATCCGGTTATGGGTCGAGTAGCACCGCAGTCCGAGGTCATCCATCCTGGCTCGCACCTCGCGGGCGTAGGCGGGGTCCCAGTTGAAATAGGGATCGTAGAACTCCACGGCCTCATAACCCATCTGCGCCAAGCTGAGCAGCGTGCCCGGAAGATCACGCGCGAGCTCGGTGCGCACCGCGTAAAGTTCAATCCCAAGCGGAAGTTTTCCGCGCCGCTCGGTTGCTGGGGCGGCGCCGGGGGCAGAACTGGCACCGGTCACGGCGCCGGCGCCCATTGATCCGGTCAGCAGAGCGGCGGATACCCATCCGGTTTGCGTGATAAAATTGCGCCGAGTGGACGCAAAGGTCACGTCATCTTGCGGGAGTTTCATGACAGAATAAAAAACGGGAGCGCGGGTGACACAAGAGGTATAGCAAAGAATCAATAGACTGAATGAAACTCCGGTTGTGGCGCCTGCCCGGCATCCTTCTGATCGAGACGTTAACAAAAATAACCCCGGACGGATCGCACTCGATGCCGTTTCACCGCAACCCCACCTCATGATCATGACCGGATCATACCGTGCCTTGTACCTTAAAAAAGTTTCTTTCACCGAACCCTGGCGGGTTTTCTGGCAGCCAGCGGGACGATGGTCTACGCGCAGCCTGTGCCCCCGGCTGAAACCCCGCGCGAAGAAATTGTGGTGCTGTCCCCCTTTGTCGTGAATTCCTCCAAGGATGTCGGCTATGTGGCGACGAACACCCTCGCCGGCAGCCGCCTCAATACGCCGTTGGCAGATACCCCGGCTTCCATCTCGGTGTTCACGCCGGAATTTCTCGCTGACATTGATGCGGGCAATGTCCTGAAGGCGCTCGAATACAGTGTAAACTTCCAGGAGGACCGGACCAATGCCGGCGGCAACCCCCAGCAGGAAAACGATCTCAATGTTCAGGCGCGCGGTTTTGCCGGCGGCGGTTTCCGTCAGGCCTCACGAAATTATTTTACATGGTTCCTTAACGGTGACTCCTACAACACGGAGTCGATCACTTTCTCGCGTGGGCCCAATTCCATTCTCTTCGGGCTGGGCGATCCCGGCGGCATGGTGAACACAACCACGATGCAGACGCGGTTTACCAATCGCTCCAAGGTAAACTTACGCTTTGACGAAAATGGATCGATGCGCGTCTCCGCTGACATCGATATGCGTATTTCCGATAAATTCGGCCTGCGTTTTGCCGGCCTGGCGGAGGACGGCAAGACTTGGCGTGAACTGGCCTACAAGGATCAGCTGCGTGCCTATCTGGCGGGCACCTGGCGGCCTACGACAAAGACGACGGTTCGATTTGACGCCGAGTATGGCGACATTAAGCAGCTGGTCTCGCTGCCTTTCACTGGCCGCAATCGATTCGGTGGCTGGGTGACGGCGGGCAACCCGGTTTATTCCGGTGGCGCGACCTATCCGACCGGCACCGCCCGACTGTCAGCCAACTCCACCACGCCACGACTGACTTTCGATTACGATCAAGGGACGGCGGTCAATTGGCAGAACCAAGCGGTCGGCAGTGCCAATCCCAATCCCCCCGGCAATATCCCGCTGACCGATTTTAATTTTGTGCCGAAAACGGTCGACCTTCGCGGCCCCGCAGCCACCACCAACAATCCTTTGTATACCTATTCAGCCTATCTCGAGCACGAGCTCATTGATAACCTATTCATTGAACTGGCTGGAAATGTGCAGTGGGAAAAGCGAGACTGGCGTAATCCCGTGCAGGAAGGCCGCGCCGGCATCTTCGCCGACCCGAACGCGTTCCTCCCCGGGGGGGCGCCTAACCCCAAGGTCGGCACCTTTTACATCGAGGATCAGGCCATCCAGCGTGTCCGTAGCCGGGATCTGGAGAATCTTCGCTTCACGGCGACCTACGAAAAGGATTTCGCGAATTGGCTGGGCCGCCATCGTTGGGTGGCGCTCGCCAGCCGCGAGCAGCTCGAGACGCTGACCCTCGATTACATCGAGTCGAACGTTACGCCGCTAAACCCCACTTTGTTCCCTAATTTGCGCTCTGAGGCCAACTACATCAACCGCCGCACGTATCTGAATTTCAACGGCGGCCACCGGAGCTATATGGCGGATCCCTGGGCCGACCAGAAGTCCTATCAGATAATTGATCCGACCTACGGTCTGGTTGGCACGGTGACTCCAGAGTTCGTGGCCACCGCAATCCGACCCACCAAGGAAGTCGTCACCAGCACGCTACTGGGCGGCCAGAGTTACTTCATCAAGAACCGGCTGGCCGTCACCTACGGTTTCCGCACGGACGATGTGGATCAAAATCCATTCCTCGAGACGATCGATCCGGTCAAGGGCGTGGTGTCTTCCGGTGTCCTCGGGGCCAAGCGTTCCGCTTCGGGGAATACCCGTAGCCTGGGGGCCGTGCTGAAGGTATGGCGCGGCCTCGCGCTGGCCTACAACACCGCGGAAACCTTCCTGCCGCAGACGCCGATTGATATAAGGGGAAACTCCCTCGGCAACATCAAGGGCGACGGCTTTGACGTGGGGGCGCGCTGGTCGCTGCTCGACGGCCGGGTTTATGCCACCGCGACCTATTACGAGAGCAATTCGGAGAACCGCGGGGCTTTCAATTCCCTGACCACCGTCACCGACATCAATCGGATTTGGGAGGCCATCGAAGGCCCGAGCGGACCGCACCGACTGGATCAGATCAGCACGCAGGATACTCGGGACGATGCCTCGCAGGGTTGGGAATATGAGCTCGTGGGCAATATCACCGACAGCTGGTCGGTGCGGATGAATTATGCCACTCCGCGCAATGTGCAGAGCAACATCAACCCACGCACCAAGGCCTATATCGAGGAGTTCCGGGCGCTTTGGACCTCGATCGCCAATGCCAACCTGATCATCCCGAATCTCACGACCGACAACACCGTTGCCACCCGTCTGACCAATGTGATTGATCCCCGCCTCGCTGGTGATGCCCGGGCGGAAGGCCGTCAGGGCCGCGGGGTGCGCAACGAAGTTTTCACGGTCTTCACCAATTACAAGTTCCGCACGGGGACCTTGCGGGGTTTCAGCGCCGGCTACGGCCTGAAAGGCTATGGCAATAATGTGCTGGCCTATGTCGGCACCACTGGACGCGGCAGTCCGGTGTTCGGCCGGGGTTATTGGATCTCGGACCTCAAGCTGGGCTACGAGAGGATGCATCATACTTTTGGCAAAAAGGTGGAATACAAGGTGCAGCTGAACGTGGTCAACCTGTTCGACGAGGACAATGTTATCTATAATCAGGCCAACAGCACCACGGGGGTGAAGGACGTCTATTACTTCATCAATCCGCGCACCGTTTCCATGTCGCTGTCGATGACTTTCTGAGCCAGCGATAAAGTGCTGCCATTCCGGGCCCGCCGCGAGGCGGGCCCGTTTTATTTCCAGTGGGTTCAATACCCCGGAGCTTGCTCCGGCTTGGATGGGAGGTGTGGGAGCGTGCTTGCTCGCAACTCAGGGTGTGGTGGCCGACCAGATCGCCGATGCCGTCAAAAACGGTCTTGGGGTGCGGCCAGTTGCAGTTGTGGCGGTCGCAAAGGCCGCTGACCTGCAGCATCTCGGCGTGCAGGCGAAAAGTCGCGGGAATTTCCCCGAGACCGGCCGGCGAGGCCGGCCGGTCTTTCAATTGAATGAATAACCTATGAATTGTATGCATGTTAGAGGGGCCTCTCAATCCTTGGATACCCCTTCGCTCTGCGCTTGGCCGCCGCAGGCCCCACCCCTTTCCGAAGATGCATCAACGTGATGCCTTTGGCTTAGTCCAAACCAACAACACCAAATCACTGCATGAACTCCCCAGTTCCTCGTTTAGTCTATCGTCTTGCCCTACCGCTTTTAGCCTGCGGTTGGGCGGTTGTCTCGTCCGGACAGACCTCCACTCCGGCCCCTCTCAATGAGGAAGTCGTACAACTTTCGCCGTTCTCCGTTTCCACGACCAAGGACAACGGATACCGCGCCTCGAATGCCGTGTCTGCCACCCGTCTGAATACCCAGATCAAGGATGTGCCCATCTCGATCACGGCGTTCACCGAGGAATTTATCAACGACGTCAACCCCAACCTGTTCAACGAGGTCGTCAGTTACGCTCCCGGTGTCACGAAGACCAATGCCAGTTTCGGCGGCACTCGTGACATGATCAATATTCGCGGCTTCGAGCAGAACTCCCCCCTGCGCAATGGGTTCGCGGGTGCCGGGCTCATTGACCCGGCCGTCATCGCCCGTGTCGAGGTTTCCCGCGGTCCTTCCTCCGTTCTCTACGGGTCGCTGGCCCCTGGCGGTGTTGTCAACTACATCACCAAGCGCCCCAAGGCCGAGCGCGGCGGCGAACTCAGCGTGTCCGCTGGTTCCTACGAACGCCTTGGCGCCTCACTCGACGTCTGGGGATCGATCGACCAGGGCCAGACCCTACGCTATCGCGTGATCACTCTCGGTCAGACGAACAAGGATATCTATCCCAACTATCGCCAGGAACGGACGCTGGTATTCCCCGCCATCCAATGGGTGCCCAACAAGAACTGGAGCGTCACCTTGGATTACGAAAAATCCAATACCGTCGAGCACGCCACTCCGCTCCTGCGCCCGCAGATCCGGCCGCGCAACTTCACCCCGGCGGTCAACGAAGGCTGGTCATTTTATCCCGGCCTGCCCCGCAACTTCAGCTACTCCTCCGCGTCCGATCTCCGGGATCAGGACAACACCGTGGTCTCGGCCGAAATTCTCGGCAAAATCGCTGGTTGGGACATTCGCGCTTACTACAATTTCAACGAGCGGAATGTCTATTTCGCGTCCACCGGCACTTCCGATGTGCAGAACAACCTGCCCGCCGATGCCTCCTTCAACTTCCTCGGCCGGCGCGGTCGGCTTGAGGGGAACGATGCCCATGGCGTCGCCTATCAACTCGAGGCCTCCCACGAATTCGTGTTTGGCTCGAACGACCTCAAGGTGCTCTTCGGCGGCCTCGACAGCCATGGTTCCGGTGGTGCTTATCAAGCCAACCGGCCGGGCGCCCTGAATCCCCCGAAGTGGGACCTGCGTGATCCTTCGACTTGGGACAACAACGTCTACGTGCGTCCGCAAGACCGGGTGCTCGCGAGCTCCACCTGGAGTTATTCCAAGACTCAAGCGGCCTATGCCACCGCCGTTGCCACCCTGTTCCAGAAGCGCCTGACGCTGCTGGGCGGTTTCCGCATCAACAAGCTGAACAGCGAGTCGCTCAACCGTATCTCCAGCGTCAAGACCGTGAATCCGTCGGTGCGCAAAAACTCCCCGCAGATCGGTGCGCTGGTCAAGCTGACCGACAACATTGGCTTCTATGCCAGCTACAGCACGTCATTCGCCGGCCAGCCCGGCACGAAGCTGATCCGCAACGTTCCCTCGGGCCCGATCGAGCCGGTCGAGGGCGAAGGCTACGATGCGGGCTTCAAGGTCGACCTCATGGACGGACGGCTGTCGCTCAATCTCGGGGTTTATCAGGCGACGAACGACAACTTCGCGACGAATATCTTCGAACTCGATCCTGTGACGTCGTTGACCTTCCAGACGACGGTCACCGGGCGTACCATGCGCTCGGAAGGCGTTGAGTTTGAGGCGACCTATGTGCCGAACAAGAACCTCCAAATCTACACGAGTTACAGCTACATGGATGCCTATGTGAAGAAGAGCATCTTGGCCAACTTTCCCCTCGGCACCCCGATCTCATTCGCCCCGAAGCATTCCGCGAATCTGCTGGCCAAGTATAGCTTCACCGACGGGACTTTGAAGGGCTTCCATATCGGAACCGGCGTCCAAGCCATCTCTGATCAATTCTACAGTGAAGAGCGGGGCAGTTCGTTGGTTCCCTTCAGTACCGGGAGCTACGCCTTGGTTGACGTGTTTGGCGGCTACTCTTGGAAAAATCGCGGCCACCTGCCGTGCTCGATCAATTTCCAGATCAAGAACTTCTTCGATAGCTACTACAACCCGTCGTTCTTCAATCGCTATCAACCGCGCCGGCTGCTGATCACCTACAAGATCTCCTTCTAAGCCCTCACTGTCGCTCGACTTTCAAGGCGCAATCCCGAGTGGATTGCGCCTTTTTTGTCCGCTTAATCAGCGCGGGATTCTTTCCCACTCAATCTGCATCCCCCAAGCGCGGCCCCTGCAAGGCCGGCCCCCGGAATTTCGCCTGATCACGACCGGTCGCCCCATCGATCACGAGGCCGGCGAACGTAAGGGACTCCGTGTGTAGGAGTCCCTGTTCAGGAACCAGGCGAAGTAGTTGCGGGACGCTTGACGGAAACCGCCGCCGCCGCCAAGACCGCTCGCCTGGATGTTGATATCATTTCCCTGCTGGGGATTACCGCCGGTTTCCTGCAGGCTCACGCAGGCCGCGGCCGCAAGGTCGCGCCTTCGCACCAGGCACCCCGGACAAGCACGCGTTGGGGCCGTTCGGGTATGCCCTTTTCGCCACGCTCCACGAGGGAGGCGAGCAAGCCGGTCGCTACACGACCGACTTCCCTCGAGTCCTCATCAACCCCCGCGTAGTTGCGCACGTTTTCCGCGAGTGAGATGATCGCCACGCCAAGCTTTTGCGGCACTTTGATCCGCAAAGCATCAATCATCTCGGAGAAGATATAGTGGGTGGTGACAACGGCATCAGGACGCTCCGCCCGGAGCCATTGGCGGAATGGCCCGAGCCGTGGCGCGCCGACGAACGGATTTAGCCGCTGCTCAGGCGGCCAGTCGCGCTGTTCCACCAGATATGCCGCCATATAGTTTTTATCGAGGCGCTCGTTGTGGGAATCCGGGATGGCGTAGCCAATGCGTTGATAGCCCCGGGCCCTCAGCTCACTCAGCACCATCCGTAGGGCCGCGTAGTGGTGGGAGGTCACCAAGTGCAGCAGCGGACTCTTGACCGTGTATCCGAAGGACACGGCGGAGAAGTCGTCGAAATTCAGGGAGAGCAGGGTGTGCGCTTGGGGTTGAGGGCATAACAGCACGCCGCGGATATTGCGCGCACGTATCACCCCGGCTAGCCGGTTTGGATTTTCCCGATAATCATTAAGATCCAGCAGGGCGATCTGGTAGCCGAGTTTCGTGGCCCGCTCTTTGGCCCCTGTATGGTATTCACGATACTCAGGCGCTGCGCGCCAGTCGTAACCGCCCTCGGAATTAACAATCCAACCGAGCATGCCGTGAAACACCGGGCTGGAACCAGCGCGACGGTAGGCCGCGAGTGCGCTCAGCATCGGATCGCGCTGATAGCCCATTTTCCTGGCGATGGCGACAATGCGCTCCTTGGTCGCGGCGGACAGTTTTGGGCTGTTGTTAAGCGCCAGGCACACGGTCGAGGAGTCAACCTTGGCGGCGAGGGCGACGGCCTTATGGGTAATACGGTGGGGCATGTTCAATAGACTGAATTACAGTTCATTCGCTGCCAAATCAGAAATGGGAGCTACTGATGGAATATGCAGCTATTGTGCGATGCGCTGGCCGTGCTCGGCTCGCGCCACGGAATAATATTCGATCCAATCGGGCGCGATTGCCGCTTGGTGCGGTTTGATACCTTTGAACAGGCACCCCGGTTCGCCCTGCGGGCCGGACTGAGGCTGGACGGACGTGAGCGCGTATTTCCTCTGACCCGGGAGGGAACGAGCTTCGATCTGATCGACCAGCGCACGACGCCGTGCACGATTCGCTGGATCGGGCTTGATGCGGAAGCGGCCCTGAAGGTCACGCTCACCGCGATCATTCCGTTCCGGCCGAGGGACCTGGCGTTCTCTTCAATCCCGGTCGTTCAGCTCCAACTGAACGTCGCAACGATGGCGGGGCAGTATCGTTGGACCAAGGTGCGGCCCAGGCCGGAAACCGTGGAACTATTCATCGAGTTTGGCGATGGGGACCTGCAGCCGATGCCGGGTACGGCACCCGACGAACTGGACGTGGAGTTTGTGAGTTGGCTCCGACCGGACAATGATCCGCAGTTTCCGCGGCGCACCGAGGATCGTCGAATGCAGCGCGACACCTTGGTGGCCCCTGGGTCTGGGCGCCTGCCTCGTGGGTTCAATAGGATTGTCCGGTTGGATTCGCCGGTCGCCCTAGAGGTGTTTTGGTGCGCCTGGCCGGGTCCGGCGCTGCGACTGGACGGAGTGGAGTCGCCTTTCTGGCATGCCCGGCAGTTCCCCCGAATGTCCGCGGTCATCGACTGGGCGCGCAACCGTGGTGCAGAGCTCACGCGCAATGCCGCCCGAGTTGATGCCATGGTGCAGGCCCACAATCTCGGCCCGGCGGTCGATCATCTACATGCCTACACGCTACATTCCTGGCTGATCAACACCTGGTCGGCAGGGAATGGCGACACACCCTGGCTGAGCATCTGGGAGGGCAGTTGCTATTTCCATTCCACGCTCGACGTGGAGTTCACCCAGGCGCCGTTCTACCTCGCACTTTGGCCGGAGCTGCTGGGAATGCAGCTACGCCAATGGGCGGAAAAATCCTGCGCCGGCGATCCCGGTATGGGTGCGGCCATGGCGGGAACCCGCTTTATGCCGCATGATCTCGGGCGTTACGCCGAGGTCGGCCCGGCGGCTTATCCTCACCCCATGGAGGTGGAGGAGACGGCGAATTTCCTCATCCTCGTGCTTGCGCATTCGCGTCGCAGTGGGGATCGGTCCATCATCGAGTTGCACAGGACGCTGCTGGTCCAATTGGCTGGCTTCCTCCGCGCCGCCGACACCGACGGTTCAGGCGTCCCGGCGCTCGGCGTGGCCAATACCGTGGATGACGGGTCGCCCGCCATCCAATATGGTCGCAGGCAGGTTTATCTGGCGATGAAGACGCAGGCGGCGCTGCGGGCGGCCGCGGAAATGCTTCGGCCTTGGCTGCCGGCGGCGATCTTGGCGGAGTGGCAATCGACCGCTGCACGCATTCTGGCGACGATCGAGGAGAAGGGATGGCAAGGTGATCACTACGCCGTTTTGCTCGAGGCTTCCGGCCGGCTGAAAAATCCCTGGACCGGCGAGTGGTCCGACCATCCCGAGATTTGCGGTTGGGACGCTCCGCACATCTACACCGCGAATGTGCTGCCCTTGCTGGATATGGTTGGTTTTGACGTCGGACTTAACCGAGAGCGCCTTCGCCTCGATCTGATTAATGCGACGGCCCGCTGTCTGCGCGAATACGGGTGCATCCATACCGATTACACCGCCGCCCCGTCCATGGAGACGGGCATGGGCGGACTTATGGGGGCGTCAAGCGAGCCCGGCTGGATATCCATGAACATGCTGCGTGACCTGGCAGCGCTGCGGCGCGGCGTAGATCTGCTGGGCCTGGCCGGCCGCTATTGGGAGTGGCAGGTGCTTACCAACCAGCAGGGACCGCACCTTTTCTTCGAGACATTTGGTGGCAACCGGCTTTGTTTTTATCCGCGGGGCGTGGCGGTTTGGGGCCTGTTTGAGGCGGTGTCCGGGGTGGTCGTTGATCGACTCGCGGGGCGGCACGAGGCGCACTCGGCGTGGCCGATGTTGCAGGTGCCGCGCTTGTGGGACGCGGCCTGGGAAACCGCGGCCGTGACGCCGGACGAACCGGGGGCGCAGGCACCAAACCATGCTGCGCCCTTAGCCTAGGAACACTTGTTGATGAAACCTACCGCACTTATTTCCCTTTCCGAACGCGAACTAGCGTTTTTCTTTCCGGGCTCGCTTCGCGCCCGGCTGCAAGAGCTGCTGCCCGAAGCGCACCTGATCAAGGCCGAACCGGGCAAGCACGCGGAATGGAGCGAAGCCTTGCACCGGATCCGTCCGGAGATCCTCGTGACCGGCTGGCATACTCCCTTGCTGCCGGATGAGTGTCCCGGCCTGCGCTACATCTGCCATGTCGCGGGTTCGGTGCGCCGGCACGTTCCCCGGTCGCTGCTTGAACGCGGGGTCGTGGTCGGCAATTGGGGTGAAACGGTGGCGGACACGGTGGCCGAGGCCGCGTTTGCCATGATCTTGGCGGCCTTGCGCCGGACGCAATACTTTGGCGACATCATGCACCGCGACCGCGGCTGGCAGTGGGCGCCGGCCGGCACTCTCAGCCTGATTGAACGGCGGGTGGGCATCCACGGATTTGGCGCCGTGGTGCGTCATCTGCTCCCAATGTTAAAACCCTTCAGATGTCCGGTTCTCGTGTATGCCGCAGGGATGCCCGATTCCTGCTTTGTCGAGCACGCTGTGCGACGTGCCGACTCGCTCGAGCAGTTGTTTGATTGGGCGGATGTCGTGGTGGAGGCTGAGGCGCTCACTCCCACCAATCGTGGTTGCATCGGCGAGCCGCTGCTTCGCCGCCTGCGCCGCGACGGCGTGTTTGTGAACGTTGCCCGCGGTGCGCTGGTGGATGAAGCTGCACTGGCTAAAGTGGCCGCCGAGCACGGTCTTCGGGTCGCGCTCGATGTCTACGAGACGGAGCCGCTCGCCGCCGACTCGCCATTGCGGGGGCTGGCCGACGCCGTGCTCTTTCCCCACGTGGCGGGCCCGACCGAGGATCGGGCGCATCTCTGCGGTGAGCTAGCCCTAGAGAATCTGGCGCGCTTTGTCCGCGGAACGCCAATCATCGCACCGGTAACGCTGGCGATTTATGACCGTTCCACCTAGATAAAACTCCGGCAACTATGAGGCTAGATCTCCCTTGGCTATTCCTGATGGCCGCCGGCTTCGGTGCCGGTGCTGGCCAGTTGCATGGCGCCGTCAATCCGGTTGGAGCTGAAACCGTGTTTCATGCCGACTATGAGGACGGTTTGATGCGTTCGCCGGGGGCCGGGGGCGGTGGCAGATCGGTCGCCGTCCACTTTCTGGAAGGAGTCGATTATCAGTCGCCCCTCCGGGGCAGAGTCGAACCTGCGCCCGCGATGCCGCCCGGCCGGACCGGCCGCCAAGCGGCTCATTTTATCCTCTGCCCGGGTGATCCGCAGTTGCATCAGGGGCACCGGGCCGAATTGCGCCTGAACGAGGGCGAGACCGTCGGCGACACGATGTGGTATGCCTTCAGCATTTTCATGCCAGCGGACGCACCACTGTTTGTCCCGGTGCCGGGCTGCAATGTGCGTGATGAGTCCGGGGTTATTTTTGCCCAGTGGCATCATGCCGACACCGAGAATGCACGCGGGTTGTCGCCGGTCATCGCAGTCGAAGTTCACCAGGAAGAGCAGGGCGGCGCCATCGGTGCTCCGCACTGGCAGATCGTCATGCGTGAGTTTGCCGAACTGGGGCGCGCGCTCTCGATCAGTGACCGATTCGGCCCTCCCCGGCAGCAGGGGGGGAGGAGTTATTACTCCCGGTCTCGGCCGCGCGGTAACGAGCCGGTTTTGCCCGTGAGGCTGGGGGAGTGGACTGATTTCGTATTGCAGGTACGCTGGTCGGTTGATGGCGCCGGCGGGAAGGCGGGTTTTGTTCGTTGCTGGATTTTCGATGCGGCCCAGACTGGGGGCACGCTATTCGAGGAAACCGATTTCCAGACTTACCCGGCGGACATCGCGCGTGGCCCCTATATGAAATGGGGTATCTACAAGTATCATTGGAAGGCGCCGCCTTGGAGCAGGGACTACCCTTACGGCCACCGGGCTGAATGCCGAACCGAGCAGAGCGTGTTCATCGACGAAGTGACTTGCTGCCGAGACAATGCTGATCAGTTGACCTGGCGCGCCATGCGCCCGAGACGATGAACGACGCCGGATTTGAGATCTTCATGATGCCACGGCCGGACATTTCCTTGTGCCCGGTCAGACCGCGGAGCCGATCAATCTGGCAGCGGCATTTTGCCTTTGAGCAGGTATTCGCTAGTCCCCTTGATACGCCAACCGGTCCCTTATGCTAAATTCGCTCGATTACATGGTCATAGCTTTCTACGTGGTCTTCATGATCGGGCTGGGTTGGTATTTCCGGCGCGACACCGCAAACAGCAGCGATTTTTTTCGGGGCGGCGGGCGCATGCCGTGGTGGATGGTCGGGGCTTCGGTGTTCATGAGTGGATTCAGTGCCTGGACATTCACGGGTGCGGCCGGCATGGCGCACGACCACGGCCTCGCTGTGCTGGTCATCTACTGGGGGAACGCGCTTTGTCTCCTGCTGGCGGCGGGCATGTTTGCCGCCTGGATGCGACAGACCCGGGCGATTGTGGTGATGGAGGCGGTCCGCGAGCGGCTCGGCCGGTTCAACGAACAATTTTCCGTCGGAATCGGGGTCCCTCTCTCGATCATTGTTTCGGCGATCGGCCTTTATGGCATGGCCATCTTTCTGGCTCCGGTCTTTCACTGGAATCTACCTCTGACCATCATCCTCAGCGGCACCCTCGTGATTCTCACCGCCACGATTGGTGGCTCCTGGGCGGTCGTAGCGGGCGACTTCATGCAGGCCCTATTGCTCGTGCCCGTAACCCTGCTTGCCGCGGGCTTTGCCTTGGAGCGGACAGGTGGCTTGGGGCCATTGTTGTCCGGACTGCCAAGCACTCATTTGGATTTCACCGCCAGTGCATCGCCGGGCTTTGGCTTGATCTGGGTGATCGCAATTACACTGGAGCGCGGCTGGCTGCAGAACGGGGTGGGCAGCGCGTGGAAGTTTCTGGTTGTGCGCGACGGGGCGGCGGCCAGACGCGCGGCAATCCTGGCGGCCGTGCTCTTCCTGCTCGGCTCGGCCGTCTGGTTCATTCCGCCCCTGGCCACCCGTAGTCTGGGCATCGACATCGCCGGGCGGTTCCCCGAGCTATCCAATCCATCCGAAGCCGCTTATGCGGCGATGGCGCTGGATCTGCTGCCCGCGGGTTTGCTGGGATTGCTGGTGGTCGGCATAGTCGGCGCTACGCTTTCGGCCATGGATCATGGCTTGAACCGGAATGCCGGCATCTGCGTGCGCAGCGTTTATCTGCCGTTCATCCGTCCGCGGGCGAGCGAGCAGGAGCAGGTGATTGTGGGCCGCATTTGCACGGTGGTGCTGGGCTTAGTCATCATGCTGCTCGCATTGCTCTACAGCACGTGGCGGAACATGAGTGTCTTCAGCCTGATGCTGAGTTTCATGGCCATGTTGTCCGCGCCGATTGCGGTCCCCATGGTCTGGTGTTTCTTCACTCGCCGCAGCCCTGACTGGGCGGCATGGAGTTCCTCACTGCTGGGGCTCGCCGTCAGCGCAGTGCTTGGTTGGATGCCACGGCAGGAATGGTGCATCGCCTGGACGGCGGCACACAGCCTTGGGAATGTGCGCGAATGGATTGCCACCAACGAATTCTCCGTTGTCGTTCTGGCGAACTTTATCCTCTGCAGTCTTTGGTATTGGGGTGCCACTTGGATTTTTCCGCTGCGCGATCCTGTCCGGCTGGCCCGGGTGGAAGCTTTCTTTGCCAACATGCACCGGCCCTTGTCCACCAGCGAAAGCCTCGACCAGGGGATTGACCACACTCCTCGGCGAATCTCCGTGCTCTGTGGGATATATGCGTGCTTCGTCGGAGCGCTCTGTCTTATGCCCAACTCGCTGCGGGGCCGGCTGTGCCTCGCGTTTTGCGCCGTTTTCTTCGCGGCAATCGCCGGATTGTTGAAGTGGCTTTCCGGGCGAGAGCAGGCCCGGCTGGCGGCGTTGCAGGTTGCAGCCAACCGTGATCCTGCAACCTCGGGGCAATAGCTTACGGACATCTTGATCGACTGGCAGAAACTTTCGGGGGGCGGCTACTTCATTGATCTGAAGGCGGGACCCGCAGAGAGGGCGGCGTCTGACCTTTGCTAGACGGTTCGACTTTGCCTTCCTGATCAGGCATCGGGGCAGACGTGCTCCGTGCTGCGCCGGAGTGAGTGCATTCTGCGGGAAACTGGGCTCCCCAGACACGCGAGCGTAACACGTTTCGCGAAATTTGCTGGTTCGATAAGGGGAAGGCAAAGAAACTGAACGGTGATCTCTTTAGGAGCGGACTGCCTGTGCTGACCTGATGCGGGCAGGGACTGCTGAAAATGTTCATATTACTGAATTGGAGCAGATTTGCTATAAGCGGGGTAGCCCACTTCATCCGGAGTGCCTTCTTGATCGGTCTACCCTGCCTTTTTCGTTACTCCACGAAACTTGAACTTCGCCCGTAATGTTTGGATATGCCTTCAAAATTCCGTGGAAGGGCAAGCTGACTCCGGAAGGCATTAACGCGGTGATACTGCTGCGGGCCGCGACGGCCCCGATGAGCGCGGCGTGAACATTCCCTGGATGCAGGAGGGCAGGCTCTATCGGGGGCAGGCGCGGTTGAGTGACTGGTCGCTGGGGCGGGAAATTCTAGAAATCCTCGAGCTAAAAGCAGAACCATTACTTCAATGAACCGTCGATCCTTTCTTCAAGCCACCTCCGTTGCGGCTGCCGGCTCGCTGCTGGGCGGCGGTGCCACCCCGCAGGGTGCTGCCAGCCTGCAGGGAAACGTGACGCTCTCCGGCCACCGGTTGACGCGCCCGTTGGCGATTGCAATGTGGGATTTCTCCTGGCTCGAGCGCCGCTGGCCCGGCGCGGGCTACGAGGATTGGGACCAAGCCCTGGACGAACTCACGGAGCGCGGCTATGACGCCGTGCGCATTGATGCGTATCCGCACCTGATCGCCGCCGGTGCCGAGCAGGAGTGGGAATTGCTCCCCTGCTGGAACCAACACGACTGGGGCAGCCCGGCGCGCTGCCGGGTGCGCGTGCAACCGGCACTCAACGAGTTCATCGCCAAATGCGGGCAGCGCGGTCTCCTGGTCGGCCTCTCGACATGGTTCCGGAAGGATGTGCCGAAAAACCTCTGTGCCAAGATCGCCTCGCCGGAGGATCTGGGGCGGATTTGGCAGGCGACGCTCGACTCGATCGAGCCGGAGTTGCGCCGCCACATTTTCTATGTGGATTTCTGCAACGAATTTCCCCAGCACATCTCCACGCCATTTCTGCCCAAGGAATTCAAGCGCCACTCGCCCGCGGGTGAACACTGGATGCGCGACTCGATCGCCCCGGTTCGCCGGTCTCATCCACAGTTCAGCTACACGTTCTCATTTGCCACCGAATACGATACTTGGCGCGAGCAGAATGTCGCGTGTCTGGATTTTTTGGAGCCGCACGTCTGGATGACGAGCTTCTGCGATTATTATCAGCAGATCGGCTATGAGTGGGAACAGTTCGATCCGATTGGTTACGAGAAGATCGTCGCCAAAGGCGAGGTCCTTTACCGCTCCAAGCCAGACTACTGGCAATCGCGGCTTGCCTACGGCATAAGCCTGATGGCCGAATGGTCGCGCACCAGCGGCAAGCCGCTAGTCACTACCGAATGCTGGGGGGTGGTAGTCTTCAAGGACTGGCCGCTGCTGAAATGGGACTTCGTCAAGGAGCTCTGCGAACTCGGTGTCCGCGACGCTTCCGCGACGGGCCGGTGGGCCGCCATGGCGACGAGCAATTTCTGCGGCCCACAATTCCACGGCATGTGGCGCGACGTCGACTGGCACCGGCGTATGACCGATGTGATCCACGGAGCGGCGCTGCCGGGTTTTACAGCCACCGCACCACTTCCAACAAAACCATGAACACCGCCTTCCGCCTCGCCTGTCCGTTACGGTAGCTGCCGCGAGTCCCGGACAATTGCTATTACGACGGCTTGGATTGTAGGATTCAAACTTGGCCATGCGCTGATAATCTCCGAAAGGTCGGAGCAGACTGCAGGCGTATTGGCCGGGTGGCCTCCCATGTCCTTTCCAGTCTCAACAAGACTCGTCGAGGCATCGATTTTTGGTCGATGTGATTCGTGTGTGACTATTTGTGAATCTGAGAATTCCAGAATCCCGGAAGTCGAGCCGGACGCGGTGACTTGCGGATTCTCCCCTTCTCGTTCGAGTCTCTTCTCCCGCTCCATTTTAAGAAACTCGCCCGGAAGTGATTCCGGGCGAGTTTTTTATTTCCCTATTTGAGGGAGAGTTATGGGATTTCCCGCATCCCATCGTACTTGGGCCGGGAAACGGCGGGGCAGCAGTCGGCGGCCAGGTAAACGGCTGACACCCACCGGCAATTACCACGGTCAATCATAGACCCACGGAACCCCGCTAATGGTCGTGCGCGTGGATTTCGGGCGCGCTTTTCCGGTTTGCGGCGTGATGGGCACGAGCACGACCGGACAGGGTGACTTCCGCACCACCTCGCGGGCCGTGCTGCCCGCGATGAGATCGTGCATCGCCCCGTGACCATGCGAGCCGATGACGATGTAGTCGGCGTTGATCCGGCGTGCGTTCTGCAAAATGACCGCCGCCGGCGGCCCCTCGTGCAGCGCCATCTTCGTTCCCGCCATGCGCTTGTTAAACCAATGCTGCAACGCCTGCGTCTTGTGGGCCGTGGCCTTCCGCGCTTTCCGGTTGAACGTATCCACCTGGGTGACCGTGAAGGCGTCGAAACCGTAGACGGTGGGCGTAAAGGGCGGCACGGCGTGCAGGATGACCAGACGGCCGCCGAGTGCCTTGGCCAGGTCGGCCGCCGCGTTGCAGACGCGAACCGTCGCGCCCGAGAGATCAACCGCCACCAGGATGGTTTTCATAGTGAGACAGGTTAGCCCCGGATCAGGCCGGAAGCTGCGCGTGAATTGGCGTAGGTAAGCCGTATCTTGGCCTCGGCCGGGCGGCCCGGGGTCTGACTGGTCGTTAATTTTGGGCTTCCGGCCGGCCGCCCCCACGGCTTGGCTGGATCCGCCTGATGAAAAAAATTCTGCGATCCACCGGTATTGGCCTCCTGCTGATTCTCGGCGCGCTGCAATTCTACCGCTCCCCCCGCAACATCGGCGCCACGGAGGGACCGCAATCCATTGTCGCTCGGGAGAAAATCCCCGCCGACGTGCGCCAGATCCTCCAGCGGTCCTGCTATGACTGCCATTCAAACAACACGGTCTATCCGTGGTATGCCGCCGTGCAGCCGGTCGCCTGGTGGCTCAATGATCACGTGACCGAGGGCAAGTCCGAGCTGAACTTCTCGGAATTCGCCGCCTACGACACCAAGCGCGCCGTCCGCAAGCTGCAGGCCGTGGCCGACGAAGTGCACGAGCGGCACATGCCGCACAAGTCCTACCTCCTGGCGCACCCCGCGGCGAAGCTCACCGACGCCGATGTCGCCCTCGTCACCACCTGGGCCGAGGAGCTCGCTGACGAAATCGAGTCGCGCTGAGCCCGACCCTGCAGTAACCACGTCAATCGCCCACCCGTTTTCCCAGCTTCCACCCATGAAATCACTGCCCCGCCTCCTCGCCATCCTGACTGTCCTCCTTGCCGGTTCGGCCGTCTTTGCGGCCGACGCGCCCGCGACGGCCCCGGCCGCCGCGCCGAAGGAAAAGAAACCCGAGACCGAGCTGACCCAGAAAATGGACAAGATGAACTCGGCCTTCCGCAAGCTCCGCCGCCAGGCGGGGGACGCGACCAAGAACGCCGAATCGCTCGAGCAGGTCGCCATCCTGCGCGAATACGCCGAGGCTTCGGGCAAGCTCGAGCCCTACAAGGCCGGCGAAGTGCCGGCCGGCGACCGGGCCAAACTGGTCGGGGACTACCAGGCCAAGATAAAGGAATTACAGGCGGGCATCGCCAAGCTCGACGACGCCCTCAAGGCCGGTCGGAACGAAGAGGCCGTCAAGATCGTCCAGGACCTCGGCGCCATCCAGAAAGAGGGGCACAAGGAATACAAATCGAAGTCACTCGACCATTGAGCCGGGTGGGTCAGCGAGCTGGCTCGCGCCGAACCGGTGCCTGGGAGCGGGTTGCCCGGCAAGAAAACCGCTGTTAATCAGCGGTTTTCTTGTTATCCCGTATGGCGTGAAAGCCTCCGAATTTTTCGCCCTGCCGCCGTCCCTGGCCCGGTTCGCCAAGTTCTTTCCCGCCTCCGCCACTCCATGGGACTGGCTGAAGCAGGTCGGCGCCGCGCTGGAAGGGATCGAGGCCAATCCCGCCGGCCCGAAGCTCCCACCCGGCGTGCACGTTGAGGGCAAGGTCTGGCTCCACGCCTCGGTCAAGCTCCCGCCCTTCGCCGTCATCCAGGGTCCGGCTTATATTGGCGCGAATACCCAGATCCGGCCGGGTGCATTCATTCGCGGCAACGTCATCGCCGGCGAAAACTGCGTCCTCGGCAACTCCAGCGAGTTTAAGAACTGCCTGCTGCTCGACGGCGTGCAGGCCGCGCATTTCAACTACGTGGGCGATTCGCTGCTCGGCAACGGGGCGCACCTCGGCGCCGGCGTCATCTGCTCCAACCTCCGCCTCGACCAAGGCGAGGTGACCGTGCGGCTGCCCAACGCGACGATCGCCACCGGCTTGAAGAAATTTGGCGCCGTGATCGGCGACCAGGCCGAGATCGGCTGCAACGCCGTGCTCAATCCCGGTTCGCTGGTCGGCCCGCGTGCCCTCGTGATGCCCTGCACGGCCTTCACCGGCTATGTGGCGGCCCGCACCGTCGCCCGCACGCGCCACGCCATCACGATGATGCCGCGGCGGGATTAAAATCGTTCTCGTAATCATTCTCTTTCTCGTTCTCTGCTTTCCGTTCCACCAACCCGAGAGAACGATTAAGATTACGAGAAAGAGAACGACCTGACCATGCCCCGCATCCTCACCGGCATCACGCCCTCCGGCACCCTGCACATCGGCAACTATTTCGGCGCCATGCGCCCGGCCATCGAGCTGCAGGCCGGCGGCGACGCCTACTATTTCATCGCGGACTACCACTCGATGACCGTCCTGACCGATGCCAAGGAGCGCCTCGCCTACACCCACGGTATCGCCCTCGACTGGCTGGCCTGCGGGCTCGACCCGGCCAAGTCCGTCTTCTGGCGCCAGAGCGACATTCACGAGGTGTGCGAGCTCACCTGGCTGCTCGGCACGCTCACGCCGATGGGCCTGCTCGAGCGCGCCCACAGCTACAAGGACAAGACCGCCAAGGGCATCTCGCCCAACTTCGGCCTCTTCGCCTACCCGGTGCTCATGGCCGCCGACATCCTGCTCTTCGACACCAACATTGTGCCCGTCGGCAAGGACCAGAAGCAGCATCTCGAAATGACGCGCGACATGGCGATCAAGTTCAACCTCACCTACGGCGAGACCCTCGTCGTGCCCGTGGAGCGCATCGCCGAGGAAGTCGCGACCATCCCCGGCCTCGACGGCCAGAAAATGTCCAAGAGCTACGGCAACACGATCGAGATCTTCGGCGACGAGAAGGTGCTGCGGAAAAAGATCATGGGCATCGTCATGGACTCGCGCACCCCGGCCGAGCCCAAGCCGGACGCCGACCAGAACCTCGCGATCCAGCTGCTGCGGCACGTGGCACCGAAGGATGTGGCGGCCGACCATGAGAACCGTCTCCGCGCCGGCGGCCTGGGCTACGGCGACCTGAAGAAGGCGCTGTTCGAGCATTATTGGAATTTCTTCGCCCCGTATCGCGCCAAGCGCGCTGAGCTCGCGGCCCATCCGGACTACGTGGAGCAGGTCCTCCGCGACGGCGCCCTGCGTGCCCGCGTCGTGGCCGAGAAGACGATGGCCCGTGCCCGCAAAGCCTGCGGGTTGCGGTAGACCCGGCACTTTTCAGCCGTGAGCGACCACGCTGACATTGGACGCCAACGGCAGCGCGCCATCTATGTCGCCGGTGTGGGCGGACACCGCCCGACGGTGCCGGTCGGCCAGGCGGAATTGGCCTCAGCCGCGCAGGCGGCGATGTCGCCGGAGGCCTGGGCCTATGTGGCCGGAGGTGCCGGGCGCGAGTCCACGATAGACGCCAACCGGGCGGCGTTCGAAAAATGGCGGATCGTCCCGCGTGTGTTGCGCGACGTCGAGAAACGCGACCTGTCGATCGAACTGTTCGGTCAAAAGCTGCTGTCCCCGCTGCTGCTGTGTCCGATCGGCGTGCTGGGCATGGTGCATCGGGACGCCGATCTCGCCGTGGCCAAGGCCGCGGCGGCGCTGCGCGTGCCGTATATCTTTTCCAACCAGGCATCGGTGCCGATGGAGGATTGCGCCGCCGCCATGGGCGACGCCCCGCGCTGGTTCCAGCTCTATTGGAGCCGGTCCAATGAACTCGTCGCGTCGTTCGTCAAGCGCGCCGAGGCCGGCGGTTGTTCGGCCATCGTGCTGACCCTCGACACGACGATGCTCGGCTGGCGTCCGCGCGACCTCGATCTGGGTTCGCTGCCGTTCATGGCGGGGCAGGGCATCGCGCAGTATACGAGCGACCCGGTGTTTTTGCGGGAACTCGGGGAAGAAAACGCGTTGGGGTCAACGCGTTCCACCCCCCAGCCGCCGCTCAATCTGCAGACCATCGCCACGGCGTTGGAGCAGAAGGTGAATTTTCCCGGCGGATTGATAAAGAACCTCCGTTCCGGCGACCCGCGGGCGGCAGTGCAGCGGTTCATGACGACCTACTCGCGACCCTCGCTCCAGTGGGACGATCTGAAGTATCTCCGCCAGCACACCAAGCTGCCCATCCTGCTCAAGGGCGTGTTGCACCCCGACGACGCGAAGCTGGCGGTCGAAACTGGTATCGACGGCCTGATCGTCTCGAACCATGGCGGACGGCAGATTGACGGCGAGATCGCCTCGCTCGACGCGCTGCCGGCGGTCGCCGCGGCGGTGAATGGCAAGATTCCGGTGCTCTTCGACAGCGGCGTGCGTAGCGGGGCGGACGTGTTCAAGGCCCTCGCGCTCGGTGCCACGGCCGTGTGCCTCGGCCGGCCCTATGTCTACGGGCTGGCCGTCGGCGGCCAGCGCGGGGTGGAGGCAGTGATCGGCAACGTACTCGCCGAGTTCGACCTGACGCTCGGGTTGAGCGGATGCCGGAGCGTGCCCGAGATCAAGGCGACCGGGCTGAGCCAGGGGTAGGTGATGGAAACTGCCGTGCGGTAAGTGCAATTCGTCGTGCCCGGCTTGTCTAGGCGGTGCCCAGCGGCATGCTGCGCTGATCGTACCATCCCCAACCCCATCCGCTCATGCCTGAACAAATCAGCTTCAACTATCTCGCCATCCTGGTCGCCACCGTCAGCGCCTTTGTGCTTGGCGGCCTGTGGTATGCCCCCGTGCTTTTCGGCCGCGCCTGGATGCAGGAAATGGGTTTCACTGAGGAGAGTCTGAAGGCCAGGGGCGGAACGGGAAAGAACATGGCCTCGTCTTTCGTGCTCGAATTGGTGATGGCGTTCAATCTGGCCGCGTTCATCGGGCCCAAGGCCCCCCGGGCGTTCGGAGCTTTCGCGGGCGCGGCGGCCGGATTTGGCTGCGTGGCCGCGGCGATGGGGGTCACCTACTTGTTTGAGCGCAAATCGTTCCGGTTGTTCTGCATCAACGGCGGTTACCACGCCATCGCGCTCACGATCATGGGCGCGATCCTCGGGGCCTGGCGCTGAGAATAGGCGTGAGCCAGCCGGCTCTTTTCCCTACCCCTTCCCCACCATCATGAAAATCCTGCTCAAAATCGTCGGCGGACTGGCTGTGCTGGTCCTGGTGCTTGTGCTGGTCTCGTTTGCGTTTCCCCGCCACTACCGGGTCGAGCGCACGCTGGTGATCAACGCCAAGCCGGAGGCCGTGCTCGCCCAAGTGGCCGACCTCGGCGCCTGGAGGAACTGGGGCGCCTGGCAGGAGCGCGACCCGGGGATGAAGCTTTCCTATTCCACCCCGTCCACCGGCATCGGCGCCTGGTCCGCCTGGGAAAGCAAGCAGGAGGGCAATGGCAAGATGACCATCACGGCGTTGACGGCGGCCAAGGTCGCCTACCACCTCGAGTTCTCCGACATGGGCACGCAGTCGGACGGAGCGATCGAACTGGAGACGCAGGCCGCCGGGGTGAAGGTGGTCTGGTCGGACACCGGCGATCTCGGGATGAACCCGATGATGCGTTGGGTCGGCCTGTTTCTCGACAAGTCGATCATCGGCCCGGACTTTGAGCGCGGCCTGGCCAACCTGAAGCGGCTGGTCGAGAAGTGAAGCGGTTCAGATCACCGCATACCGCGGCTCGGGCAGCGCGGCGATGCGGTCCATGATGCGCTGCGCCGCAATCTCGTAGCGGGCCTTGCCGGCCGACGGGTCGTCGTATTCCGCAGCGGCAATCGGCGGCCCGAAGACGATGGTCACCGGCGAGCCGAAATTCGGGATCTTGGCGCCCTTGCCGAACGCGGTGAAGGAGCCGTAGACCCGGCAGGGCACGACCGGCACGCCGGTCTTGCACGCCATCAGGCCGACGCCGGCCTTGGCCTTCTGCAGGTGGCCGTCGGGCGAGCGCGTCCCCTCGGGGAAAAGCACGACGGCGCGGTCATCCTTGAGCGCCTGCAATACCTTCTTGATGGCCCCGATGTCGCCGCTGTCGCGTTCGACCGGGATGGTTTCGACCTGGTCGAGCCACCACGACATGAGCCGGTTGTTCCAGAGGCTCTTGCGGGCAAAAAAGCGCATCTGCTTCGAGATCTGGCTGCCGACGAATGGCGGGTCGAGATGGCTGGCGTGGTTGGAAGCGATGAGGAACGGGCCCTCGGTGGGGAAATTATCCGTGCCGACGACCTCGCCGCGGAACCACATGCTGTGGATCAGGCCGGACAGATAGTGGAAGAAGCCGTAGAACGGCCGCATCTTCGCGTGGTCGGGAGTGCGGGGCATGGGGAAATTTTATTCGGAAACCATGAAGCCACGAATGATTGGTTCGGTTCCGGGTATCATCGTTTCTGAATTATCCAAGTTTGGGGGCAATGAGCGCGGCCATCTTTTCCACGACCTGCTCAAGCGAGATGAACGTCGAGTCGATGTCGATGGCGCCGGCGGGGCAGGTGAGAGGCGAGGCCTTGCGCGAGGAGTCGAGCCGGTCGCGCTCCGCGATGGAGTCCTGACCGCCCTCCTTGGCGCGGCGCTTGGCGCGTTCGGCGGGGTCGGCATGCAGGAAGAAGCGGAAATCCGCCGCCGGGAAAATCACCGAGCCGATGTCGCGGCCCTCCATGACGAGGCCGCGGAAACCGTGCTGCTTTGCCACGTCCACCTGGCCGCGCTGGTAACCCAGCAGCACATGCCGGACCTCGGGGATGGCGGCGTAGTGGGAGACGTGGTCGTTGACGTTCTGGCCGCGGATCTCGCTGCTTGCCGGTTCACCCCCGATGAGCATCTGGGCGGAGCGGCCGTTGAGCCGGGTGCCGAACTGCAAGCCGGCGAGGGCCGCCTTGAGCTTCGGCAGGTCGTGGTACGGCACGCCGAGGCGCAGCAGCTCGTAGGTGATGTGCCGGTAGAACGAACCGGTGTCGACATGAAGCAGGTTGAAGCGCTCGGCGAGGATCTTGGACGACGACGACTTGCCGGAGGCGGCGCCGCCGTCGATCGCGATGATGATGAAGGGTGAAGTCGCCATGTAATCAGAGTGCGGGCGGCATAGAGCTGGAGCGGCTGGGGTGGTGGGATGCGATCCCGACCCACCCCGCCTTGGCGGGCACCCCTCTCCAGCCGGACTCATGCAGTTGGCCAGACTTTACCAGCAGACTTTGGAAACTGATTGATGCCACGGTGGGCCAGCCCGCTCGCGGGCGCCTTAAGAGCGCGAGCAAGCTCGCTGGCCCACGGCCAACTGCATCGTTCCGGCTCCAGCGGGGATCCCAGGCGCCGTTTTTTGAGGTCCCCGCTGGAGAGGGGGGGCGCGAAGCGAAGGGGTGTGTTGGCTTGATCGGCACGAATCAATGAGACGCAGCCCGCAGGCCGGCCAGCAAGTCAAAGAATGCCGGGAAGGTTTTCGCGCAGCAGGCGGGATCCTTGATCGTGAGCCAGGGCTGGCCATTTTTCAGCAGGTCGTGGCAGCCGAGGATCCCGAAACTCATGGCGAAGCGGTGGTCGTGATAGGTCTCGATTTCGACGCCAGGTTTGAGCGGGCGCGGATGGATTTCCAGCGAGTCTTCGGTCTCGATGACTTGCTGGCCGAGCTTTTTGAGTTCATTCGCCATGCCCGCGACGCGGTCGGTCTCCTGCTTGCGCGTGTGGGCGATGCCGGTGATCTTCGTGGGGCCGTCGAGCAGCGGGGCGATGGCGGCGAGGGTGAGGAAGGTGTCGGAGAATTCGCGGAAATTCTGGTCGAGTCCGCTCCGCTCGCGGACGATCGCGGCGATAACCTCGCTGAATTTCATGTCGCCCTGCAGCGGACCGCCGTAGTTCGGCAACGCGAGGGAGCCGCCGGTGATGACGGGCAGGGCGAGAAAGTAACTGGCCGCCGAGGCATCTCCCTCGATCCGGTAGTCGGCCGGCGCGGCGGCGAACTGCCGCACCATGGCCTCGGTCATCGCCACGAACGACCGGGAGCCGGCGGCGCCCTTGAGCTGCACCGCGAGCGGCGATTTTGCGTGCGGTGCGACCATCAGCAGGGCGGAGAGCATCTGGCTGCTTTCGGAGGCGTCGAGCTCGACCTGGCCGCCGCGCAGGCCGGCGGTCTGGAGGGTGAAGGGGAAGCTCCGGGCGCTGGCTTTCGCGCCTTGGGATTCAAGCGCCTCAAGCAGCGCCCCGATGGGCCGGCGGCGCATGGCCTCGTCGCCGCCGAAATGGTAGGTGCCGTCCGGCCTCAGGCAGACGAACGCCGTGAGGAAACGCGCGGCGGTGCCGGCGTTGCCCACGTCGATCTTCGCTTCGCGCACGGGGATCTCGCCGCTGCGGCCGGCGATGGTGATGGTCAGGGCGGGCTCGTCGGTGACGACCACGAAGCCGAGGGCCCGCAGCGCGGCGACCATGATGTGCGTGTCGCGGCTGAAGAGCGCTCCGTGCAGGGTTGTGGTACCCCGGGCGAGCGCGGCGAGGATGAGCGCGCGGTTGGTGATGCTCTTGGAACCGGGCAGGGTGACACTGCCGCCCACCGGTTTGGTGAAAGGCTGGATGGGGAGCGTGGGCGGGTAGGCAGTCATCTAGGATTGTGTCTGGTGGAACGCGGCCGCTGGACGCGTTTTCTTTGATGAGGATCCTGAAACCCGTCCAGAGGCCGGGTTCCACCTTGGAGTGCCGGTTTCACGGAATCGGTCTGAACTGGTCGCGGTAGGCCCGGCCGCGCTCGAGGATGGCCTGCACCTCGAACCAGTCGCGGTTGGCGAGCGCCCGTTCGAGGCCATGCAGTTCCTCCTGGTAACCACGGACGGCGCGGAGCACCTCGTCGCGGTTCTGGTCGAGGATGGTCTTCCAGAGCTTGGGGTCGCTGCCGGCGATGCGGGTGGTGTCGCGCAGGCCGCCGCCAGCGTAGTTGCGCCAGCGGACGTCGCGCCGGCCGAGGCTGGCGCAAAGGGTCGAGGCGAGCACCTGCGGCAGATGGCTGATGTGCGCAACGATCTCGTCGTGCGCGTCGGGCTCAATCGTGGCGACGTCGGCCTCGAGCGAGGTCCAGAAGGCGGCGACCCGTTCGGCGGCCTTGGGGTCGGTCTCGGGCAGCGGCGTGATGAAAACCGTGCGGCGCACGAACAGGTCGGCGCGGCCGTGTTCCCAGCCGGTCTTCTCCGATCCGGCCATGGGGTGGGAGCCCACAAAATGGGTGCCGCCGGCCAGCGCCTTGTGGCTCAGCCGGCAGATCTCGCCTTTTACACTGCCGACATCGGTGACGATGGCGCCAGCCGGGAGGGTCGGGGCAATCTGGGCCACCAGCGGCCCGATCAGGTCCACCGGGGTGCAGATGACGACCAGCTGTGCCTCGCGCACGGCGTCGGCCGGGGTGTCGGCCACGGCATCGCACCACGGCTGTCCCTTGAGTTGCAGGCGGGTCTCGGGGCGGCGGGCCCAGAGGGTCAGGTGCCTCGCTGCGCCATAATGCCGCGCGGCCCGGGCGACGGAGGCGCCGAGGAGGCCGGGAGCAAGGATGGCGATGCGGTCAAACATGCCCCCAAGGCAAAGCGGCTGACCCAGGATTGTCGAGCGCGGCCTCTACCATTGCCTTTGGTGGCGGGCGGAGTTTCTTGAACCTCGCGCATGAATTATGACAAAGTTCCGGAGCTGCCCGAGGTGCCGGTGAAACCGGCGCACCGCCGCGGCGGCGTTTGGCTCGCCGGCGCGGCCCTGTTGCTGACCGGCGGGCTGGCGGCCTGGTGGCAGTTCGGCCGGGCGCCGGCGGAAGAGACCACCGGCCAGAAACAACTGTCGGCCCAGGTCACCGGGCTGGAGACGCGGCTGGAAAGCCTGCGCACCCAGCTGGCCGCGCTGCCGGCGGAGGCATCCCCGGCCACGCGCCAGACCCTGCTCGAGGAGGCGGTCGCCCGGCAGAATGAGTTGCTCAAGCTGCGCGTGCCGCCGGTGCCGGCGGATCTCGCACGCCTGGACGAATGGCAGGCGCAGCTGGACGACGCGCGCGCGAGAGAGTTGGACCGGCAAAGCCGCGCACTGGAAGCGGCCGCCGAGGAACTGCGCCGACAGAAGCAGCCGGCGGCCGCCTTGGAAAAACTGCAGGAGGCCCTGCGGTTGCAGCGCGAGGTGAACGGCAGCATGGCCGCGCGCCAGCTGAAGAGCTACGGACGCGAGGCGCTGTTGCAGCAGCGGATCGATGAACTGGGGCCGGCGGCCGTCCCGCCGGCGTCGACTCCGGCCGCGGGGACAGCCGAAGCGGAACGTCAGGTCAAGCTCCTCGGTCCCGAATTGGCGGCCGTGCAGGCGCTGGATGCCGCGGCGGCTGGCCACTTGCGGCGGCGGGAATTGTTCCAAGCCCAGTTGCAGTTTGCCCCGGCCGGGCAACGGTTGGAGGAGGTGGTGCGGCAATTTCCCCAAGCCGGGGAGATTGACGAGGACCTGAGGGAGCGGCTGACCTATCTCGGCCGGCGGGTGAATGATCTCGGGGCCATCCAAGACCATGCTTACGACCGGCTGCGGCCGCTGCCGGGCCGGGCCGAGGCGGCGCTGCTGAAACTGCCGGTGCCGCAGTTGTTGTTCTCCCTTGTGATGAACACCAACCCCAGCCGGAACGCCGGACGCATGCGGCCGGTGGATTCGGTGAGTCAGGTGGAGGCCCTGGAGTTTTGCCGGCGGCTCGGCTGGGCGATGGGTGTTACCGTGCGGCTGCCGACGGCGGAGGAACTGCGCGCAGCCCGGAGTGATCCCGCCTTCCAGGAGGCGGACGGCGGGTTGGATGAGTTGATCGCCGCGGAGGGTGGGGATCCGGCCACGGCGCCGGTGTTAACCCGGGACGGAATGGTGCAGAGCGTGCCACGGGCGGAACGGTCGCGCACGACGGGTTTCCGCGTGGTCGTGGAAGTGGACCTGCTGGCGGCGCCGTGAATCGGGAGGCAGCACTATCATTCCTGCCGGGCCTCGCGGTCGAAACCACGCGGCACTGATGGTCCCGCCTCCAATCAAGTCACTTGCCGCCGAGTTTGAGGACCCGCTTGAACTCGGCCGGCCGGACGGGCGAGACGGATAGCCGGCTCTGGCGGACCAGTTCCATGGCTTTGAGCGTGGCGTCGGCCTTGATCTGGGCGAGGGTGAGCGGCGCGGACAGCGGTTTCATCGGGGCGAGTTCGACGGCGACCCAGCCGGGTTCGTCGGCGGTGGTGTCGGGGAAGGCGGGTTTGGTCACCTGGGCGACGCCGACGATGCTCTTTGACTCACCGCTGTGGTAGAAGAGCACCGCGTCGCCGGGGCGCATGGCGTTGAGGTTGATCCGGGCGGCATAGTTGCGGACGCCGGTCCAGTCGGTGCGCTGGTCGCGGACGAGGTTGGCCCACGAGTAGGTCTCGGGTTCGGATTTCACGAGCCAGTATTGCGTTGTCATCAGGAGGGCTGCTTGGTCGGATGCGGGAGAAATGAATGAGACGGATCCGGAACTAGCCAAAAAAGCCCACCGGGCACAAATGATTCTTTACGGGGTCATGATTTTCCTCGGCATTCTGCCCTTTGTCTTGCTGTGGATGAAAAACCGCGGAGTATTCAACTGATTCGCCGCCCCGTGGTATGAATAAAACTCTGCTCGTCATCCGGATCATATTCATCGCCCTCTGCGCGATCGGCAGCTGGCTGATCTGCTATACGGTGGAGGAGTGGGACCACCGCCGGGGACTGGCCGTCTCCATCGGCCTGATGATCGGCATCCTGGTCGTGCTGGTGGACCTGATGCTGAAGGGCTTTTCCCTGCGTGGGTTGACGGCGCTGACTTTCGGCCTCGCCATCGGCGCCGTGATTGCGTGGCTCATCGGCACCTCCCCGCTGCTCAACCCGCTGGGCAAGGGCGACCAGCAGACCATTTACCTCGTCCAGATGGCGTTGTTTGTGATCTGCACCTACCTCGGCACCGTCATCGCGCTGCGGGGTAAGGATGACTTCAATCTCGTCATCCCCTATGTGCGCTTCGTGCCGCACGAGGTGGACGTGCCGCTGGTGGTGGTCGACTCCAGCGCCCTGATCGACGGCCGCATCGCCAAGATCTGCCAGACACAGTTCCTCGGCTCCGGGCTCATCATCCCGAGCTTCGTGCTCACCGAGCTGCAGGCCATCGCCGACTCGCCCGACCCGGTGAAACAGGCCCGCGGCCGCCGCGGCCTGCAGGTGTTGAACGAGCTCCGCGCCATCAAGAACATTGATATCCGCATCCACCAGAGCGAGGTCGCCCGCCGGCAGGACATCGAGGCCAAGCTCGTCTTCCTCGCCCAGTCCATGCGCGCGAAGCTGCTCACGACTGACACCAACCTCGCCACGATGGCAAAGTTCCAAGGCGTGCCGTGGCTCAACCTGCACGCCCTCGAGAACGCCCTCCGCCCCGAACTGGTCATCGGTGAAAGCATCGCCGTCGAGTTGCTGAAGCCCGGCAAGGAGGACGGCCAGGGGCTCGGTTACCTCAGTGACGGCACCATGGTCGTCGTGAACAATGGCCGTGCCTTCGTCGGCAAGCGGGTGACGGCCGAGATCATCGGCGTCCTGCCCAGCGCCGGCGGCAAGCTGATCTTCGCCAACCTGCTCGGCGAGGTCGAGGAGGCCTGAGGCCTTGTTGGTGGAACCCGACCGCCGGGCGGGTTTTCAGCGCGACCAAACCCCTCCCACCTGATTTTGAAGACACACCCTAGATAACTCCCCTCTTTTTCGCTTGCTGTCCTAACTGTCCTAGTGCAACTAGTACGGAGTGCTCCCGTTCTCCATCGAACTGAAACCCGGCCTGCCGATCACGGAACAGGTGATTTTCGCCGTGAAGAAGGCGGTCGTCGGCGGGCAGCTGAAGCCCGGCCAGCCGTTTCCCTCGGTGCGCGTGGTCAGCCAGGAGCTGAAGATCAACCCGAACACGGCGCACAAGATTGTCGCGGCGCTCGTCGCGCAGGGCGTGCTGGTGACGACCCCGGCGGTCGGCAGCGTGGTGGCCGAGCACGTCGCGGGTGACCGGGCAGAGCGGGCCGAGCTGCTCGGCGCTGACCTCGAGCGCGTGGTAGTCGAGGCCAAGAAGCTCGGCCTGACCCTCGACGAGGTTTCCGCCGGGCTCGCCGCCCACTGGAAGAAGCTCGGCCGCAAATAATCAATTCCATGAACGCCGAATTTAAACGCGGAGGACGCGGAGAACACAGAGACCGATCCGCCTTGCCCAACACGGCGTTTGTCTTCCGTCCGTTCTCTGCGCGCTCCGCGAACTCCGCGTTGAACCTGCCTTATTCCCCATGAACATCATCGAAACCAACCTGCTCTCGCGGCGTTACTGGCGCAACGAGGCGCTGCGCGACCTGACGCTCACTGTCCCCACCGGCAGCGTCTTCGCCCTGCTGGGGTCCAACGGGGCGGGCAAGACCACCGCCATCAAGGTGCTCATGAATCTGCTCCCGCCTTCGCGCGGCTCGGCCACCGTGCTCGGCGTGGATTCGCGGCGGCTGGGCGAGCGCGAGCGCGCCCAGATCGGCTACGTGTCGGAAAACCAGAAGCTGCCGCTATGGATGACGGTCCGCCAGCTGCTCGACTATTGCCGGCCATTTTACCCGACGTGGGACGTCGCCTTGGAAAACAAGCTGCTTGCCCAGTTCGACCTGCCACCGGACCGGAAACTGAAGCATCTTTCCCGCGGCATGCTGATGAAGGCCGCGCTCCTCTCCACGCTGGCTTACCGGCCCAAGCTGCTGGTGCTCGACGAGCCGTTCAGCGGACTCGATCCGCTGGCGCGCGACGATTTTGTGCGTGGTATCCTTGAGGCCTCGGAGCTCGGCGACTGGACCGTGCTGGTGTCGTCGCACGACATCGAGGAGGTCGAGCGGCTGGCGGACAACGTCGCCCTGTTGGAAAATGGCCGCCTGCGCTTCAGCGAGACCACCGAGTCCCTGCTCGGCCGTTTCCGCCGCATGGAGGTGACGGTGCCCGGCCCCGTGCCGCTCGGCGCGCCGCCGGCCGGCTGGCTGGAACTGGAACAAAAGGGCGGTCTCGTGAAATTCATCGCCACGAATTTCGCCGCCGGGGCGACTGAGCGCGCCGGCCGCGACTATTTTCCCGACGGCACCGTGGTCGCTCACCCGATGACGCTGCGCGAGATCTTCGTGACGCTGGCCCGCGAGGCCCGCGCCCAACCCAAAGGAGCCGCCGCATGAACCTGACCTGGCACATCGTCAAAAAAGACCTGCGCGCGCTGAAGTGGCCGCTGCTGCTCTGGATCACGCTGATCATCGCCAAGCTGGGCGTTGGTGTGGCCCTGCTGAACGCCGACGGCACCGAGGGCTTGGAATGGTTTACCAAAATGGACGCGCTGGCCAAGGTGCTCAGTGCTTTCGAATATGTGAGTTTTGTGCTCACGGCCGCCATCATCCAGCAGGATCTGCTGGTCGGCACGACGGCCTTCTGGATAACGCGGCCCATCTCGGGCGCGCGCCTGCTGCGGGCCAAACTGACGGGCATCGCGCTGGTCTTCATCGTGGCGCCGGTGCTGGTGACATTGCCGTGGTGGCTGGGGTGCAACTACGGCATCAGTGAAATTGGCTGGGCGGTGGCAGAAACGGTCGCCGCCCAGGCAATCGCCGTGCTGCTCGGCCTGCTCTGGTCCGTGGTGACTGACGGCTTCGCCCGCTTCCTGATGTGGACGCTGGTGACGCTGTTCGCGACGCCCATGCTGACGGGCATCATCACGTATGCGTTCAACCGAAAGCAGCCGGGGGCGGTCTCGGAGCTGGTGGCGACGCGTTTCATGCTGGCGCTGATCCTCGCCGTGGCGGGCGTCATCGTCGTGGTGGTGCACCAGTTCCTGACGCGCCATACGTGGCGTTCGATCAGCATCATCGGCGCCACCGTGCTGTGCATCGTGGTCACGGGCTCGTTCTGGCCCTGGTCCATGAACGTCGAGGGGCGGATCTACTCGTATCTGCTCAAGCAAGCGGCCGGTGAATGGCCGGCCGCGGCCGGGCCGGCCGGCCTCACGTTCACGCAGATTTCGGCCGAGTTTTCGGCCCGCAAGGACCGGCCCGACCGGCCGGGGACCCTCACCACGAAATACCGGGTCGAAGGCCTGTCAGACTCACAGGGACTCATGCCCGTCATGTCGGAGCACTTTTGGCGCTGGCCGGATGGCGCGACCTTGGAAGGCCGGAGCTCGGGCCGCTCGGGTCTGGCGGACATGATGTCGCGGATGGCACTCACCGGCAAAGGCCAGCAAGCCAGCGCCGGGCAACCGGCGGCGGACACCCTGGTGTTCAGCAGCTACCTGCCCGCCTTGACCATGGGCAAAGTGCGGGCCGAGCCACCGGCCTACGTCATGCCCGCGCGCTTCCGGTTGATGCGGTTCGAGTCGGCCACCCGCATGCCGTTACAATCCGGTCGCTGGAGCGTGCACGGCAGCTACGGTGAGCGCATCGCGGCGGTGGAGAAGGAAGGGGCGCAACTGCTCGTGACCTACATCCGGCACATGCCGTCTTTGTGGGTGGACAATGCGGCCGGCGGTCAGCTCGCCGCCTCCGGGCCGTATTCGCAGCACTATCTCGTGAACAGGGCGCGTAATTGCGCGGATCGCGGTTCCTCCACGGATTTCAAGCTGACGCGCATTGGCACGGTCGGGATCAGCTGGCGGATGATGTCCTACATTGCGGTTCCGCGTCCCCCGCCCCCGGGAGGCGGCTCCACACTGGACGCCATCAACGCGCTCACCGATGCGGAGCTGGTCAAGGTGACCTTTGCGGAGGAGGCGCGCTTCAGTCGCGAGCTGAAGATCGAGCCGACGGATATAGCGAAGGCCAATCCCTAACGGCCGTGGGCCAGCCACTCGCGGAGGTCGCCGTCGGAGGCGACCTCCGCGAACATCTGGTAGTCGGTCGCGAGCAGGGCGGCGTAGGACGGTTCGGCAAAGCGGCGGCAATGCAGGAGAACCTTGGCGTGCTGGCCCGGCGCGCGCACGAGGCGGCCGAGGGCCTGGTTCACCTTCTGCAGGCCGGGGATCTGGTAGACGCGGCGGAAGGACGCGTCACGACCGAGGTCGTGCCGCGCGTCCATGCGGGCCTTTTGCACGGCGTTGACCTCGGGCAGCGCGGGGCCGACGACCATCGCGTGAGTCACGCGGCCGCCCAGCAGGTCGATGCCCTCGGCAAAGCTGCTGCCAAGCACGAGGAAGAGCGCGTCGGCCAGCGCCAGATTCTCCTCGATCCACGCCGTCTGCGCCGCGAGGTCAGTGCCACGCGGCTGTAACGACACGCGCAGGACAGAGCCGGAGTTTTCCAGTGCGCGCTGCACAGATTCGGCGTAGGCGTAGGAGGGGAAGAAGACGGCGACGCAAGGCGTCGCCATGGAAAGCTGCAACCTGAAAGCTGAAACCTGAAGAGATGAAGCGCTGTGCAGCGCCTGGATGGTTTCGGCGGTGGTGGTGTAGTAGTTCCCGCGCTCGCGATAGGTGGTGCTGACGCGCAGGTCCACGGCGACGTCGTAGGCGCCGGCGCGCCAGGGGGTGGGGGCATGGAGGGTGGAATAAGGGTGGAGCCCGCGCTCCGCGCGGGCTGAACCTGCGCGGAGCGCCGGTTCCACCTCAAGTCCGCATGATTCGGCAAATTCGCCGTAGGGCTGCAGCGTGGCCGACATCAGGATCGCACCGCCGAAGGCCTGCAGGGTCTCGCCGATGGCCGGAGCCGCATCCACGCAGGTGAACTCCAGCTCGCCCTCGCGGGTCACCCACAGGAGCTTGGTCAGCCGGGAGTTGTCCATGAACTCCGCCAATTGGGCGAACGACCAGAGCGTCTCGGCGTGGTGCGGCCCGAGCGCGGCGTAGTCCAGCGGCTGGGTGCTGACGAGGTTGGCGAGCTTTGTCACGTGATCATGCACCTCGGCTTCGGTGGCGGGGTCCAGCGACACGGCGGGCCGGAGCGAGGCCAGGAGTCGGGTCCACTCTTCCATGGCGATGACGAGTGTCGCCGGCGCCTGCAGGTGGTCGAGTTCGGCGAGCAGCAGGCGGGCGGCGGTATCGGTGGCGCGGCGGGAGTGGGCGCCGGCGACGCGCGAGGGGAGGTTGTGCACCTCGTCGATGACGAGCAGCGTCTCCGCTGGGTCGAAGCCGGGCTGGTTGTAGAAGAGATTCCGGTTGTCGGGGGCGAAGACGTAGTTGAAGTCGCCGATCCACACATCGTTGAAGGCGAGGGAGGCACGGGTGATCTCGTAGGGGCAGATGCAGGCCTCGCGACCGGCGGTGCGCAGGGTGTCGAGGTCGCGCGGCTGGCGGTCGTCGAGGTAGAACTTGGCCAGCCCGCTGCCCGGCCAGCGCTCGGCGCAGTCCTTCAGGTAGTCGCAGCCGTCGCGCACGCAGTGAAAGGTATGATTGACGCAGTGCTCCGACTTGTTGCGCACCTGCCAAAAGGCCAGCGGACCTTGGTAGTCTAATAGACTACCAGTGGCTTGGGCGGTCATCTGCGAGAGCGTGTGCACGACCTGCAGCTGGCCGGTGGACTTACCGGTGAGCCAGATGAGCCGGGCGAAGCGGCCGGCCTTCATCTGCCCGAGGGCGAACTCCAGCACGCAGCCGGTCTTGCCGTAGCCGGTGGGGGCTTCGAAGAGCAAAGTTGAGGGCTGAGGGTTGCGCCGTTGCTGGCTGCTGCCAGCCCGGTGTTTGTCCTGACCGTCGTCAGGCAAAAGAGCTGAGAGCAGATCCTGCTGGATTGTCTCCTGGCCCACGCGGAGCGAGGGAAAGGCCGGGTGGAAGACCAGCGAGCGACGGCGCTCGGTGGCGCGGAGCCGGAGGTTGAGGAACTCGACCAGCGCGTCCAACTGGTGATGGACGAGCGCCTCGTCGAAGGGCGAGAGGGCGATGGTCTGGGCGAGGCCCGAGCCGGCTTCGATGAAGACGAGCTCGCCGCGGAGCGGCGAGCGTGATGAGTGACCTGTGACAAGTGACGAGCGGGAGGCTCGGACCAAGACAAGGTAGGCGGCGAGTTGGAGGAAATATTCCGGGTAGTCCGCGCGCAGTTCCTCCTCCGCGGCCGGCAGCGGGCGCATGACGCTTTTGATTTCACGCAGCGTGTCACCGACGAGCTGGTCGATGCGACCAGTGAGGACGAAGTTCCAGCCGCGGTGGGTGATCCGGCCGTCGATCACGACCTCGAATAGAACGTCGGGGCGTAAAGCCCCTTCCACCGTGAACTCTTTCTCCGTGCGGGCCCGGAGTTCGTTGTGCCAGTGTTGGCCGAGCTGCGCGCGCCAGATGCCCTGGGGACCGCCCCCGGAGTCCGACGGCCCGAGGGAGAAGCCGGCGAATTCGCCGACACTCAGGCTGACGGTGCGGTTTTCGAGGGAGAAATTCATCCGAAGGAAACCACGGAACACACGGAATACACGGAAGGGAAGCGGGAAGAGGCGGTTTAAAGTGGAGGGCCGGTCTCCCGACCGGCCGCGGTCGGCCCGGAGGCCGATCCACCATCAAGTCCAGGCCGCCGGGTTACAACTTGATCTCCGTCTCGGCGTGCACCCAATCCTCGAGGCGGCGGGTGATGCGGACGACCGCGTCGGTCTCGGCGGTCTGGGCGGCGAGCGGCTGGTTGAGCAGGGTGACGGCGATGTCCCGGTCGGTGTTGCCGAGCTGCGGCCACCATTGCTGCTTCACGGGGTAGCCCTCGTCGCGGAGCAGGCAATAGAGTGCCTTGAGCCAGACGATGTCGGGGCGGCCGCCGGAGGCGAGGGCGGTGAAGGTGGTGCGGAGCAGGTCGACCACCGCCTCGCGGGACTCGTCGGGCACCGGGTTGCGGCCGAGCAGCTTCCCGAGGGCGGCGGCGGCGCGGAGCGCCTCGTAGGAACGGCCGATGCCGTCGTGGCGCTGGATGAGGCGATGTTCCTTGATGAACCAGGTGCGGCCCTGGTTGGAGGACTCGAGGCAGAGTTCGGTCTCGTCGAAGAGGTCGAGATTGGTCGGGACTTCGGAGGAGGCGCGGAGCGGGGTCCGTGCCCTACCCGTCGCGACGCGGCGCAGGCAGTGCAGCACGCCGTGTTCGGCGGCGAAGGCGGTCAGTTGCTCGAACGTGTCGGAGCCCGACGGCAGTTTCGCGAGGATGAACGCCGTGGTCTGGAGCTGCTGGCCGGGCATCGAGGAAGTGAAAGTGAAGGTGAGAGTGAAGGTGAAGAGGACAACCTTTTCACTTTCCCATTTCACCTTCACTCCTGAGCGCGGCTTTCGCGGTCAGGGGATCGCCCCAGATCGGGAGCACGGCGCCGCAGGAAATGACGGTCTTCATGCCGTCGCCGACCGACATCCCTAGTTCGATGAGCTCCGCGACGGGCACATACATGAAGAAGCCGTTGAGCGGGCTGGGGCAGGTGGGGACGAACACGGCCCAGTAGTCCGTGACCAAGCGCGAATGCGGCTCGCCGCGGCCCTGGTTGGTGACGAAACCGATGCTGTAGACGCCGATGCGGGGAAACTGGACGAGCACGACCTTGCTGAACTGGGTGCGGTCCTTGGCGCCGAAGGTCTCGATGAACTGCTTCACGCTGTTGTAGAAGCCGCCGATGCCGGGGATGTTCTGGATGAAGCGCTCGGCGACGGCGCCGACGAACTGGCCGAGCAGAAGCCGGGAGAGGTAACCGAGCAGCGTGATAAGGCCGAGCACGATGACGGTGGTCAGCACGTCCCAGACGAGGCCCGGCAGGTGGCTCAGGGCATCGGGCAGGTAGGGGATGAATAGCGGCGTGATCGACCCGCCGACAAAGCCGATGATCAGGCGCAGGGCCCAGACCGTCACCACCAACGGGGCGACCAGCACCAAGCCGGTGAGGAAGGCGTTGCGCAGGGATTTGAAGCGGGAATCGGCCATGACGGGCGGAACAAACCACAGATGAACGCAGATGAACACTGATTTTTTAGGGGGCTTAATTGCCGGTGGAACGCGACCTCCGGACGCGTTTTCAAAGTGCCCGCGAAAGACGAGCGATACGAATGCCGTTTGAGCTCGTCCTGAAAGCGCGTCCGGAGGCCGCGCTCCACCTTAAGCCAATCTGAACTCCGGCACGGCCTGAGCCGCCCGCAAGAGTTTCATCGCCCGAGCCTCGGCGGCGCGCATTTTCCGCTTTTTGGCGGGTTGCAGGTCATCATAGCCAGCCAGGTGCAGCCAGCCGTGGACGAGGTAGAGCGTGAGCTCGGCGGAGAGCGACTTCTGGAGGGTCGGCCTCCCGGCCGACCGCGGTCGGCCCGGAGGCCGACCCTCCAACAAACCCACATATCGCGCCGCTGTGTCGGCCGAGACGCAGATCTCCCCGGCGAGGCCGGCGGCCGGGTTGCCCTCGAAGGTGATAACGTCGGTCGCCGTCGGGTCGTCCATGAAGTCGCCATGGATCTTGGCCAGCGCCGAGGCGGTGAGGAAGACCAGGGATAGTTCGCCCGGCGGGCAGCCGCCGAGGAATTTCCCGGCGTGGGTGTCGAGCAAGGCGACGGCCATACCAACCGCGCGGCGGTCGAGGCGCAGCCGCGGGTGGGCGTTCCGGATGGAAACCTCGCGGTTCATGACGCATGTCCTATGGAGGGTCGGCCTCCGGGCCGACCGCGGCCGGTCGGGAGACCGGCCCTCCAGCAAACGCGGTCCAGCTGGAGCTGGGCCCTCCATTTGGGGTGCGCCGGCATTTTTATTGCGGCCCGATCGGCTCGGCGTTCCTGGCCTGCTCGTAGGCTTCGATGATCTTCTGCACGAGCGGGTGACGCACGACGTCGCTGGCGGCGAAGTGATGGAACTCGATGCCCGGGATATTGCGCAGTACACGCGGGGCCTGGACCAGGCCGGAGACCTTGTTGCGTGGCAGGTCGACCTGGGTGATGTCGCCGGTGATGATCATGCGCGAGTCGTCACCGAGGCGCGTGAGGAACATCATCATCTGCTCGTGCGTGGTGTTCTGCGCCTCGTCGAGGATGATGTAGGCGTTGGCGAGGGTGCGGCCGCGCATGTAGGCCAGCGGGGCGATCTCGATGAGGCCTTTTTCGGAAAGCGTGGTGACATCCTCGGGGTCCAGCATGTCGTGGAGCGCGTCGTAGAGCGGCCGGAGATAGGGGAGAATTTTCTCGCGCAGGTCGCCGGGGAGGAAGCCGAGGGTCTCGCCGGCTTCAACCGCCGGGCGGGTGAGGATGATGCGCTGCACCTGATTTTTCAGCAGGGCGGAGATCGCGGCGGCCATGGCGAGGTAGGTCTTGCCCGTGCCGGCGGGGCCGATGCCGAAGACAATCGGGTTCTTCTGCATGGACTGCAGGTAGAGCTTCTGGCCCAGCGTCTTCGGGACGATGCTCTTGCGTTTGGTCGCGATGATGAGCGGCTCGTTGACGAGCGTCCGCAGGCTGGCGCCATTGTCCTTGGCGTAGAGATCAAGCAGACGGACGAAGTCGGGCGTGCGCACGGCCAAGCCCTGGGTCTTGCTGGAATTGAGCAGGCTGAAGAACTCCTCGGTGCGGGCAATGGCCTCGGCGGAGCCGTCGAGTTTCAGCCAGTCGTCGCGGGTGGTGAGGCGGCAGCCGAGCGTTTTTTCGACGTGGAGAAGGTTTCCCTCGCTGCCGCCGTAGAGCTGGTTGAGGTGGCGGGCGTTCGGGTAATGGAGCGTCTTGGAGTCGGGCACGGTGGATAGCTCTAAGGTGTAAGGGGTAAGTTGTCAGCTTGAACCGGCAAATGTTCAAGCAGGGCATATGGCGGGGAAAACAGGCACTTAAAACTTACACCTTTAAACTTATAGCTACTTCCTTGAGGCGGCCATACATGGCGGCGAGGGATTGCGGCAGCACGCGGGTCTGACCGATGACGGGCATGAAGTTCGTGTCGCCGCTCCAGCGCGGGACGAGGTGGGCGTGGAGGTGGGGGATGCTGCCGCCGGCGGCGCTACCGAGGTTGAAGCCGACATTGAAGGCATCGGGCTTGATCGCCGCCGTCAGGATCTGTTTGCCGAGGATGATCTCGTCCATCAGGTCGGCGCGCTCGGTGGCCGTGAGCTCGACGAGGTCGGTGACGGCGCGGAAAGGCACGGCGAGAAGGTGGCCGGCGTTGTAGGGATAACGGTTGAGGATGAGGTAGGACAGCTTGCTGCGGTGGATGATGAGCGCAGTGTCGTCGTCGCCGAGCTTCGGCAGCTCGGCGAAGATGTTGCCGCCCTCGGGGAGGCGCGGCGTCTCGATGTATTCCATCCGCCAGTAGGCGTGCAGGTGGTCCATGTTTCGGGGCAGGCTTGGCCGGCAGGGCGGGGATGTCAAAACCGGGATTGGGGTGGAACCTGCGCTCCGCGCAGGTTAGCCCGCGCGGAGCGCCGGCTCCACCGCAGCGTCTTGAGGGCAAGCCGCTCCACCCTTGCCCCCGTCCGGCGCGCCGGCACGCTACGCCCATGGATCGCCGTCTAGTCTGGTTTGCCGTGCTGCTGGCCCCCGTGCTCGGGTGGTCGGCGATCGCACCACATGATTTTTTCACCTGGCTGCTGGAGGTGGGCCCGGTGCTCATCGGGTTGCCGCTGGCCTTTGCGGCGCAACGGCGTTTCCCGCTGTCGTCGCTGGTGCTCGTGCTGCTGTGGCTGCACAGCGTCATCCTGATCGTCGGCGGCCACTACACCTATGCCCGGGTGCCGCTGGGCGACTGGGCGATGCAATGGTTCGGCTGGTCCCGCAACAATTACGACAAGCTCGGGCATTTCGCCCAGGGTTTCGTGCCGGCGATCCTGACCCGGGAAATTCTGCTGCGGACGTCGCCGTTGGGTTTGGGGTGGAGCCCGCGCTCCGCCGGGGCTGAACCTGCGCGGAGCGCAGGTTCCACCTTGGGCCCGGGCTGTTGGCTGGGATTTCTCGTCGTGAGCGTGTGCCTGGCCTTCAGCGCCTTCTATGAGCTGCTGGAATGGGCGGTGGCGGAACTGAGCGGCGCGGCGGCAGACGATTTCCTCGGCACGCAGGGTTATGTCTGGGACACGCAGACCGACATGGCGCTGGCGCTCGTCGGGGCGGTGGCGGCGCTATTGCTACTGGCCAAGGCCCACGACCGGTCGCTGGCGAAGGTGATGGGGCAGACCGTGTAGGCGGCGAGCTTGCTCGCGCAAGAGGCGGCGGCCGTAATTCTGCGCGAGCAAGCTCGCCGCCTACGCAAGCCTCTACACCCCCCCACGCTGCGCGCCACCCCTCTTCATAGAGGGGACCCAAGCCAGCGCTGCATGGGATCCCTTCTTGAGAGGGGTGCCCGTCAGGGCGGGGTGTGTTTGAACGCACGCCATGCTCGCAAAGTTCGCTCGCCAACTTGAAGTGTTCGCTGGTTTAGTTTGCGCGTGATCGACCAAGCCCCAGCCAACCCCAAGCCCCCGATGCCGTTTCTGGCCGCGCTCGGCCTGTCCGCGGGGTTCATGGCGTTTGTCGCGTGGGATCAGTCGCACTGGTGGAGCCGCAAGGAGGACTACTCGTTCGGCTGGCTCGTACCGTTGTTCACCGCCTACGTCGTCTATGACCGGTGGCCGCAGATCCTAGTGCGGCTGCGGGAGGCGGAGACCGGCCCGGCCAGCGCTCGTTGGGTTCGGTGGACGCTGAACACGGCGGCGAGCCTGGGCCTGCTCGGCGGCGCGCTGTTTTTCCTGCTGGGCGCCTTTTACCGCGCCGGGGCGGGAACGTCGCAGCCTGGCACGTTTGCGCTGACGCTGGGCATGGTGGCGATCGTATTGCCGCTGATTTATTTTAATGTGCCGTGGTCCGAGGTAGGCGCGCTTGCCCTCAAGCGCCCTGAGAAGGCCGTTGAGGGCAAGCGCCCCTACCAGGGAATCGCAGCTTTGTGGGCTGATGCCCGCTTCCGCGTGGCAGCGCTGTTCATCTTTCCCGTTCTGGTCTGGCTGATCTCGGCGCCGCTGGTGTCGGCCATCGAGTCGCAGCTCAGCCTGTTCCTGCTGAGGAAGGTGGTGACGGTGGTGGCGTTCTCGTTCGACATGCTCGGCTTCCCGCTGGAGCAGCAGGGCAACGTGCTGCTGCTGCCGAAGGGGCCGGTCGGCGTGGCCGACGCCTGCTCGGGCATCCGTTCGCTGACGGCGTGCCTGTTCGCCGGATCGTTTCTCGGCGCGACTTTTTTCACCGAGACGTGGAAGAAGGTGACGCTGGTTGTCGCGTCGATGTTCTTCGCCTTCGTGATGAACCTCGGGCGCAGCCTCTTTCTGACCGCCTGGGCCTATGCTTATGGGCCGGACGCCATCAACGGCACGGTGCACGACACCGCGGGCTACGCCGTGCTCGGGCTCACCTGCATGGGGCTGCTGCTGCTCGTGCCGCTGCTCAACCTGAAGCTGGAGAAACTCGCCCCGGCGGAGGCGTGAGCACTGGGGCGCGTCACCGCAGTTCCTGGCGGATGACAAGCTTCAGGCCGGACCAGGTGTTGTCCACGGCGCAGACCTTGATGTCGACGAAACCCAGCGGCAAGGCGGCGTCGCGGATGCGGTCCTCGGTGATGTCGGTCGCGACGCCGGAACTCTTCTTGGGCCAGGAAACCCCGACAACGCCGTCCGGTGCGATGGTGGTGCGGTATTTCCCGAGCCGGGTGCCGAGATCGGTGAAGCTCGTCGTGAACAGGTGGACGAAAGCGAGACCGGCCTTGAACTTCGGCGCCCAGGTCACATCCACGTCGCGCGGCAGATCGAGCATGGCCATATAATTGGCCGGCGATTGGTGGACGAACGCGATCTGGCCGGTCTTGTAACCGAGCATCTTCCAGAGGGGTGGGCCTGAGTAACCGGAGAGGGGCTTGGACTTGGCGGGCACGGAGTGTGGGTGCTCAGGTTTCGGCCAGCCGCTTGATCATCAGGTTTCGCTCCATGAGGAGGCGGGCCATGTAACGTTGGAGAAACAGCATGTCGGCAAGCCGGCCGAGCCATCCCAGCGGGGCCGTGTAATCAAACACGTCTCGCATTAGCGTGCGGTTGCCGGGCAGGGACGTGAAATAATGGTCGTGCTCGAAACGCCGAAACGCCCCGCGCACCAGGACACCGCGGAAATGCTCCGGCCGGCGCATCACGCTAATTCGGCTGGTGAGTTTCTGCCGCACGCCGAAAGGCACGGCCTCCCAGGTCACTTCCTCTCCCTCCTCGATCAACCCGGAAGTGCGCCCGGCGACGGCCTTTTCCCGGTGTCGTGTCTGGCTTTGCTGGTGGACGTCAATGTCCCGCGCCAGGTCGAAGACCCTTTCCCGAGGGGCGTTGATGACAGTTTGCAGGTGGATCGTGGGCATTCTACGGGCCGACCGGCGTCGGTTTCACGGGGATGACGATGAGTTGGGCAGAACGACTACTTTAAGGCGCGGAGAAATTCCTCCGGTTCCACGCCGGCTTGGCACAGCACGCCATTGAGGATCCAGGGGTTGATCCCCCGGTGTATTGGGACCACGCATCCATGATCGCCTCGAAGCAGAATGGCGTGGCTACCTTTCTGTCGAACGAAGACAAAACCAAGCGCTCGAGTGCTTTGACGGCCTTGCGCCCGGAAACTCCCGGCAGGTTAGGCATGCGCGGTGGCAACCTCGAATGTGGTCAGCACGGCCCGGCCGCCTGACTTGGCGGGGAACGCGGAGAGAGAGAGCTCGGTCGCTTTCTTCAGATTAGCCATCGCCTCGTTGAAATTCTTGTCCTGGGTGGTCGTGCCGGTCTCAGGGTTGCAGGCGACAAACCATTTCCCCTTGGGTGCCGGGTAAACGATGGCGGTCAGCGTTTGCATGACGATATGAATGTTCGGGTAACGGGTGGGGTCAATTCACGGTCCCACCGGCTTCGGCTTCACGGGGATGACGATGAACTCGGAGGCGCGGGTGGGGTCGAGGTATTCCTTCGCCAGGGCGGTGAGTTCCGCAGTGGTCACGCTCTCGTTGTCGCTGTAACGGGTGCGGCTCCACTCGAGGCGCTGCGGGATCTCCTGGGCGGAGGCGAGGACGGTGTTCAGCCAATAGGGGTTGGTGCGCGAACTCTCGCGCAGTGCGGTGAGCACGGGTTGCTTGGCGCGCACGAGTTCCTCCTCGGTCACGCCGTTGATCTGCAACCCGGTGGCGACCGCCTTGATGGCGTCGGCGATGCGGCGGGTGTCGTCGGGGGCGACGGTGGCCTCGGCCACGATGTAGCCGTAGCCGGGGTAGGTCTCGCTGAGGTCGCCGCCGGCGTTGGGGCTGTAGGTGCCGCCGAGTTCCTCGCGGATCTTCACGCGAAGGCGGTCGGCGAACACATCGCAGAGCAGCCGCAGGCGGCGCGAGAACTTCACATCGCGGGCGTCGCTGGCTGGCCAATAGAGGCGGACAAGGGCCTTGGTGATCTCGGACTCGATGGTGTATTCCTTGGCAACGGGATCGGCGAGCTTGGCGACCTTGCGTTCCGCGTCGTAGGCGGGCTTTTTCTGGCGCTTGGGCAGGGCGCCGAAGGTCTGGGCGACGGCGGCGATCGTGGCCTCGGGGTCGAAGTCGCCGACGATGGCGACCTCGATCGCACCCTTGGCGAACTGGGGAGTGAGCCAGGCCTTGAGCTCATCCAGGGAGCGGGAGAGGAGGACATCCTTCGGCGGCAGGCCGAAGCGCGGGTCGCCGCTGGCGAGGAGCGGGGCGACTTCGAGCTGGACCGGGCCCTCGGGGACGTGCGCGAGGCGGAGGTAGGTCTGGTCGGCCATCTTGTGGACCTGGCGGAGAGATTCGGGACGGTAGCCGGCGTCGGTCAGATAGGCACAGAAGAGCTGGAGCTGCAGGAGGAGGTCGTCGCGATTGGTGGTGCCGCCGAGGGTGAAGGCATCCGTCTGCGCGCCGAAGGCGAGGCCGACGGTCTTGCCGGCGAGGAGGCGCTGGAGGTCGTCGACACTGTGCTGGCCGAGGCCGCCGGTGGTGAAGGCGACGTTGGCCAACAGGCCGAGGCCGCGCTGGTCGCCTGGCTGGGTCAGCGTGCCGCCGCCGATGCGGACAGACACGCGGATGCGGCCGGCCTCGAAGTCGGTGGGCTTGAGGTTGAGGCGTACGCCGTTCTTAAACGCGATCAGCGTGGCGCCGAGGTCCTCGATCAGCTTGGTCTCGTCCACCTTGCCGGGCTTGCCGAAGTCGGTGTAGGCGAAGGCGGCCTGCTCCTTCTTCGGCGGCGGGGTGACGATGGTGCGGCGGCTGGTATTGTAGGCGGCGGTGATGTTCTGGGCGGCGCGGGGCAGGTCGAGGTTGCCGGCGACGAAGATCTTCCGGCCGGCGGTCTCGCTCCACGTGGCGCGGAGGGCGGCGGCGCACTGTTCCGGCGTGACGGCGACGAGGGCGGGCGAAAAGAGCGCGAGTTCGGCCGAGGGGTGCGTGGTGACGGAGCGGTCGAGCAAGTCGCCGGCGAGTTCGTCGGCCAGGCTGCTTGAGCGGCGGGTGGCCGCGGTGCGGACGGCCTGTTCCAGGTTGTTCTTCATCCCGGCGACGGCCTCGGCGAGTTCCTCGGGCTGGAAACCGTGGTCGAGGGCGCGGCGGAGCTCCTGCTCGGCGACGGCGAGCGCGGCCGCCCACTGGTCGGGCCGGCAGTTGAGCTCGATCGAGGCGTTGCGGAAGAAGTCGAACTGTTCCGTGACGCCGACGAGGCCGCTGAGGAACGGGGCGCCCTCCTGCTTGGCGAGGATGGAGAGCCGACGGTTGAGCATCTGCAGGGCGAGCGAGCGCGTCAGGTATTTCAGGCGGTTGGCGGCGTTGTCGGTCTCGAAGCTGTAGGGCGCGACGGTCTCGAGGGCGACGTTGGTGTTGCCTGCCTCCTTCTCAGTGTGGAGGAGTGCGGTGACCTCGTCGGAAGAGGCGACGAGGTCACCGCACTCCTCCACACTGAGAAGGAG
>Ga0163150_10000327_pt1 | contig 89543 bp, 67 predicted proteins | sample OliLakLV19P2IB_FD_148628 | JGI IMG/M metagenome (GOLD analysis project Ga0163150, IMG submission 148628) | Freshwater microbial mat bacterial communities from Lake Vanda, McMurdo Dry Valleys, Antarctica - Oligotrophic Lake LV.19.P2.IB | ecosystem: Environmental > Aquatic > Freshwater > Lake >... | reverse complement strand
CGCGGTGACCAGGGCCAGAGAACGTTTTTGAAGCGGGAGAACATGTGTCATCCCGACTGTACAAACAGAGTGTACATACAAAGTACATACAAAAGATGTGCAATGTATGCTTCGCGCAATGGCAGTGGGGCTTTGCCCTGGGCTGTCGAATGACGGCCCTTCAGGCCTAAAAAAAAAGCGCACCCCGCCACCGCGAGATGCGCCCTGAAAAATTCCCTGAGCGCGAACTACTTCTTCTGCAACGCAAAGATGGCGTCCGCCGCGTCCTTCTTCACCGCCGCGTCCGAATGCTTCAGCAACGGCTCGATGGACGGGATGTGGCTCTTGTTCCCGAGCGAGGCAATGGCGCGGATGGCGTCGCGCACGACGTTCCGGGTCGGGCTTTGGAGCAGGGGCAGAATCTCCGGGATGGTGCTTTCGGCCTTCAGCCCGCTCAAGCCCTTCAAGGCATCGATCACTTCCAGCGGATTCGCGGCCTTGAACATGGCGGTGATGTTCTTCAAGTCCGTGGCATCGACCTCGGCATGCAGCACGCCCAGCACGCGCACGGCTTTGCGCCGGACTTTCTCGCGCGGGTCGGTCAGCAGTTTCTTGATCGTGGGCAGCGCCTTGGTGCCGGTCGGGAAACGCTTTTCCAACTGCACCATCGCGTTGGCAACCTTGTCCTCGTTCGGCCCGGCCAGTTCGACGATCAACTCATCTTCGCTGAGCAACTTCTTGTCTGCTGCGGACAAGGCGGGAATCGTGAAGGCGGCAACACCCAGCATCAGGCCGATGATGAAACTGCGTTTGGTCATGTTTTTCATAAATGATTTCTCGTGGTTGCGGTCACGGCGGAATTCCAAAACGTCTCGTCGCTCCGCCAGCGAACCGTGCGCGAAAACTAGCCAAGCGAGCGGGCGTGTCAACGGAGTTTCCCGGCCTGCACCGATTGGCTTCTTGACTGACCTCCGCGCCAAAATAGACTTCTGACTCGTTCGGAAAACCGCTCGTAGCGGCAGCCTTTCCGAACAGCGCCAATACCATGAAATTGAATCCAGTTCGTCCTTTGCGGAACCACAGTCTGCGGCTCGCCCTGCTGGCGATGCTGGGGATTTCCCTGCTGCCTGCGGGCGCGGCCACGCTCTTCCCCGTGACCGTGGCGGATCGCGCCGGCTTCGTGGACAAGTCGGGCAGCCTCGTGATCAATCCGCAGTTCGAGCGGGCGGGAAATTTCTCCGGCGGTCTCGCGGAATTCAAATTGAGCAAGTGGGGCTACGTGGACACGGCGGGGAAAATCATCATCAACCCGCAGTTTGATCAGGCCGGGCCGTTCAGCGGCGGACTGGCGGCGGTGAAGATGGCCGGGCGTTACGGCTACGTGAACACCGAGGGCAAATACGCGATCAATCCGCAATTCGATGACGCCGGACGTTTCTCCGAGGGTCGCGCGGCGATCAAGCTCGGCCGCCTGCACGGCTTCGTGGACAAGACGGGCAGCATCGTCATCAACCCGCAGTTCCAGAGCGCTGGAGAATTTTCTGAAGGACTGGCGCTCATCGAACTCGGCGGACGTTTCGGCTACGTCGATGACGCGGGCAAGATCGTGATCAATCCGCAGTTCGACAAAGCGGGCGCGTTCTCGGACGGACTCGCGAGCTTCAAGATGAACCGCCGCTGGGGCTTCATCGACAAGACCGGGAAGATCGTCATCAACCCGCAGTTTGATGAAGTCGGCTCGTTTGTGAAAGGACTCGCGCCTGCGAAGCTCGGCAAGTTCTGGGGCTACATCGATCCGACGGGCAAGCTCGTGATCAATCCGCAGTTCGAGACGGCCGGAGAATTTTCCGAAGGCCTGGCGCGCTTTGAACTCGGTGACCGCTGGGGCTTCCTCGACCGCACCGGGAAAATTGTCATCAACCCGCAGTTCGACGACGCGCATTCTTTCACCAACGGACTGGCGCATGTGAAGTTGGCGCGCAAATACGGCTATGTGGACACGAACGGGAAATACGTTTGGAACCCGTCGAACTGATCGGCAGGATTTTTGAACCGCAGATAAACGCGGATAAACGCAGATGAGGAAATCCAGTTTGACCAGGCCTGCGCCGGGGACGTTGCTGGGATCGAATGGCGACATCTGGACGAGGGGAGGAAGCCTTCGGACTGAACGCGCCATGATCTCTGCAAGCTCCTCGCTCAGTTCCTCGCGCAATTGGCCCCGGCTCCGCAGCCCGGAGGGCTGCCAGAAAGTAGCCGGGGGTCGAAGCGCAGCGCAGACCCCCGGTGATCTGGTTTTGAAATTGCATCCCGGAGGGATGCCAGAAGCCTTGGTGGGCGAAGAATTCTCGCACCCCTCCAGGGTGCATGATTTGCGGCGCTCATTCCGGGGGTGTCACTCGCTGCGCTTCGTTCCACCCCCGGCTACTTTCTTTCATCCCTTCAGGATGAAAATCCGCGTTCATCCGCGTACATCCGCAGCCAAAACTTCCCCGCTTCATGGATAAACGCATCGCTTTGGTCACTGGCGCGAGCCGTGGCATCGGGCGCGCGGTGGCGGTGGCGCTCGCGGCGCACGGCAGCCATGTCCTGATTCATTTCCGCTCCCGCCAGAGCGACGCCGAAGAAACGCTCGCCCTCGTCGAAAAAGCCGGCGGCACCGGCACCCTCTGCTCCTTCAATGTCGCGGACGCCGCCGACTGTTCGCGCGCGCTCGCGGAACTTCTCCAAGCCCACCAGCGCGTTGACATCCTGATCAACAACGCCGGCCTGCGTCACGACGGCCTGATGGTTTTCATGAAGCCCGAGCAGTGGGCGGAAGTCATCTCCACCAATCTCAACAGCTTCTTCCACGTCACGCAGCCCATCGTGAAACAGATGGCGATGAACCGCTGGGGCCGCGTGGTGAGCATCGCTTCGACCGCGGGACAAACTGGCGTCGAAGGGCAGACGAATTATTCCGCCGCCAAGGCCGGACTGATCGGCGCATCGAAATCACTCGCGAAGGAAGTCGCCAAGCGTGGCGTCACCGTCAATGTCCTCGCGCCCGGCTTCATCGAGACCGACATGACCGCCGGACTGCCGCGCGAACAGTTGCTGGCGCAAATTCCCGCCGGGCGTTTCGGACGCGCGGAAGAAGTCGCGTCGGCGGCGGCGTTCCTCTGCTCGGACGCGGCGAGCTACATCACCGGCGCGGTGCTCAACATCAACGGCGGAGTCTTCACCTGATGGCCGCGCCCGACTCGCAATCCGGCCACTGGTCGGGCACCGGCCAGATGCGCGGCGGACGCTGGGGCGTGTGGTTCTTCGTCACCGCGTTGCGGATGCTCGGCCTGCGCCTGACCTACGCGCTGGCGGTGCCGCCGGCGATTTACTTTTCCTTCGCGTCGCCGGACGTCGCGGCCACCATGGATTTTCACCGGCGCATGTTCGGTCCGCAGCCTTGGTGGAAACGCCGCTGGCTGGTCTTCAAACATTTCTTCAGCTTTGGCCGCGCGCTGATTGATCGCAGCGCCATCACGGCGGGCGAGACGAAGTATTTTTCCTTCACCTTTGATGGCGAGGAACATGTCCGCGCCGCGCTGAAGGAAGGAAAGGGCGTGCTGCTGCTCGCCGCGCACTTGGGCAATTGGGAAGCCGCCGGCCAGATGATCGGACGCCTCGGCGTGCCCGTGAACATCACCGGCTTCGACAAGGAATCGCCCGCCGTCCGCGCGCTGCTCAACTCCTCGCCCGAGCAAAAATTTCGCCTCATCCCGCTCACCGGTTCGCCGACCGACGCCATAGAACTCGTCGCGGCGCTGCGGCGCGGTGAAATCGTGGCCATGCTCGGCGACCGGCTCTACGGGGGGCCGTCCGCGCGCGTGCCGTTCCTCGGCGGGCACGCGTCGTTTCCCGTCGGGCCTTACGTCATGGCCGCGAGTGCGGGCGCGCCGCTCGTCCAGGTGTTCAGCCTGCGTGAGCCGCGCGGGCATTATCATTTTTTTGGCTTTCCGGCTTTGCCGCCCGTGCGTCCGCCCCGTCACGAACGCGACGCGCACCTGCGCGAATGCGCCACGCAATTCGCCGACCGCCTCGCCCATCTCGTCCAGCGCGAGCCGCTCCAGTGGTATAATTTTTTCCCGTTCTGGGATGAGCCGGCGTCGAAGCCGACGAACAAACACGCCACCATTTCCGCGTCCGCCGAGGCCGCCGCCCGTCCGCACTGACATGTCCACGGCCATCGAAACATTGCTCCCCCATCGCGCGCCGATGCGCTGGCTGGATGCGCTCGTCGAATGCACGGACACCACCGCCACCGGCACGGTGCTGGTCACGGCGGAACATTTCGGCGTGGTGGACGGAACGATGCTCGAATCCGCGCTCGTCGAGTGCGCCGCACAAACGGTCGCGGCCGCGCTCGGCCAGCGCCGTCGCGCCAGCGGTGATTCCAGCCCGGCGCAAACTGGAATGCTCGCCGCCGTCTCCAATTTCCAAATCACCGCCCGCCCCGCCGTCGGCGACACGCTGACCATAGAAGTCAGCGAAGTGAAACGCCTCGGCCCCATGCTGAGGATCGCCGCGCGCCTCACTTGCGAAGGCCAGTTCATCGCCACAGGAGAATTAACCCTGTATGCGTGAGTCGCTGGTGAGCATCGCAGCGTGCGGAGTGGTGTGCGCGGTCGGGCGCGGCACGGAAGCATTGCTCTCTGCGCTGCAAGAAAACCGCAGTGGGCTGCACCCGGACGCACGCTTCCGCAGTCCACGGTTCCAATCCGACATCGTCGGTGCGGCCCCGCGCGTAAATCCAGAATCGGACAATCCCGCGCACGAACTCGCCACGGACGCCCTGGCTCAGGCCCGCGCTGGTGCAGTGGACTGGCTCCAGCACATTTCGCCGACCCGCATCGGACTGATCCTCGCCACGACGAAGGCGAATATCGAAGCGCTGGAGCGGCTGTCTGCGGGGCGCCCGTGTTCTGATGTCGCACGCCGTCACTTGCAAGCCGACCTGCTCGCCGCCGACCTCGCCGCCGAGCACGGCGCGCGCGGCCTGGTGCAAAGCCTCTCCCTCGCCTGCACGTCGGGCAACGTCGCGCTGCATCAGGGCGCGAAGTGGATTCAGCGCGGACTCGCGGACGCCGTGCTCGTCGTGGGCGTGGATCATCTTTCCGAATTTGTCGTCGCAGGGTTCACGTCGTTGAAGGCGATTGATCCGGCGGGCTGCCGTCCGTTCGACCGCGACCGGGCCGGGCTGAGTCCCGGCGAGGCGGGCGCGGCCATCGTACTCGCGCGCGGCGATCTTGTTTCTGATTCGGCCATCACGCTGCGCGGCTGGGGTTCGAGCAACGACGCCAATCACATGACCGGCCCGTCGCGCGACGGCGCTGGACTCGCGCAGGCCGTCGCCGCCGCCTTGCTCGCCGCCGAAGTGCGCGCGGAGGAAATTGATTACATCAACGTCCACGGCACCGGCACGCCCTACAACGACGCAATGGAATCGGCGGCGTTGCGGAAAGTTTTTGGCGACACTTGCCCGCCCGTCAGCGGCATGAAAGGAATGCTCGGCCACACGCTCGGCGCGGCTGGCGTGGTGGAAACCATCGCGTGCGCGCTGGCCCTGCAACATCAGTTCCTCCCCGGCACGCCCGGACTCACGCACCCCGCTGACGGCACGCCGCCGAGCCTCGTGCTCACGCCGCGCCCGGCGAAAACCTTGCGCCATGTCCTCAAACTCAACACCGGCTTCGGCGGCCTGAACAGCGCGCTGGTCCTGCGTCATGGATAGAAATAACTCAGAGAAATTCCCCGCAGATTCAGGAATTCCGCAGATGGGAACAATCTGCGGGTTTCCTGAATCTGCGGGAGAACCAACTCAGGATTTCCAGAAATGACGGATCGCCATCACTCAGGAATTATCGTCACCGTCGCCAGCGACGTTTCCGGCGAGGACGTCGCATCGGCACGGCTCGGCTCGCGCTTTGGTCGCATGGATTTGTTGAGCCAGCTCGCGCTGCTGGCCGTGGAAAAACTCGGCGTGAACTTTGACGAGTGGCCGCGCGACCGCATCGCCATCTGCCTCGCGTCACCCGCAGGCTCGCTCTCCACCGACGCCGAGTATTGGAAAGGCCGCGACCAGGTCGGCGGTCCCAGTCCCACGCTCTTCACCTACACGCTCCCGAGTGCGCCCATTGGCGAGATCGCCATCCGCCACCGCATCACCGGGCCAAATCTTTGTTTCGTGAGCGATGGCCGCGAAGTGCAGGCCGAGGCGACGGAGCTTCTGCGGCGCGGCGAGGCCGACGCCTGCGTCTGCGTGATCGTGGAAGTGGTTTCGCCCACGCTCGCGGAATTTCTCGGCGGGCCGGTCGCCGCGCGCGCTAGTGCCTCCTTTCTGCGAAATGACAAAATGCCCCCTCGTGCAACAGGGTGAAGGAGCGCGGCCTTCAGGCCGCTTCAACGTCCACCAGTCGGAAGGCGCGAGAAATCTCCAGTCCGCCTGAACGGAGCACGGTAAAGCGGCCTGAAGGCCGCGCTCCTTCTCGACCGTGAGCACGCCTCTCCTCGGCACGAGACTCAGCAATGCTCGCCGCCACGGGTGCATCTTGCCACTGTTGTCGTTGAGCCTCGGCAAGGGCTTTTGGTCGCGGAGCGACCGCAGGAAATTAGCCCGGCACGAAGTGCCGGGTGGGCGGTGGAAAAGTGTTTTCGTCCCGGCGGGACGGCGGAACTCCACCGTCCTTTCAGGACGCACCCAGGGTCGAATCCCATACCAGACACTTCGTGTCTGGCTAATTTCCTGGGCCGCTTCGCGGCTGGCCAGCAACAGTGGCAAGATGCACCCCGCCGCCTCTGCGCAGGGAATTATCCCGTGACTTGCCACCGCCTCATCGCTAGCTTCCGCGCGAAAAATTTGACGGCTTAAACTCATGTCCATTTCGACGGCGGAACTAAAATCCAAGATTATCGAATCCCTGAACCTTCAGGAGATCACGCCCGAACAAATCGACGACGACGCGCCGTTGTTCGGCACCGGGCTGGGTCTCGATTCCATTGATGCGCTGGAGCTGGTGGTCATGCTGGAAAAAAATTACGGCATCGTGATCAAGGACATCGAGGAGGGCCGCCCGGCCTTCCGTTCCGTGCGGACGCTGGCCGACTTCATCGCCGCCCGCCGCGCCGGACAGTGAACGCGCGCTCCCCCGTCATCACCGGTCTCGGCATCATTGCCGCGCCGGGTTCCGGCCCGGAAACCGTCTGGAGTGCTATCGCTGTCGGCTCCGATGGACTGAAACCACTGACGCTCTTTCCCTCCCCACGCTACGGTCAGGTTCCGGTCGGCGAGGTGCGTCTCGATCTGCTCCAACTCGGCGCTCCGCGCCACGCCTCGCGCAGTGATCGTCTCGGCTGGCTCGCCGCGCGCGACGCGATCCGTTCCGCCGCGCTGTTACCCGAACAGCTCGGCGATCAAGCGGGCCTCATCCTCGGCTGCTCCGTCGGCGGCTCCTTCGACAGCGAGAATTTTCTCCTCCGCTTGATGAAGGACGGAAAGATGCGCCCGCGCGCCACGCGCTTTCACGAATGTCATTCGACCGTGGAATTGATCGCGGAGGATTTTGGTTTGTTCGGCCCTTCGTTCTCCATCGCCACCGCGTGCTCCTCCGGCTCACTGGCCATCGCCACGGCGGCGGAAATGATTCAGGCCGGCGAAGCGGACGTGATGCTGGCGGGCGGCGCGGACTCGCTCGCGCGCATGACGTGGGGCGGTTTTCATTCGCTGCTGCTCGTCGATCCGCAGGGCTGCCGCCCGTTCGATGCGACGCGCGGCGGCATGAGTTTCGGCGAAGGCGCGGCCATGCTCGTGCTGGAGTCGGAGGAATCCGCACAACGGCGCGGGGCAAAAATTCTCGCGCGCCTCACGGGCTGGGGCGCGAGCTGCGACGCGCATCACGCGACCGCGCCGCATCCCGAAGGCGCGGGCGCGGCCGCCGCGATGCAAAGCGCGCTGCGCCGAGCCGGACTCGACGCGACGAAGATTGATTACGTGAATGCCCACGGCACCGGCACGCGCGACAATGACCTCGCAGAATCGAAGGCGTTGAAAACGGTGTTTGGGGAGCGCGTGCCGCCGTTCTCCAGCACGAAACGATTTTTCGGCCACGCGCTTGCGGCCAGTGGTGCGATGGAGGCGGTGGTTTGTGTGGAGGCGTTGCGCCGCCAGTTGCTGCCGCCGAATCCGGGCTTCGCCCAGGCGGATGAAGCGATTGGTCTTCAGCCTGTCACTGCGCTGCGCTGCGCGCCGCTCACGCATGTGATGAGCAACTCGTTCGGCTTCGGCGGCAACAACGCGGTGCTGATTATTTCTTCACCCGAGGCCACCACGCGTCCGCGCGCCAGTCGGCCGGCTCCGATCAACGTGACGGGACTCGGCGTCATCGCGCCCGCCGCTGCCCCGAGCGTTTGGAACCTGGAACCGCCGCTGGCTCCGGGCACGATGACCGTTCACGCCTGCCCGCCGCTGGAACTCACCACGCTCACACCGAATCAACGGCGTCGTCTCGGGCGGATGCACCAGATGTCCGTGCTCGCGGCGCGGCGTGCGGGCGCGACCAGTTCGGAACAACGGGTCGCCATCGCGCTCGGCACGGGCTTCGGCTGCCTGGGCGAAGGCGCGGTGTTCATCGAGAACCTGATCGCGAAGGACGAGGCCGAGCCGATGCCCGCGCGCTTTCCCGGCTCCGTCCACAACGCGCCGGCGGGACAAGTCGCGATGGACTTGGGCGCGCGCGGTTTGAACTCCGCGCCCACGGCGGGCGAGATCACTTTTGAGTGCGCGCTCTGGCAGGCCTGGCGGCAACTGGACATTGGCGAAGCGGACGTGGCCCTCGCGGGCGCGGTGGATGAGTTGCAAAAATATCCGCTCGCCATCGGCCAACGCTGGGGACTGTGGAACGAGAAAGTAATTCCCGGCGAAGGCGCGATGATGGCGCGGTTGGAAGGAGCGCCGATTTCCAAATCGGCGTGGGCAGGATCCGAAGGTCAGCGCGCCGATTTGGAAATCGGCGCTCCAAGCGCATCACTGGCGCGGGTCACGGCCATCCGTCTCGGACGCTATCGCCGTCCGTTCGATGTGGTGCGTGAAGTAGATTGGATCGCGAGCGCGGTGAAATTGGAATCCATCGGCGTGCTGGTGAGCGGCGCGGGCGGCTTGGCGTCGTTGGAAACTTCTTACCAATCCGTTGCGGCGGAACTGTCCGCGCGCGCCGGACGCCGCATGGAACATCAAACCTACAAGCAGGATTGCGGTGAATTTCACTCGGCCTCGGCGCTCGGATTTTCCTTCGCGGTGAATCTCGCGCGCGAGCGTCAATGTGGAGTGCTGCTTTACACCTTGTCCGCGCGCGGAGGAAAGGCGCTGTGCCTGATCGAGCCTTAGTTTTAGTGGGGCAGCCGTCTCGGCTGCCACCCGTCCACTGGCCGTCCCGGCTGGTGGTTCTTCAGCCGGGACGGCCCAAGGACTATGGCCGGCGGGACGCCCGCCCCACTACGCCATGAGCCGTTTCCACATCATCCTGATTTTGTCGGTGCTGCTGGGGGCAGCCGCGCTGATTTCAGGCCGGCACGAGTTGTTCTTCGTCGTCGTGGTGGGATTGCCCGTCGTGATTGGTCTGGGCGTGGCGTTTCCGCAACTGAGTTTGTTTGGGCCGTTCATCTGCCATCACCACGGCGCAAATCGACGCGTGGCCCTGACGTTCGATGACGGGCCGGATGCTGAGTCCACGCCCCTGCTGCTCGACTGGTTGCGCGAGGAAAAAGTTTCCGCCGCGTTCTTCGCCGTGGGCGAACGCGTGGCGGCGCATCCCGAACTGGCCGCCCGCATCGTGCGCGAAGGGCATCTGCTGGAGAACCATTCCTACGCGCACAGTTACGCGACAAATTTTTTTGGCGTGACGCGATTGCGGGAGGAAATGCGGCGCACGCAGAACGCCGTGCAGGAGGCGACGGGGCAAGCACCGCGACTGTTCCGTCCGCCGATGGGCCTCTCGAATCCGCGCACCTTTCGCGCGGCGAAGCTGGAAGGGTTGCGCGTCATCGGCTGGTCGGCGCGCGGACTGGACACGCAATGCCGCGACCCGGAGGTTGTGGTGCGGCGCATCCTGCGGCGCGTGCGGCCCGGCGGAATCATTCTGTTGCACGACGGGAACCTGCCCGCCGAACGCGTGGTCGCGACGGCGAAGCTGTTGCTGGAGGGATTGCGCGAACGCGGTTACGAGGTGGTGCGTCTGGATCAATTACTGGCATGAACTTGCTAAAGCTGTTGAGTGCAGTCGCGAAGCGACACTGGAAATTAGCCAGCCACGCCGTGGCTGGTCTTGGCGACGATTTTCTTCCGTCCCGAAGGGACGCCGGAAATTTCCGCCGTCCTTTCAGGACGAATGCTTTCCGGAAATTACCAGCCACTGCGTGGCTGGCTAATTTCCGGCGGCCCTTCGGGCCGGGGCGGGCATCACTGCTGGTGGTGATTGGTCTTGGGCTTTTGTTGGTGCTCAACTCGACACACGGCGTGGACATGCCCCTGCAACCTGTCGCCGATCCCAAACCAATCCTCGCCGACCTCCAGAAGAAGATGTCGTCGGTCACCTCGGTGTATCTCGAGTTCGAGCAGGAGCGGCGGCTGCAACTGTTCGCCGAGCCGTTGAAAAGCCAGGGCGTGATGATGATTGACCGGCCCGACTTGATCCGCTGGGAGACGACCGCGCCGTATCAATCTATCCTGCTCGGCGGGCGCAAGTCCGTGGCGCAGTTCGAGCAGACGGACGGCCAGTGGAAGAAGTTGAAACTCGGCTTCCCGCAAATGCTCAAGCGCGTGATGGAGCAAATGACGCTGATGCACCAGGGCAAGCTCGACGCGCTCACGAGCGACTTCACGATTAGCGTCGCGACCGGTCACGTCGCGGTGGTGACGCTGGTGCCGAAGGACAAGGACGTGCTTTCGATGCTGGCCGCGCTGGAGATTCATCTGCTGCCCGATTTGTCCGCGACGCGCGAAGTGGTGATGCGCGAGCCGGGTGGGGATTTCACGCGGATTATTTTCAAAAGGGAGAAGCGCGGGGTGAAATTTCCGTCGGGAACTTTTGATCAGGCGAAGCCGCTGGCCGTTGCGGCAGTGCAGGCGGCGGTGAACGAAGCGAAGTGACATGATGCTCGCGATCCAAACCAAACGCTGCGCCCTACCAGTCGCGGGAATGGTCCGCTCGCTCTTGGTTCTTTTGCTTTTCGTGTTCGCCGGTTGTGCGACCACCCCACGCAGCACCGTGCCGCGCGCGTCGGCTCCGGCGGACGCACTCATCACCCAGCGCGGCGTGCTGAAGGTGCTGGGCCGGCAGTTCACCCTGAACGGCTACGTGGCGTTGAGCGCGACGGGCGGACGTCGGCTCATCGTCACGGAAAATTTCGGCAGCGTGCTCGCGGACGTGCTGGTGAAGCCCGATGGCTCGGTGCATGTCATGCGTTCCAGCCGCGCGTTCAAACCGGAGTGGATTCGCAATTATCTCGCGGCCGATCTCGAATGTCTGTTTGGCAATGGCCCGCGCGAGAATTGTCCCGGCGAACAAATGGGTCCTGACCATTACCGCATCGTGCGTCGCTGGTACTCGCTCGAACTTCGCACGGTGGAAACCAAGCCCGGCGCGCAGTCGCGGGAAATGTTCGACGCGAGCAAGGCTGAGAAGCGATGACACAACGACAGCAACGTGGGGCAGCCGTCTCGGCTGCCATCCAGTCCATGGGCCGTCCCGGCTGGTGTCCTTCAGCCGGGACGGCCAAAGGACTGATGGCAGGCGGGACGCCCGCCCCACTACCGGAGACAACGAAGCCATGACGTTGCTCGATTCCATCCGCGCGGCGCGACTCGGCGAACCGCAGCCACAGCCCGATGGCGCGACGGTGCAGGAGTTTCGTTTCGCGGCGGACGATCCGGTCTTCGCCGGACATTTTCCCGGACATCCATTGCTGCCCGGCATTTTCCAAATCGAAATGACGCGCGGCCTGGCTGAGTCTGCGCTGGGCGGCGCGTTCGTCGTGCGCGTCGTGACCAAGGCGAAATTTCTGCGCCCGATCATTCCGGGCGAAACGGTGCGGGTGGAATTGAAATGCACCTTGAAACCCGACACGATCCACGCACGCGCCCGTCTCACCGTCATCGGCCAGTCCGCCGGTGAGGTGCTTTTGCAACTGGCGCGCGCGACATGAAGCGTTGGCTCAAGAGAATCCTGATCAGCCTGGCGGTCCTCGCGCTGGGCGGATGGTTCTTGCTGAGTTTTCTGTTGCGCCAAGCGACTGCGAAACCCCCGCCACTTCCCGCGAATAACCGAATTCTTTCACTCCAGCCCGAGATGAAAGACGGCAAAACATGGCTCGGCCAATCGTGGGTTACACGGCGCGAAGGGCTGCTCGTCGTGCGTTTGAAAGGTTCGCCCTTCGAGATGGGTTACGCGTCGGGCACGTTGCTGAAGAAGGAGATGCACACGCTGGAGAACGAGTTTCTCACCATGATTCGCGGCTACGTGCCGGAGCCGTGGAAGCTGAACGTGCTGCACCGCTACGTGATTTTTCACAACCGCCATCTCAGCGATTTCGTGCCGCTGGAATACCGCGAGCAAATCCACGGCGTCACCCTGGGCTGCCCGGACATTCACTCTGAGCTGGGCGACTACTACAACCGGATGCTGAACTACCACGCCGCGCACGACGTGTCGTATCTGATGATTGATAATCCGCTGGTCTCGCGCGCGGGCTGCACATCGTTCGGTGCCTGGGGCGGCGCGACGGCGGGTGGGCATCTGCTCACCGGCAGAAATTTCGACTGGGAGGCGGCGGAAGTTTTCAGCCGCGACCGAGTGGTGATTTTGTCGGAACCGGACGGCGGCATTCCGTTCGTCTCGCTGGCGTGGGCGAGTATGGCGGGCGTGGTCTCGGGCATGAACCGCGCCGGCGTTTCCGTCACGATCAACGGCGCACCGTCCAGCCTGCCCAGCGGCACCGCGACGCCGGTGGCAATGGTCGCGCGCGATGTATTGCAGAAGGCGCACAACCTGAAAGAGGCGCTGGAAATTATCCGTGGCGCGAAAGTCTTCGTCTCCACGCTCTGGCTCGTGGGCAGTCGCGCGGATGGAAAATTTATCGTTGTGGAAAAAACTCCGGCGCAGACCAACGTGCGCGAACCGGAAGGCGACACGATTGTTTCCGCGAATCATTTCCAGACGCCGGGCCTGAAGGACGACGCGCGCAACACGAACTACCTGGAAGAAGCCACGTCCACGCCGCGCTACACGCGCATGATGGAACTGCTCACCGCTGCGCGCGGGAAACTGGACGCCACCCACGCCGCCGAAATCTTGCGCGACGAGAAACTGCCCGGGGGTGAATTCGCGGGCCACGGGCATCGCGCGACGTTGAACGCCAACATTGCCACGCACGCCACGGTGATGGATTTGACGGACGGAATTTTCTGGGCCGCGTCGCCGCCGCATCAATCCGGGAAGTTCGTGGCGTTCGACGTGAACGATTTTGATCGCGAGCTGCCGGAGCGCGCGGTGCCGGCGGACGCGCAACTCGCTTCCGGCGAGCATGAGAAAATTCAGCGTGCGCAAAAATATCTCGCGGACGGCAACGCGGCGTTGAAAAAGAAAAACGCTGCCGCCGCGCTGGCGGACGCAGAGAATGCCGAGAAGTTGAACCCCGACTTTTACCAGAACTCACTGTTGCGCGGACGCGCCCTGCTCGCGCTCGAACGTCGCGACGAGGCCGCGCGAGCTTTCACCACGGCGCTGGAACGCCATCCCGCGTTCCTCGCCGAGAAACAGCAACTTGAGAAGCTGCTCAAAGAATCGCGCGGGAAATAAGTAACGCGATGGACGAGACGCGAGAAAAATCCCAACCAACGCCGCGCCGCACCTCTCGCAGCATCGTGCTGGCGCAATGGATCCTCGGCCTGCCGTTGCAACTTCTCATCGCGCTGCCCTTCCTGCGCCGCACGCACGGGGGCGAGCATGTGCGGCGCGATCAGCGGTGCCTGTTCGTCGTCAACCACATCAGCCTGCTCGACACGCTCGTGCTCGCGACCATCTGCTGGCGGCTGCGGCTCTATCCGATTCTCGTGCTCGGCGACAAAAGCGTGTGGCACGCCTCGGCGATTCGCCGGCTGCTCAGTCGCTCGACCGCGTTTCTGCTGGAGCGCGGCAAGTTGAATCCCAATCGCATCCGCGAACTGCAAGCATTCGGACAATCAGGCCGCGACTTCTGGCTCGTCGTCTTTCCCGAAGGCACGCGCGGAGACGGCGTGAATGTCGCGGCGTGCCAACCGGGAATTTACTTCATCGCACAGGAGGCACGCATCCCCATCGTGCCGGTGTTCATCGAGAACATGCAGTTCGTCTCCACGAAGTCCGGGCGGTTCCATCCGATTCGCGGTTTTCGGAAAGTCGAAGTTCATCTCGGCCCACCCATTGCGCCGGAGGATTATCTTAACTTGCCGCGGGAGGAATTTTTGGGGTTCATTCGTCAGCAGATTCTCGCTGCGAAAGAGACGCCGTCGGCAGCGTAGTGGGGCAGCCGTCCCGGCTGTCTTAGTCCTTTGGCCGTCTCGGCTGAAGGAGTATCACCAGCCGGGACGGCCGGTGGACGCGCGGCAGCCGGGACGGCTGTCCCACTAGAAACAAAATCCCACTACGAGAACCGATCCTCGCTCCACGGGTCCGCCGAGTTCGAGTAGCCGCGCAGTTCCCAGAAGCCGAGCAGGTCGCGGTCGAGGAAAATAATTTCCCGCACGAACTTCGCGCCCTTCCACGCGTAGCGTTTCGGGATGATCACGCGCGCGGGGCCACCGTGTTCCTTGGTGAGCGGCGCATCGTTCCACGAGTGTGCGATCATCACGTCGTCATCCAGGCACACGTCGAGGACGTTGTTCGTGGAATAGCCGTCGTAGCTTTTGAAATAAACGTGTGTGGCCTCGGGCTTGGGCCGCACTAATTCGGCGAGCGTGAAGAAGGCCACGCCTTTGAACTTCATGTCGTACTGGCTCCAGGTGGTGACGCAGTGAAAGTCGCTGACGTCCTCGAATTGCGGCAGGGCCATGAACTGCGCCCAGTTGAGCGTGACGGGGTTCTCGACCTGGCCGCTGATTTTCAATGTCCACTGGTCGAGCGTCACTTCGGGACGCAGGCCCAAATCGAGCACGGGAAAGTTCCGCACCTCGTGCTGGCCCGGCGGCAGGCGGTCGGTCGAGCGCACCGTGGACTTGGCCTTCCCGGCCATCTTCGTTGCCCAACGTTCTTTCGCGGCGATATAGCGGTCGTTCATCGGGGCGGAATGAACCACGGATGACGCGAATGAACACGCAGGAAATCTTGGCCGCGCGCCCGGCGGCGGTTCCGTCCGAAGGCCCTTTGCAAGTTTCGGACGGTCTCACGGCTCTGCCCAAAACATTTTTCGGTGGGTCACGCCCCCCAAGTCCTGGGCGCCGGCTGGCGTCGGGACTACAACGAGGCCCGGCCGCATTCGTCGCTGAGGTATCTGGCACCGGCGGTGTTCGCGGCGCGCGGGCGCGGAAACCAAACAACCCTGAACCAAAGCTCTCATAACAACGGGCTCAAAGATTGGGGGCTTGCCAGCGGGCCTGGCTCTGAACCACGCACGCAACCCGCGATGAACGACGACGACAACCGCGAGCGATGGTGGAGACATTTGTTGGAGGCGCTCCCTGACGCCTTCGAGCTGCTGGATGTCATCGGATCATTTCTCGGGGAAGTCGTTGGCGCACTGTTTCCCGCTTTGCTCGAACTTTTAAGCGGACTCTGACGAGGGGCGCGCCGCGAAAATAACTGTTGAATCCCGCGCGCCACAGCCTCTTATTTTCGCCTGCGTCGTGTGCGCCTGAAACCCAAACGTGAAACCAACTGACCTTCGCGGCATCCTCCAATACATCCCGCGCTTCCGCGAAAAGATTTTCGTGCTCGCGCTCGATGGCGCAAACGTCACCGAGGACAACTTCTCCAACATCCTGCTCGATGTCGCGGTGCTGCGTTCGCTGAACATCCGCGTCGTCATCTGCCACGGCGCGGCGGCGCAGATTCGTGCGCTCGGTGAGGAGCAGAAGGTCAAGGTCTCGGACTCGGATGGCTCCGGCATCACGGACGCCGAGACCTTGAAACTCGCGCTCACCGCTGCGAACCGCCTCACCCACGAAATTCTTGAGGGCCTCGCCGTCAACGATCTGCGCGGCGCGAGCACGAACGCCATCGTCGCGCACCCGATGGGCATCCTCGGCGGCGTGGATCATCTGTTCACTGGCAAGGTTGAGCGCGTTGATACCGAGATGCTGGTCACGCTGCTCAGTCAGGGCATCATTCCCGTGGTGCCGCCATTGGGTTTCGATGGCGAGGGCAAAACCTATCGCGTCAATTCCGACCACATGGCCGTAGCCGTCGCTGAGGCGTTGAAGGCGACGAAAGTCATCTTCATCACGACCTACGACGGCCTTGTTTATCGCGGGCAGATCATCCGCCAGATGCTCGCGGGCGATCTGGACAAGGCGCTGGCCGACAAGAAAAACAATTTCACGCCGGAGATGTGGTCGAAGGCCACGCACGCCGCCACCGCCTGTCAGGCGGGCGTGCCGCGCGTCCACATCATCAACGGGCGCGTGGATGAAGGCCTGCTCGCGGAAGTGTTTTCCAACGAAGGCATCGGCACGCTGATTTACGCGAACGAATACACGCAGATTCGTCCCGCGCTCCAGAAGGACATCCGCAACATCTACCTGCTCACCAAACAGGGCGTGGAGAGCGACGAACTCGTCAGGCGCACGCGCGCGACGATCGAGAAGCAGTTGGCGGACTACTACATCTTCGAGATCGACAAGCACACCGTGGCGTGCGTGGCGCTGCATCTTTACCCCGAGCAGGGCAAGGGCGAGCTGGCCGGCCTGTTCGTCAGTCCGTCGCACGAGAACCAGGGCATCGGGCGCAAGCTGATTCAATTCGTGGAGAACAAGGCGCGCGAGCTCGGCGTGAAGGAGCTGCTCACGCTCTCCACGCAGGCGTTCACGTACTTTCAATCGAAGGGCGGCTTCAGCGAAGGCACGCCGGATGATCTGCCGCCCGCGCGCCGCGAGAAATACGACGCCGGTGGCCGCAACTCGAAAGTGCTCGTGAAGAAACTCAACGGCGACGCCGCGACCAAGCCGGTGCTGTCGGCGGTGCAATCTTAACGCCCGGAGGGCGGGCAGAAATTAGCCGGTGGCGTGAGCCACCGGTTCAGCCGCAAAAACAAATCAGCCCCGGAGGGGCGCAACACGGCAATAATGTGACGCCCTTTCAGGGCTGAATACTTTTCCGCAACTATCCGGTGGCTCACGCCACCGGCTAATTTCCTGCCGCCCCTCCGGGGCGAAGATCACGCGCCACAAAAAATGGCGGCACCCTCGCGGATGCCGCCATTCGTGTTGAATCGTTTCGGGATTACGCCCGCGCCAGTTCCTCGTTCGTCACGCCGTTGATGATGCGGTATTCCTCCGCGTGCAGGCTCGGTTCGGACTTGAGCGTGAGCTTGCCGTAGTAGCGCTTCTCCAGGTCGGTGATGAGCTGGCGGTCTTCCGTGTTCAAGCGCGTGAGCAGGGTGGAATGCACCAGAATCTTCAACTGGAAGTCAGATTCGTCGCGCTCGCGCTTCTTCATGATCTCTCCGAGCTTGCGCTGGATTTCCACGCTCATGGTCACGGCGCTCTTCACCTTGCCGCGGCCTTTGCAATACGGGCAGTCGTCATACACCGCCGAGCGCGTGCTCTCGCTGTGGCGCTGGCGGGTCATCTCCATGAGGCCGAGCTGCGAAATGGGCAGGATGTGCGTCTTGGCCTTGTCGCGGCGCAGACCGTCCTTCACGCGCTGATAGACCTGCTGCTGATCGCGGCGCGATTTCATGTCGATGAAGTCGAGCACAATGAGTCCGCCCATGTTGCGCAGGCGCAACTGGCGGGCAATTTCCTCCGCCGCTTCCAGGTTCACTTTCAAGATCGTCGTGTCCTGATCCTTGCTGCCCTTGTGCCGGCCCGTGTTGACGTCGATGGCGACCAGCGCCTCGGTTTCATCAATGACGATGTAGCCGCCGCCTTTCAACATGACCTGACGGCTGAAGGTCGTTTCCAACTGCTTGGTGATGTTGAAGCGGTCGAAGATGGGCTGGTGCTCGGCGTAATGCTTCACCTTCGCCTGGGAACGTTTCGAGATGCGCCCGATGATCTCCTGAATGCGGTCGAAGGCCGCCTGGCTGTCCACGACGATGCGCTCGACTTCTTCCGTGAGGAAGTCGCGCACCGTGCGCTCGATCAAATCCGGCTCCTGGAACACGCAGCTCGGCGACGGCCCGTTCTGAATTTTCTCCTGAATCGCGCGCCACTCTTCGAGCAGCAGCGCGAGGTCGCGGACGAAGTAACGCTTCTGCTGGCCCTCGCCCACGGTGCGCATGATCACGCCCATGCCTTCGGGAATTTCCAGTTCGCGCAGGATGCGCTTCAAACGCTGACGTTCCTCCGGGTGTTCAATCTTCCGTGAAATGCCGCTCTTGTCGGAGTTCGGCAGCAACACAAGGTAACGTCCGGGCAACACAAGATTCGTCGTCACGCGCGGGCCTTTGGTGCCGATGGGACCTTTGGTGACTTGGATGATGATGTCGCTGCCCGGCGGATAAACGCGCGGGATGTCCTTCTGCGTGATCTTCGGTTTCTCCGGGCGTCCACGGCGCGGCGCGCGCTCGACGATTTCCACGCCGCTGTCGAACTGGTTCGGCACAATGTCCCAGTAGTGGAGGAAGGCGTTCTTCTCGAAGCCGATGTCCACAAACGCGGCCTTCAATCCGTCTTCCAAATTGCGCACGCGGCCTTTGTAAATGCTGCCGACCAGTCGTTCCTCGGTGTTGCGCTCGATGGTGAATTCTTCGAGCCGCCCCTTCTCCGTCACGGCCACGCGCGTCTCCAGCGACTCGGCGTTGATGATCACTTCCTTGTTGCTCGGCTCGACCTTGCGGATGAGGCGCTGGACTTTCTTGATGACTCTCTGGGCCGTCATCTTGATCGCTTCGAGGAGGTTCTTCGGCCGCTCCACGATCTCCACGGGCTTGAAGTCCTCCTTCACTTCCTCGGGCGTGTCGAGGTGCGGCTCGCGGTAGCCTTTCTTGCCTGGCTCTACGGCGGCGGCCGGCACGCCATCCGCCGGCAGACCGGCGGCGACATTTTCCGCGCGCTCGATTTCGCCGACGCGCGACTTGTCGAAGACGCGCTGGTTTTGTCCGTGCGTTTCCAATGTGGAATCAGGCTTGGCCTCGAGGACGACTTTTTTCGGTTGCGCGTTCGGACTGGGGCGGAAACGCATTCCGCCGCGCCGCCGACGCCCAAAGTTTTTTCCTTCACTCATAATTTTCTATTGTTCAGTAAGACCTTCGATACAGGTAAATGTTTTGCAGGATGCCAATGGCGATCAGGGAACAAAGCACGGAGGAGCCGCCGTAACTCAGCAGCGGCAGCGGCACGCCCGTCACGGGCATCAAGCGGATGTTCATGCCGATGTTGATGAAGATGTGGCTGAAGAGCATCGTGACCACGCCCACGGCCAGCACCTTGCCCAGCCGGTCGCGCGCCTGGCCCGCGATGCGGACGCCGGTGAACAGCAGCACGGAATAGAGACCAATCACGATCACGGTCCCCATGAAGCCCTTCTCCTCGGCGATGACGGAGAAAATGAAATCCGTGTGCGCCGCGCCGGGCGGCAGAAAGCCCAGCGACGTCTGGTTGCCCTCGCACCAGCCGCGCCCGGTGAGACCGCCGGAGCCCACGGAGATGAGCGCCTGACGTCCCTGGTAGGATTTCTCGTCCTGCAATTTTTTCGCGGCGATCTTTTGCGCGGGCGTGGCGTTCGGCGGCGCGAAGTCTTTCCCGAAATAAACGAGCAGACGATGGCGCTGATAATCCTCCAGCTTGATCGTCCACCAGCCCGGCGGCGCGAACAAAATGTCCACGAGGAACAACGCCGCCAGCACGCTGACGATGGAAACGGAGCGGATGAGAAACCGGCGCGGCACGCCCGCGACCAGCATCATCAGCAGGCCGGTCGGAATAAAAATCAGCGCCGAGCCGAGGTCCGGTTCTTTCAAGATCAAGATGAACGGCAGACCGATGAGTCCCAGCGCCTTGAAGAAAATGGACGGGGCGCGCAGTTCCTCGACGGGCCGGCTGAGAAAATTTCCAAACGCAAAGATGAACGCGAGTTTGGCGAACTCCGAGGGCTGAAACAGAAACACGCCGAAGTCAAACCACCGCCGCGCGCCGCCGCGCATCGTGCCGATGCCGGGAATCAAGACCAAGATGAGCAGCACGATCATCAGCCAGTAGCCGATCATCGACCAGCGCGAGAGCGAGCGGTAGTCGAGGAAGCAGACCAGGATCGCGGCGCAGACGCCGGAGAAGCACCAGAAAATCTGGCGGAGGAAATACTCCTTGTGCCACGGGATTGAATCCACGAGCCGCGCGTGCGTGGCGCTGTAAATGAACAGCACGCTCACGACCATCAGCCCCAGCATCGCGAGCAGTTGGAGCCACTCGATGCGCGGCTGGCGTTCATTTTGTCCGAGGGTGAACATTCAGTGCGTCAGCAAATCTTTTAGTGGGGCAGCCGTCCCGGCTGCCACCAGTCCTTTGGCCGTCTCGGCTGAAGAACCACCAGCCGGGACGGCCAGTGGACTGGCGACAGCCGGGACGGCTGCCCCACTACCTTGCGCCACGAGTAATTTTTTCTCTCGTTTCTTCAGCGCCTCGTAAATTCCCTTGGCCACTGGGCCGCACGTTTCGCCGCCGGATTTGCCGCTCTGCACCATCACCACCACGGCGTAGCGCGGGGCTTCGTAGGGCGCGTAGGAGGCGAGCCAGTTCATGACATCGATGTTGCGCCCGGTGCGATCCTCGATCTGCGCCGTGCCGGTCTTGGCGCAGACGCGAAAACCTTCCACCTTCGCAGCGCGGCCGGTGCCATCAGCGTCCTCCGTGTCCGCGAGCATGGCGGACTGGACAATTTCCAAAGTGCGCGCGCTGACCGGCAACTGTTCGCGAAGGTGCGGGCGCACGCCGCTGCGCGCGGAAAGATCCACGACCTCGTCCTGCGCGTTGGTCGCGAGAATCAATTGCGGCCACAACACGCGTCCGCCATTCGCGACGGCGGCCATGGCGACCGCCATTTGCAGCGGCGTCACGGTCACGTAGCCCTGGCCGATGGAAAGATTCGCGGTGTCGCCGTCGCGCCACGGCAGGCCGCGTTGTTGCAGCCAGTCGCGCGTGGGCAGCGTGGCCCGGCTGTCCTGCGCGAGCGGCAGGCCGGTGCGCTCGCCGAAATGCAGCAGCCCCGCCATGCGCAGAATTGCGTCGCGTCCGAGGATCAGGCCGTGCTCGATGAAGTAGGCGTTGCTCGAGCGCTTGAACGCCCGTTTGAAGTCGTAGTCGCCGGGCGCGGCCGTGTCTTTGATCGGCTGCTGCCCGACGTAAATGATGCCGTGCGCCGGATCGCGGGGATTGGGCGCGACGCGCACGAGTTGTTGCGTCGTCATCGTGCCGGCCTCCAGTCCCGCGAGCGCCACGATGGTCTTGAACGTCGAGCCGGGCGCGTAGCCGCCGAAGATCGCGCGGTTCAACATCGGCGTGGTGTTGGTGTCGTGATAGGCGCGGAAATCTTCCCGCGAGATGCCGGGAATCCAGTTGTTCGGATTGAACGTGGGCGCGGAGGCGAGCGCGATGATTTCGCCGGTGCGGACATCCAGCACCACCGCCGCGCCGCGCACCGTTCCGCCATTGGGCAAAACGGCGCGCGCCAGTTCGTATTCCACCACGCGTTGAATTTCCGCGTCGATGGTCAGGGTGAGATCGTGGCCGGCCTCGATGGCGGAGATGCTGGTCTCGTTCTGGCGGTAGCCGAGGTTGTTGATCTGCACGGATTTTCCGCCCGCCTTCCCGCACAGCACCGGGTCGAGCGAATACTCCAGGCCGGAGAAGCCGCGATAATCCGGCAGGCGATAATCGAAGTAGGCGAGTTCGCCCTCGGACGATTCATCGCTCTTGCGCATGTAGCCGACGACGTGGGCCGCGAGCGTGCCGCGCGGGTAATCGCGCACCGGCTGAATCTCCATGTCCACGCCGGGCATCCGCAGTCCGCGTTCTTGCAGGCGCGCGACCTGAGCCGAGTTGAGACCGGAGAGAATGGGCAGCGGCAGCACGAGGCTCTGGTGGTAATGCCGGTGGAAATTGGTCGCATCAAGCGTGAGCCGCTGGCCGAGAATCTCGCCGAGCTGCGCGACGATGTTGCTGGTGACGGTGTAGCGCGCGGCCCTGCCCAGCGCGGTTTCTTCGTCGCGCGAGAGGCGGCGCAACTGCACCAGCGACGGCTCGTCGCCAAACCACGACAGGACTTTTTCCATCGCGCTCGGCGGGCGCTGTTTCGCGCCGACGCGGCGCGCGGCGTCTTTCGCCGCCTTGTAATTGGCCAGCACGCTCTGCCGCCACGAGCGGTCACCGAGGTAGAGGCTCACGCTATAGACCGGACGGTTCTCCGCCAGTACCACGCCGTGACGATCCATGATTTTCCCGCGCGGAGCCGGCACGCGCACGGTGCGATAAGATTGGTTGAACTGATCCTCCGCGAACTGCCGCGAGCGCACCACCTGCACCCACCACAGGCCGCCGAGCAGCACGGCCAGCCCGCCCGCAATCAGCCACGAGACCAGGCGGAGGAGCCGGTCGGCGCGGTTGAGTTGATCGAAGACGAGCATGGCTAAATTCCAAACTCCAAACTCCAAATCCCAAACAAACTCCAAACTCCAAACTCCAAATTCCAACGGCTCGCGCGCTTGGACTGCGCTCGGCACAAGAGCGTGTTCAGCCCTGAGTCTTGAGAACGACTATGGGAGGTAGGGCGCGCTGTCCTCAGCGCGCCGGGGTGAGGCGTTCCTTCGCTCCCACGCTTCCCTCCGATTCGCGGCCCGGCGCGCTGAGGACAGCGACGCCCTACCTCCCCAACCGTTCGTTCCATCTCCAGCCACGCGGACAGTTCCAAGCAGCGCACTTGGAGTTTGGGCTCTTGGAATTTGTTTGGGATTTGGGATTTGGAATTTGGATTTTTCATCCCCTCCCCCTCGCAATTTCCCGGTCCGACCGGTAGGTTGATTCAACCACGCGCTCGTAGCCGAGGACGCGATAGACCTGGTTGAACAGTTGGAAATAAACCGGCACCAGCAACCCGCCGAGCACGGTCATGGCGAACCATTGCCAGAGCGTGCCCCAGCCGAGAATCGGTTCGCCGCCATACGAAAGAATGATGGCCAGCGCGAGGAGCGGCGCGAAACCGCTGGCCGCGAAGCCGAGCACGAGGTGCGTGTAAGTTTCCTGGCGCAGGATGAGATGGCGGAATTGCTGGATGGTGAAGCCGATGACCAACAGCGGCACGATGGAGACGCCCAGCCGGTTCGCCGAGAGCGCGTCGAACCACAGGCCGCCGCAGACCGCGAGGAGCGAAACCGTGACCAGCCCGGAACTCAGGCTCGCATAAACCATCAGCGCCGGGAGCAGATCCACCTGCACTCCGATGAGCCGCCGCAGCCCGCCAAACGACGACTCCACGAACACCGCGACGAACGCGAGCGCGAGAATGAAAAGCGTGTTGAGGGCGCTCATCGCTTTGCGGGTCCAAGGTCCAAGGTCCAAGGTCCAAGGTCAGCCGGGCGCGCGTCTGGACGACCTTGGACTTTGGACTTTGGACTTTGGACAATTTTTTTCACGGCATCATCACCCACACGTCATCCAGCGCGTTCATGCGGACGGCCAGTTTCACGCGCGCGACGTGGACGAGGCCGAAGTCCACGGGGCGCACATCCACGATTTCTCCAATGCGGATGCCTTTGGGAAACAAGCCGCCTTCGTCGCTGGTCACGACCAGTTGCCCGGGCTTCACGGCGGTGGCATTGCGCAGGAAGTTCAGTTCCACGAAACTTTCATCCAGCACGGCAGCGGGACTTTTAATCACGCCCTGATCCACGACGTTGTTCAGCGCGTCGCGCACGGTGGCGGAGACGGGGCAGGTCGGATCGCCGAGCAGCACCACGCGCGCGCGCGTCTCGCTGACTTCGCTGACGCGGCCGACGAGTCCTTCGGCGGTGCGCACGGGCAGGTCCACACGCAAGCCGTCGCGCTTGCCGAGATCGATCTGCACGTTGCGCCACCAGTTGGCGGGATCGCGGGCGATGATGCGGGCGAGCTTGATGTTCAGCCGGGAGGATTGCTTGAAGCCGACTTGCGCGCTGAGATGGGCGTTCTGACGTTCGAGTTCGGCAAGGCGCGGAAGCTGGACTTTCAACTCGGCGTTCTCGCGGCGCAGTTGCTCGATCTGCTTGAGCAAATCCTTGCGCGGCACCACGGCATTGCCCGCCTTCTCCGCGACCTGTTGACCAGAGCCGGCCAGACCAAACAGCGGGAGGAACAAACTGCCAATGGCCAGCTTGAATTGCGTGGCCGTGCGTGGCGAGAGATTGAGAATGACGAGCGTGAGCACCACGACGACGGCGAGGAGGAGGTAGTGGCGGCGTTTCATCAAGCGTGCCGCCGACCTCCTGCTGGCGCGGGTGGGAAAGCCGGGGCGGGAAATTCCAAAAACCAAAGTTCAAATCCCAAACAAATCCCAAACTGCAAATTCCAAACTCCAAGGCCGTCCGTGGCTGAACCACCGCTGGCGTGGAAAGCTTTAAGTCCCCGGCCCGGCAGCAAAGGGGCCAAGGCCATTGGAATTTGGCTTTTGGGATTTGTTTGGGATTTGGAATTTGGGATTTGGGATTTATGCAGATCGGCAGGCTTCATTCGCGAGCACAACTCCTCCCACGCTCCCGGCGTGCGACTCATCTGAAATTTCAGTAGATCTTTCACCGTTTCATCGCCCCGCCGGTTTCAAACCGGCGGCACGTTCGCGGCGAACGCGGAATCAAGACTTCCCGGCGCTGGTCACCCGTTTCAAGAATTGGAGCTCCTGCAAGACCCGGCCCGTGCCGGTCACGACTGCGGTGAGCGGATCATCGGCAATATGCACCGGCAATCCCGTCTCCTCCGCCACCAGCCGGTCGATGCCGCGCAATAACGCGCCGCCGCCGGCCATGACGATGCCTCGATCCACCAGGTCCGCCGACAATTCGGGCGGGCAGCGTTCGAGGGTGATGCGGACAGACTCCAAAATACTTGAAAGCGGCTCCTGCAAGGCCTCGCGAATTTCTTCCGAGCGAATGGACAGGGTCTTCGGCAGACCCGCGCTCAGATCGCGGCCTTTGACGTCCATGGTCAGTTCTTGTTCCAGCGGAAAAGCCGATCCGACCCGGATCTTGATCTCCTCCGCCATGCGTTCGCCAATCATCAAGTTGTAGGCGCGCTTCATGTGCGCGACGATCGTCTCGTCAAATTCGTCTCCGCCCACCCGCAGGCTGCGGCTGAAGACGATGCCGGCCAGCGAGATGATTGCGATTTCGCAAGTCCCGCCGCCGATGTCCACGATCATGTTGCCCGCCGGTTCGTGAACCGGCAGCCCAACGCCAATGGCCGAGGCCATCGGTTGTTCGATCAGGTACACCTCGCGCGCACCCGCATGGGTGGCCGAGTCTTTGACGGCACGCTTTTCGACTTCCGTGATGCCTGAAGGAACGGCCACGACGACGCGCGGCGCGATCAGTTTCCGGTGATGCACTTTCTGAATGAAGTGCCGGAGCATCGCCTCGGTGATTTCAAAATCAGCGATGACTCCGTCTTTCATCGGGCGGATGGCCACGATGTTCCCGGGGGTGCGGCCCAACATGCGCTTCGCCTCTTCACCGACGGCGAGGACGTTGGTGGTGCCGGCTTGAATGGCGACCACGGAAGGTTCACGCAAAACGATGCCTTGATCGCGGACGTACACCAACGAATTGGCGGTCCCGAGATCGATCCCAATGTCATTGGAAAAGAGGCTTTTAAGTTGCGCGAACATGAATTGTGCCTACGAGCGCGAGATTAGAGGGGCCGCTTCGCCACAGGGTCAAGGAGGAACTTCCCCGCGTTGGTTTGGCCCGATGATTTTCCCCCCGCGCTTGTCAGACCGCAGGAAAATCAGTAACAGAGAGCATGGTTCCCAGCCCACTCACCGCCTTTCCCGAAGCGCCGATCTCCAAATCGTCGCAGGCCGGGAGATCACCACGCGCCGATTTGGAAATCGGCGCTCCAATTCACGAACCCGCAATTCCCTCCCCCATGAAAGCGACGCGACGGATGAGTTCGACCTGCTGCCGTTTGATGCGCTGGCTGTTTCCCATGCTGGCCCTCGCGCGAGCGACGGCTCAGACCGTCTCCTACTCGGGCGGCACGCTCACGGAAAACTTCGACAGCCTCGGCGCGACCGGCACGAACACGCCGCCGGGCTGGTTCGCGGGCTGGAGCGGATCCGGCGTGGCCTTCACCACGAACATCACTGTCGGCAACGGCAGTGCCGCGCCGACCTCCGCCGCCGGCTGGAATTTCGGCACGACGGGTGCCGCCGACCGCGCGCTGGGCGTGGCCGCCACCGGCTCCAGCACGCCCACGCCGCCCGGAGCGAACCGCTTCCTCGAAGTCCGCATCCGCAACGCCACGCCCGCCTCGATCACGGCCGTCCATGTCCGCTACGACGGCGAGGAGTGGCGCACCGGCTCGTCCTCCAGCGTGGTCAATTCCAACGCTCTCCAGTTCAGTGCGGACGGTGTGAACTTCACCGGCCTCGGCCCGGCGTTTCAATTCGTGCAGCCGGTCTTCACGCCCGTCAGCACCGCGCTGGACGGCAACGCGGCCGCGAACCGCGTCACCAATCTGGGCGGGCTTTATCAACTCCCGGCGCCCGTCCCATCGAACGGCGTGATTCACCTGCGCTGGCTCGACGTGAACGACGGTTCGACGGAACCCGCGCTGGCGATGGACAATTTCCTGTTCTTCGTGCCGACGAATTCGCCCGTCGCCATCGTCACGCCGCCCGCGAATGTCACCGCGCCCATTGGCGAGGCGGCGGCCTTCTCCGTCGCGGCGAACGGCTTCCCCATTTTTTATCAATGGCGGCGTGAGGGCGGTCCGCTCGCGGGCGCGACGAACGCGAATCTTCTTTTCAACAGCGTGAGCGCGGCGGACGCGGGCCAGTATTCCGTCGTGGTCAGCAACACGCTGAACAGCGTGACCAGCAGCCCGGCCTTGCTCACGGTGCTGCCCGCGATTTCCTTCAGCCTTGTCCCGCTCACGAACCTGTGGCGTTACGACCAGACGGGCGCGGACCTCGGCACCGCGTGGAAGGAAGTGAATTACCACGACACCGCCTGGCCCCTGGGCCGCGGCGTGCTAGCGCTCGAAACAGCGGCGTCCGTCACGGCCCTGACCAACACCGTGCTCGCGCTAACCAATGGGAGCGGTCAGCGCGTGCTCACGTATTATTTCCGCACGCGCTTCGTCTGCACGAACGATCCGGCCACGGTCTATCTCTCCGCGTCAAATCTCGTGGATGATGGCGCGGTGGTTTATCTCAATGGCCTCGAGGTCTATCGCTTCAACATGCCGGACGGCGCGGTCAATGCCTCCACGCTCGCCAGCAGCGGCATCACGGGGACCGGCGAGGGTGTGTTTTCCAAAGTGGTGTTTCCCTCCGCCCGGTTGATCCAGGGAACCAACGTGCTGGCCGTGGAAGTGCATCAGGCGGACAACGCGAGTTCAGACGTTGCCTTCGGACTCGTGCTCCGGGCGGAATCACGCACGAACGGCTCGGCGACGATTATTCTGCCGCCGGCCGAGTCCGTCGTGGACTTTGGTGCGCCGGCGGCGTTTCAAGTCCTGGCGGCTGGCACGCCGCCGCTTTCTTACCAATGGTTTTTCAACGGCATGGCGTTGGCAGGAAGCACCGGCGAATCCCTGGCCTTGCCGGCAGCGACGCTGCTGGAGGATGGTTTTTATTCCGTCCGGGTGAGCAACGCGCTGAACGTCGTCACCAGCCCGCCCGTGCGCCTCACGGTGCGCTCGTCGCAGAACATCCCGATCTACGCCACGGATTTTCAGGGCGCGGTCGGTTCCGAATGGTCTCCCACCGGGACCAGCGTGACCCCGATTGGCGCGCGGCGGTTTCTCGGAGAATTCACCAACCAGCTCGTCCGGCTCGCGCTGACGGACCTGCCCCCGCACACCAACGTGACGGTGAGTTTCGATCTCATTCTGATTCGCAGTTGGGACGGCACGCGCGGCGACGACATGTGGGAACTGAACGTGGACGGGACCACGCTCCTGGTGCGCTCGATCTTCCAGGTTCACGACTCGTTCACCACGCCGCCCTTTCCGCATCAATCTTTTCCCGACCCGTTTCTCACCGGCAGCAACGCCGCCTACACGGGCGCGAGCGAGATCAACACGCTGGGTTACTTCTACAACAGCGAGCCGGAGGACTGCGTCTATCGCCTGACCTACAGTTGCTTTCACACGAACTCATCGTTGCAGATCAATTTCGTGGGCGGGACCGACGAGCCGCTGCTCAACGAAAGCTGGGGCCTCGACAACGTGCGCGTGACGCTCGCCGCCAGCGCCGCCGCGCCGTGGTCGCGCCTTGTGGAGCAGCCGCAGCCGCAAGCCGTGCCGCCGGGCAGCAACGCGGTGTTCCACATCGGTGCGGTGGGTCCGGCGGCCTTCAGCTATCAGTGGAAAAGGGACGGCATGAATTTGACCGACGGCGGGCGCGTGAGCGGTGCGACCACGGCCACGCTACGGCTCAGCGCCGTGCAGGCCGACGACCTGGGAATTTACACCGTCATCATCAGCAATGCCTATGGCGCGCTGCTCAGTGCGCCGGCCACGCTGACGTTTCCCGCTCCGGCGTTTCACTGGGTGCGGCAGGTCACGGGCGCGGGCGCGCTGAACGAACTGGGTGACGGCCTGGCGATGGACGGCGCGACGCACGTTTACGTAAGCGGGAATTTTTCCACGTCCGCAAGTTTTGGAACGACCAACGTCACCGCCGCTGGCTCGGGAATTTTCCTCGCGCGCTACACGGCGGCGGGCGCGCTGGAATGGGTCCGCACCGGCACGTCCGCCACGGCGGGCGGTGAGGCGCACAACGTCGCTGTCGATCCGCTGGGGAACTGCTACCTCGCCGGCAGTTTCATGGGGACGACCAGTTTCGGCGCGAGCAACGTCGTGAGCGCGGGCGGCTCGGACGTGTTCGTCGCGAAATATGATCGCGCCGGCACGCTGCTCTGGGTCACACGGCAAGGGGCCGGCTTCAACGACTCCGGGCGCGACCTCGCGGCGGACGGCACGAACGGCTGCTTCGTCACCGGCAATCTGCAAACGAGCAGTGATGCGAACACCGCGCGCGACATTTTCTTCGCGCGCTACGACGCGGCGGGCGCGCTGGTGTGGCAGCAGGTTCCCACCGGCCCGGCCAGCGACGCGGGCATGGCCGCCGCTGCGGACGCGGACGGGAACGCGTACTTCACCGGCTGGTTCACAGGCACGGTGAATTTCGGCACCACGAACCTCACCGCCGTCGGCAGTCTGCGCGACATTTTCGTGGCGAAGTACAACCGCGCGGGCGCGCTGCTCTGGATCGTCCAAGCCGGCGGCGTGAACGCGGACGAAGGCAAAGGCATCGGCGTGGACACGAACGGCCACGTCTATGTCGGTGCCTCGCTCAATCTGAACTTCGACGGATCAGAAAACGCCGGTCAGTTGCGGGTGATGAAATACAGCGGCAACGGCGCGCTCCTCTGGCAGCGCGATTTGCCCGCCGAGTTTTACTACTTCGATTTCTCCAGCGTCACCGACCTTGGCGGTCACACCTGGATTTTTGCCGGCCTGCACGGCGACGGTGTGATCAGCGGCGTGCCCGTCAGCGCGACGGGCGCGTATGACGGCTTGGTCGCGAAATACGATCCCGCCGGCACGCTCCTGTGGTTGAAGCAAATCGGCGGCAGCGGCTCGGCCATCGGCCATCGCGTGGCGGTGGATGTCTCCGGCCACGCCTACCTGACCGGTGAGTTCGACGGCGCGGCGAGTTTCGGCGTCACCAATCTTACCGGCGTCGGCGGCACGGATTTCTTCCTCGCCCGACTCGGCAGCGAAACGATGGTTCCTCCGCGCCTCGCCCTTAGTTCAAGCAACGGACTCGCCACCGTGGAAGTAACCGGTGCGCCCGGAGCTTTGCTGCAAATCGAAACCACCAGCGCGCTGCCCGGCGGCTGGAACGTGCTGACGAATGTGATTCTCCCCGCCAGCCCGTCGCGCTGGAGCGATGCAAATTCGTTAAGCCAGACGCAAGGCTTCTATCGCGCGCGGCTGGCTCCGTGAACGGGAGGCCGGACTTGTCCCCCTTCGCGACGACCAATAATCCACCGCCATGAAAACGCTCACCGTGCAGGAATCGCTCGCGGCGACGTGATTACGCTCACCAATGGCGCGCAGCGCGCGACTCTGACTGCCGGAGAATACCTCGACCCCGAGCAGGACAGCCCCGTATTGGAAGCTGAGTTGTTGACGTCCATCGACGGCCCTTACTCGGCCGATTCCTCCGATGAAATGCGCGCCATCGTCGAGCGCATCATCCGCGAGGAAAAGTCCGGACGGCTGGCAAAAGCTCCGTTAGGAGCGGCATCTTTGTAGAAACGCAACCGCACAAAAATCACATGCCCCGGCGGGGCGAAATAAGATGGTTCGCAACCGATCACCGACGGGTGCCTCTTCCCGAACGTGATGCCGCTGCTACGGAGCTTGGGATTCCGTGGCGGTGGCGTTTCTACAAAGATGCCGCCCCTGACGGGGCTGCCCGATCGCGCTCCGTCGCCCAGTCTGTGAGCAGGCCGCGCTCGACAGCCTGTTCTCCCTGCCTACACTGCCGCCATGACCGTCGTTCCCGGACTGTTTCTAGGATGCGGGAGAAGACTTGTTCGAACGTGTAAGAAACAAATGAAAACCTTATTTCTCGTTAAGGTCGGGATTGTAATCGCCGGATTGGTTGCAGGCGGCTGTAGCAACTCAGCCAAGCAAGAAGAAAGAATTGCGCGTGACCTGTTGAAATCAGTTCTCCAGTTCTGCCGGGAGGAAGACGGAACCCTTCGCCCGGTTGAAGCGATTTCGGCCATGTCCGCCGTCGTCGGCGAGCGTTGCATTGATGCTGCGGGCGAATACAAAGTACGCGGACACTCCTTTGTCCCCGGCCAGCGGGTATTCTCTGACAAGGCCAATGCCTTGCTCTGCGGAGATAGCGGGTCGGAGCAACTCAGCGCCATTCCTGCGAAATCAGTCTTTGGAATTTTGCGAGATCAGTTGGCGGGCAGCCCGTACAAGCATCAATTTCCGGACTTAGTTGAAGTGTTTGGCGGCTTCGCAGAGCGAATCGGTAAACCGGAGGACTGGGGAAAGGTTCCGCTCTCGCTGCCAGAGGATCAGCGCCCTCGGCGACTGCCCCTGCGAATTGCCTTCGACAGTCGGTCCCCGGTTGACGAAGCGTTGAAGGCGATTTCGAGCGACAAAAACAAGTGCCTTCGTGTCACCACGATAGCGCTGGCTACGCTGCTGAATGATGTCGGCAATGAAATTGATCGATCCGTTGCGCTCAAGCTCGCGTTGGAGACTGTCAATGGGATGGCCAAGACTGCACCGATGACCGACGAAGCCATCGACAATCCGACCGAGGCCATGAGGGAAGCGCAGCATAATGTCATCAAGGTGGAACGTAGGAAATCTGGCGATGTGAACACGAGGCAGCCCTGATGAACTCCCACCTTAAACTTCCTAGCAGCCTGTCGGACTTGGTACAAGCCGGCGGCTCAGAGGATTGGGCTTGGGCGACCCGCGGGGGATCCAGTCGGCGGTTCTTGGGGGTGTGACGGATGCTCTCTCCGGGGCCAATTTCCTTTTTGGACTCCGCCCCGCGCTTTTTCAGCCCGCCGCCGCCAGCCGCAGGCCCGCGTCCAGCCGGTGCAGCCGCTTGAGGTTGTAGGCCAGGCAGACCAGGGTCCATTCCAACGCCACTTTCGCCCGTCCGCGCAAGCGAAACTGCCGGAACCCCAGCACGCTCTTGATAATCCCAAACACTGGTTCCACGGTTTGCTGGCGTAACTTGTAGAGGGCTTGGCCGGCCGTCGTCTTCAACCGGTGCCGCATCACTTCGCTCACGCTCGCGTCGGCCGGCGGTGGCGCGGGTTCGGGTTTCTTTTCCAGATCGGCCACGTTGCGGTGATGACCGGTTTTTTCCACGGCGGCATACACCGTCGCGCCGGTGGGCGCGGGCTTCAATCTCGGCGCGGGCTTGGGCCAGCGCGGCGCGGCGTTCCTGGCGGCGGGCGATTTCCTCGGGAATGGTCAGGCCGTCTTGCAGCGGAGTGGCGTCGGCTTGCTCGGCCTTGGCCAGGAGTTGCTGCACTTCCAGTTCGAGTTGTTGGATCTGCTCCCCGGCGCGCGCGTAGCTCACGGCGCTGTGTTTGCTGGCGCTGGCCAGGACCTTGGTGCCGTCGGCGGCGACGGTGAGCTGGCCCAACTTCAGGAGTTTGAGTTGCTGGGCCAGTTGCAGGACTTGGACAAAGCTCGCGGTGAGCAGGGCTTTATTCTCGCGGCGAAAAGTGCAGAGCGTGTCGTGGTCGGGATGAGTGTCGGCGGTGAGCAGACGCACGGGCACGCTGTCATGGGTGCTTTGCTCGATGCGGCGGCTGCCGAAAGTGCCGGTGGCGTAGCTGTAGAGGAGCAGCGCCAGGAGCAGGGCGGGCGGATATTGTTCGCTGCCCGTGCCGCGAGTGTTGACGCGGACCTGGCGCAGGTCGAGTGAGTCCACGGCGTCGAGGATGAAATGGACGAGGTGATCGGCGGGCACCCAGTCGCGGAGATTGGGTGGCAGCAGCGGGGTGTCGCGGTCAAGGTTGATGAAACGTGGGCCCATGCAGATCGGATCGAGGCCGGGGTCGTTTTGTTCAAACCATTTTCAAAAACCGGGCTGAGGGTAAGTCCGACAGGCTGCTAGTGTTTAGTCAACCGGTGTAAGCAAATCGAAAGGCGCACTCAGCGAAGGCATCTTGCCGTAGCAGAGGTTTCCGAAAACTTGCCAATCGGCCGAATCGGACTCCGTGTATTTCCACTTGGTGATCTTCTGTGGATGGCACTAAAGGCAAACTTCCGTTACCTCGACACGAACGGTTGCAATTTCTGGATGCTTTGCTGCCAACTGATCCTTGATGGTCATTGCTGTTGCGAGTTCAGTTAGGAGTTGCTGGGGGCTTGGTTCACTGGATGCGCAATTCGTAATTGCCCGTCATGGCCTGCTCAAGCGGCTTTCGAGGGCGCGCGTTTCATCGGTTCGACCAGCCTGATCTGTTGCGCGTTGATGATCTTGAACTGCCCTTGCTTGTCGTAGAGCACCACGGTTTGCCGGTCAGGACTGATCATGAGGTAATCGGTATGGGCGACCACGAATGACTGCTCATTGCCGAGCACAATGCGCACCGGACGAAAGGGCGAGGCATGCATCAACTCTTTAATCTCATCGGTGATCATGATCCGAAGCTAGGCGGCGTGTCCGGTTGGGGCAAGGTGGAAAACCGGCCGACCAAAATATGGCCCGCTGCGTTTCCAGCCCTCGTTCCGTTCACACCCTCAACTTCGCCAGCAAGTCCTTGCTCTCCACGTTCTCGCCGATCTGCACGGTGATTTCCGCGACCACGCCATCCACGGCGGCGTAGATCGTCATCTGCATCTTCATCGCTTCCATGGTGATCAGCTTGTCGCCTTTCGCGACCTTGGTGCCGACGCTGACGTTGATGCTGGTGATGATGCCGGGGATCGGCGCGCCGGACTGGAGCGGATCACTCGGGTCGGCCTTGGCGCGGGATTTTTTCTCCGTCTTCACCGTCTTGTCCGCGATGTGCGTGACGCGGGTGATGCCGTTGAGTTCAAACGTCACCGGGCGGCGTCCGTCCTTGTCCGGCAGGCCGACGTTGATCAATCGGATGAAGAGCGTCTTGCCCTCTTCGATGTCCACGCTGAATTCCTCACCCGGTTTCAATCCGAAGAAGAACGGCGACGTCGGCAGCACGCTCACGTCGCCGAAGTCGCGGCTGAACTTCGCGAATTCCGCGAACACCTCGGGATACATGAAGTGGCTGTAGAGGTCGTCGTCCGTGACTTCACGTTTTAATTTGCCGATGAGCGAACGCGTCTCGGCCTTCAAGTCGGCGGGCGGGAAATTGGAACCGGGGCGTCCGCGCAAGGGCTTCTCCTTGCCCAGCACGACCTTCTGCAATGGCGCAGGCCAGCCGCCCATCGGCTGCCCGAGTCCGCCGCGCAGCATGTCAATGACGCTGGCGGGGAAGGGCGTGACGCCGGGTTCGAGATTCACCACGTCGGCGGGCTTGATGCCGCGAGTGATGAGAAACATCGTCATGTCGCCCACGACCTTGCTGCTCGGCGTGACCTTCACGATGTCGCCGAACATCTGATTCACCTCGGCGTAAGTGCGCGCGATTTCCGGCCAGCGATGGCCCAAGCCCATGCTCGCGGCCTGCTCCTTGAGGTTCGTGTATTGGCCGCCCGGCATTTCGTGCAGATACACTTCCGCGCTGCCGGTCTTGGGCGCGGTGTCGAACGGCGCATAAACTTCGCGCACCTTTTCCCAGTAGTCGGAGAACTCGTTTAACGCTTCGAGGTCGAGACCGGTGTCGCGCGGCATCCGCTGGAGTGCGGCGACCAAGGAATTCAAATTCGGCTGGCTCGTCGAGCCGCTCATACTCGCGATGGCGAGATCAACGACATCCACGCCGGCTTCGCTGGCCTTCAGCACGCTCGCTGAATTGATGCCGCTCGTGTCGTGCGTGTGGAAGTGAATCGGCAGGCCGACTTCGTTCTTCAGCGCCCTGACCAGCGCGTGCGCCGCGTACGGACGGCACAAGCCCGCCATGTCCTTGATCGCGAGCATGTGCGCGCCCATGCGCTCCAGTTCCTTCGCGAGCTTCACGTAGTAGCGCAGTGAGTATTTCGTGCGCCGCTTGTCGAGGATGTCGCCGGTGTAGCAGAGCGCGCCTTCGCAAATCGCGTGCGTGTCCTGCACCGCCTCCATCGCGACCTTCAGGTTCGGCAGATAGTTCAGCGAATCGAAGATGCGGAAAATATCCATGCCCGACGCGGCGGCGTGCTTCACGAAACCGGCCACGACATTGTCGGGATAATTCGAGTAGCCCACGGCGTTGCTGCCACGGAAGAGCATCTGGAAACAAATGTTTGGCACCTTCGCGCGCAAATCGCGCAGTCGCGCCCACGGGTCTTCTCGCAGAAAACGCATCGCCGTGTCGAACGTCGCGCCGCCCCACATCTCCAGTGAGAACAACTCCGGCGTGCGCCGCGACACGGCATCGGCGGCGGCGAGCATGTCGTAGCTGCGCACGCGCGTGGCCATGAGCGACTGGTGCGCGTCGCGGAACGTCGTGTCCGTCACGAGCAGGCGCTTCTGCTTCAATGTCCACTCGGCGAATTTCTTCGGGCCGAGTTCGAGCAGCAGGTCGCGCGTGCCTTTCGCGGGCTTCGCCTTGTGATTGCACGCCAGCGGCGCGATCTGCGGCATGGCGGCGGCGAGCTTGTAACCTTTCGCGTGCGGATTGCCGTTCACGATCACGTCACCGAGGAAGTTCAGCAGCTTGGTCGCGCGGTCGCGGCGCGGCTTGAAGGCAAACAGTTCCGGCGTGTTGTCAATCAGCGTGGTCGTGGCCTGGCCGGAACTGAACGTCTCGTTGTGAATTAGGTTTTCGAGGAACGGAATGTTCGTCTTCACCCCGCGGATGCGGAACTCGCGGAGCGCGCGATCCATGCGCCGCAGCGCGATGTCAAACGTCTGGCCCGAAGTCGTGAGCTTCACCAGCAGCGAATCATAAAACGGAGTGATGACCGCGCCCGCGTAGCCCATGCCGCCGTCGAGTCGCACACCGAAACCGCCCGCGCTGCGATAGGTGAGAATCTTGCCGTAGTCCGGCGTGAACTTGTTCTCCGGGTCTTCCGTCGTGATGCGCGACTGAATCGCATAGCCCTGGCGCGGCACCTTGTCCTGCGCGGGCAGGCCGACCTCGGGCGAGAACATCGAGTGGCCCTGCGCGATCATGATCTGCGCGCGCACGAGATCGATGCCGGTGATCACTTCCGTGACCGTGTGCTCGACCTGGATGCGCGGATTCATCTCGATGAAGAACCAGTCGTTGCGTTCGAGGTCGTAGAGGAATTCCACCGTGCCCGCGTTGTCGTAACCAATCTCCTTCGCGATGCGCGCGGCGGCGAGACACAGTTCCTGGCGAACGTGATCATCGAGGCCAAAACTCGGCGCAACCTCCACGACCTTCTGATGCCGCCGTTGCACCGAACAATCGCGCTCGTGCAAATGCAGGACGTTCCCGTGCTTGTCGCCGAGCACCTGCACCTCGATGTGTTTCGCGCGCGGAATGTATTTCTCGAGGAACACCGCGGAGTTGCCAAACGCGCGGCCCGCCTCGGCCTGCGCCTCGTCGAGCAGATTGTCGAGGTCGCCAGACTTCTGCACCACGCGCATTCCGCGCCCGCCGCCGCCGAACGCCGCCTTGATGATGAGCGGGAAGCCGATGGACTTCGCGACCTTCAACGCCTCGGCGCGATCCGTGATGGGTTCCTCGGTGCCCGGCAACGTCGGCACGTTCAACTTTTCCGCGAGCGCACGGGCCGCCGTCTTGTCGCCCATCATGTCGAGCAACTCCGGCTTCGGCCCGACAAAGGTGATGCCCGCCGCCGCGCACGCGCGCGCGAACGCCGCGTTCTCGGAGAGAAATCCGTAGCCGGGGTGAATCATGTCCACGCCCTTCTCCTTCGCCATCGCCACGATGCCCTCGATGTCGAGATACGCCGCGACCGGCCCTTTGCCCTGGCCGATGAGATACGCCTCGTCCGCCTTGAAGCGATGGACGGCGAGCCGGTCCTCCTGCGCGTAGATCGCAACGGTGCGCAAATCCAGTTCCGTGGCCGCGCGGAAAATGCGAATGGCAATCTCGCTGCGATTGGCCGCGAGCAGTTTGGAAAATGTTTTCGGTCGTGCGCCTGTGCTCATAAAAAATCCGGCGGAGTTTTAACGGGGCGCAGAGTTGAAGGCAAAAGGTTTGGCGACGGCCCGGAGATTTACACACCGTCGCCAGTCTGCTATCCCATCTCCATGATTCAGCCGGAAGAACTGGTGGGCGGGGAGTGGGCCGAGTGGTATCGGCTGACGCCCGTCCAACGCTGGCTGGAAAGCGAGAAGCTGTGGCAGACCTACCTCGCGCTCGGAGGCTCCCTTGATCCCGAACCCGATACGCAAAGTCCTTTCTTCGATGCGCGCGCACCGCGTCCGCGCCCTGCTCATGGGCGGACAGGCGTGCGTGTTTTACGGCGCGGCCGAGTTTAGCCGCGACACGGACCTCGCCATCGTGGCCGACGCCGCCAACCTCGCGCGCCTGCGCCGTGCGCTCGCGGACTTGCAGGCCGACGTCATCGCCGTCCCGCCCTTCGAGTTGAAGTATTTGCGCGGCGGGCACGCCATTCACTTCCGCTGCCGGCATCCCGAAGCCCTGCGCATGAGAGTGGACGTGATGTCCAAGATGCGCGGCGTGGATGCGTTCCCCAAACTCTGGCGACGTCGCACCGTAATCGAACTTCCTGACGGCACACGCTGCGATCTGATGTCCCTGTCCGATCTGGTTCGAGCCAAGAAAACCCAGCGCGACAAGGACTGGCCGATGATCCGCCGTCTCGTCGAAGCGCATTACTTTGAGAACCGCGCCCGGCCCAGCGCGGCGCAGATCCGTTTCTGGCTGCTGGAACTCCGCACGCCAGAAATCCTGTTGGAACTAGTCCGCAGTCATGCCGATGTCTGCAAGCGACTGGCCTCGAAGCGCGCCGTGCTGACCGAGGCCGTGCAGGACGACCACGAATCCGTCGAGCGCGCGTTGCTGGCCGAAGAGACTGCGGAGCGCGCACATGACCGGCGCTACTGGCGGCCGCTGCTTTCCGAGTTGGAGAAGCTGCGCCACCCCGGATGAAGACGAATGGCCACCCACCCCGCCGGCCTCGCCCGCTTCTACCGCCTGCCGTTCCCATGACGGCTGCCTCACTGCTAGGCTACGAATCGCTTGCGAGGCCGGATCAACCGGCATAATTTCGCGCCATGAGCGCGGTGGAAACAGCGGTGAAAAAAGTGAAGAGGCTCTCGGAGAAGCGGGCCAAGGCCTTGCTCGGCTGGCTGGCCGAACAGGAATCCAAACCCAGCCGCGTCCGCCGTCCCGCGCCATCCGCGCGCCGCAAACCCAAGACCCGCCAGTCCATGCGCGAGTTGATGCGCTGGTACGATTCCATTCGGCGCACCACGGACTGGGAGCCGCCGCGCATGCCGCCTGATTTGGTAAAGCGTGTGTCGTTGTGAACTGCGTTCTGGACACAAACTTCGTCAGCGAGGTCGGCAAGCCACGGCCCAATCCGGGAGTGATGGACTGGCACGCGGCGCAAGATCCGGCTCACCTCTTTGTCACCACCATGACTTTGGGAGAAGTCTGGCAGGGCTTTCATGCGCTGGAACCGGAGCATCCCGACTACGAGCGCATCAAGGCGTTCGCCATCGATCTTCCGCGCCGCTATCGCGTTCTGAACTTTGATGCGCGCGCGGCGGCCATCTGGGGAGAAATCACCGGGCGGACAAAATCACCGCTGCCTTTGCGGGATTCGCTGATTGCGGCCATCGCGCGGGCGCGCGGCTACCGCGTGGTCACTCGTGACACGGCTCCGTTCGAGCGCGCCGGTTGCAAGGTCGTCAATCCTTGGAAGTGATGGGCGAAGGCCCGGCTTCACTTCAACGTTTTCAGATACGCAAACAAATCGCTCACGTCTTCCGACTTCAACCCATCCAGCAGGCCATCAGGCATCATGCTCATCTTCGTGAACGCCGCCTTACGCACGTTGCTTTGCGGGATGCGCGTGTCCTCCATGTTCTGCCGGCGGAGCACGATGGCGTCCTTGTCTTCGCTCACGCGGATGCCGTCGAGCACGTCGCCGTCCTTCAATTCCACGCGGAAGACGCGGTAGCCCGGTTCCATCGCGGCGTTGGGCGTAAGGATGTTCCGCAGCAACGCCTCGACGCCGAGCGCGCCCGCGCCACTGAGCACCGGGCCGATTTGTCCGCCCGCGCCGCCGATGCTGTGACAGCCCTGACAAACGGTAGCGAACAGCGCCTTGCCCTTCGCCGTGTCGCCCGCCTTGTCTGCGAGCGTGTGGAATTTGGTGAACTTCTCGGCCAGCGCCTTCGATTCAGCCGGCGTGAGCAGTGGAGGAAAGTCCGAGGTCTTCACGACCTTTGCGCCGCTGTGGAGCTTGCCCCAATTCGTGCCGGTGAACAGGAGCGCGGGCGTCTCGCCCGCTCGTCCGGTCTCAGTCGCGTCCGGCGGGCGGGACGCCCGCGCCCCGTCTTCGTAACTGCGATCAAAATCAGCGCGGATCTCGTCCCCTTTGCGCGTCCGGTTCCAGACGCGGAACTCGCTCAACCATCCCGCCGTGCCCTTGGCGGGCGCGGCCCATCCGACGCGCAGCTTCTCAAACTTCTGCGGCGCGGCCTTGCCCTGGTCGCTGTCGAGTTCGCCGTTGAGGTAGATGCGGAACTTGCCCGCCGCATCGCGCGTCACGGCGTAATGCGTCCACACATCCGGGGTGGCTTTCTTCTTCGCCACGATCACGTCGTTCAGCCCGCCGACCCAGACCCGGAATTGTGAGCCGAAGAAATTCATGTCCAGCACGCCGGGCGCGCCGAGCAGTCCGTCGTTGTTATCAATGCCCGCGTCGAGCTTCGCCCACGTCTCCACGGTGAACGGGCCGTCGAGCGTGAGGTCAGTGTCCGACCACGCGTTGTCCTCGCCGTTCAAGCGCAGCGCCGGACGGAAGAACGACGCCATGTCCTGCATGAGCGCGGCGAGATCAGCGTCGTCGCCGAGGACGGCGTGGAGTTTGTCGAGCGCAGCGCCGTCGAGTTCGTCTTTCGCGATGGCTCCGCTGCGCACGGACTTCACGAGCGCGCTGGCACCGGGCTTGGTGCTGGTGAGCGATGCGAGCGCAGTGCGACGCGGCGCGGCGGGGAGATTCGGGTAAAGATTCGCGAGTTGTTGCGGCCCCTTCACATCGCGCGAGGCGCCGAGCGCGGCGACGGCCTCGCTTTGCACAGCGGTCTCGCTGGAATCGTTGGCGAGCGACGTGAACAGATCGATCTCGCCGGATTTGATCTCACGCAAAGCGCGCAGCGCAGAAAGTAGGACAGGCGTCTCGCCTGTTCCCACTGACTGGTTCTTCGAGTTGGACAGGCGGGACGCCTGTCCTACGCGGACGATGCGCACCAATTCCGGCTCCACGCTGGCGAGTTGAAACGAACTGGCGAGCTTCGTGCCGAGTTCGAGCGAGGCCGGACTGTTCTGCGTGAGCAACTGCTTCGCCGCATCATTGAGCAACGGCGTGATCTTCGCCGCGTCGAGCTTGGTACGAACCTTCAACAACGACTCAATCGCCGCCGTGCTGGTCGCCGGATTTTGCAGAACCTTCTTCAACGCGTCGCCCACGCCTGGCTCGTCCGGGAACTGCGCGAGGCGGAGCAACTCTTCCTGTCCCGGCGCGCGGGCCAGCGAGGGGAGCAACTCCGCCACGCGTGCGGCACTAGCTTTCGGCTCCAGTGCGAGCGAAGCGACGAGACGGCTTTCCACCGGAAGCTTCTGAGCCGCAGGCGTGTTGAGGTAGCTCGCAACGAATGTTGGATACCGTTCGATCAACATCCGTACGAGATACCGCTCGAAGTCGCGGTCGTAAGCTTCGCCCGCTTTGATGATCTTTCCGCTCTGCGTGCTCTTCATCGTCGGCTCGGTCAGCGAAGGCTTGGCCATGCCGATGAGCAAAGGCAGGGCGCGCTGATAGGCGATATCGACGGTGAGGTTGTCGGACGACAGGTGGAGCTTGGAATCCAGCGCCACGACGGTTTTGATCAGTTCGGCACGAACTTCCGATTCGGGATCATTCGCCAGCGGCTCCAAGGCACCGAAAAGTTCCACCCAAGTTTTGCTGGCACTCACCACCATTGGCGACCGGACACCAAGAACACGCACCGCCTCGCGCCGCACGTTCCGATTCGCATCGGTGAGCAACGGCTTCAAGAGTTCCAAATACTCCGCGCCGTTGCCGAACCGTTCGCTCTCATCTAAACTTTCCAGCGCCCACAGCGCCGCAATGCGCTTCGCCGCCTTCGCCGACTTGTCGCCGATGATGGTCTTCAACTTCGGCGCGAGTTCTTTCATCCCCCGGTCGCCGATGGCCTGCCAGGCGAGATGACTCTGCGTCGTGTTCTCGCCGCCGAGTTTGGCGATGAGTTCGTCGCCGGAAGCCTTGGTGAAGTCGGGGACATCGAGCGGTTGGAAGTCCGACGGGCGCACGCGCCAGATGCGGCCGCGTTTCTTGTCGCGCTCGGGATGGTTCCTCGGCACCTCGTTGTGCGAGATGATTTTGTTGTACCAATCCACGAAGTAGAGACAGCCATCCGGCCCCAGCCGCAATGCGACCGGGCGGAACATCTCGTCGCTCGACTGGATGAAGTCCGGCAGCTTGTTCAGCACGTAACGCCCATTCTCCCGCTTCGCCTTGATGGCCTGGATTTTCCGCGTGATGGGATTCGCGATGTAGATGACGTCGCAGTAGGCCTCGGGCCAACTCCGCGTAGCGGCGGTCGTGAGACCGCCGCCATTCGAGTTTTGATCAGCGGCGCTCTCACGAGACGCCGCTACAGCATCAGAGATAGCCAACCCACTCAACCCCGTCCCGCCCATCGCGAAATGCGGCGCGGTGCCGGGGAACTCGGGCGCGTAGCTCTTCCACTGCGCGCCGGAGCAGCCGGGGTAATTCGCGTATTCGTGGAACGGCATCGCGGGATAGCCAAAGTCATTCGCCTCCTGAATCCACGTCTCGCCCTCCATGGTCATGTGCAGGCCCCAGATGTTGCACGGGCCTTGCGAGGTGATTTCAAAATTGCGGCCATCGGGACGGAATTTCGACATGCGCGTCTGGTCGAATTGCACTTCGCTCCCGGACTTGTCGCGCACCTTGCCGTAATTGAATGCGCCCTGCGCCATCCACAGCCACCCGCCCGGCGCGCGCGTGAATTGATGCGGGAAGAGATGCGAGTCCTGCACGCCGAAGCCGCTGAGAATCACCTCGCGCCGGTCGGCCTTGCCGTCGCGGTCGGTGTCGCTCAGGAAAACAATCTCGGTGCCGTGCTGGACATAGACGCCGTTCTTGTAGGGCAGAATGCCGAGCGGAATCGCGAGCCCCTCGGCGAACACGCGCGGCTGGCTCGCGTAGCGTAGTGGGGCAGACGTCCCGTCTGCCGCGCGTCCTGTGGCGGTCCCGGCTGCAGGAGCGACCGGCGGGACGCCCGTCGGACTGGTGGCAGGCGGGACGCCTGCCCCACTAGCACCACGACCGTCACGAATCACGTCATAGACCAGCACCTTGTCCTTCGCCTTGCTTGCGTAAAGTTCCTTGGCGACGGCGGGCGTCTCATTCGCGTCCACGGGATATTCGAGCGCGGTCATCGTCCACAAGTTGCCGTGCTGGTCCCAATCCACGGTGATGAATTTGCCAAAGCCCGCTTCGAGGTCTTCGCTGGCGACGAGTTCAATGACGAAGCCTGGCGCGACGGTGAAGCGCGTCAATTCCTCCTCGGGCGAAACTGGCTCGCCCTTGCTCGCTGTCTGGAGCGCCGCGCGATTGGACTCCTGAAACGCTCCCACCTTCTTCGGCTCCGGCGCACCGCGAAAAATTTTCCCCGGCGGCGTGGGCGGCAACTCTTCAATGGAAATGTCCTTCACCTGCACCAGCGCCTTGCCGCCGCCGTGAACTTGAATGCCCATCTTGCCCCACTCGACGATGCTCGCGTCGGCCTCCGTGTAATCCGTCCCCATCACGCCGTTGATCCACGTCGTCACGCGCGGGCCGTTGGCGCGAATCACGTAGTCGTTCCAGTCGTTCAGCTTGATCACCGGGCGCAGCGCCTTCATGTCGGAGGCGGACATCACCTTGTTGCGCCGCGACTCGTCATAGATCGCGCCGTACCAGGTCGGCTCGCCAAAGTCGCACTGGTAGCCCGCCATCTCGGAATTGTTCGGCACGCGCTGGCTGCGAATTTGGAAACCGGAATTGATGAAGCCATTGGTGCCGGTGAGCTTGATTTTGAAGCGCACGATGAAGTTCGTGTAATCGCGCGTGGTGGCGAGGAAATCATTCGCGCGCACCGTCTCGGAGAGCGAACCGCCGGTCAGGCAACCGTCCTCCACGCGCCAGAGCTTCGCGTTGCCCTCCCAGTTCCCGAGCGTCCGTCCGTCGAACAGCGAGACCACTTTCGCGCCGGGCGCGGGCGGCGTCTCCGCCGCGAACAAAGTGACGGCGACACAGCAAAGTCCGGCGAGAGCGAGGAATGATTTCATGCGAGTGAGTTCGGACGATTGGACTCCCGCCGCTGTTCAGCGTCAATGCCGGGCGTCGAAGACTGGACGGTGAAATGCGAGCGCGGTTTCCGCCGGGCTGGAAGCCACGGCTCACGGGCAGGCAAGGTTGCCCGCCGCCACTATTCTTCGGCCAGCCGCCGGTAAAGCGTGGCGAGGCTCACGCCCAGCGCCTGGGCCGCTTTCTCCTTATCACCGCCAGCCTGCGCGAGCGCGCGGTTGATGTAGGCCAGTTCCTGATCGCGCATGAAGGACTTGAGATTGATCAACGGTGCGGCGGGATTCGCGGCGGCGGACTTGCCGTTGGTCGCGGCTGGCTCCGGCTCGGGCAGATCAAAAAACTTGGTATCCGTGATGTTCTGATCCTTCGGCTGCGCGAGGCCGGCAGCGATCACAGTGGGCGGCAGGCTGTCCACTTTGATGACCTCGGTGTCGGAGAGCGCGCAGGAACGTTCGATGGCGTTCTCCAGTTCGCGCACGTTGCCCGGCCAGTCGTAGGCGGCGAGCGCCTGCATCGCCTGGCGCGTGACGTGAAACGCCAGGCCGGTGCGCGCGTGAACGCGGTCGCGCAGGAAGCGCGCGACCAGCAGCGGCACGTCATCGCGCCGTTCGCGGAGCGGCGGCATCTGAATAGGAATGACGTTCAGCCGGTAATACAAATCCTCGCGGAAGGTGCCGGCCTTGATCTTCTTCTCCAGCGGCTCGTTGGTCGCGGCGAGCACGCGGACGTTCACATGGATGGGCGTGTTCTCACCGACGCGCCGCACTTCGCGATCCTGCAGCACGCGCAGCAGGCGGCTTTGGAGCAGCGGCGGCATCGAACCGATCTCGTCGAGAAAAAGCGTGCCACCGTCGGCTTCCTCGAAGAGTCCCTTCTTGTCATTGATCGCGCCGGTGAAGGCGCCCTTGCAATGTCCGAACAGCTCGGACTCCAGCAGATTCTCCGGCAGCGCGGCGCAATTGATCGGGATGAACGGTGCGAACTGACGGCGGCTGTTGAAGTGCAGCGCGCGCGCCACGAGTTCCTTGCCCGTGCCGCTCTCGCCGAGAATCAGAATCGTGCTGTCGGTGTCGGCGACGCGCTCCACCATTTTGAAAACCTCCTGCATCTTCGGCGCGAGACCGACGATCTGGTCGAATTGGAATTTGTGCTTGAGCTGCTTGCGGAGATAGACGTTCTCCGAGATGGCCTGGTTGTAATTCAGCGCGCGTTGAATGCTCAGTTTGAACTCATCAAGCTTGAACGGCTTTTGCAGGTAGTCGAACGCGCCCTTGCGCATCGCGTCCACCGCAGTCTCGACGGTGGCGAAGCCGGTGATGACAATGACGACGGGCGGCGGATGGAGCGCGGTGGCCTTGGCGAGCAGCGTGAGTCCGACGGGCCGCGCCTTCTCCAGATACAAATCGGTGATGAGCAATTCAGGCCGTTGCGCTTCGAGCAGCCCGCACGCGGCTTCGAGATTGCTGGCGGAAAAAACCTCGTGTCCCTCGGCGCGCAACAGTTCCGCGACGATCTGAATCATCGTGATCTCGTCATCGACGACGAGGATTTTTGCCATGCGCGGAGGCTATGGAAACGTCACGAACGCGGCAAGCGGTGAAACCAATTCCATCGGGGCCAACGCCCCAAAACAAATCTTGAGGTGCGGGGAACTGGGGAACCCTGACGATGTTTTCCATTCGTCTGCCCTAATTCGTCTGCCGTCTCCGCTCCAGGATTGAAAAAATGGCAGACAAATTGGGGCAGACGAATGGAGACACGATAAGCGGAAAAAATGGGATGCGTTTGCCCGGCCATTTCCATCACCCGGGAGGGTTCGGCTCGATCCGCCGCGAACGGGATGAAGCGGTGGGGCTGGGTGTTTTTTGGCGGGCACGCGGTCTATTTGAGACAAGACAACGGGACGGGTGCTGCCAAAATTCACGGCTGATTCATGGAAACTGAACTCGTATTCCGATTGGTCGCGGCTGAAAGCCGGTCTGAAATGTGGCGGCAGGCATCTTGCCGGCCAGTGAGGGCCGGCTTCCAGCCGCCCGGAAAAATGCCCGGCTTGGGAAGACGGCCCGAAATAAGAGAGTGCTTCTCACTTCGAGACTTGGTTCCGCCGGGCTGGAAGCCACGGCTCACCGTCAGCCAGGATGGCCGACGCCACATTCTCAGACAGACTCTGAGACGCAGAGCGCGGCTTTCAAAAACAGGCGCAACCTTGGTTGGCTCCGGGCGTCTGGCTCGCGCAGTCTCAATGAATTCCCGAACGGAAGAAATGACATGAAACGATTGATCACTCTCATCGTGGCGTTGGCCGCCACTGCATTGACCCACGCCGCGACCGGTCCGATCCGCGTCCTGCATCTCGGCAAAGACGCCACCGACTCCGCGCGGCACGCCCATGTGTTGATGCGCGACTTGGGCCGTGACGCCATCTGGTTTGATTACACGAGCGACGCGCGCGTGGTGACGCCGGAGTGGATTGCGAAGTTTGATGTCGTGCTGCTGGACGCGCCGAAGGAGGATTTCAAATCCCTGGCCGGCGCGGATGCGAAGAAAATCGTGACGCCGCCCGCCGGTGACGACAACAAGGTGCTCGTGCAATCCGTGCGTGACGCCGTGCTCGTGGCCGTGGGTGACGCGCGGAAGAAAGATTGGGAAGCGTTTCTCGCCCAGCGCGAACCGGAGAAGCGCGCGCCGAATCCGAACGTGGCGAATTACGAGCGGCGCGCGGAGGCCATCACGTTTGTCGAACCGTTGTCCGTGAAGGGCAGCAAGGAGCGCACGCAGGTTGCGCCGGATTTGCGTTTGGAACTTTTCGCCGCCGAGCCGGACATCGCCAAACCCATCGCCTTGGCGTGGGACGAGCGCGGGCGCTGCTGGGTCGCGGAGACGCGCGATTATCCTCATGACGTGAAGCGCACGGGCGAGGGCAACGACAGCATCAAGATTTGCGAGGACACGGACGGCGACGGCAAGGCCGACAAGTTCACCGTGTTCGCCGACAAGTTGAACATCCCGACGAGCCTCGTCTTCGTGAACGGCGGCATCATCGTATCGCAGCCGCCGCGTTTTCTCTTTCTCAAAGACACCAACGGCGACGACAAGGCGGACGTGCGCCAGGAACTGCTCCAGGGCTGGGGCATCGGCGACACGCACGCGCAGGCCAACAACCTGCACTACGGCCACGACAACTGGATCTACGGCTGCGTGGGCTACTCGGGTTTCAACGGCGAAGTTGGCGGCAAGAATTTGCGCTTCGCGCAGGGCACGTATCGTTTCAAGGCGGATGGCTCGGCGTTGGAATTTCTTCACCAGTTCTCGAACAACTCCTGGGGACACAGCGCGAACGACGCGGGTGATCAGTTCGGCGGCACGGCCAATGGCGCGCCGATTTTCTACGGCGGCATTCCCGCCAGCGCCGCGCCTTCCGGCACGCGCGTGATGAGCGCGAAGAAAATCAACCTCGTGGACCAGTGCCACACCATCACGCCGAATTTCCGGCAGGTGGACGTGATGGGCGGCTTCACGGCGGCGGCGGGCAGCGCGTTCATTTACTCCGCGAATTTGCCGGCGCGTCTGCAAGGCATGGCGATGGTCTGCGAGCCGACGATGAAGAACATCGCGCTCATGGATGTGCAGCCCAAGGGCGCGGGCTACGTGGCGAAGGATGGTTTCAATCTCGTGGCCAGCAGCGATGAATGGATGTCGCCGGTCTTCAGCGAAGTCGGCCCGGACGGCGCGGTGTGGTTTGCCGACTGGCAGAATTTCATCATCCAGCACAACCCCACGCCCAGCGTGCAGCGTGGCGGTTACAACGCGAAAACCGGCGTGGGCGGCGCGCACGAAAATCCGCTGCGCGATCACGCGCGCGGGCGCATCTACCGCGTCGTGTGGGAAAAGGCGCAGAAGCCGGCCATCACTTCGCTGGCGGGCGCGAGCACCGAGACGCTGGTCAATGCGCTCTCGACCGACAATCCGCTCTGGCGATTGACCGCGCAGCGTCTGCTCGTTGAGGGCAAGAAGGCGGACGCGGCAGAGTCGTTGAAGAAAGTTGTCACCGCGACGAATGCGAACGTGGGCGCGCTGCACGCACTCTGGACGTTGCACGGTCTCGGCGCGCTGGATGACAAGACGCATCTCGCCGGCCTGCTCGCCAAGGACGCGCGCGTCCGCCGCGCGGCCACCCGCGCGCTGGGCAGCGGCGAAGTGGCGAAGACGTTGTTCTTCAGCGCCGGCGTGGTGACAGATCCCAATCTCATCACGCGCCAGACGGCGTTCTTGAAGCTCGGTGATTTCCCGACCACGAAGGAAATTCAAACGGTCGTCGGCAGCCTGGCGAAGAATTCCACTTACAAATCCGACGAGTGGTTGAACGAGACCACGCGCCTGCTGCTCAAGAAGCACAAGGCGGACAATTACAAGGAAGGCCCGAACCTGCTGCCGAATCCCGGTCTCGAAACGGTGGGTGCGGATGGCCTGCCCAAAGGTTGGAAACGGCGTGACTACGGGAACAGTCCCGGCACCACGGGCGCGGAATGGACCGTCGTAACCGGCGAGGGCAACGTCCACGGCGGTGAGCGCGCGCTGCGCTGCATCACGCGCGGCGACGCCGACACGAGCTTTTACGCGGACGTGGAATTGAAGCCGAACACGATGTATCGCCTGAGCGGCTGGGTGAAGGCGCGTGGCGGTCTGCGCGGCAAAATCAGTTTCAACGATCACGTCGGACGCGCGGAAACCGAGCAGGTGCGTCGCGACGGCGACTGGACGCTCGTGGAAGTGGAATACAACAGCGGCAACGTCACGAAGACGAGCATCAACCTCCTCCACGTCGCGCGCGGTGACGGTTACTTCGACGATGTGAAGCTGTGCGAGTTGATTCCGATGGATGCGCCCGTCGGGGAAATCGTGGGCGTGGCCAAACGCGGTGAGGATATTTTCCACAACCACGTCGCGCGCTGCGTGCTGTGCCACATGCTGAAAGGCCAGGGCAGCGTCGTCGGTCCCGCCCTGGATGGCCTCGCCACGCGCGCCACCCCGCAATACATCAAGGAGAGCCTGCTCGAACCGAGCAAGGTGATCGCGAAGGGCTTCGAGGGCGGCGGCGAGATTTCTCCGATGCCGCCGATGGCCGACATCTTCAGCCCGCAGGAAATCGAGGACATCCAGGCGTTTTTGAAGACGCTGAAGTAGGGCGTTCGATCCTTGGCTTGGGCCGCGAACCGGTTCGTGGCCCGAGTCTCAGCAACAGGCGCTTCCGTTCCTCACCCTACGCCTTGGCTTTGTCGCCATCGCGGCGTCCGGCGGCATACGCCTCGAACACGGCGCGAATCTGGTCGCGCACTTCGCGGAAGACTTTCATCTGTTCCTCCTCGTCGCCGGGGGCGTGCGCCGGGTCCACGAACGGCCAGTGGTAACGGTTCACCTGTCCGGGAAAAATCGGGCACGCCTGGTCCGCATTCCCGCAGACGGTGATGACGGTTTCGACCGGGCGGTTCAGAAACTCGTTCATGTGCTTCGAGGTGTGCGCGGAGAGATCGATGCCGACCTCGGCCATCGCCTTGATGGAAAGCGGATGAACGTAGCCGACGGGCTTGCTGCCGGCGCTGGCGACCTCGAATGCGCCCCGGCTGGCAGCGCGAAGAAATCCTTCCGCAATGTGGCTGCGGCAGGAGTTGCCCGTGCAAAGCACGAGGACGAGCGGACGTTGGTTGTTTTGGTTCATCGAAAGCTGGGCAGTGGTTTGAAAAGGATGGACTGGCTCGGAGGCGGCGGCAGACATCGGTCCAGGGCGAGGCAGGCGGTGTGGCGCTCGCCCAGTTTGAACAGCAGTTCGCCGCCGGACGGCTCGACGGATTCCAAGGGGAACTGGCTGATGACCTGCACTTCATGCTCCACGTCCACGTCGAGATCTTCCGTGAGGTGGAGGGTCGAGGAGGCCTTGTTGAGAATGGCGAGCAGCTTGGGCGCGGTCAGGCGGTGTTCGAGATCATCCGCCACCCAGGTTTGCAGGCGGCACAGAACGTCGTCGCGCAGGGTGCCGCCGCAGTCGATGAAGCGTTTGGTGATCTGCGCGACCTCGGTGACGTGCGCGTGCGCGGGCACGGGTTCACCGGCGGGCAGGATGAAGCGGATCGTGGCGTCGGGAAACGCGGCGAGCGTGGCTTTGATTTCGTGCAGTTTCATCATTCAGGTTTTCATCCGGCAACAGCCCGGTTCGCGAAAGGCGCAGCAGGCGGGCACGGCCAGCGCGGCTCCGAGCATCGGGCCGGCGAGATAAATCCACAGGTGCTCCAGATGGCCGCTGACCAGGGCCGGGGCCAGTGAGCGCACGGGGTTCATGGAGGCGCCGGAGATCGGTCCGGCAAACATCGCTTCCAAGGCGATGACGGCCCCGATGGCGATTCCGGCCGTGATGCCTTTCTCCTTCGCGCCGGTGGAGACGCTGAGGATGACGACCATGAGCAGCAGGGTGAGCACGATTTCCAAAATGAAACTCTGGCTCGCACGTCCGGCCGGCAGCGTGGCTCCCAGCGTGGCGTCCTCCGGAAACAGCACGCGCAGCAACGCACTGGCGCTGACGGCACCCGCAAGTTGCGCGGCGACGTAGGCCGGCACCGTGCGCCAGGGAAAACGCCGGGCCACGGCGAAGGCCGTCGTGACGGCGGGATTCAGATGCGCCCCGCTGACGTCGCCGAACGTGTAGATCATCGCCAGCACGATGAGGCCAAAAGTGAGGGCGATGCCGACGTGAGTGATCGCGCCTTGGCTGGCGTGATTGATCACGATGGCTCCGGTGCCGGCGAACACGAGGGCGAAGGTTCCGAGATATTCGGCGAAGAGTTTCTTCATCGGCGGGGTTTGGTTTTCGGGCGGCAGAAGCCGACGCAGCACGCGCCGTCCTTGCGCTCCTTGAGGCGCGCGGTCAGTTGCCCGGCATCGCGGCGCAGCGCGGCGTCCGCTTTGAGCGGGCGGGAAAAGAATCCAAAGATGGACTCCAGCAGCGGCTCCTTGTCCGGGCGGAGCGCGTAATAAACCCATTTCCCCTCCTTGCGCGTCTGCACCAGCTCCGCCTCGCGGATGACCTGGAGATGGGTCGAGAGGGTGGACTGCGTGATCTGGAGCGTGTCGCACAGTTCGCAGACGCACAGTTCGCCCCGGCGCAACGCGGCCAGGACGCGAACCCGCGTGGGGTCGGCGAAGGCTTTGGCCACCAGCACCAGTTCAGTCACGCGCGGAACATATCGTCGATTGCCGATGTGTCCAGCTTGTTCAACCGCGCTCCGGCAAAACAAAAAGGCGGCGGTCTTGCGACCGCCGCCTGCAGAGTTTTGACCGCGAACAGTTACTTCGGGAGAATCAGGATGAATTCGCCGCGGCGGTTCTTGCTGTAGGCCGACTCGCTGCGGAGCGGTTCCACGGGCTTGTCCTTGCCGAAGCTCACGGTGTGGACGCGATCCGCCGGGACGCCCGCGGCCACGAGCAGTTCACGCAACGCGAGCGCGCGGCGTTCGCCGAGCGAGCGGTTGTATTCTTCCGTGCCGCGTTCGTCGCAGTGGCCTTCGATGAGCAGGTCCATCGCGGCATCCTCGCCCTTAAACTTGGTCGCGACTTCCTGCACCTTCGCGGCCTCGGTGGCGGTCACGTTGGCGCGGTCGTACTCGAAATACACCGTCTGGGGCGCGTACTTTGTGCGGTCCTGCGGGCGGCCGTCGATGTTGCGCGTGCCGGTCTGCGGGATGACGCTGTTCGGATCGAGGCCGACGCCGGTGTTGCCGCCGATGCCCTCACCGCCGGGAATGGTGTTGCCGCCCGTGAGTCCGCCCGGGGGCGCGTCGCCGATTCTCGCGGAGCCGCCGTAGCCGGGGAGCGGCGTGACGCGGTCCATTTTCTTTTTGCAGCCAACGAGGCCAGTCGCGAGGACGACCGCCAGGAGCAGGAGTGAATTAATTCTCATTTCGTGTTTTGAGTTGTGATCAACTTCTTCGGCAAGACAAGGACGAATTCACCGCGGCGGTTCTGGCTGTAGGCGGCTTCGTCATGCGAGGCCACGGCGGGCTGGTCCTTGCCGAAGGTGCGGGTGAAGACGCGCGTGCCTTCGAGGCCGGATTTGGTGAGCAGTTCGCGGATGGCAAGCGCGCGGCGTTCGCCGAGCGCACGGTTGTATTCTTCCGTCCCGCGTTCATCGGCGTGACCTTCGATGAGGAGGTCGTAGCCGGTGCCACGCGCCTTCACGGCTTCGAGCACGCGCGCGACTTTCGTGGCCTCGTCCGCTTTCACGCTGGCGAGGTCGTAGCCGAAATACACGGTGTCGGCGGCGAAGGCGCTGCGATCCATGTCGCGGTTGGCGAGGTCGGAGTCGTCGGACAGGCCGTAGGCATTAACTCCAATGACTTCCTCGCCGGAGGTCGTCTTGCCGTTGAGTTCAAGCGGCGGCGTGCCGAGGTCGAGCGGCTTGGAGCCGCTCCCAGAAACGAGCGACGAACCGCCGCCAGGCGTGCCGAGGCTGGTGAAGCGTTCCGGTGATTTGCAGCCCGTCAAGACGACGAGCAAGGTTCCGAATCCGATGACGAACAGGTTTTGTGTTTTCATTTTTTAGTGGGGCGTTTTTTGTTTGGAGTCACCGCGCCCAACTTGGCTGCGAGGCGTCTCCTTTGATGGTTCCGAGGTCTTTGGTCTTTTTACTGGGCACGTCCAGCAAGGACAGGACGTGTCGATTGTTCACGTTTTTTACGAACATCACCGCGCGGGAGTTGGGCGCCCACACAGGATCTTCGCCGTCCACCAGCGTGGTGGCCGTTCCGCGGAGAGGTCCTTCCATCGGCACGACACAGATGCGGAAGCCGCCCATGTTGGCCGTGAAAATAAGAAATTTGCCGTCCGGCGACCAGTCCGGCTCGCTCAGGTTGCTGACGCCGGCGATGGACAGGGGCTGCATCCGTCCGCCGCTGGCGGAAACGGTGTAGAGCCGCGACCGGCCGCTGTCGCGCGAGGCGAAACAAATCTTCGTCGAATCCGGCGACCAGCACGGCGAGGACTCGTCTTCCTTCGTCGTGGTCAGTTGCTTCAAATTGCCGCCGTCGAGGTCGCTCACCCACAGGTCGGGGCTGCCGGACTTGCTGAGAATCATCGCCACGCGGCGGCCATCGGGGGAGACGGCCGCGCTGGAATTCATGCCGGGATGACGCGCAATGGCCTTGCGCGCGCCGCTTGCGAGATTGTGCGAGAGGATGTCCGGTTTGCCCGAGAGCTTGTGCGTCATGTAGAGGAGCGTGTTGTTGCCGCCCCAGGCTGGCGCGGCGCATATCGCCCCGTCGCGCGTCACGGGCATGGCGTTGAAGCCGTCGTAGTCGGAGATCGAAATCTCCCCGGCGCCATAGGAGCGCGGGCGCGTCTTGAACGCGATGCGCGTCTGCGCAATGCCGGGCTTCAGCGTGATGGTCTTGGCGATGTCATCCGCGAGCGCGTGCGTCTGCTGCCGTGTCGAGCCGCCGGTGAAGGCCTTGTTGTATTGCAACTGGGTGATGCTCGCGCCCACGCCCGCCGCGCTGTTCTTCTGAATTTGGAACAGCGCCTTGTCCGCCGAAACAAACTCGAAGCCCATGAAGGCCAAGTCATTCCGCAACACGGAATCAACTTCGCCGCTGAAGCCGGTGACGTTCACCGGGATGGGTTTCATGAAACCGAGGCTGTCCACGCTACGAGTGATGGGACCCAGGTCGATTGGGTCAGCCGCGCGCAAAATCCCGCTCACAACAACCAGTAAACAAAATCCTTTAATCATTCTCATCCTGCTCTTGTCCTTTTTTCGAATCTCCAAGTGAACACGCGCTGCGGCTCCTTCATCTCCGGCGGGAAGGGCTGCACGCGGGTCACATTGTTTAACACCGCCTTCACGGAGCGATCAAATGAGGTGTTGCCGGAAGCCTTGGTAATCGCGGACGAAACGACGGTGCCGTCGCGCTTCACGGTGACGCGGACGGACGCAGAGGCTTCATCATCAAACGCGTCGCTCGGCAAAATCCACTTCGAGTCGTAGATGGCTTTCAAGCCGTCGCCGTAGCGTCCCGAGGCCACGCCTTCGCCGCCGCCCATTCCGCCGCCCGGATTGGGATTGGTGACGCGCGAGTTCGATGCGAGACCGGTGCCGTTTCCTCCTTTGACGATGCTGTTGACCGCCGAGATGGCATCAGCGCGTCGGCCGGCTTCCGCGGCTTGCGCGGCTTGCGCCGCTCGCAGGTCTTTTTGCCGTTGCGCTTCCGCCATCCGCTTGGCCGCCGGGTCCACCAGCTCGTGGCGTCGAATGGTCTTGCTGACCAGGGAACTGGGCGCGTTGGTCTTCGGCGCTTCCTTCGCCAGCTTCTTGTCGTTCAGTTTCTTGACCAGCACGGGCAAATCGCCTTTTTCCTTTTCCGTCTCCTTCGGCTCGTCGCGCTTCGTCACTTTCGTTTTTACCGGCTCCGGTTCAGGCTGTTTGACCGGTTCAGGCTTGGGCGGCGGCGGCTCCGGCTCCGGCGGAGCGGGCTTGGCCGGCTGCGCGGGCGGCGGAACACCATTGCCCGACGAAGCCGCGCCAAGATTCGGCATCATCGTGATGACCGGCCCCGCGTCCGACGGCACCTGGTTCGAGCTGAACGCCGCGCCGATAAAAATCACCGCCAGCAGCCCCCCGTGAAAGGTGGCCGCACCGACGAAGCATTTTTTCTCGAGGCGATTCATTTATTTTTCCGGCGACGTGCGAAACGAAAACTTGGTGATGCCTTTGCGAATGCACCGGTTCATGATGTCCGCGAACGGCTCGATCTTTCCGTCTTTGTCCGCGCGCACGAAGACCACGAGGTTCGGATTCTTGGCGAACACCGCGACCAGTTCCGCCTCAATCTGCGCCACGGTCAGGCGCCTACTGTTCAGCATGAAGTTACCGCGCGCGTCGATCTCCACCGTGCGGATGTTGTCCTTCACGAGCACCGCGTCCGTCGTGCCTCCCGTGGCCAGATTGAGCGACAGGCCCTGTTCCAGCAACGGCGTGGTGATGACAAAAATAATCAACAGCACGAACGCCAAGTCCAGCAGCGGAGTGATGTTGATTTCACTCAACGTCACCAGCGAATTGCGTTGGGAAAAGCGCCTCATGCTTGGTCGAGGGTCGAGAGACGAGCGACGAAAGCCAGACGGTGCCGGAAGATTTCCGGCGCTCGACCTCCGACTCTCGACACTCGACTCATTATTCGTCTTTCAAATATTCCGTCTCGATTTGCGAGACAAGGGCCTGCGCGAAGTTGTCCAGTTCGACCGTCAGGACACGCAGATTGTGCACCAGATAGTTGTAGCCAAACATCGACGGGATCGCCACGAGCAGCCCCGCCACGGTGGCGATGAGCGCCGCCGCCACGCCGGGAGCCATGGTCGCGAGGTCCGCCTTGCCGAGCATCGCCACATGGCTGAACGCGCTCATCACGCCCCAAACCGTGCCGAGCAAGCCGAGGAAGGGTGCGCCGCTGACCGCTAGGGCCAGCAGGATCAATCCTGACTCCAACTTGAGCGACTGCGAGGCGACCGCGCTCTCCAGCGTGCGCTTCACATGCTCGATGGACTTCAGCGAGAGCAGCGTCTTGCGCCCGCCATCAGGCAGCTTGAGCCGCGCGTCCACTTCCTTGCAGCCCTGATGATAGACGACAAAGAGCGGGCAATCCTCCACGGTCACGCGGCGGTCGAAAACATCGAGCGCGTGCTTCTGGGTGCGGAATTCATTCTCGAAGAGACGGTTCAACTTCTTCGCACGCTGCATCTGCACTCCCTTCGCGACCATCACGGACCACGCGAAGATGGAGAAAAAGAGCAGGAAGATGATGATGACCTTCGCCTCCAGAGTGGACTGATCCCAGATCATGACCAGTTCCACGTCCTTGGGCTTGGCGGCGGCGGCTAATAAATAGAACACGTTCATTCTCTCACGACAGACATTGCGAAATTACGAATCCAAAAAACAATTCGAGTCATCGGGCCAACATTCGTTGAACCCGTCACGGCATACTTCGTCCGTGTTTTTGGAAACCACTACTTGTCGTGAGGAACCGATTGTTACGCCAAGTTTCCGGCTTGCGGTCGCTAATACAGCAGAAGCGGCGTGCGACCGCAAAAAATTTCTCAGGAAATTTTCGACAAGTTGTTCACCGAAACCGCCGGAGCAGCGGACAGCATGTCCGCTGTCGATGCAGTATGGGCGTGGCGATTTCAGTGACCGTGACGTCTGCGGACAAGGCTGTCCGCGACTCCGGTGCGAGTGACCCTGAGGCGAAGCCGCATTGATTCGATGATTTACAGTTTTGCCGCTCGCGCGAATACTCGCCATCAGTTGTTCGGGCGCGTGGCGGAATTGGCAGACGCGTTGGACTTAGGATCCAATGGAGTAATCCGTGCAGGTTCGACCCCTGTCGTGCCCACCAACATCTTGTTGACCCTCCAAATCAGCCCGGCCTAATTTCTTTTCACGCTGAACGGAAACATGAATCTGACCGGATTGTTGGAGCAGGCGGCCAGTAACTGGCCGCACAAATCAGCTTTGATCGAGGGAGAACGTCAGATCACCTATGCCGTCCTGCTCGAAGAAGTGAACGCCTGGGTCAGCCGGTTTCCCACTCCAACATTTCCGCCCGGCGGCCGCGTCGGTCTCGCGTTTCCGAACAGCATCCACTACGTCGCACTGACCTACGCGCTCTGGCGATTACGGGCGGTCGTCGTTCCCATCCCGACGGAATGCACCGAGGCCGAAGCCGACGAGATCGCGCACACGCTCCAACTGGATGCCATCGTCAGTGAAAAGCCTCGCCCGGGCAGCGTCGAAGTCGCACCCGGTTGTTTCCTCACAAAACTCCATCCACCCACGCCCGCCGACAATCACGGCCTCGACATCGCCTTCATCCGCTTCACCTCCGGCACGACGAGCGCGCGCAAGGGCGTGGTGCTCACCCACGAAACCATTCGCGACCGCATCACCGCCGCCAACTCCGCGCTCAACATCACGTCGCAAGACACGGTCATCTGGTGCCTGCCCATGTCGCATCATTTTCTCGTGACCATCGTGCTGTATCTGGCGCAAGGCGCGACCGTGGTGCTGGCCCGGCACGTTCTGGCCGCGTCGTTCCTGGAGGCCGTCAATCGCTGGCAAGGGACGGTGCTTTACGCCGCGCCGTTTCACTTCGGCCTGCTGGCGCGGGATAAATCCGCAGGACCAATCCCTTCCGTGCGCCTCGCCGTCTCCACCACCTGCCCGCTCACGGAAGACGTGGCGAAGGAATTTCAACAGCGCTTCCACTGTCCGCTCGCGCAGGCGCTGGGCGTGATTGAACTCGGTTTGGTGAGCGTTAATCTCGCCGACCCGGCAGGCCGTTGGAATTCTGTGGGCTGTCCGGTGAAAGATTTCGCAGTGCAAATCATGGCACCGGACGAGAACGGCTGCGGCGAAGTCGCGGTGCGCGGCCCCGGAATGTGCGACGCCTACGCCGCGCCGTGGTGGCCGCGCGAGCGCTTCGCGCCCGACGGCTGGTTCTGCACCGGCGACATTGGGCGAATCGACGCGGACGGATTTCTTTTCCTGCTCTCGCGCAAGAAGGCCGTGATCAATCTCGCCGGGCGCAAAGTGTTCCCCGAGGAAATTGAAGCCGTGCTGAACCGCCATCCCGCCGTGCGGGAGTCGCGCGCCTACGGTCGCGCGCACGCGCATCTCGGTGAAGTGATCGAGGCTGAACTCGTGCTGGAGGACGGCGAGACCGATCTCGACGGCGTGCGCGCGTTCTGCCGCGAACACCTCGCTTCCTATAAAATTCCCGCCCGCCTCCACGTCGTCGCCGCGCTCCCGCGCACCGCCGTCACGGGCAAAATACGGCGCGAAGCCGTGCCTGCCTGAGATGATCGAAGCGCCTGAGATTGAAGCGAAGCTCCTGGACTTCGTGCAGCGTGAAGTGTTCGCCCCCGACGCGGGCGTGACGCCGGAAACCGATCTCATCAGCGCGGGCTTTGACTCCATGTCGCTCGTGCGCGTGCTGCTCTTCGTCGAGACCACCTACGGCTTCTGGCTGCCGCAAAGCGAGCTCAACGCCGCCGCGTTGCAGAACATCCGCAGCCTCGCCACCACCGTCGCCCGCCTGCTCCATGAACGCTGATCGTCCACTCGGCGGCGCGGATTTTCTGATGCTCGGGTTCGACCACGAACTCCGCCGCCACGGTTTCGCGGGCAACAACTGCCAGATTGTTTTGGAGCTGGCTGGAACGATTTCCGCCGCCGCCTTGCGCGACCGGCTGGCGCAACTCGCGAATGAATTCCCCATCCTCAACGCCCGGCCCGGCGGCGTGATTCATCCGCGCTGGCGCGTGCCGCGTGAGGCCGCGCCACCAGTCGTGCGAGTTCATCAACACGAAAGCGGCATCGAAGAACGTCTGCTCAACGAGCCGCTCGACGTCGCGCAGGGCGAACTCGCGCGCTTTGATCTCATCGAAATTTCCGGCGCTCGCACGCGCCTCGCGTTCACTTGGGCGCACGCGCTCATGGACGCGCCGGGCGCGGAAGAATTGCTTTCGCTAGTGGGACAGGTGCCCCCGCCTGTCTCTAGTCTCGCAAGCGCCCCCGCTTGCAGTCCCGCAGGCGGGGGCGCCTGCTCCACTAAAACCGGCGAGGGCGCCGGTCCCACTACGCCTCCGCTCCGCCAGCGTCTCAATACCGCCTGGAAGTCCCTGCACCACCTCGACAAATTTTGTGAAGTGAAGCCGCAGTCCATTGGCACGCGCCATCCGTCGGCGGCGGCGAAGTTGCATTACCAGACCGTGCGTTTCACTGCCGAAGAAACCGCCGCCGCGCGCGCCCACGCCACGCGCCTCTGCGGTCTGCTCGGCGACGCGCAGTTTCACGCCACCGTCTCGCTCTGTGAATTGCACAAGCTGCGCGCGCGCCTCGGCTGCGCCAGTCCGAGCTACGTCCTGCCCGTCCCCGTGGGCTTGCGCCCGAAAGGCCGCATCGAACCCGTCTTCAGCAACCAGCTCTCGATGCTCCTGGTGCAACTGTTCCCCGCGCAACTCGGCTCGGTCGCCGACGCCGTGGCCGCGTTCCAGCCGCAGTTGGAACACGCCCTGCGCTCCGGCCTGATCGAAAGCGGACGCACCCTCGCCGAACTGTTCCGCTTCCTGCCGCTTCCGATCTACGTGTTCATGGTCAAGCAAGGCTTGCGCGGGGAAATCGGCTCGCTGTTCTTCGGCGACACGGCGGCGGTGAATCCCAAGCTCACACATTTCCTCGGCGTGCCGGTCGAAGAGTTCACGCACGTCGCGGCCATTACGCCGTCGCCGGGGCTGGGCGTGATCTTCTACTACTTCCGCGGACTGCTGCGACTGACCGTCGTTCACTCCGCGCGCGTGTTCACGAAAGTTGAGGCGGATGAATTCACCACCAGCCTGCGCGCCCGGCTCCTCGCACCATGAGCAATGCCGTGGACATCGCAGTCATCGGCAGCGGCGCATCGGGACTCGCCGCCGCCATCACCGCCGCCCGTGCGGGCGCGCGCGTGCTGCTGCTCGACGAACGCCCCGCGCCCGGCGGCACCGGCGGCTTCAGCGGACTCTCCACGCTCTGCGGCCTCTACGACGACGCAGGAAATTTTCTCAACGATGGTTTCGCGCGCGAGTTCGCCGAGAAGCTCAGTGCCGCCGCCCCGTTGAAGATGGGTAAAGTCTGGGCGCTGCCCTATCGCCCGGAACAATTTCGTAAGCTCGCCGCTGAACTGATCGTGGCCACTCCGAATCTCGAAGTGCGCTGGAACACGCCGCTCTCTGAAGTGGCCGGCGCGATGCACGGAACCATCACCGCCATCAACAGCCGCCCGGTCAGCGCAGTCATCGATTGCAGCGGCACCGCCGTCGTCGCGCGCGCGATGAATCTGCCGTGTCTTGAAACGGACGCGGCGACCCAAGCTCCCGCCGTGGTTTTCCCGCTCCACCACGTCACGCGCGATCTCAGCAGCCTCTCCGCCGTCGCGCAGGTTTTGTTGCCGCTCGCCCGCGCCGGTTTGCCGCCGATGAGTTTGCAGCCGAACCTCGAACCAAACTCTGTGACCGTGAAACTCGCGGGTCGTCCCGAGCAGGCTCCGGCGGTCATTGAATTTCTCCGTCAGCACGTCGCGGGCTTCGAGCAGTGCGTCACACCGGTCACTGAATTCATTCTCTCGCACCGTGCCGGGCGCATGATTCCCGGCCACTACACCCTGACCGGCGACGACGTTCTCGCCGCGCGCAAATTTCCCGACGCCGTCGCGCGCTGCGCCTGGCCCATCGAGCAATGGAACACGGACGGCGTGGTGCGCTGCCGCTACCTGCCGCCCGGCGCGTGGTATGAAATCCCGGCCCGCGCGCTGCGCTCCGCCGCCGTCGCCAATCTTTTCATGGCGGGCAAAACGCTGAGCGCGGACGCGGATGCCATCGCCAGCGCGCGTGTCATGGGCTGCGGTCTCGCCACGGGCGCGGCGGCTGGTCAACTCGCGGTCGCTTCCCTACGCTGCGCGCAGAAATGACGTTCAACCCGATACCGGCCCATCGCGCTGTAGCGGCGTCTCGTAAGAGCGCCGCCAGTCTTCTTTTTCGGCCTGGGGTAAAATCATACGCGTCGAGCGTTAGTTGGCGGCGCTCTCACGAGACGCCGCTACAGCCATGAATCCAGTCCGCGAAAAACTTTGGGCCGAGACGTTTCACCATGCGGCGGAGCACTCACCGTTTTACCGCGAAATGTTTCGCGGCCTGAGCGCACCGCCGCCTCTGACCGACGTGCCGACGGTGGACAAGAAGATGGTCTCCGAGCGCAATCTGGATTTTCTGTGCGTGCCGCGCGAGCGCGTCGTGGAAATCGTGACTACCAGCGGCACGACCGGCCAGCCGCTGCTCTGGATGCTCACCAGGTCCGACGTGCAGCGGCTCGCCGTGAACGAGCGGCTCTCCTTCGAGTGCGCCGGACTCACGGCGCGCGACACGGTGCTGCTGGCCGTGGCGCTGGATCGTTGTTTCATCGCGGGCCAGGCCTACTGGCTCGGGCTGCGCGAACTTGGTTGCGCCTCCGTGCGTGCTGGCGCGTCTTCACCGATGCTGGTCCTCGAAATGATTCAGCGCACGCAGCCCACGGCCATTGTTGCGGTGCCGTCGTTTCTGCGAGTGCTCGCGGAGAAAGCGCGTGAGACCGGCTTCGATCTGAAAAACTGCTCCGTGAAAAAAGCCATCTGCATCGGCGAGCCGGTGCGCGACCGTGCGTTGCAACTGAATTTCGCCGGTCGCGCGATTGAAACGGACTGGGGCGCAAAAGTGTATTCGACCTACGGCGTGACCGAACTGGCGAACTCGCTCTGCGAATGCGACGCCGGCGCGGGCGGCCATCTGCACGATCAACAGTTGCATCTCGAAGTGCTGGACGACGACGGCCAGCCCACGCCAGAAGGCGAAGTCGGCGAGATCGTCGCCACCACGTTCGGCGTCGAAGCGATGCCGCTGATCCGCTATCGCACCGGCGATTGCGCCGCGCTTTTCTGCGCGCCTTGCGCCTGCGGGCGCACCACACCACGCCTCGGTCCCATCGTCGGGCGCAAAGATCAGAAGCTGAAATTCAAAGGCGCGTCGCTGTTTCCTTCGACGCTCTCTGCGGTGCTCGAACAGTCGGAAGGTGTCGAATCATTCGTCATCATCGCGCGCACGGACAACGAACTCTCGGACTCGTTGGAAGTGCTGGTGCATGGTGCGGCGTCGGTCGAGACGTTGCGCGAGGCGTTGCAGGCGCGGTCAAAAATCTCGCCGCCCATCCGCCGCGCGGCGCGCGAGGAAATCGAGGCGCTGCAAATGCCACCGCAAGCACGCAAGCGGCGCACCTTCGTGGATCTACGGTGAAACCTTGCATCGTCATTCCCTGCTTCAACCACGTCACCACTGTGGCCGCCGTCGCACAGGCCGCGCTCGCTCACGCGCCGGTGTTGATCGTGGATGATGGTTCAACACTCCCGCTGCCGGAAATGCCCGGCTGCCTGCGCCTGCGCTTGGAAAAAAATTCCGGCAAGGGTGCCGCTCTGCGCGCCGGGTTGAACCACGCCGCTGAACTCGGTTTCACGCACGCCATTACGATGGACTCGGATGGGCAGCACTTCGCCGAAGATTTGCCGAAGTTCCTCGAACTCGCCCGCGCGCAGCCCGACGCGTTGCTCGTGGGCGTGCGCGACTTTTACGCCGCCGGTTGTCCCACCCATCGTCGCCGCTCGAACGCTGTCTCCACGTTCTGGTTCCGCGTCGAGACCGGCGTGCGCCTCGGCGACACGCAATGCGGATTCCGCTGCTACCCGCTCACGCTCGCGCAAAAAATCAAAACGCGTTCAGGCCGTTACGCGTTTGAACTGGAGTTCATGGTCCGCGCGTCGTGGATCGGCACGGCCATCGTCGCGGTGCCGGTGAAATGCACTTACGCGCCACTCGCTAGTGGTAGTGGGACTGGCGCCCTCGCCTGCGGGCCTGCAAGCGGGGGCGCTTGCGAGACTGATGACAGGCGGGGGCGCCTGTCCCACTGCGAAGTCGTTCCCCCTGGCTATCGCCAGTCGCATTTCCGGCCCGTGCGCGACCTCGCGCACATCACGATCATGAACATCGGGCTGGTGCTGCAATCGTGGTTCGTGCCGCGCCCGTTGCGGGTGGCGTGGTCGCAAGGCCAGCGCTGGTCGCTGCGCAAAACCGTCTGTGAATTTTTCATTGAGCACGCGCAGAGGCCGGGTGAGTTGTCGCTGGCGGTGGGGCTGGGATTGTTCTTCGGCATCGTGCCGATCTGGGGATTTCAAATGATCGCCGCCGCGGCCGTGGCGCATCGCTGTCGTTTGAACAAGGCCATCACGCTGCTCGCCAGCAACATCTCCGCGCCGCCGCTCGCGCCCTTCGTCGTCTATGGCGGACTGGTGCTGGGCCACTGGCTGTTCACCGGTGAAGTGATGCATCTCGCGCCGGACGAGGTCAGCATGGCGAACGTGCGCGAATACTTCGGGCAATGGTTCGTGGGCAGCGTGGCGCTGGCGGTGCTGGCGGCGGCGGCGGGCACGGTTCTCACTTACGCGGGCGCGCGGCTCGTGCGGCGCAAATGAAAAACGGCCTCTACGCCCGCCTCTACCTCTGGCTCATCGCGCACCGGCCCGCCGTGCTCGCGGGCACCTTGCTGCTCGCGGCGGCCGGCGTTTTCTTTTCACTGCGCATTGAGCTTGAGGAAGATTTGCTCGCCACGCTGCCGCAGAAAGATGCGCTCGTGGACGAGTATCGCTACGCCGTCCGCAAGTTCCGCCAGATTGACCGCGTGTATCTCGACGTGGGCCTCAACGCGGATGACCCGGACAAACTCACCGCCGCCGCCGACTACGTTTATGCCGCGTTGGAAACAAACTCGGCTTACGGACGCATCACCTACCGCGTGGAATCGGGCGGACAGCAGAAGGTCATCAATTACCTCACCGGCGCGCTGCCCAATCTTTTCACCGACGCCGATGCCGCCGCGCTCGCGCCCAAGCTCGATCCCGCCGCCGTCCGCGAATACCTGACCACGATGCGCCGCAAGCTGGCCGGCCCCGAAGGCATGGTGCTCAAGGATGTCGTCACCGCCGATCCGCTGGGCATGACTGAACTGGTGGTGCAGAAGGCGCTGCCGTTGCAAACCGGTTTCGGCGAAGCGCAAATCACCGACGGTCGCATCACCAGCGCGGACGGGCGGCACGTTTTGATGATGGCGGAGCCAAAGTTCAACTCCGCCAACTCCCGCGACAGCACCGCACTCGTCCGCGATCTGGAACGGCTCACGCGCGACGTGACGCAGAAATTTCCCGGCGCGCATCTCGCCATCACCGGCGGGCATCGCATGTCGGTGGACAACGCCACCATCATTAAGGCCGACGCCTCGCGCTGCATCGTCATCGGCATGTCGGGAATGCTGGTGCTGTGCTGGGTCGCGTATCGCCGGCGTTGGCTCGCGCTGGTCACGTTCCTGCCCTCGCTGTTCGGCACGCTGATGACCGGACTCGTGATGTCCATCTGGCAGGATCATCTTTCCGCCATCGCCATCGGCTTCGCGAGCATCGCGGTCGGCGTCACGGTGGATTACGCGATCCACGTCATCTACCACCTTGATGACGCGGCGGGCACCGACCATCCGGCCATCGGGCGGCATCTCGGGAGGTTGGTCTTTCCGATTTGCCTGGGCGGAGTCACCACCATCGCGGCGTTCATGGTCATGCTCACGTCGCCGATGGGCGGCTACCAGCAGCTCGGACTGTTCGGCGTGGTGGGCGTGATTTTTTCCGTGGCCTTCGCGCTGCTCATTCTGCCGCTGCTCGTGCCGCTGGCCAAGAAATCCGGCCAGCCGTCCCTCTGGCTCACGCGCTGGCTGAAAGTTTATTTCCAATGGCAGGCGCGCAACCGCATCGGGCTGCTGCTCTTCGTCATCGTGATGAGCATTGTCACCGCGTTCGGCGTGCGCAAACTCCGCTTTGAAGGCGACATCGCCAAGCTCAACGGCATCACCGAATCCACACGCCGCGACGATGAATTGATCAACCAGACCTGGGGCAGCGCGCTCGGCATGACGCTCGTGGTCGCGCGTGGTGCGACACCCGAGGCCGCGCTCCAGCAAAACGATCACGCCGCCGCCGTCCTCGCACGCGACACCAATGTCAGCGCCGTCTATTCACTCGCCGCCGTGGCCCCGTCCGCCGCCACGCAGACGACGAACATTCAACGCTGGCGCGAATTCTGGACGCCCGCCCGCCGCGCGGCGTTGCGCGACACGCTGCAACAGATCGGCGGCGAACTCGGCTTCCGTCCCGACGCCTTCGCGAAGTTCTGGTCGAACGTGGAGAACGATCCCGCGCTGCTCACACTCGACGCCTTTCGCGGCACGCCGCTGGAGCAGGCGTTGAACGAACGCGTCGCGCTCGGCACGAACGACCACGCCATCAGCACGCTGGTGAAGTTGAAAGATCGCTCGAACGTGTCCGCGTTGCGCGATGTGCTGCCCGGACAAATCGTTCTCGATCACAAGGCCTTCGCGGATCACATCGCGGGCATCGCGAAGACCGGGCTGGTGCGTTTCGCATTATGGACGGCCATCGTCGTCGGCCTGTTGCTCTACCTCTCGCTGGCGTCCATCGAGCTGGTCCTCGCGACGTTGTTCCCGATTGCCGTGGGCGTGTTCTGGACCTTCGGATTGATGGCGTGGTTCGGCATCCCGATTGACCTGATGAACAGTGTGTTCGTGGTTTTCATCATTGGCGTGAGCGAGGACTACAGCGTGTTTCTCGTGACGAGCCAGCTCGATGAATGGCGCGGACAAGCGCAGAACATGGCCTCGACCACGGCATCCGTTTTGATCTCCGCGCTCACGACGATCTTCGGCTTCGGCGTCATGGTCATCGCGCAGCATCCGGTGCTCTTCTCCGTGGGCAGCACGGTGCTGCTCGGCATGGGCTGCGCGTTTGTTTCCACCCTCGTGCTCACCCCGCTCTGCATGGACCTGCTGCTCTTCAAAAATCCGCCGCGCGGCGCTCCGCGTTGGTGGCATCCACTCGGCACGGTCTGGGTGCTCATCCACCTCGGCGGCAGCCAGGCGTTTCTCTACTACGTGCTGCGGCCGATTCTGAAAGTCTTCGCGCCGCGCACTGCCGATGATCAATTGCGCCGGGCCACACGCTGGCTCGCGCGCGGCGTGGTGCACGGACTGCCCTTTGGCAAACTGGAATTCCAAAACATCACGCCCGAAACATTTTCACCGCCCTGCATCGTCATCAGCAATCACCAGTCCGCCGTGGACGTGATGCTCATGGTGAGCCTGCCCGCCGACGTGCGGCAGACGGCGAAGAAGCGGGTCTTCGAGTCGCCGCTGCTCGGCATCGGCTGTCAGTTGCTCGGGCATGTGATGGTGGAGCCGAACGACCCGACGAAGACGCTGGAGCGTTGCCGCGCGCGGCTCGCGGAAGGCGCGAGCGTGCATTTTTATCCCGAAGGCACGCGCTCGCGTGACGGCTTCATCGATCGTTTCCATCGCGGCGCGTTTGAACTGGCCATCGAATTAAAGCAGGAGATTTTGCCCGTCGTGATTTGCGACTCGAACACCGCCATGCCGCGCGACGCTTACTGGTTCGAGCCGTTCCACACCACGGTTCGCGCGTGGCCGCGCATCACGCCGCAGAACTTTGATTACGCGCAAGGCGTCGTGCCGCTGATGAAACACTGCGAGGCCGTGGTGCGTGAGGCGCTGCAAAAGCAGCTCGATGAAATCAACACGCCGCGCGTGGTGCGCCGCAAGGTCGGACGCCTCTACCGCTACCAGGGAAAACTCGTCGAGCAGTTCGTGTTCTGGAAGATGAAGACCGACCCGTTGTTCGCCGCGCTCGACGCCGTGGTGCCGCGCCGGGGCTTCGTGCTCGATCTTGGTTGCGGCTACGGGATGGCCACGCACTGGCTCTCGTGCTTTACCGACACGCGCACGTTTCTCGGCGTGGACTACGACGAGGAAAAAATCCGCGTGGCCCGCCGCACCGCGCCGGAACATCCGCGCATCCAGTTTCAGGACGGCGACGTGCTGAACTTCGATTACCCCGCGTGCGACGCCGTGCTGCTGCTCGACGTGCTGCACTACTGGCAGCCCGAGAAGCAGCAAACGATTCTGGACAAGGCGCGGCGCGCGCTGCGTCCCGGCGGCGTGCTGATTCTACGCGACGGCGCACGCGCGGAGAGCGACGCGCACCGCCGCGTGCATTTCTTTGAAAAGCTCGCCACCCGCGTGGGCCACAACCGCACGCAGGAAGGATTGCACTTCCAAACCCTCGCCCAGATCGAAGCGATGCTGCGCCGCGCGGGCTTCACGAGTTGGGAATTGAAACGCGAGGCGGGTAACGACTCGAACGTGATGTTGGTGGTGCGGACCTAATCAGGCGGCGGTGATGATGCCCAAGGCCATGGCCTCGTCGCGAATTTTCCCGCCCACGGCTTTCTTGATTTCCTCGACGCGCGCGAATCGTTCCTTCTCCAGGCCGGTTTCCACGAGGCACTTTTTCACCTGCCACCAGCCGACATCCCAATGCTCGGCTTTGAACTTGGAGGTGGGCAGGTCTTTGAAGTTTTTGAAAAAAGCTCGGTAGAGACCACGGCCCGTTTCCAAAAGCTCTTCGCATTCCGCATCCAGCTTTTGGCCAGCCAGCCAGTTGGCAACGAAGCGATTGTCATCGTCCTGTTGAAGCGTGCGCGTGATGTCGGAGTCGGAAATCTCCCATTTCTTCACAACCGAGATTTTGAACGGGAAAAAATGGTTCACGATTTGAAAAACCTTTCCGTCGTAAGCCACGTTGCGCAACGAGGCGGTCTGGTTGGAGTCGGCGAACAGACTCCAGACGGCGCAACGGCGAACAAAACTTGCATCGGGCTTTTCCTCCGGCTGGAGAAACTGATCGCGGTCATTGATCCAGCTCTTGCGGACGTTCTTGCGCACGGCGTGGACGACCATCGCCTGGTCGAAATTGTCCGGCACGACCGACAGCGCGCCCGCGCTGACATACGGGCCAGAGAGCAGCGCGACGTTGTTGTAGTTCTGCACGTCGTTGCCCTTGCACATGAGCGAGGCGAGAAAACCTTTCGCCACCCGGTCACGAACATCTCCGTTGTCGCCTTTGACCGTGATCGCTCCGCCGAGCGGTGGGAAGATTTCCGTGGCCGGCACGCGATCAATCCACTTGCTCAGAAAACGGTCGCGGTGTTCAGAGACCAGCAGCTTGCGGCCGATCTTGCTCGTGTCGTCGTCCAGCACGGTCACTTCCATCTTCTGCGCTTCGAGTTTCTTCTGTTTCGCCAAATCCCAGACCAGGAAGCCGACGGGGAATGGGTTGGCCGCCTGGGTCCCAGAAAAGTTTGCCGACGAGAACACGAAGCCGTCCTTGAACGTGAACTGGAAAACCTGGTCGCGGAACTTCTGGTCGTTGTTTGAGTTGACGTATTTGAGTGTGGAGAAAAGTCCGAGGTGCGCCTGCTTGCCTCCGAACTCCTGCCGGATGCGAAAGAGAAACTGCGCAAACAACTCGCGCGAGACTTCACCGAGTCCCTGCGCGTGCATGAGCGGACGAATCTTCGTGTCGCTCACGCTCTTTTTGCTCTCGCCGGAGTAGCCTGCTTTCTGCGACGTGGCGAAAGGCGGATTGATGAAGATGATCCACTTGATGTCCGGATTCATCAGGTCGCGCAGGAGATTGTCCGGGCGCTTGCGCTGGCGGTCGAACAGTGACTCGTCATCAAACACGCTCTCCACGTCGTCGTTCAAATAGTCGTATTGGAAGACCGTCGCGCCGGGGAAGACGCGCTGGCAGTGCTGCACGTCCTCGTGATGCAGCGTCGAGAGGTAGATGCTCTTGTAGGCGTCCGCCGGAAGGAACCATTCCAGATTGCCCGTGCCGGCGGACATGTCCCAGAGGCGATAATTCTTCGTCCACCACTTCGGGCCAACCACGCGCTCCAAGTAGCTGTGCGCTTTGCGCGCAAAGGCCACGGGCGTAAAAAATTCCCCGGTGAACCGACGGATGGGATCGTCCGTCAGCCGATCCACCTTCGCGAGGATGTTGCGCACTGCACCGGGGTCCGTAACTTTTTCGTAGTTCGACCAGAACCACTCGTACTCCTTGGGCAGGATTTTCTTCGCGCGCTTTTCCTCTGGGCCGATGAGAAAGACCACCTTGTTCTCCTGCCGGTCATAAAGCGAGCGGCCCTGCTGGATGTCGCACAGGAAGTAGCGTGAAGACTTGGTGCCATTGCGCACGGAGTCGCCGAAGCACTGGTTCCAGTAGGCGAAAACTTCCTCGAAGTTCTCTTCGGTGATCAGCTTCTTGACCCGGAAATCAAACTCCGTCTGGGTCGCGCGGTGATGCGTGAGGCTCTGGGTGAACAGCTCATACTCGGCCTCGTCCAGCACGTCGAAGACCTTGATGGCGTCGGTGTCGGCAAACGCAGCGACATCCGCGACCAGCCTTTCGTCCGGCTGGCTGGGCGCGAGTTCCCAGTCGTATTTGCTGTCGTTGTTGAAAAACTTCTGCCACTTCCGGGTCTCGGTGAAGAAGGATTGCCGTGAATCCGCAACGCAAATCACCGGCGGGATCACCTTGTCCGCGTGGCCGAGACGGAGCCGTCGGACGTAGTAAATCACCTGGGCCAGCACCGCCGCGCGCGTGTCCCGCTTGCGCAGGCTGCGGGCGAATTTGAACTCGAAGAAAATCTCCGGCGAATAGAGGTCGTGGTGAAACTCCGTGTCGTAATCCAATTCAAAATGCCCGGCGTAGGCGTGTTTGACTTCCTCTTCGGTCTTCGCCTTGAGAAGCAATTTGCTGAAGCTGGAAAAGTTTTTCGCCATGCGAATTGCGGTGGGAATTAACAGGGGACTTGTGAAAGCGCGAGAAGGAAGTCTTTGTGGCCAGAGTTCAAAGCAACTTCTCGCGCGGGCCGGATTCTTTCACCAGCGCGGCGGCGTTGACTTCCACGCTGGTCTGCTGGCCGAGGAATTCGAGCAGCACTTTCACGCGCTCTTTCGCGGGCATCACTTGCGTGATGACGGCGCTCAGGCCGTGCATGACGCCACCGGAAATTTGCACGCGGTCATCCGGCGCAAAGTTCTCGGGGATGACGTGCAGTTCCTCCGTGCCGAGGCGGGCACGCAGTTCGTTCACGACTTCATCCGGCACGGCGGGCGTGATCTCGCCGAAGTGGACGACCTGGCTCACGCCCGCCGCGCTGCGCACGAGGCGGAGCGATGCGCCCAGGCTGAAGCGCGCGAAAAGATAATTCGGGAACAACGCTTCCGTGACCCACACCGGGCCGCGCACGCTGCCTTTCTTGAAACGGAGGCGCGGAAGAAACACTTCCAGCCCCGCCTCGCGCAGGCGCGCGGCAGCGATGTGCTCGTGCTTGGGACGCGAGCGGACGCAGAACCACGCGGGCGCAATGTCGTGGCTGGCGGAGTTCACGGCTGCTTCGGAGAGGGCCGTTGTGGAAGGACGCGGTCCGCCGGCGTCTGGTGTTGCGCCACTCCCGGATCGACCCACGAACGCGGCACGGGACGCGGGCCGGGCGTCTGGCTGTTCAGTTGCGGCACCAGCCAGTCGAGTCCGGCGAGGTTGTCGCGCAGGCGCGCCTCGGCGTCTTCGTCGGTGTGATTCAAAATCCCGAGCGGCCCGCGCCAGCCGCTTTCGCGAATCGCCCTGAGCAGCGACAAATCCAGAACGCCCTGGCCGAGCGGAAGAATTTTTCGCCCGGTCGTTTCACCGTTCGCCACCATGCCGTTCAAGTTCAGCGCGACGAGATGCGGCTTCATCTTCGCCAACAGTTCGGGAAAGCGCGCAAGGTGCGCGTGGCCGTGATGGAGGTTGTACACGAGGCCGACGTTGGTCACGCCGGTGGCGCGCAGTTGCTCGATGATGGCGATTTGATTCTCCGGCTCGCCGAACCAGCCGCCGTGATTGTAGAGCGCGACGGTGCAACCGATCTTCGCTGCTGCCTCGGCCATGGGCTGAAGGCGTTTCGCTTCGGAGGCGACGCGGGCCTGTTGTTCCGCGTCGGTCTTCGTGGGAGTGCCGCCGCCCATGACCCAGAGTTGGGCGTGAATCTGGTGGTGCTCCAACACGCCGAGAATCTTGCGCGCCTCATCATTCAGCGTCGTGGGGAACCACCACGCCGTCAGTTGCACGCGGTGTTTCTTCAACGCCTCCATCTCCGCGTCCCAAGTCGGGATGTGTTCGGCGCGGTAGTCGTAGGCGAACATTTTGAAACCCAGTTGCTCCAGCATCGTGGCGCGTTCCTCCGGCCCGCGCTTCTTCGCGTCGAAGGGCACGATGCACCAGGCGAGGAGATTGGTGCGGGCGAAGAGTTGATAGTCCGCCGCGCGCGGGGCGGCGACGGCGGCGAGCAGGACGAGCATCACGGTCATCCGGCGCAGTGAGTTGGACATGGTGCCGTCATGGATAGACAAGCGGCGCGGCGCGGACAAGCCCGGTGCCGAAAAATGTCTGTCAAGCGCGTTGCTTTCGCTGACTTTTTTCGTCATACACCGTCGTCCTTAAACCCAGATTCCGCCGTGACCGACCGGGGGCAAGCCTCGCGCGGCGTAACAACGCAAAACTTATGCACTCATCCTTCGTCCGTCGCGCGATGTGGTTGATCTTGTTGTCCCTGATGGCCGTGGCACCCGGCGCTTGGGCCGCCCTCCCCACTGCCTCGGTGCAATTCACCACCGATGTCTATGGCCGTAATGAGAATGCCGGCGACGCCGCGCTGACGGTCCTCAGGACGGGCGACACCAACGCGGGGTGCAGCGTGAACTGGTCCGTCACAGGAGGCACGGCCACGGGCGGGAGCGATTTCAGTCCCGTGTCCGGCACGCTGACTTTCGCGGCGGGCGAAACGTTCAAGAACATCAGCCTGCTCATCACGGATGATTTGCTGGTCGAGAGCAACGAGACGGTGAATCTCACCTTGAGCGGCGCGGTCAACGCGACGCTCGGTTTTCCCACCAACGCAGTGCTGACCATTTTCGACAATGACGTGAGCAATGCGCCGCCGGTGATTCAGTTCGTGGCCAGCGTCTTTGGCCGTTTCGAGAACCAGACGGCGCCCCTCAATGTGGAGCGTCTCGGGGACACCAACGTCTCGTGCAGCGTCGAGTGGGCTTACACCGGCGGCACGGCGGTGCCGTTCAGCGATTTCTTCGGGGGCAGTTCGACCATCAATTTTGCCGCCGGCCAGACGATTATCGCGCTGCCCATCTCGATCATTGATGACGCCGTGGCCGAGCTGGACGAAACCGCCGGTTTCATTTTGCAGAATCCCGTGAACGCCACGCTGGGTTCGCCGACGTCCGCGACGCTCACGATCTACGACAACGACGCGAGCAACCCGCCGCCGGCGAGCGTGGTGCAGTTCATCACGGACGTTTACGGGCGCAACGAAAACGCCGGAGATGCGTCGCTGACGGTGACGCGGAGCGGGAACACGAGCAATGCGTGCAGCGTGAGCTGGTCGGTCACCGGCGGCGGCGCGTCTTCGCCGGCGGATTACAGTCCCACGTCCGGCACGTTGAACTTCGCGGCGTTTGAAACTTTCAAGAACATCAGCCTGCTCATCACGGACGATGCGCTGGTGGAGAGCAACGAGACGGTGCATCTCACGCTGAGCAGTCCCAGCAACACCGCGATTGGTTTTCCCAGCAACGCCGTGCTCACCATCTTCGACAATGACGTGAGCAATGCGCCGCCGGCCACCGTGGTGCAGTTCATTACGGACGTTTACGGGCGCAACGAAAACACCGGGGATGCTTCGCTGACGGTGACGCGCAGCGGCAACACGAGCAACGCCTGCAGCGTCAACTGGTCGGTCACCGGCGGCAGCGCGACGGCGGGGGCGGATTACAGCCCGTCGTCCGGCACGTTGAACTTCGCGGCCTTTGAAACTTTCAGGAACATCGGCCTGTTCGTCGTGGACGACTTGCTGGTCGAGAGCAACGAGACGGTGAACCTCACCTTGAGTAGCGCGGTGAACGCCACCTTCGGGTTTCCGAGCAACGCGGTGCTGACCATTTTCGACAACGACACGGTTCCGTCCGCCGAATTGCAGATCACGAAGACGGCCAGCGCGAGCTTCATGCCGGTCGGATCAAACGTGGTGTTCAACCTCACCTTGCGAAACAACGGGCCGGCGTCCGTGACCAACCAACTCACCGTGACCGAGGTCATTCCGCCGGGCTTCGATTACTTGGGCGACAACAGCGCGGGCAGCGGCGCGTACTACAGCTTCGGCCAGGGCCAGTGGGTGATGCCGACGGGCCTGCTCGCTGGCGCGACGCAGACCGTGGCCATCACCGTGCGCGCGCTGACCGCCGGCCTTTACACAAACACCGCCCTCGTCAATGTGCCGGGCGGCCTCAACGATCCGAACACGAACAACAATGCTTCGAGCGCCGCCGTCACCGTCACCAACGCGCCGCCGCCGCAGGCGGACATGTCCCTGTTCAAGACCGGCCCGACGGGGACGGTCACGCTGGGGAGTCAGATCACTTACACGCTGCTCGCCTCGAACGCGGGTCCGAACACTTCCTCCAACGTCGTGGTGCGCGACGCGATTCCCAACGGGACGGTGTTCGTCAGCGCCTCCGGCGGGGCTTGCACGTTCTACCCGAACTTCCAGCGTGTGGATTGCGACGTGGGCCACCTCGCGTCGGGAAGTTCCGCCGTCGTCTCCGTGACGGTGCAGGTCACCGGCACCGGCCCGATTGTCAACTGCGCGAACGCCTACGGCTCGACGACCGACGCGAACACCACGAACAACGCGCATTGCACCACGAACCTCGCGGTGACTCCGCCCTCCGATCTCGCCGTCGGCAAATCGGTGAACACCAACACGGTGGCGCTGGGTGGATTCGCACAGTTCTACCTCACGGTCACGAATCTCGGCACCGGCGCGGCGAGCAACATCATCGTGATCGAGACGCTGCCGACGGGTTTGCAGGCCGCTGGCCACGCGCTCGTCAACGGCGGCGAGAGCTACGACACCAACTCCGGCCTGTGGTTCATCACCAACCTCGCGGCGGGCGCGAGCACCATCCTGAACGTGACGGCGGAGTTGACGCTGCTGGGCACGCACACGAACACGGTGGAACTGGACTCGACGCATCCGGACGATCTCAACCCGCTCAACAACCGCGCGACCGTCGCGGTCACGGGCGTGCTGCCGCGCGCCGACCTCGCCATCACCAAGACGGTGAACACGAACGCGCTGGCCGTGGGCGGGTTCTTCCAGTTCTACCTCAACGTCACGAACCTCGGCCCGAACCACGCCAGCAACATCGTGGTGCAGGAGACGCTGCCCCTCGGCTTGCAGGCCGCCGGTTCGGCGCTGCTCAATGGCGGGGAATTCTACGATTCGATCTTTGAACGCTGGTACATCACCAACCTCGCCGCCGGCGCAGGCTCGCGGTTGAACATCACGGCGCAACTGTCAGCCGCCGGCCTGTTCACCAACACGGCGTCGCTGACTTCGTCACAGCCCGGCGACACCAACGCGGTCAACAACAGCGCGTCGGTGGTCGTGAGCAACACCGTCGTCCAGGCCGATCTGCAAATTACCAAAACTGCGAGCACGAACGCGGCGCTGGTCGGCCAGAGAGTCCTGTTCCATCTGGCGCTGCGGAACAACGGGCCGGAGGCCGTGCTGGGTGCCTTCAACGTCAGTGACCTGCTTCCGTCCGGCTTCCAGTATGTGAGCAACACGGCCAGCCCCGGCACGATTTACAGCCCCGGCGGGAACCACTGGATGATTTTGACCGGGCTGGCGGCGAACGCGACGGTGACGCTCGACCTCACGACACGGGCCATCACCAACGGTGTTTTCACGAACACGGCGAGCATTGAACTGCCACCGGGCGTGAGCGACCTGGCCACGAACAATAATTCCTCCAGCGTCGTGGTGACCAACACGCTGTTCCACGGCGATCTGTCGGTCGTGAAATTTCTCACCGGCAGCAACGTCAACGTGCTCCTCGGCGACACCGTCAGCTTCACCATCATCGTGAGCAACGCCGGGCCGGAGGCCGTGCGCGACGTGCGGGTGCCGGACTTCCCGGACGCGGGCCTGAACCCGGTCTTCGCGTTCACGGGCACGAACGCGACCTATAGCTTTGGGTGGAACGAGTTCACCATCCTGAGCCTCGCCGTCGGGGAGACCGCGACGGTGGAGTGGCGCGCGGAAGTAACGCGCACGGGCCTGCTGACCAACCGCGTCGCCGTGCTGCCGCCGTTGGGCCTGGACGACACCAACGCGGCCAACAACGCGGCCTCCGCGTACGTGAGCGCCGTGCCCTCCTCCGACCTGCAGGTAATCAAGACGGTCAACAACACCGCCGCCTTTACCAATCAGCCGCTCATCTTCACGATTCAGCTCCGCAACGCCGGGCCGCACACCAGCAGCAACATGGTGGTGCGGGATCTGTATCCGCCGGGCACGACGTTGACCCGCTCGAACGTGCCGGCCGGCACGGTGCTCAACCCCGCCACCGGCGAGTGGACGGTGCCGCGCCTGACCAACTCCGAGACCACCCAGCTCCGGCTTGAATTCATCCGCACGACCAGCGGCACGGTCACGAACGTCGCGTTCGTCGCGAGTTCGCCCAACTACGATCCCACGCCGAATGACCGCACGAATTCCGTGGTGGTGACGTGGATTCCGTTCAGCTACGCCGACCTCCGCCTGAGCATCGCGCTGCCGGCCAACGTCGTGCCGCTGGGGGAGACCATGCAGGTGCAGTATGCCGTCACAAATGCCTTTGTCAGCGAGGCCTCGAACATCACGGTCCATGCGCCGCTGCCGCCGGGGGTGGAACTGGTCACCGTCGGCCCCAGCCCGGGGTGGAGTTACAATCCCGCCACGGCAGTGTGGACGAGCACCAACACGCTGCCCGTGAACATCCGTTCCACCTTCACCTATGACCTGCGCGTCACGAATGCCGGATTGAAAATCCTCACCGCCCAGATCACCGCATCGCAGCCGATTGATCCGTACCCAAGCAACAACGTGGCGACCACAAACTTCATTGCCGGGCCGGTGGCGAACATCACCGGCTTCGTGATGTGCACGACCAACGGGCCGGGGGTGCCCGGGGTCACCATCGCCGTCACGAGCACCAATGGATCATCGGGCCAGGCCGTGACCGGACCTGATGGCGCTTACAACGTGGCCGGCCTGGCGACCGGGTTTTACACAATTACGCCCTCGGCCAGCGGTTTCGTGTTCGCGCCCGCGAGCCGGACCGTGAACGCGACGGGCGGCGCGACCAACCTGCCGCCGTTCCTCGCCATCCCGCGCAGCATCACCGGCGTGGTGCGGACCGGCACGAACGGTTCGGTGCTGTCCGGCATCGCCGTGGAATTGAGCGGCGCGGCCAGCGCGATCCTGATCACGGACCAGAACGGCGCGTTCAACTTCACGAACCTGAACGCGGGCGATTACACCGTCACGCCGCTGCACGACGGCGTGTCCTACGCGGAGTTCGCGCCCACCAACACCACCTTCGCCCTGGGCAGCCTGACGAACTGCGGGAACAGCGTCACCTTCTTCATCACGAACGACGTGGTGGTGCTGCGCGCGCTTGAAGTCGTGCAGGTGAGCCAGGACTGGCAGAACAGCGTGCCGCTCATCGCCCACAAGGACACGCTGGTGCGCGCGCACCTGCAACTGCTGGGCACCAACACCGACTCCGTGGAGGTGAAGGGCGCGCGGCTCTGGGCCACCAACCTGGCGACCATGGACAGCATGAGTTGGTGGCCGCGGAACGGCAGCGTGGTCGTGGTGTCGAATAACGCGGCCCTTCCGCCCTTCCGTTCGAACATTCATTCGACGCTGAACTTCATCATCCCCCCGGGCTGGCGGGAAGGACTGATGGATTACCACCTGGAGTGGGAGCACGGCGTGCTCATCCCGCGCGAGCCGGCCGAGGCGGGCGGCACAGCCAGCAACGGCTCCGTGCGCGTGAGCTACACGAACATGCCCAACCTCGAAGTGCGCTTCATCAAAGTGGCATGGACCAATGGCGCGGGCGTCATCGCCACCACGAACATTCCCACCGAGGCCCAGATCATCGAGCAGCAGAAACGGGTCGTTTCGATTTACCCCATCGTGCAGTTCAAGAAACTGGACGGTTACTTCTTTTGGAGCGCCACCAACGGCGCGCCCACGAACGAAGGCAACCTGTTGGCCTCGCTCAACGCGGCCCGGCTCACCTCCACGGACACGAACGGCTCGGCCACCAACCGCATCTGGTATGGAGTGGCCGTGAACACGCCGCTGCGCGGGCTGGGCTACATCAACGGTGGCGCGGCCCACGGCGTCATCTCGACCGCCCCGGATAATTTTCAGCGCCAGCTTGCCGCCCACGAGATCGGCCACACCCTGGCCCGCGAACATGCCGTGCATTCCTCGCTCGGGGAGTGGACGAATGACGCCGGGATGTTTATCGCGAGCACGACGACCGGGCGCAACCGCGAACAGGCCTGGAATCCCGTGATCAACTTCCCGATGAATCCAGCGGCGCCACGCCCCGGAATCTGGCCGACGCTCGGGCCGATGAACAACGACGACCAGTTCGTCTGGGGCTACGACCATAAACTCCAGCAGGTAATCAGCCCGTACTTCACCTTCGACCTGATGAGCTACTGCCACGGCGACTACAACGTCCCGCCGAAATGGTCGCAGTGGCCGTGGATGTCGAAATACACTTACACCAACGTCCAGAACTCGATCATCAACCGCTACGGCCCAGGCGGAGCGCCACCGCCGGCGTTGCATCAACCGGCCAAGGATTTCTCGCCCTACATGCTGCTGCGCGGCGAAATCAATGTGGCGGCGGACACCATGCGGTTCCTGCCGTCGTATCCCGTCCCGGCGGGCGTGCTGCCGGCCCCCGCGCCGGGCGACTACCTGCTGCGCCTCGTGGACAGCATCGGCCAGCCGCTGCTCGAAATTCCCTTCGCGCCGGATCGTCCGCAGATGGAGTTCGACTACGTGCCAGCCTTCGCCCATTTCAACATTGAGGTGCCGGTGCTGCCCGCCGCGGTCGGGGCCATTGTGTTTCACCTCGGCGTCCCCATCGGAACCATCGCGGCGAGCGCCAATGCGCCGGTCGTGCAAGTGATTCAACCCAATGGCGGCGAGGTGTTCGCCAACACCGGCATTCACGCGACCTGGTCCGGCAGCGATCTGGACGGCGACGCGCTGCACTACCTCCTGCAATTCTCGGCGGACGGCGGCGTGCAGTGGACGACCATCGCGATTGATTGGGACGGCACGGCGCTGGACATCCCGCCCGAGGTTCTGGCCGCCACGTCGCAGGGCCGGCTGCGCGTCATCGCGAGCGACGGGTTCCGTTTCAGCATGGACGACTCGGACGGCCTGTTCGTGATCCTCAACCACGGCCCGGCCGTGGCCATCCTCTCGCCCGCCCTCGGCGAACTCTTCTTTGGCGAGCGGAGCATCGTGTTCTCGGCGAACGCGAACGATCTCGACGACGGCGCGCTGGCCGGCACGAATGTGGTGTGGCGCTCCGACCGCGACGGGCTGCTCGGCACGGATGACCTGTTGCTGCGCGAAGTCAGCACGCTCTCGGAAGGCGCGCATGTCATCACCGTTACCGTCACGGACAGCGGCGGGCTGACCAACTCCGCCACGGTGACGATCAACATCTCGCACGACAAACCGCCGCAGTTGCACATCGCGCTCAATCCGCCGAACACGCTGCTCTGGTGGTCCAGCACGGCCACCAATTACCACTTGCAACGCGCCACCTCCCTGCCCGGCGCGTGGAGCAACGTGACCAACGCGACGCAAGTCGTGGACGACAAGGTGCAGGTGACGCTGCCCGCCAGCGGCCCGGAGAAATTCTTCCGGCTGATCAAGCCGTAGGCGGGAGCGATGGCGGGAGTGCAGCTCTGCCGCCCAATTGTAGGGCAGCCGCAAAAGGGGGTGATTGGAAGTGGTGGGCACCCCAGCCGGAGCGCGGGTGCCTCACCCGCCAGAGCGCACGAATGGTTTCCCGGACTCACCACGGGGTCTGGGCGGAACGGCCTGGGGTTCCATTCGAGCGCAAGACGCCCGCGGCTCCGGCCCGCCACTTCCAATCGCACTCGCCGCAAAATCCCCGCTTTGCAACTGGGGGTTCAATTACTACTGTCCGCCTCCCCGCCGGGCTGGCACCGGGCGGAAAACGATTCAATGGCACTCATTGTTCAAAAATTTGGCGGCACGTCGGTTGGCAATCCCGACCGGATCAAGAACGTCGCGAAGCGCGTGGCGCAGCATCGCGCGCAGGGCGATCAGATCGTCGTGGTCGTGTCCGCGATGAGCGGCGTGACGGACAATCTCATCCGGATGGCCAAGGAAATCATGCCGCTGCCGAGCGAGCGCGAGATGGACATGCTGCTGGCCACCGGCGAGCAGACGACGATTGCGCTCGCCGCGATGGCGCTGCACGCGCTGGACATTCCGGCCACGTCGCTCACGGGCGCGCAGGCGGGCATCGTGACGGATGGCGTTCACACCAAGGCGAAGATTCAGAACATCTCGCCGAAGGAAGTTCACGCCATGCTCGACGCGGGGAACGTCGTCATCGTCGCCGGTTTTCAGGGGCAGACCTCAAACGGCCAGATCACCACGCTGGGCCGCGGCGGCTCGGACCTCACGGCCATTGCGCTCGCCGCCGCGCTGAAGGCCGACCTCTGCCAGATTTACACGGACGTGGACGGCGTGTACACCACCGACCCGCGCCTCGTGCCGAACGCGCGCAAGCTCGCGGAAATTTCCTACGACGAAATGCTCGAACTGGCGGGCGCGGGCGCGAAGGTGATGCAGTCGCGCTCGGTCGAGTTCGCGAAGAAATTCGGCGTGGTGTTTGAAGTGCGCTCCAGCTTGAACGACAACCCCGGAACCATTGTGAGAGAAGAAACCAACAGCATGGAAGACGTCGTGATTCGCGGCGTCGCGCTCGACAAGAACCAGGCCAAGATCACCCTCGCGGCGGTGCCGGACAAACCAGGTGTGGCCGCGCGCATCTTCAAGGCGCTGGCCGACGCGAACATCAACGTCGATATGATCGTGCAGACCGCCAGCCACGGCGGCACCGGCGGCGCGAAAGCCACGGACATTTCCTTCACGCTCGACAAGCCGGAGCTGCTCAAGGCGCAGAAGGTTCTCGACGGCATCAAGGCCGAGACCGGCGTGCGCGAGATCATCGCCGACGAAAAGATCGGCAAGCTCTCCATCGTGGGCGTCGGGATGCGCAGCCACTCCGGCGTGGCGGCGAAGATGTTCGAGACGCTGGCCAACGAGGGCGTGAACATCGACATGATTTCCACGAGTGAGATCAAAATCTCCGTGGTCATCGAACTCGCGAAAGGCGAGGCGGCGGTGAAGGCGGTTCACGCGGCGTTCCTCGGGTAGAAGGCGGTTTCCATTCGCCTGCCCTAATTCGTCTGCCAGTTTTTTTAGCCGGTGAAGATGGCAGATGAATTGTGGCAGACGAACGTTCCGAGCGCAGGACTGTGCTGTTCGGACCTCGTGGGTGCATCTTGCCACTGTTGTCGTTGAGCCTCGGCAAGGGCTTTTGGTCGCGGAGCGACCGCAGGAAATTAACCCGGCACGAAGTGCCGGGTGGGCGGTGGGAAAGTGTTTTCGTCCCGGCGGGACGGCGGAACTCCACCGTCCTTTCAGGACGCACCAGGGTCGATTCCCATACCAGACACTTCGTGTCTGGCTAATTTCCCGGGCCGCTTCGCGGCTGGCCAGCAACAGTGGCAAGATGCACCCGGACCTCGTTCGGTTTCTGCCGCCGCATTGACAAGAAAACCCTCGCCGCTAAAGTGCCGCCATTCGGATGCGGGCGTAGTTCAATGGTAGAACGGCAGTCTTCCAAACTGCACACGAGGGTTCGATTCCCTTCGCCCGCTCCATTCCTCAAAATGTTTCCCGGATTGTCACCCAAGCATTCTGAATAGCCCGCGCAAAAGCCCGTCTCTTAACGGCTAAAACCCGCGTCCTCGCCGGGGATAAATCATGAAATCTGAAATCGAAGCGCTGAACAAACAGATCCAGGCGATGACGCCGCTCATCACCGGCATCCAGCAGGAGATGGCCAAGTCCATCGTCGGGCAGCGGCATCTCATCGACCGGCTGCTAATTGGGCTGCTGGCGAACGGGCATGTGTTGCTCGAAGGCGTGCCGGGGCTGGCGAAGACGGCGTGCGTCAGCGCGCTGGCGCAGTGCATTCACACCAAGTTTCAGCGCATCCAGTTCACGCCCGATCTGCTGCCGAGCGATCTGCTGGGCAACCTGATTTACAATCCGCGCGAGGGGACTTACTCGACCAAGAAGGGACCGATCTTTGCCAATCTGATTCTGGCCGACGAAATCAATCGCGCGCCGGCCAAGGTGCAGAGCGCGCTGCTCGAAGCGATGCAGGAGCGGCAGGTCACCATCGGCGAGGAAACGTTTCCGCTGCCGAAACCGTTCCTCGTGCTGGCGACACAGAATCCCATCGAGCAGGAAGGCACCTACTCGCTGCCGGAGGCGCAGGTGGACCGGTTCATGTTGAAGGTCGTGGTTGGCTATCCGAGCGAGGCCGAGGAGAAACAGATCATGCACATGATGGCGAAGACGAGCGCACGTGAGCCGCTCAAGCCAATCATTCAGCCGGAGAAAATTCTGGAGATGCGGCAGCTCGTGGATCAGGTGCATGTGGACGATCAGATCTCCGACTACATCATCAAGCTGGTCTTCGCCACGCGCGAACCGGCCCGGCTCGCGCCCGCGCTGGTGGGCAAGATCCGCTTCGGCGGTTCGCCCCGCGCCACCATCAATCTCACGCTGGCGGCGAAGGCGGCGGCGTTTATGGGCGGACGCGGTTACGTCACGCCGCAGGACGTGAAGAGCATCGCGCCGGATGTGTTGCGCCACCGCATCATCACCACCTTCGAGGCTGAAGCCGACGAAGTGACGAGCGAACTGATTGTGAAGCAATTGCTCGACACGATTGCGGTACCGTGAGGGATGCGATGAAAGTTGAGCCTTCCCGTCCGCAGGCTTTGGCGGTTTGTGGTGCATCAGTCGCCAAACCCCGTAGCGCAGATTTTCAATCTGCCGTATCGCCGACTTGCAGTCGGCGGAGCGCAACTTTCGTCCTGAAGCTCCTGAACTATCTACGTTTTGCGGAATGCAATTCCGCGATACAGCAGATTACAAATCTGCGCTACCTCCCCGCATGATTCCCAAGGAGTGGCTCAAAAAGATCCGGCACATCGAGATGCGCACCGTGCGGCTCGTGGAGGATCTCATGGCTGGGCAATACCACTCGGTCTTCAAGGGACGCGGGATGGACTTCGACGAAGTGCGCCTCTACCAGCCGGGCGACGAGGTGCGCCGCATCGACTGGAACGTGACCGCCCGCACCGGCGAGACTTACATCAAAAAATACGTCGAGGAGCGCGAGATGACGGTGCTGTTGCTCGTGGACGCCAGCGCCTCGGGCGGCACCGGTTCGGTGAACCAAAGCAAACGCGAACTCGCGGCGGAGTTGGCGGCCGTGCTCGCCTTCAGCGCCATTCACAACAACGACCGCGTGGGCCTGCTGCTCTTCACGGGAAAGACCGAGAAATACGTGCGGCCATCCAAGGGACGCCAGCATGTGTTGCGCATCATCAGCGAGATTCTGACGCATCAGCCCAAGCATCAGGGCACAAACCTCACTGCGGCGCTGAACCACGTCAGCCACGCGCTCTCGCGCCGCGCCGTCATCTTCGTCATCTCCGATTTCATGGACAAAGAGTTCGAGCGCGCGTTGAAAGTCGTCGGGCGCAAACACGACCTCATCGCCGTGCCGGTGGTGGATGCGAGCGAGCGCGAACTGCCGGACGTGGGCTGGATTGCCTTCGAGGATTCCGAGACCGGCGAGGTGCTGGAGATCAACACCGCTGATCCCGAGGCGCGCAAACTGTTCGCGACCGGTGCGCAGACTCGACTGACGGGTTTGCGTCGTCTCTTCACCAAAGCCGGACTCGACACCATCGAAGTGCAAACCGATCAGCCCTACCTCAAGGCGCTGACCAAGTTTTTTGAAACGCGCTACCACCGGCTGCATCCGTGAACACCTCCACGAACATCATTGACGACTTGCGGTTCCTCGAACCGTGGACGGCCCCGCCGTGGTGGGTGTGGGTGGTGTTGGCGGCACTGGTCGTGGGAGTCGTGATGTTTATCCAGCGTCGCAACGCCGCCCGCCGTGCGGCTCAGGGAGCGCAAGCCGCCGCGCACGCGCACGAAGATGCGCTGGCTGAGTTGGAGAAGGCCCGCGCGCTCATGTCCCCGGAGAATTCGCGGCCCTACGGCATCGCGGTCTCTGGAATCGTGCGCCACTACATTGAGCGTCGCTTCAGCATCGTGGCCCCGCGCCGTTCCACGGAGGAATTTCTCGTCGAGGCCGCCGCTTCGGCGAAGCTGGAACCGGCGCATCGTCTGTCACTCGCGAAGTTTCTCGGCTCCTGTGACTTTCTGAAGTTCGCCCGCGCCCGCGCCGAATTGATCGAGTTGGAAGCGCAGCATCAGGCTGCGGTGCGCTTCGTGACGGAAACGCGCGTCGTACTTGTGAAAGTCGAGGTGCGCTCGTGAACTGGTCCGATCTCCAGCCGTTGCTGAAAACCTTTCGCTTCGCCGCGCCGTGGATGCTGTTGCTGCTGTTGCTCATTCCGCTCTGGGCCTGGCTGCGCGGACGGTTCGCGCCGGTGGCGGCGGTTTCGTTTTCTTCCGGTGAGTTGCTGCGCGCGGCCGCACGGCAGGCGCGCTTTCGTCGCAAGTCGTGGCTTGCGGCTTTTCGCTACCTCACACTCGCACTCCTGTTGCTCGCGCTGGCGCGACCACAGGTGGAGAAGGGCTTGGGCGATGAAGACGCAAAGGGCATCAACATCATGTTGGTCATGGATTTCTCCGGCACCATGAAGACCAAGGACTTCATGATGGAGAACAAGAAGGTCTCGCGGTCCGATGCGCTCATCAAAGTCATCGGCGAGTTCTTGCGCGCGCGGCCCAAAGACAAGATTGGCGCGGTGCGGTTCGACATGGACGCGTTTCTCATCAGCCCGCTGACGCTGGATCACGACTGGATGATTTCCCGCCTCAAGGATGAGAAGCCCGGCCGTGGCACTGCACCCGGCTCCGGCTTGTTGATTGCAGCGGAACATCTTCTGCCCGCAACGAATCAGACCAAGGTCATTATCCTCGTCAGCGATGCGGAGCAGGTGAATGCCGGCCCGCCACCGAAGGATGTGGCGAAGGAACTCGCGAAGCTCGAAATCAAAGTGCATCTCATTCAGGTCGTGGACTTCAAGGACATGGGGATGCTGCGCCAGGATCGCGAAAACGAAATGGTGCAGGTGCCGAAGCTCACCGGCGGCCAGTCGTTTCAGGTGGCCGACTTCGCCGGGCTGCGCAGCGTGTATCAGCAAATCGACAAGCTGGAAAAGGCGCACTTCACCGAGGGCAAACAGAAGAGCTACCGCGAACTGATGGTGTGGTTCGCGGCCCCGGCGCTCGCGCTGTTGCTGCTGGAATTGCTCTTGCGCCAGACCGTCTGGAGGCGGCTGCCATGAAGTTCGCCGTGCTTTACTGGCTGCTCGCGGCGGCGGTGCTGGTGCCGACGTGTGTGCTCATCATCCAGTGGGGCGCGCGCCGCAAGCGCGCGATGCTCGACCGCGTGATCGCGGCGCGGTTGCGCGAGCAACTGCTGCGCTCGGTGGATTACGGCAAACGAAAATTCAAGACCGCGCTCTGGTTGCTGGCGGTCGTAGCGCTGCTCGTGAGTCTGGCGCGTCCGCTATTCGGCCATCGCGAGATCAAAGTCGAACGTCCCGGCGTGGATTTGATGATCGCGCTCGATATTTCCAAAAGCATGTTGGCCGAGGACATGGGCAAATCGAACCGTCTCCACGCCGCGAAGTCCGCCATCCTGCGCCTGATCGACCGTCCGTCTGGTGATCGCGTCGGGCTGATCGCGTTCGCGGGCGAGGCGGCGCTCATCGCTCCGGTGACGCAGGATCATCAGGCGATTGTGCGTTCAGTCGAAGCTCTGACCACCACGGCGATTTCCAAGCCGGGCAGCGACATCGCCGCCGCGCTCAAGCTGGCCGTGCAATCGTTCGATCCAAAACAGCAGTCGGGCAAGGCCATCGTGGTGATCAGCGACGGCGAGGAATTACAGGGCGACGCCATTGTCGCCGCGCGCGAAGTGGCGACGAAAGGCATTTCAATTTTCACCGTCGGCGTCGGCTCGACGACCGGCGCACGCATCGCGGACCGAACTCCGCCGCGCAACAATGACCGTCCGCAGTTCGACGTGAAGTACGCGAAGAACGAGTTCGGTCAGGAAGTGGTATCGCGATTGAACGAACGCGTGTTGCAGCAAGTCGCGGTGTCCGGGCGCGGGTTCTACGTGGCACTGGGTGATGAAGGGCAGGGGTTGCTGACCATCAGCGAGCGCGGTCTGGCTCCGCTGGCGCGCGGCACGGAGGTTCGGCAGTCGAAGGAGATGCGGGAGTTCTTCCAGATTCCGCTCGGCCTGTGCGTAGTATTGCTGCTCTGGGAAATGCTTGTGAATGAACGGAGAAAAGGTCAGAAAGCGACAACCGTATGAAGACTCAAATCATCGCCGCGCTGCTGCTCAGCACCACGCCGCTGTTCGCCGACTTGCACGAGGCGAAGGAACTGATGAAGCAGAACCAGCCAGGCAAGGCCGGCGAAGTATTGCGCCAGTTGCAGACGCAGCAACCGACTGATCCGTGGCTCGCCTACAACGCGGGCGTGGCTGCGTACGCTGCGAAGGATTATCCGCAGGCCGACAAAATCTGGCAGGAACTCGCGGCCAAGCCTTTACCCAACAAGCTGCGTGACCAAGTCTGGACGCAGATTGGCAATGTCTCCTTCCGCCTCGGCGAGCCGTTGGAAACCTCCGCACCTGACCAGGCGTTGACCCAGTGGCAGCAGAGCCGCGAGGCCTACCGTGTGTCGCTCATCGCGCAGCCCAAGGACAAGGTGGTGGCGAACAATCTGGCGGTGGTGGAGCGCAAGCTCGCGAAGCTGCACGCGCAACTCGCCAAGAAGCTGGTGCAGGAGACGCAGAAGGAACGGTCGAACCAGAAGGCGATTGAGAAGCTCGAAGCCGCGCTCGATCACCAGCGCACTGCGCAGAACCTCGCGCCCAAGGACGAGGAGATTAAGCAGGACCAGAAGAAGATCGAACAGGCGCTGGCGGACAAATACGCGAAGAAGGCAACCGAAGAAGAGAAGCGGGCCGACAACGCTCTCGAAAACAAGAACGCGAACACTTGGCAGCAGAAGGAGGCCGAGAAGAATTTGACCGCTGCGCTCACGGATTTTGCGCAGGCCAAATCACTCGACGAGAAGAATCAGGACGCCAAGGAAGGCGAGCCCCGGGTGCAGGACAAGCTGGCCAAGCTGCTCGCGCAGCAAGGTGAGAAGTTGCACGAGGAAGCGAACAAGGAAGCTGACCGCCAGCCCGAGCAGGCCATCGCGAAGCTGGAGAAGGCGTTGGATAAGTTCGACGAGTCTTTGAACCTCAAAGCCGAGCAGCCGGAGACGAAGCAGGAGCAGGCGGAGACGAAGGGCGATTTGGAAAAGCTGCTGGAAAAGCAGGGCGACAAGCTGGCCGAGCAGGGCGAAAAGAACGCCGAGAAGCGCCCCGCCGAGGCCGCCGAGCAGAAGATGGCCGCGCTCGCCAATTATCAGGAAGCGCAGGCGCTGAATCCCGAGAACGCGGGCTTGCAGCCGAAGATTGATGCGCTGGAAAAAGGTTTGCCCGAATTGCTGAACGCCCTCGGCGAACGCGAGCAGCAGCGTTCCGCGCAGGCCGAGGCCAAATCCACCGAGCAGGCCGTGGGACATCTGGAGCGCGCCGCGACGGCGTATCAGTTGGCGCAGGAAATCGCGCCGGACAACCAGCCTGCGCAGCAGGGTGCCGAGCAGGTGTTAAGCAAATTGGAACAACTGCGCGCCCAACTCGCCGCGCAGCAAGCGCAGCAGGCACAAAAACAACCGAGCGACAAAGAACAGCCCGGCCCCAGTTTCCAACAAATGCTCGCCAAGGTGAAATCCGACGAGAAGCAAAAGCAGTACGAGCAGGCCCGCCGCACGCCGACGGAAAAATACACGCCTGAGCAAAACCGGATTTTCAAGAACTGGTGAAGCCCCACCCCGGTGTTTTCTCAGTTGCGAACTTTCCTCGCAACGGCTCCAATTTTCCCATGCGTGCCCAACTCGCCGTCCTCGCGACCGTTCTGTTTTTTTCTGCGGCCTCGTCCCGCGCGGATGACGGCTGGGAGCGCGCGTCGCTGACGCTGACGGAGGAAAACGACACGAGCCTGTCGGATCGGAATTACACCCAGGGCGCGAAGCTGCAATTTTTGTCGCGTGACTACACCTTTAGCGGCTGGTTCAACGCGCTGGCCCCGTCCCTAGGCTACGACGCGCCAAATTGGAAATGGGGGCTGGAGGCCGGGCACCAGATTTTCACGCCGGAAAAAATTACGGAGCATAAACTGATTCGCGACGACCGGCCTTACGCCGGCTGGCTCTATGGCGGTCTCATTTTCCAACAGCGCGGCACCAACGCGCGCGGGGCCGGCGTCATGGGAACCTATCGCCTGCGCGCCGGCGTGGTCGGGCCGAACTCGCAGGCTGACCATTCACAAGTCTCGTGGCATCGCACCTTCGGCTTCGACGAGCCGAATGGCTGGCGGAACCAGTTGCACAACGAACTCGGCGTCCAGTTCCTCTATGACCGCCGCCAACGCTACGTACTGTGCGGAGAGGTGTGGTCGGTGCAATTTCTGCCCGAGGCCGGGGTGGAACTGGGGAACATCCGCATTGATGTCCACGGCGGCGGCATGCTGCGCGCGGGCTACAACATTCCCAACGAGTTCGGCCTCGGCGGCAGCACGCACGACGCGGACTTCGGCTGCCATCTCTTCGCGGGCGTGACCGGCTACGCGGTGGCGCTGGACGTTTTTCTCGATGGCAACAATTTCCGCGAGAGTCACAGCGTGGACAAGCACGAGCTGGTGGGCGAGGCCCGCGTGGGCCTCGCTTTCACCACGCGGCATGTCGAGTTCACGGCCACGCACGTCCGCCGCTCGCACGAATTCGAACAGGCGAACGAAAGCACCGGCTTCACCTCTCTGGCGCTGACGGTGAAGTTTTAGCCAGCGGGGAAGGTGGAACTGGCCGCGCTGCGACCCGTCCTGCCGCGCCGCGCGACCATCGCGTAGTGGGGCGGGCGTCCCGCCTGCCGCAGTCCTTTGGCCGTCTCGGCTGAAGAACCACCAGCCGGGACGGCCAGTGGACTCATGGCAGCCGAGACGGCTGCCCCACTATGGTTGGGCCACCGCGCGACCCTCCCGCCCGGCTCACTCCGCCTCGATCCGGATCGTGTGCGTCACCGGCACGAAGGACTTGGTGATGTTGGCGGCCAGCGGCGCGCGGACGCGTTCGGTCAGTTTCACCATCGTGTCCGGCTCCAGCTTGAATTCCGGGCCGTGGAAAATGTTTTTGATCTGGTGCGTCTCGTAGTTCTGTTTGGCCTGGACCGCTGCATCCACTTTCTCGAACGCTTTGGAGAAAGGGTTCACGGCGAAATCTTCCGCGAGGTTCACGCCCGTCGCGAGCTGCGCGGCGGAGTAGCTCTTCGAGTTCTCGCCCCAGGTCACTTTGTATTTCTGCGCCGCGCCGTTTTTCGCGATGAGCGTCAGGCGGTTCAATTCCTGGTTGAAGGGCACCAGCGTCATCGCGGAGCGGATGCTGCCGTCGCTCTTCACGTCGCCGATGGCGCAGAAGGGATAGCGCGCGCTCTTGATCTGCACTTCGTCGGTTTTAGCAGAGACCACTTCATGGCCCGCAGTCGCCTGCGCCGTGCCTGCGCCCAAGTCCACGGTGTAGGTGCCAATCTCGCCGTCCAGTCCGAAGGCGCGCAGGAACGAATACGCCATGATGAAGCTGCCCGACCAGCCGGGATGCACGCCGTCTCCGCCGGCGATGGCGTAGTTGGTCGAGTAGCGCAACTGCGCCGCGCGCCCCGCCGTGAACATCGGCCAGAACACGTCGGCGAACGCGACCTGTTCCTGCGTCGCTATGTCGATGTCGATGTTCCGCAGTTCGCAGAGGTTCAAATTCAACGCCTCCGCCTTCTTGCTCACGCAGCCCGGCGAGCCGAGCACCACGCGCGTGCCATTGGCCTTGAAGGATTTCACGATGGCCGTCTGCGCCTTGCGGTAACGCTCGCCGATCTGCGGCTCGTAAGCGCGGTAGCCGTGATCGTTCATGCCGTAGCAGGTCGTGGCGATGGTCGGCTCGAAACGCAGGCAGTCGTTGGTCATGCGGGCGAGAAAGCCCGGCGCGGTCTCGCCGCCCCAGCCGTACTGGCGCGCGGTCACTTCGAGCTGCGGCACGCACACGGTGAGATAGGTCTCCATCACGCGCGAATACATTTTCTGCTCGGTGATCGAGTCGCCGATGATCGCGAGTCGGTCGCCTTTCTTCAGCAGCAGGCCGTCCGGCTGCGGCGCAGGTTTGGGATTAAATTTCTCGAAGAACGGCTCGTCGGGCTTCGGCGGCACGAGCGCCGTGGCGGCAGAAAGAAAGGAAGTGGCGAGCGCGAACGACAGCGCGAGGGCGAGAGGGCGTTTCATAGAGGACGTGGTTTGTAGAACATCGTGTTTGGGAACGGAAGCACGGAGTCGGAACCGGAGCGCGGAGGGTGCCTCCGAACACCGTTCTTGAAAACACGGAGGTAGGATAGGGTAGGAGCAAGGGATTGAACCTTGCCCCTCCCTCCGAACCGGACGGGCGGATCTCCCGCATCCGGCTCTCCAGTCAGTGGGTTCGTAATCGTACGATTGTCCGCTTCCAGTCATGAAGCTCCTTCAGGCTTTGGAGTCCATGCCGGGCCAGCCATTCATTGGGCCAGCGCTGATGCGCTGGCCCTTTCCCATGCACCGTCCGGCCGCGTCGCTTTTCCAGCAGGCTTCTGAGCCGCCGGCGCACGAATCCGTCCAGCGGCGCAAACACGTTGCTCACGCTGTGCTGGTAATACTCATACCAGCCGCGCAGGCTCCGGTTGATTCCGCCGACGATTTCCTCCCAGCTCCGTCCTTGGTTGCGCTGCGTGTGGCGGCGCAAGGTGTCTCTGATTTTCTTCAGGCTCTTCTCCCGCGGCCACCGATGGCCTCGCTCGAAGTGGTAGCCCAAGAAGTCAAAGCCTCCTCCCTTCACACTCGCATCAGTAATGCGGGTCTTGTCG